>FSXV01000144.1_pt1 | contig 9262 bp, 8 predicted proteins | sample 1638401 | NCBI WGS metagenome assembly FSXV01 (sample SAMEA3914788, study PRJEB12502) | metagenome | biome: forest; material: soil | place: Canada | collected 2011-07-03 | depth 0.1 m | reverse complement strand
GACCTGCTGAACCAGCTGAAGTCCAACGCCCTCGAAGCCTCGGACACCTCGCTCAGCACCACCGACCGCGCGGCCCTGAACGCCTCGTTCAAGTCGCTGGTCACCCAGATCGGCAGCGCGGTCAGCAACGCCAGCTTCGACGGCTCCAACCTGATCAGCCACGGCGCCAGCGCCCTGGTCTCGCTGGCGGGCGCCGGCGGCCAGACCCTGACGCTCGGGGCTCAGGACCTGTCGCTGGGCGGCACCAATATCGCCGGCATCAGCACGACCTCGTCCTACGCCAGCGCGGGTTCGGCCTCGACCCTGCTGACCAGCATCAACACCGCCATCACCAAGGTGAACTCGGCGGTGTCGGCTCTGGGCACCGAAGCCAACCAGGTCACCTCCAGCCTGTCGTTCGTGTCCAGCCTCAGCGACTCGCTGAACCAGGGCATCGGCAACCTGGTGGACGCCGACGTGGCGGCGGAAAGCGCGACCCTGCAGGCCCTGCAAACCAAGCAGCAGCTTGGCATCCAGGCCCTGTCGATCGCCAATTCCTCGTCCTCCAACCTGCTCAGCCTGTTCCGCGGCTGATCCCGGTTTTTTGAAAACGGCGGCGCGCGGGTCAAAAGATCCGCGCGCCGCTTCTTCATCGGGGAGCGCCGCGGCCGGGAGGTTCCGGCGAAACGAAGATGATCGAGAGCATCCAGACGTCCACCGCGACCCCACTGGCCGCAGCTTCGGACGCGACCTCCAAGGATTCTCAAGGCGGACGCGGCGCACCGCAGTCCGCCCCTGTCGTGTCGGCACCGTCCAGCGACAGCCAGGACGCGCCTGTTCCGGCCCAGCCGGCGACGCGGCTGCTGATCGACCAGGACAAGCTCACTGGGGTGTACGTCTACCGTATCGTGGATTCCGGCTCCGGCCGCCTGTTGGCCGAGATCCCCAGCGACCAGATCGACAACCTGAAAGACGCCGACGACTACGTATCGGGGTCGGTGATCTCCACCAGCGTCTGAGCGCCTGGAGCGCGTTGAGCAGTTTCGCCGTTTGAACGCACTCCACGCGTTGGACGCATCGGCTTGGGCTTAGGGTGAACGGCGCGTTAAGGTTAACGGGCCGGTCACCTTTCGACGCCTAGTGTCCCGACCGCGAGTCGCGCTGTACGCGCTCGCCCATCGCGGACGCGATCGGTTTCGTCGGAAGGACACGCCATGACCCTCGCCGTTGGCGGCGCGCTCAGCGCCCTGGCCGGATACCAGACCCAGACCGGCGCCGCGCAGGACGCCAGCCAGACCCAAACCTCGCAATCCGCCCTGGCCGCCCTGCTGGCCGACACCACCGCCAGCGCCAGCGTCTCCACCGGCGCGGCCAGCGGCTCGGTCAGCGCCAGCACCAGCGCCGCCGATGCCCTGGGCCAGACCAACTCCATCGTCGACACCGCCCAGGCCGCCGCCGGCAGCGTGGTGCGCCTGTTGCACCAGTTGCAGCAGACCGCCCAGGACGCGTCCCAGCCGGGCCTGGCCACCGCCGCCCGCGCCAACCTGAACGCCGAGTTCCAGTCGCTCAGCCAGCAGCTCAGCCAGACCGTCGGCGGCGCCTCCGCCGGCGGGGTCAACCTGGTCGACGGCTCATCCACGCCCGGCGTGCAGGTGACCGCCGACGCCCAGGGCGGCAAGGCCAGCCTGTCGGCGGTCAACCTCTCGCTGGGCGGCCCGGTGATCAGCCTGCCGGCCGACGCCTCGATCGCCACCGCCACCGGCGCGGCCACGGCCCTGTCGCAGCTGTCCTCCTCGCTGCAATCGGCCGGCGGCGCGCTCGACACCCTGTCGACCCAGGCCAAGCAGATCAGCGCCCACGCCGACTTCGTGGCCCAGCTCGGCTCCATCGCCGGCGCCAACGCCAGCCCGCCCGACGACGCCGATGGCGTGCGCCTGCAAGCGCTGCAGCTGCAGCAGTTGCTGGCAGGCCAGACCGGGGCCATCGCCAATGCGGCGCCCCAGTCGGTGCTGTCGCTGTTCCGGGGAAGCTAGAGCAAAAGCCTGGAGCGCGTCCGGGCGGCGAAACCGCTTACACTTTCGCCTGGCGCGCTCTGACGCTCAGCCGCCGGCCGCCGTGCGGGCGGCCACGCCGGCGGCGATCTCGGCGTTGAGGCGGCGCACGGCCTCGCGCGGGCCCTCCGCCGCGTTCCACACCCCGCCGCTCACCGCCAGGAAGTCGGCCCCGGCCTGGGCCAGGCCGCGGGCGTTGTCGGCAGTGACGCCGCCGATGGCGACGCAGGGGGTCTGCATGGTCTCTTGCCACACGCCCAGGATCTCCGGCTCGGCGCGGGTCGACGCTTCCTTGGTGGCGGTGTCGAAGAAGGCGCCGAAGGCCACATAGTCGGCCCCGGCCTCGGCCGCCTCCATCGCCAGGTGGCGGCTGTCGTGGCAGGTGACGCCGACGATGCGGTCCGGCCCCATCAGCCGCCGCGCCTTGTCGTAGGGCGCGTCGTCCTGGCCGATATGCACCCCGTCGCAGTCCAGCTTGGCCGCCAGGTCGGGGCGGTCGTTGAGGATCAGGGCCACGTCATGGGCCTGGGCGACCGGCTTCAGCGCCTTGACCGCGCGGGCGATCTCCTCGTCGGCCACGTCCTTCAGCCGAACCTGCAGGGCGGCCACATCGCCCCCCTCCAGCGCCTCGCCTAGGTCGCGGGCGAACTGGTCCAGGTCGGGCAGGGCCGAGGGCGTGATCAGATACAGGCGGCAGGGAGGCTGGCTCATGGGCTTCGGCTTGGCCGCCTCAGGCCCTCAGGTCAAGGCCCCAAGGTCGAGGTCCGCCCAGCCCGATTCCGAGGCCCGCGGCGTTCCGCCTCGCCGATTCGAATGCGAATGAGTTGCAAACTTGCTCGCGTCACCCCTATATGGGGCCAGTCGCTTGCTACGGGACCTCGCCGAAACGCCCATGTACGTTTGCAACTGCAACGGAATTCGCGAACGTGAAGCCCACGCCGCCATCAGTTCCGGAGCCCGCCGACCCGCCGAGGTGTTCCGCCATTGCAACGCACGGCCGAAGTGCGCCAAATGCGTCTGCGACCTCGCCCGTATGATACAAGACGCTGAGGTCGCCCTCCGCCACGCTGCGGAGTAACGACTCTAGCGGAGGGCTACGCCATGAAGGGCGACCCGGACATCATCCGGCATTTGAACGCGGTGCTCACCAACGAGCTGACCGCGGTGAACCAGTATTTCCTGCATGCGCGGATGTTCCAGCACTGGGGCTTCTACCGCCTGGGCAAGATCGTCTACGACGAGTCGATCGAGGAGATGCGCCACGCCGACTGGCTGATCCAGCGCGTGCTGTTCCTCGACGGCCTGCCCAATCTGCAGGACCTGCACAAGCTGGCCATCGGCGAGAGCGTGCCCGAGGCCCTGGCCGCCGACCTGGCGCTGGAGCAGAAGAGCCACGCCACCCTGGTCGAGGGCATCCGCCTGTGCGAGGTGCGCGAGGACTATGTCAGCCGCGACCTGCTCAAGACCATCCTCAAGGACACCGAGGAACACCTCGACTACCTGGAGACCCAGGTCGGCCTGATCGGGGCGCTGGGCGAGCAGAACTACCTGCAAAGCGCCGTGGGCTCGCTGGACGAGGCCAAGTCGGAAAGCTGAGGCGCGCTCGCGCGCCTCATATCCCTACCCTAAGCGAGGCTGCAAGGCCGCCACCAGTTCCGCCGGCGGGCGGCGTGCGCGGCCCTCGGGGTCGATGCAGGCCGCCTGCACCTCGGCGGTGGCCAGCACCTCGCCGTCGCGGGTGATGTTCTGGGCGATCAGGATGCGCGCGCCCTTCACCGCCTCGAAGCGGGTGTGGACGATCAGGGCGTCGTCGATCCGCGCCGCCGAGCGGAAGGCCACGTTCAGGCTCAGCACCGCAAAGGCGGTCTGCACCGCGGCCATGGCCACGTGGTCCGCGCCCGCCAGCCGCAGATAGTCCGAGCGGCCGCGCTCGAAGAACCGCACATAGCTGGCGTGATAGACTAGGCCGGTGAAGTCGGTGTCCTCGTAATAGACCCGCACCGGCAGCTGGTGCTCACGGCCCTCGAACAGGCCGGCGGTGGGCGCCTGCGGGCTCATGGCGTCGCTCCCAACGGCTCAGCCCCCAGGTCCATCCGCTGACCCTTCCGCAGCTTGGGTCGGCTCGGCAGGGTGACCAGGCGGATCATGGCGGCGGTCAGCACCAGGGGCGCCACCGGGGCGTGGATCTTGTCCAGGCCCAGCATCACCACCGGCGTGGCCCAGACCAGCATGGCCAGGCCCAGGCCCAGCCACGGGATCGGGTCGCGCCGCCACAGCACCAGCGCCGCGGCGCAGGCCGGGATCAGGTCGTAGTTGAAGGCCTGGGGCGAGGCGACGAAGGTGGCGATCATGGCCACGGCCGCCCGCAGCTCCAGCGGCCGGTCCTTGCGGCTCCACTCGAACCACACCACGCCGATGGCCGCCAGGCTGAACGGGACCTGGATCAGGCCCGCCAGCGGCGCGCTGAACTTCAGCGCCCGGGCCGCCATGTAGGCCGAGGGCATCATCCACATGAACGGGCCGCGGCCCTGCTTCAGCATGATGCCCTGGGTGGTCAGGGTCGGGCCGAAGAAGCCCTTCCAGGCGTCGGTCCCGAACGCCAGCCACGACAGCAGCAGCACCGCGACGACCACCGCCGCCGCCGCCCACATGGTGCGCCAGCGCCGCCCGGCCAGCACCACCACCGGCAGCATGACGGCGATCTGCGGCTTGAAGATCAAAAGGCCCAGCAGCGCCCCGGCCAGGACCGGCCGGGTGTCGATCAAGCACAGACCCGAGATCAGCAGGGCGGCGGTGAAGGCGCCGTTCTGGCCCAGGCCGATATTGGTCGGCACCGCCGGCGACAGCACCAGCAGCACCCGCAGCCAGTTCTGCCGGGTCCACAGCCGCGCCGCCGGGACCAGGGCCAGCACCCCGGCGAAGCTCCACAGCGCCAGGCCCACGAAGTAGCTGGTGAAGCCCAGCGGCGCGACCAGGAACAGGTTGGGCGGCGGATAGGACCAGAAGTGGAACGGCAGGCGCGGGTCGAACAGGGCGTGCTCGTGGCCCAGGAACCGGCGCGGATCGAAGATGTCGGGGATCTGCCCGGCCCAGATCATGTGGCCGGCGGCCCAGGAGTTGATGAAGTCCCGGCCGAGCGCGTGGCCGGTCCAGTCCAGATGCCCCTCGCGCCCGATCACGAAGTAGGAGGCCAGCAGCGCCCAGGCGACCAGGCTCAGCTCCCACAGCCAGGCGCTGGGGCCGATAATGCGCCAAATGGCGCGCAACGCCTTCACGGCCGCACCGCCGGGGTCGGCGAGGGAACAGCGACAGCCGGCGCCGTCACGCGGAACACCTGCAGCGCCGCGGTGGGCGGGGTCAGGGGCTGCAGCCAGTCCGGCGCGTGGCCGGCGTCGAGCTGCTTCTGCAGCGACAACTTGGTCATGTCGCTGCGATCGCCGTGGCGGCCATGGGCGCGGCACTCGATCACGTAGGCCACCCCCGCCGCGCGGGCGAGGTCGTAGGCGTCACCGGGGGTCGTGCGGTCGGCCGGCGCCTTCAGGATCGAATGGGCCTTCAGTATGCCCCAGCCCATGCGGTGATAGGGGCCGTTGAGCGCGCTGTGGTCGGTCTCGGCCACCACGAAGGCGCCCAGGTCGATCTCGCTCAGCACCAGGCCGACCGGCCGGGCCGCGGCCAGAGGCGCATAGGCGGCGCTGATGAAGCAGCCGTCTTCGCCCGCCGCCGCCTTCTTGGCCGGCTTGGCCGCCTTAGCCACCGGCCCCTTCGCCTTGGCTTGGACGCCCTTCTTGGGCTTGGCTGGCAACAGGGGCTGGACCTGGTTGTAGGCCGCCACCGACAGGCCCGAAGCGGTCATGGGGCTGCCCACCAGGGCGGCGAGCGCCACCACGAACAGGCTGCGATAGCCGAACCGGGCCAGCACCTCGACCACCGCCGCGGCCACGATCGGCACGGCGAACCACTCGGCATAGCCCGAGGCGCGGATCACATTGGCCCCGGCGGCGATCCCCAGCGCCAGGCAGGCGCCGGACAGCCACCAGGCCATGTCGCTACGCCGCTCGCGCCGCAGGCCCAGCAGCAGCCAGCAGATCACGCCCCAGGCCCAGGCGGCGATGAACTCCACGCCCTGGTCCATGTTGTGCTTGGCCACGACCCAGATCGGCCGCACCTCCTGCACGTAGTTGAGCCAGATCGGGCGGATGCGCGGGTCGACGTCGGCGAAGAAGCCGGCGCGGCAAGACGGATAGATGCCGATGTAGGTCGCCCCCGCCAGGGCGCCGACCACCGCCAGCGCGCCCAGCCGCCACCAGACGCTGCGCCGGGCGGTGAAGCGCGCGGCGAGATACAGGCCCACGCCCGCCACGGCGATGGCGGCGGTCAGGTTCGAGGCCAGGGCGTCGCAGGCGGGCACGCCCCAACGCCAGGGCGGGGTCTGGATCAGGAAGGCCGCGACCGTCGAGGCCGTCAGCGCCAGGGCGTAGGCCCGGGCGTCGCGCCCGCCCTGCGGCGCGAAGGCGAACTGCAGGCCGATGGCCGCGCCGATCACGGCGTCGAACACCAGGCCCTCCAGCCCCACCGCCAGGCCCAGGCCCGTGGCCACCCCGGCCAGCACCGCGCCGATCACGTTGGGCCGCAGCTGGATCGCCCCGGCCAGGGCCAGGAACGCCAGGGTCATCTGCACGTCGTGGTGGTCGATCCGACCGGGGCGGAACTGGATGTACAGCGGGATGTCGGTGACCAGGATCACCCCCACCACCATCACCGCCGCATTGCCCAGCAGGCCCAGGCCCAATCGCCGGGCGATCAGCATCAGGGCCGCCGCCGCCGGGAAGATCCACAGCAGCGGCCAGACGACGCGGGTGGCGAGGTCGGCGTCGGCCGCCGACAGCCCCAGGCGGAACAGCACGTCCAGCGAAGCGATGCCGCCGTCGAGCAGCCGCGACCAGTGCATGTAGAGCCCGACCGGCGGCTGGAACCGCATCAGGTGCTGGCCGCTCCACCAGCCGCCGCCGTTCAGCAGCTGGCGCACCAGCATCAGCCGGGTGGCGTCGTCGGTGTCGCCCAGCGCCAGCCGCAGCTTGCCGAAATACATCTGCGCCAGCACCGCCGACGCCACCAGCGTCACGGCCAGGGCGGCCAGCGCCAGGCGCGGCCAGGGAGCGAGATCAGGTCCAGGGAGGCCTGCCAGGCCTTCGATCCGCGATCGCAGCTCCGCGAGGCGGAACCCGCGCGGCGCTAGGCCGCTGGCTTTGGGCTTGGCGTTGGTCAAGGTTTCAGTTTTACCGGGTAAAGTCTATGTGATCCCCGTCTACACCGGAGCGCCGGAAGCGGGCGTGGTAAAAATGCCCCTGAGGGGCAGGGAAGATTGATGTCGAAACTCCCCGGGTCTCCCGGACCGGTCAAGCGTCTGCTGGGGCTCGTCCCCAAGGGCATGCTGCGGTTCCTGTCCGTGGGCGTGACCGGCCTGGCCGTGCACAGCCTGCTGTTCACCGTGCTGCACAGCGCCGCCGGCGTCGGCGAGCATCTCGCCTGGTGGATCGCCCTGGCCGTGGCCACCATCGTCACCTGGACGCTGAACCGCCGCGTGACCTTCGCACCGTCGGGCCGCGGCCGGCTGGCCGAGATCGGCCGCTACGCCGTGGTCACCGCCGTGGCCCAAGGAATCAGCTATGGTGTGTTCGTGGCGCTGGGCGGCTTGGCCCCGCACCTGCCGCGCACCCTGGCCCTGATCGTCGGCGCCGGCGTTGCGACCCTGTTCTCCTACTCCGGCCAACGTTTCTTCACCTTCGCCGCGCCCAAGACGGCCGATGGCGAAACCGTCATTTCGGATATCCCAGTCATATGAGCGCAGACGTCGACGTCCTGATCATCGGTGCGGGCCCCGCGGGCCTGACCGCCGGCTATCTGCTGGCCAAGGCCGGCAAGACCGTCACCATCATCGAGCGGGATCCCGTGTACGTGGGCGGCATCAGCCGCACCGTGCGCTACAAGGACTTCCACTTCGACATCGGCGGCCACCGCTTCTTCTCCAAGGCGAAGGAAGTGGTCGACCTGTGGAACGAGATCCTGCCGGACGATTTCATCGACCGGCCGCGCCTGTCGCGCATCTACTACCGTGGCAAGTACTACTCCTACCCGCTGAAGGCGTTCGAGGCGCTCAGCAACCTGGGCCTGATCACCAGCGCCATGTGCATGGCCTCCTACGGCCTGGCCAAGCTGAACCCGATCAAGCGGCCCAAGACCTTCCACCAGTGGGTCCGCAACCAGTTCGGCGAGAAGCTGTTCTCGATCTTCTTCAAGACCTACACCGAGAAGGTGTGGGGCATGTCGTGCGACGAGATCTCGTCGGACTGGGCCGCCCAGCGCATCAAGGGCCTGAGCCTCAGCGCCGCAGTGATCGACGGCCTGACCCGCTCGCTCGGCCTGAAGAAGAAGGCCGCCGCCAAGCTCGGCGAGCAGGGCGGGGTCAAGACCCTGATCGAGAGCTTCCGCTACCCGCGCCAAGGCCCCGGCATGATGTGGGAAGTGGCCGCAAAGAAGGTCGAGGCCATGGGCGGCCAGATCTTCATGGACACCTCGCTCGAGCGCCTGCGCTGGAACGAGGCCAAGAAGCACTGGGTGGTCGCCGCCCGCAACGGCGCCGAGGGCGAGGTGGAGGACATCACCGCCACCCACGTCATCTCTTCGGCCCCGATCACCGAGCTGGTCGCCTCCATCGACCCGCGCCCGGACTGCACTCCCAACGCCCAGGCCCTGCGCTACCGCGACTTCATCACCGTGGCGCTGATCACCAAGATCGAGTCGACCCAGTCGTTTCCGGACAACTGGATCTACATCCACGATCCGAGCGTGAAGGTCGGCCGCATCCAGAACTTCCTGTCCTGGTCGCCCGAGATGGCGCCGAAGGGCTACGCCTGCCTGGGGCTGGAGTACTTCTGCTTCGAGGGCGACGGCCTGTGGACCGCCAAGGACAAGGACCTGATCGAGCTGGCCAAGCAGGAGATCGGCAAGATCGGCCTGATCCAGCCCGAGGACGTGCTCGACGCCTCGGTGGTGCGCCAGCCCAAGGCCTATCCGGTCTACGACGACGCCTACCAGGCCAATGTCGAGGCCGTGCGTTCGGAACTGGAGACCAAGTATCCCACCCTGCACATGGTCGGGCGCAACGGGATGCATAAGTACAACAACCAGGACCACGCCATGATGACCGCCATGCTCAGCGTGGAGAACAT
>FSXV01000127.1_pt1 | contig 9279 bp, 7 predicted proteins | sample 1638401 | NCBI WGS metagenome assembly FSXV01 (sample SAMEA3914788, study PRJEB12502) | metagenome | biome: forest; material: soil | place: Canada | collected 2011-07-03 | depth 0.1 m | reverse complement strand
CGGCAAGACCGGCACCACCAGCGATTTCCGCGACGCCTGGTTCGTCGGCTACACCGGCGGCTTCGTGGCGGCGGTGTGGGTCGGCAAGGACGACAACACCCCCATGCGCCACGTCACCGGCGGCAGCGCCCCGGCCGAGCTGTGGCGCACCTTCATGGCCTCGGTGCTGCCGCGGCTGAAGGTGCAGGCGATCCCGGGCGGCCAGCCCGCCGCCGCGCCGCTGAGCGACGACCCGATCGGCGAGCTGCTGGGCAACACCACCGGCTTGAGCCAAGGCGCCAACGAGACCGGCGAGGAACCGCCCGAGCACCCGCAACCGCCGCCGCCTGGCTCGCAACCCGCCGCGCCCCCGCCGCCGTACTAGGGCGCTTTGCTGCGAGACGCGGCTTCGCCGCGCCTCAGCATGACGCAGGTTTGTGAGCACTGAGGTTCGTCATCCTGAGGAGCCCCGCAGGGGCGTCTCGAAGAACCCAGCGCCCCTACCCCACCGCGTGCAGGGCCGCGCCGTTGGCCTTGAGCCAGTTCCGCGCCCGGCTGGGGTCGCCGTAGAGCCGCTTCACCACCGCCCAGAAGCGCGGGCTGTGATTGGCCTCGATCAGGTGGGCGCACTCGTGGGCGGCGACGTAGTCCAGCACCTCGGGCGGGCTCAGCACCAGCCGCCAGTTGTAGCGGATCTTCGCCGGCTCGCCGCCGTGGGCCTGCTTGCACGACCCCCAGCGCGAGCGCGCGTCCTGCAGCCCGAGCGCCGGCGTCTCCACGCCCAGGCGCGCGCAGTGATGGGCGGTGCGCGCGCTCAGCCGCGCCAGGGCCTCGGTGCGCAAAGCCCGCTCGGCGGCGCGGGCATAGGCCTCGTCCTCGCCATAGGCCAGCAGCCGCCCAGGCTCCTCGGCGGTGGGCGCGATCAGCCTGGGCTTGATCCGCATCGCCGCCCGCTCCAGCACATAGGTCTCGCCGCCGACGCTGATTTGCGCACCGCGCACGAGCTGGATGCGGGCCGGCAGCGCGCGCAGGTGCGCCGCGATCCAGACGGCGCGGGTGTGGGCGAAGGCCACCGCCTCGGGCAGTTGCTTCAGGGTTGGGGCGACCAGCAGCACCTCGCCATTGGCCGTGTCCAGGCGCAGGCTGATGCGGCGGGAGCGGGCGCTGAGCGTCAGCCGCACGGGATGGCCGTCGACCTCGATCACCTCGCCAGGCTGCAGGCGCGGAGACGCGCGGCGGAACAGCATGGGGCGGCTTATGCCACGGCGGGGCCTGAGTCGGCGCGGGCGATCATGTCGCTGGGGCAACCCCTCTCCTCCCCTGTGAAGCGGGGGAGGTGGCGGCGAAGCCGACGGAGGGGGCGTCGCGGCTCGAATGATCTCGCGTCGAGCCTGAAGCCGCCCCCTCCACCATCCTGCGGATGGTCCCCCTCCCCCGCTTCGCAGGGGAGGAGATGAGGCCAACCCCAAAAACAAGGGAACTATATACTTTACGGAACGCACAACCCTTCGACCCTACCGCGCGCATCCTTGCGGCGCTATGGTCGGTTCATGATGGACAAGCCTGAGCTGGACACGGTTGAGGACGAGGCTGGGGCGGAGGAACGCTTTGATGCGGCGATCCGCGCGGCGGTGAGGGTTCCGGAACCTTACGCTAACGCACCAACAAGAACACTGTGCCTTGGTAGCGTAGAGGAATTCTACAACTCGGGCATGTCTTTGGCGGAATGGTCGGCGATGAAGGAAGCGGCGGCGCGTCCCGAGGACTGGGAACCTTTCTCACATAGACAGGTTGCCGGCAATTCAGGCACCTGACGCCTAACCATTGTTCGCCGGGACGCGGATTCTCCATGCGACGTCATTTGTTGGCGTCGCATGGACTTCGCAAGAGGCTGTTGGCGCTTCTCTAAGAAGACCGTGTGCCCGTGACGTATAGACAACGATCAACCTTGTAGGGCGTACCTAAGAAAGCGTGTGCGCAGTCTCCGAGATGCCCGACGAGCGTTATCGCGCAAATGGTGGATAACTTGCAGCGCTGCAATATTGAGCGCGTGTCTCTAGGCGCGTCCTCCGTTATTAACGGAAGGCTCGGATAGTTGAAGTTATCAGGTATAGTGACTAACCATTCCTCCGACCCAGATATCTGGTACATCCCGCTAACGATCAATTTGGCCTTGTCAGAAATTGCTCTCTTGTCTAAGTCGATGTCAAAAAGAGTGACGCGGCGATAACCTGCTTTAGCGTCCTTTGCGTGCTTCACGGCGTTGGCTGCATCTATCTCTTTCTTATGTATGGCCGCCAGTTGCTGAAGTCGCTCTTGTTGTTGTCGGATGCGGTAGGTCGCCTCCAGTTCTGACATTTGGGCACCCCACAACTGTTGTCCCGCCGGTCCCATCTGACTTTGCCAGGCCGCTGGTCTAGGCTTTGGAGGAAGATCCGCACCGGCCGGAATCCTCCAAGCCTGCCAATTGGAAGAGCATGCTTGTGCCCAAGGGTAGTAAGTAGCGCTCGTGGGGCAATAATACCAATTTCCGTCCGCCGCGGGCGGCAACCCAGTCTTGTATTGAGCTAGGGCGCTAGACGCGAACAGCAGTCCAGAAGCGAAAGCACAAACTTTCAGAGATCGGATCATTCCCAACTCCCCCTGATGATCGGGGAGTTGGAAAGCCTTACTACCGAAAGACCGCACGCGCCTTTAGGCTCTCGCCCTGAACATGCGCGCGTGCCTCCCCGACCATGGGCCGAGGAGTGCTGGGTCACGGCCGCACTCGGAGCCGCGGTAGTGAGGGGTTTCCACGCCCCAGGACGCCATTGGCGTCCCGCCACCAGGATAGCCCCGATTCGATCCTTGAGCTATCCCCCCGCTTGACAAGCTCACAAGAGGTTGCTGAAGTCCCAGGACCGAGGAAGCGCGCGGCAGTGTCGTGGTGGACGACCCCACCCCCTGGACCAAGTCGCTGAAGGCACCATCCCCAAGATTGGCTGACCCGGCAGGAATCGAACCTGCATCAGTCCGCTTAGAAGGCGTGGCTCTATCCTATTGAGCTACGGGCCAGGAAGGAGGTGCTACGTGCTGATGAACAGCGCCAGAAGATTACGGTCCAACAGGTCGATCCGCTACTCCAATTCATTGAGCAGATCGACGTGAGAAGCTGAGCCCATAAACGAATATGGCCCCCCGCAGTAACGGGAGGCCATACGTACCTCGCCCGTCCCGCGAGGAGAAGGGAGGCGTCCTGATGCTGCTGGCAATCAGTCCAGTAAAAATATCGGATTAGCGCGTAGGCGTCTCGACGAATCCGTTGAGACGCCTACCGCCTACGCGGCAAGGCGCGAAGCAGCTCTTCGATAGGTGAGCCGCTTTCCGGCTGCCCCGCGCAGGGCGACGTTCGTGCGCTGGGCGTCGTCTATCCCAAGCCTCTGGCGGGTGTTGTAGCGGAAGTCAAACTCAGCGAGGTAGCGGTGCAGGTGCGCCTCGCTGACGCTGTGGTAGGTGCCGTACACCCCACGCTTCAGCAAAGAGAACACCCCCTCCACGGTGTTCGTGTAGGCCGACCCTCGGACGTACTCGCCCAGGGAGTGGTTCACCGTCGTGTGGGCAAGGAACTCCCGCGTCGCGGACGGGTACACCGAGGCTTGGTCGGTCATGACGTGGGACGCGCGATCGGCAGCAGCCTCCAGGACCGGGCGTAGACGAGCCGCGGTGACGCTGGCGACGTGGAACGAACGGACGCGACCCCGGCGCTCGACCAGGGAGACGACTGCCTGCTTTCCCCTTCCACCCTGGCGGCCGGGGGTGCGCTTCGAGACGTGCTTGTTGGTCTCCCGGCCGCCGACATACGTCTCGTCGACCTCAACCACGAGGCCCTTCCCGCCAACAGGGGGAGGGGCGACCTCGGTCATCGCCTCGCGAATGCGGTGCGCCATGAACCAGGCCGTCTTGTAGGTCACGTTCAGGGATCGCGAGAGCATCATGGCGCTAACGCCCTTCTTGGACGACGCCATCAGGCGGAACGCCAACATCCACTTGGCGAGGCCGACGTGGGTCCGTTCGAAGATCGTTCCTACCGTCACGCCGAACTTCCGCCGGCATGTCCGACACACACAGGTCCCCGGCGCGGTGCTCTCGCCCGCCAACCGAGTTATCGCCCCGACCTCCCCACAGTGCGGGCAGACCGGACCGTTTGGCCATCGCTGAGCTTCCAGGTGCCTCCTGGCCGCCTCGTCGTCACGGAAGATTGGGTCGGTGAGGTTCATGATCCTTACCTACCCTGGGTTGTGCGTTCCGTAAAGTATATAGTTCCCAAAAACAAAAAGGGCCCCGTTTCCGGGGCCCTTTCGCAATTTCGATCCGAACCGATGGATCAGGAGGCGTAGTATTCCACGACCAGGTTCGGTTCCATCTTCACCGCGTACGGCACTTCCGACAACTCCGGAGCGCGGACGAACTTCACGGTCAGGCCCTTGCCGTCGACTTCCATGTACTCCGGCGTGTCGCGCTCGGCCGATTGAACGGCTTCCAGCACCAGGGCCATGTTGCGCGAACGCTCACGCACCGAAACCACGTCGCCAGCCTTCACGCGGTAGGAGGCGATGTTCACGCGCTTGCCGTTCACCAGCACGTGGCCGTGGTTGACGAACTGGCGGGCGGCGAACGGGGTCGGCACGAACTTGGCGCGATAGACCACCGCGTCCAGGCGGCTTTCCAGCAGCGAGATCAGGTTCTCGGAGGTGTTGCCCTTGCGGCGGGCGGCCTCGTCGTAGATGCGACGGAACTGCTTCTCGGTGATGTTGCCGTAGTAGCCCTTGAGCTTCTGCTTGGCGCGCAGCTGCAGGCCGAAGTCGGACACCTTGGACTTGCGGCGCTGGCCATGCTGGCCCGGGCCGTAGGAACGCTGGTTGACCGGAGACTTCGGACGACCCCACAGGTTTTCACCCATGCGACGGTCGATTTTGTACTTCGCCGAATGGCGCTTCGACATCTTCTAGCTCTCTAGTTCGATGCGCCCCGGCCCCACCTCGATCGGCGAGACGATTGCAACGGCGGTATGCGCATCACCCGTCATAAGTTTCCGGCGCCGCCAAGCAAGCCCGGCGACGGGAAAGGCGGGCTTATGCGGGGACACGACCGGTGTGTCAACCCGCAAGGCCCGCCCCAAGCCCCGTTTAGGGCCCCTAGTTCAGCAGGCGCACGCTGCCGGTCTGCACCCCGGTCGTGGTGCACTGGCTGACGGCGAAGACGATGTCGTTGAAGTCGTTGTCGTCGTTGCCGGCGCCGCCGTTGTCGTCCCAGTTGTAGGTCACGGCCCCCTGGCTGCAGTCGGTGACCATGAGCCCGTCGGTGGTTCCACCCGTGGGGACGCCGGTGGTGGAGTTGCGGTTCAGATTGCCGAACTGCAGCGGGTTGCGGCTGCTGCCCCAGGTGTAGAGATAGTTGCCCAAGGCCGAGGCTGGGCACTTTTTGGTGCAACTCCCGGTAACCGTCGATGTGCCGGCGTTCCAGGTCAGGTTGGAGCAGCTGGTGTTGCAGTTCATCAGCGAGGCATAGCTGTCGGTTCCACCCGAGTCCGAGGCGCTGGAATTGCTGCCTTGGGAGTTGCTGCACTTCTGGGCCGTGATATCGCCCTTGGTGTTGACCGAATTCGCAACGGTGTTGAACGTCGCCGCCTGATAATCATAATACTGTGTCGTCAAGGTTGCGCTCGTCGGCACCTGCGTGCGGGTCGAGAAATACTTCTTCAATTGCCCGGGCGTCTGGCCGTAGCAATTGTTGCCGTAGTTACTCACACCGCTCGTCGTGTTGTACATGGCGAACGCCGGCTCAGTACCGATCGGCACCTGAAGATAAATGATGTTCGCATTGGTGAACCCCGGCGCATTCGATAAAATGGGCTTGGAGGAATTCAGCCACTTGTTGTTCGCGATGTCGTTCGTCGGGTCGTACTCATACAGCGACCGCCCGCTCAGCATGGCGCCCGAGCTGTTCTGCGGCACGGCATAGTAGAAGACCTGGTCCAGGTCCGAGGCGCTGGAGTTGAAGTGGTTGACGTTCACCGTCACCTGTACGGCCACGCCGCCCTGGGCGGTGGCCTGACCGTTCACCGTCATGGACGGCGTGACCATGGCGGTCAGGGTGGTCTTCATGGCGAAGTTGAGCGCGACGTGCACCGTGCCGATGTAGCCGTTGGTCGACCCGGGCGTGGTGGTGCAGACGGCCACCGTCACCTGGCCCGGCGAGGCCGCCGGCGCAGCGCAACTCGGGCTCGATGAAACCACCGGCGTGGCCACCGTCGGGTGGTCCGGCAGGTTGGCCGCCATGGCCTTGGCGTAGTTGCCGGCCACGGTCGCGGCGTTCGAGGCTGCCGTCGCGTCGGCCGAGGTGAATTGGTAGGCGCCTGCGAGGGCCGCGGAGTCGGCGATGTCCTGCACCTGGCCATGCACGTTGGCCATGCGCGCCAGGTCGATGGATGCGCCGGCGCCCAGCACCAGCGGCACCGCCAGCAAGGCGAAGGTGATGGCTATGTTCCCCCGGCGGTCGCGCGTAAGCCGCGCCAACCCCGTCCGGAGGGACGACAGCAAGCGGTTGGTCATGGATAGCCCCGGTCCACGCCGGCCCATACGGCTGGCGACTGTAACGATATTACAGAGGACTAGGTAAACGACCTGAGCAATAGTTATGGTTTTCAGGCGTTTACCCTGATCGCCTCAGCGCCGGGGGCTCGACGCCGGGGGCCGCGGCGCCCCTACGACCCGCCGGCGGTCCAGGCGCGGCTCTGGGCGTCCACCAGCTTGAGGATGTCGCCCTGGGGCAGGCTCAGGTCCAGGCGGTGCAGCCCCCAGCCCGGTCCCAACTCGTACTTGGGCAGGCCCATCTGGAGCAGCGACTGCCACTGGGTGGGCAAGACGGTGACGCTCAGCACCTCCCCGCCCTGGTCCTTCACGCACTGGCCCGAGAGCAGGCCCACCGCGTGCACCCAAGGCGGATCGTCGGCGGGCGCGATGCGGGGCCGCGGCAGGTAGGCGTCCAGCTCGCCCGCGCCGCCGGCCGGCGCGGCCGGGTTCACGCAGACCGGGGCCAGGCCCTTGCCCGGGTCGCGGCCGAAATGGCGGGGCGTGCTGGCGTCATCGACGAGATAGCTGGCCCAACTGTAGACGCAGCCGGTCTGCGCCGCGCTGGCGCACAGGGGAATGCGCCGGAACGAGCCGCCGACGGCGTGCCCGCGATCCACCGCGATCTCCGGGTCGCCGGCGAGGAAGGCGGAGACCAGCAGCTTCTGCGCCGGCTTGCCGTCGATCTCCTCGGCGATCAGGCGCTGCAGCAGGATCGCGCCCTGGCTGTGGCCGATCAGGACCACACCGCGGCCGTGGTTGTCGTGAGCCAGGTACTGCCGCCACGCCGCGCGTACGTCGAGATAGGGCCCGTCCCAGTTCGGCGGGACCTTGGAGCCGAACATCTCCATCAGCCCCTTCAGGGTGAGCTGGCGATAGATCGGGGCGTACATGCGGCAGAGCGAGGTGAGCCGCGCGGCCTGGCCGTGCAGGGTTTCGAGCACCTCGGGCGAGGCCGTCATGTCGGCATAGCTTGCGGGCTCGCGCGACACGGTGGGGTAGACATAGAAGCAGTCGATCTTGGGATCGGCGGCAGGCGTGAAGGTCTCGGGCGTGCGGGTTCCGTCGGCGGTGACGCGCATGGCGTCCAGGCCGGTGGTGCAGGCGGCCTGGTTCCCCGCCCGGCACATCCAGGCGCTGTCCTGGCTGTAATCGGGGTTCGGCGCCCGCGATTGGGCGGTGGCGGGAAGCGCCAGCGCCAGGGCGGCGGCGGCGGAAGCGGCGGCGATCAGGGCGCGGCGCATGCGGCAGGCTCGTTCGCGAACGGCCCCAGCCCGGACCGCGACTGCCTTTGTAACCTAGCGTGGCGTTTCGGGAAGCGGGGTCAACCGCAGGAAACCGGCTCCGACCTCACCACCGCTCATCCCCGCGAAGGCGGGGATCCAGGTGAAACCCACTGAGCGTCCAGAATGGATCTGGATCCCCGCCTTCGCGGGGATGAGCGGAATTATAGGCGGAAAAGAAAAAGGCCGGCGCCTCGCGACGCCGGCCTGATCCTTGAGGCGGGAAGTCTGGCCGCTTAGGCCGCGTTCCCCAGATTCTCGGCCACCTTGTCGAGGAAGCCCTCGGTGGTCAGCCAGCCCTGGTTCTCGCCAACCAGCAGCGCCAGGTCCTTGGTCATGTGACCGGACTCCACGGTGTCGACGGTGATCTTCTCCAGCTTCTTGGCGAAGGCGGCCAGGGCCTCGTTGCCGTCCAGCTTGGCGCGGTGCTCGAGGCCGCGGGTCCAGGCGAAGATCGAGGCGATCGAGTTGGTCGAGGTGCTTTCGCCGCGCTCGTGCTGGCGGAAGTGGCGGGTCACGGTGCCGTGGGCGGCCTCGGCCTCCACGGTCTTGCCGTCCGGGGTCATCAGCACCGAGGTCATCAGGCCGAGCGAGCCGTAGCCCTGGGCCACGATGTCGGACTGCACGTCGCCGTCGTAGTTCTTGCAGGCCCAGACGTAGCCGCCCGACCACTTCAGCGCGCTGGCGACCATGTCGTCGATCAGGCGGTGCTCGTAGTGGATGCCGGCGGCCTTGAACTTCTCGGCGTACTCGGCGTCGTAGATCTCTTGGAAGATGTCCTTGAAGCGCCCGTCATAGGCCTTGAGGATGGTGTTCTTGGTCGACAGGTAGACCGGGTAGTTGCGCTGCAGGCCGTAGGCGAAGCTGGCGTGGGCGAAGTCGCGGATCGAGTCGTCCAGGTTGTACATCGACATGGCGACGCCCGACCCCGGGAACTTGTAGACCTCGTGCTCGATGGTCTGGCCGTCGTCGCCGACGAACTTGATGGTCAGGGTGCCCTTGCCCGGCACGCGGAAGTCGGTGGCGCGGTACTGGTCGCCGAAGGCGTGACGGCCGACGATGATCGGCTGGTTCCAGCCCGGCACCAGGCGCGGCACGTTCTTGCAGATGATCGGCTCGCGGAAGATCACGCCGCCCAGGATGTTGCGGATGGTGCCGTTGGGCGACTTCCACATCTTCTTGAGGTTGAACTCCTTCACTCGCGCTTCGTCGGGGGTGATGGTGGCGCACTTCACGGCCACGCCGTACTTCTTGGTCGCCTCGGCGGCGTCGATGGTCACCTGGTCGTCGGTGGCGTCGCGGTGCTCGATGCCCAGGTCGTAATAGTCCAGGGGCAGGTCGAGATAGGGGAAGATCAGCTTGTCCTTGATCAGCTTCCAGATGATGCGGGTCATCTCGTCGCCGTCGAT
>FSXV01000181.1_pt1 | contig 9393 bp, 4 predicted proteins | sample 1638401 | NCBI WGS metagenome assembly FSXV01 (sample SAMEA3914788, study PRJEB12502) | metagenome | biome: forest; material: soil | place: Canada | collected 2011-07-03 | depth 0.1 m | reverse complement strand
GCCGCTTCAGCCCATTGAACACCGAGCCGTCGGGCAGCACCGCCTCGATCCCCAGCACCAGATCGCGCATGGTCCCATAGCGCAGCACCGCGGTGCCGCCGGCGTTGGTGGAGATCAGCCCGCCCACCGTGGCCGAACCCTCGGACGCCAGGCTGAGCGGGAAGAAGCGGTCGGCCTCGCGCGCGGCCTCGTGCACGGCCGCCAGGGGCGCGCCGGCCTCCACCACGATCACGTCGTCCAGCGGCGCAGTCTCGCGGATCGCGGTCATGCGCTCCAGCGACAGCAGCACCTCGCCCTGGGGGATCTGGCCGCCGACCAGGCCGGTATTGCCGCCCTGGGGGGTGATGGCGATGCGGTGCTCGGCGCAATGGCGCACCAGGGCCGCCACCTCGGCGGTGGAGCGCGGCAAGAGCAGCAGCGGCGTGGTCCCGGTCCAGCGGTCGCGCCATTCCTTCAGCTTGGGCGCCAGCCGATCGGGGTCGTCCGACCAGCCGCCGGGACCAGCGATGGCCTTCAGGGCGGCGATGGCGGACGTGGAGATGGGCTCTGGCATGGGCTCGGGCATGCCCGCGGTTTATCACCCCCTCCCCAGCGACGGGAGGGCCAGCTACCCTGGCGCGTCATGGTCGCCCTACCCGTCACCCCCAACCTCGCCGTGGACGAGGACGAGATCGAGCTGCGCTTCGTGCGCGCGGCCGGTCCCGGCGGCCAGAACGTCAACAAGGTCTCCACCGCCGTGGAGCTGCGCTTCGACGCCCGCCGCTCGCCGTCCCTGCCCAACGACGTCAGCGTGCGGCTGCAGCGGCTGGCCGGCAGCCGCCTGACCCTGGAGGGCGTGCTGGTGCTGGTCGCCCAGGAGCACCGCACCCAGGAGCTGAACCGCAAGGCGGCGATCGAGCGGCTGATGGGCCTGCTGCGCCAGGCGGCGGAACGACCCAAGCCGCGCCGCCCGACCAAGCCGACCAAAGCCTCCAAGCTGCGCCGGCTGGAGGGCAAGAGCCGCCGCTCCGACGTCAAGGCTGGCCGAGGGAGACCCTCATCCGATGGCTGACCTGCCCGCACGCCTGCCGCCCCAGGACTGGACCACGGCGCGCGCCACCCGCGCGGTGATGGCGGCGCTGGAGGCCGCCGGCGGACCCGACTGCGCCCGTTTCGTCGGCGGCTGCGTGCGCGACGCCCTGCTGGGCCGCACCCGCCCGGATCAGGACATCGACATCGCCACCCAGCTCACCCCGCCCCAGACCATCGCGGCGCTGGAGGCGGCCAGGCTGCGCGCCGTGCCGACCGGGGTGGAGCACGGCACCGTCACCGCCGTGGCCGATCACCGCCCGTTCGAGATCACCACCCTGCGCCGTGACGTGGAGACCGACGGCCGCCGCGCCGTGGTGGCCTTCACCAGCGACTGGGCCGAGGATGCGGCGCGGCGCGACTTCCGTCTCAACGCGCTATACGCCGAGGCCGACGGGACCCTGCACGACCCCACCGCCGACGGCGTGGCCGATGCGCTGGCCGGCCGCATCGTCTTCGTGGGCGATCCGGAGACCCGTATCCGCGAGGATTACCTGCGCATCCTGCGCTTCTTCCGCTTCTACGCCGGCTATGGCGTCGGCGCGCCGGACGCCGAGGGCCTGGCCGCCTGCGCCAAGCTCAGGGCCGGCCTCGCCCAGCTGTCGGGCGAGCGGGTCTCGAAGGAACTGCTGAAGCTGCTGGCCGCCGCCGACCCCGGTCCGGCCGTGACTGCGATGGCTGAGACCGGGGTGCTGGAAACGCTGCTGCCCGGCGCCCTGCCCGCGCGGCTCGACGCCCTGCTGCACCTGGAACGCGCCGCCGGGCTCACGCCCGAGCCGGAGCTGCGGCTGGCCGCCCTGCTGCCGCCCGACGCCAAGGCGGTCGCCGCCGCGGCCAAGCAACTTCGCCTGTCCAACGCCCTGGCGGCCCGACTGGCGGGTGCGGTCGGCGACTGGAGCGAGGCGCGCACGGATATGGGCGCGCGGCGGGCGGTCTATGGCCTAGGGCCGCAAGCCGCCGCCGACCGGCTGCGACTGGCCTGGAGCGCCGATCCCGCCGACGCCGCATGGGCTGAGACCTGGCGCGAGATGTTGGCCTGGCGGCCGCCGCCGTTCCCGGTCACCGGCGAGGACATCAAGGCGCTGGGGATCGCCCAAGGCCCCGAGGTCGGCCGCCTGCGCCGAGCAGTGGAGGCCTGGTGGATCGCCGCCGACTTTCGCGACGACCGCGAGGCGGCGCTGGCTGTGCTCGGGGCCGCGGTGGCGGAGGGGCAGTGAAAACGTCGATCAGCCCTTCGGCAGTTCGCTCGCCTGCCAGCCGCCGCCCAGCGCCTGGATCAGCGCCACGCTGGCCTGCAGCCGCTGCTGCTGCACGGTCAGCACCGCCTGGGCGTCGGTCAGGGCGGTGGTCTGGGCGGTGATGACGGTGGTGTAGTCGACCGTGCCGGCCTTGTACTGGTTCAGGTCGAGCTGAACCGCCAGGTTGGCGGCGTCCAGCGCCTGGTCGCGCACGTCGGCCTCGTCCTGCAGGGTGTGCAGGGCGACCAGGTTGTCCTCCACGCCCTGGAAGGCGGCGAGCACGGTCTGGCGATAGACGGCGATCTGCTCGTCATAGGCGGCCCGCGCGGCGCGCACCGCGGCGCGGCGGGAACCGAAGTCGATCAGGGTTTCGGCGGCGCTGGCGCCTGCGGTCCAGATCTCGTTGGAGGCGCTGAACAGGCTGCCGAGGCTGGTGCCGCTATGGGTGTAGGTCGCGCTCAGCGGCACGGTCGGATAGAAGGCCGCCTCCTTCACGCCGATCTGGGCGTTGGCGGCGGCCATCTGCCGCTCGGCCTGGGCGATGTCGGGCCTGCGCTCCAGCAGGTCGGACGGCAGGCTCGTCGGCGGCACCGGCACGTCGAACTTGCTCTGGGTGATCGGCGCGATGCTCAGGTCCGAGGGCGCCACGCCCACCAACATGGCGATGGCGTGCTCGAACTGGCCCCGCTGGGTCTTGAGGTCGACCAGCTGGGCCTGGGCGCCCAGCAGCTGGGTCTGGGCCGCGACCACGTCGGTCTTGGCCACCGTGCCGGCGTTGTACTTGTTCTGGGTGAGGGTCAGGAACTTCTGGAAGGCGACGACCGTGTCGCGGAACAGCTGCTGCTCGGCGTCGTTCACGCGCAGGCCGTAATAGTCGCTGGCCAGTTCGCCCTGGGCGGACAGCTGGGCGTTGGCGATCTGCGCCGCGCTGGCCTGGGCGTTGGCGACGTCGCCCTCGACGGTGCGGCGGATCGAGCCCCACAGGTCCGGCGCCCAGGCGGCGCTGAGCGTGGCGTTGTAGGTGGCGACCGTGCTGCCGCCGCTGCCGCCGCTGACCACGGTGCCGCTGGCGGTGGTCACCGAGCCGCCGCGGCCGCCGGTGTGCTCGCCCTGGACCCCGGCGTTGCCGCTGACGGTCGGGAAGAAGCTCGCCCGCGCCTCGGCGGTGATCTGGTGCGCCTCGCGATAGGCGGCCACGAACTGGGCGACGTTCTGGTTGTTGATCGCCACCCGGCGCTCGAGCGCGTCCAGCTCGGGGTCGTTGAACACCGACCACCAGGCGCCCTTGTCGATGGCGTCCATCGGGTGGGTCGGGCGCCAGCCGTCGGCCTCCTTGAAGTGGGTCGAGATCGCCGCGGTGGGACGATGATAGTTCGGGCCGACGGTGCAGGCGGCGGCGAGCGCCGACAGGGCCACGACGGAGGCGGCGCGGAGCGACGACGAGGTTCTGGAGGCGTTCATAAGTCGGACCCTATTCGGCCGGCGCGGGGATGGGCGCAGTCCCACCCAGGCCGCGCGGATAGCGACGGCCCGCTCGCAGGCGCAGCTTGTCGAGATACAGATAAACGACCGGGGTCGTCAGCAGGGTTAGCACCTGGCTGACCACCAGGCCGCCGATGATGGCGACGCCGAGCGGCTGGCGAATCTCGCCGCCTTCGCCCAGGCCCATGGCCAGGGGAATGGCGCCCATGATGGCCGCGCAGGTGGTCATCAGGATCGGGCGGAAGCGCAGCATGCAGGCCTGGTAGATGGCGTCGCGCGAGGACAGCCCCTGGTCCCGCTCCGCCACCAGGGCGAAGTCGATGATCATGATGGCGTTCTTCTTCACGATGCCGATCAGCAGGATCACCCCGATCAGGGCGATGATCGAGAAGTCGATGTGGAAGATCAGCAGCGCCAGCACCGCGCCCACCCCCGCCGAGGGCAGGGTCGAGAGCACGGTCAGGGGGTGGATGTAGCTCTCATAGAGCACGCCCATGACAATGTAGACCGCGACCAGGGCGGTCAGGATCAGGATCGGCTCGTTGGCCACCGAGGACTGGAACGCCTGGGCGGTGCCGCGGAAGCTGCCGACCACGGTCGAGGGCATGCCGATCTTTTGGCTGGCGTCGGCCACGTCGCGCTGGGCGTCGCTGAGCGACTTGCCCGGAGCCAGGTTGAACGACAGCGTCGCCGCCACCGCGCCGCTCTGGTGGTTGACCGACAGCGGGGTGTTGCCGAGCGCCCAGTGGGCGATGGCCGACAGGGGCGTCATGGTCTCGGCCGAGGTCGAGACCGCCACCCCCGTGGAGGCGGTCACGGCCCCGCCGGTGTTGGTGCGCTGCACGCCCGCGCCGGTGAGGTTGGTGGCGCTGAGCGTATTGGCCGCCGCAGCGGCGGTCGCGCTCGCGCCCCCGCCCCCGCCACGGCCAGCGGCGCTGGCCTGCGCGGTCGAGCCGCCGCTGCTGCTGGAGCCGCCATAGACCTGGGGCGTCCCGGTGGAGGTGGCCGACACCGAGGACGACGGCCCGAAGACCTGGGGCGCGGTGGTCGTGACGCTGCCCGAGCCGTTGACGGCGGCGACCGTCAGGCTCGAACCGCCGCTGCCGGTGGCCGAGGCCGTGCTGGTGGCCGGATTGACCGAGCCGCCCGCGCCGCCGCCGGCGCCGGTGGAGGTGCTGGTGGTCGCCGTCGCCGGCGTGGTCCCGCCCGCCGGCGGGGCGACATAGATGTCCTTCAGCGCCTCGGGATCCTGCTGGTAGCGCTGCGCCACCTCCATGATCACGTGGTACTGGTTCAGCGGATTGTAGATCACCGAGGCGATGCCCTGACCGAAGGCGTCGTTCAGGGTGGCGTCGATCTGCTGCGACGTCAGGCCCATCCGCGAGGCGGTGTTGCGGTCGTAGGTGAGGTAGCTTTCCAGCGCGTGGGACTGCTGGTCGGTGTTGACGTCGGTCAGGTCCTTGTAGGCCTGCAGCGCCCGCAGCAGCTTGTCCGACCAGGTCTTGAGCTGCTCGTTGTTGTCGCTCTGCAGCGTGTACTGGTAGGCGGCGTTGCTCTGGCGGCCGCCGATCTGGATGTCCTGGGACGACTGCAGGAACAGCTGGGCCCCGGCCACCTTCATGGTCTTCGGCCGCAGGCGCTGGATCACCATGTCGGCGGTGACGCCCGGACGCTGCTCGCGCGGCTTGAGCGCGATGAACATGAAGCCGCCGGCCGACTGGACGTAGCTCGTCACCGTCTGCACCGCCGGGTCGCTCTTGACGATGCGCTGCAGCCGCCGGAACTTGTTGGCCGTCAGGTCGAACGAAGAGGCTTGGTCCACCTGCACGCCGCCGACCAGGGTGCCGGTGTCCTGCTGCGGGAAGAAGCCCTTGGGCACGATCGCGTAGAGGTAGCCCGTGAGGATCACCGTGGCGATCAGCATCATCAGCACGATGAAGCTGTTGTCCAAGGACCAGGCCAGCGCCCGCTCATAGCCCTTGTGGAGCCGGTCGAAGCCCCATTCGAAGCCGTCCGCGACGCCGCCCCAGGTCTTCTGCCACAGGCTCTTGCGCCTGGCCTTGGCGTTCTCGCCGGGATGCTCGTCGATCAGGCGCGCGGCCATCATCGGCGTGGCGGTCAGGGACACGATCAGCGAGATGACGATGGCCGCCGACAGGGTGACGGCGAACTCGCGGAACAGGCGGCCGACGATCCCGCCCATGGCCAGGATCGGGATGAACACCGCGATCAGCGAGATCGAGATCGACATCACGGTGAAGCCCACCTCGCCCGCCCCGACCAGGGCCGCCTGGAAGCGCGGCATGCCGTTCTCGACGTGGCGGGTGATGTTCTCCAGCACCACGATGGCGTCGTCGACCACGAAGCCCGTGGCCACCGTCAGCGCCATCAGCGACAGGTTATCCAGGCTGTAGTGCAGCAGATACATCACCCCCAGCGTGCCGAGCAGGCTGACGGTGACGGCCACGGCCGGGATCAGGGTGGCGCGGCCGTTGCGCAGGAACACCAGCACCACCACCACCACCAGGGCGATGGAGATCAGCAGGGTGCGCTCCACCTCGGCCAGGGACGAGCGGATGGTCTTGGTCGCGTCCACCGCCACGCTGAGGTCGATCGGCCCGCGGTTGGCGATGTCGGTGCGCAGCTGCGGCAGGATCGAATTGATGTGGTTGACCGTGGCGATGATGTTGGCGCCCGGCGACTGGGTGACCTGGACGATGATCGCCGACTTGCCGTTGGCCAGGCCCAGGTTCTGCAGGTTTTCCGGCCCGTCGATCACCTCGGCCACGTCGGTCAGCCGCACCGGCCGGCCGCCCCGATAGGCGACGATGACGTTCTGGAAGTCCTTGGCGACGGTGGCCTGGTCGTTGGTGTCGATCTGGTAGCGGTGCAGCCCGCCAGCGTACGAGCCCTTGGGCGAGAAGGCGTTGGTGGACTGCAGGGCCGCCTTCACGTCCTCCAGCCCGATGCCGTACTTGTTCAGCGCGAACGGGTTCATCTCCACCCGCACCGCCGGCGAGGCGGCGCCGAACACGTCGACCTCGCCCACGCCGTTGATCTGCGACAGGGCCTGCTGCACCACGATCGAGGCGGCGTCGTAGACCTGGTAGGTGGCCAGGGTGTCGGAGGTGAGCGCCATCACCATGATCGGCCGCTGGGCCGGGTTGGCCTTGCGGTAGTAGGGCGCGCTCGGAAGGTTGGTCGGCAGCAGGGCGCCGGCGGCGTTGATGCCCGCCTGCACGTCGCGCGCCGCGCCGTTGATGTCGCGGTCCAGGCCGAACTGGATGATCACCCGGGTCGAGCCCTGGCCCCCGCGGTTGGAGCTCGAGGAGGTGATCTCGGTGATGTCGGCGATGGTGCCGAGCGTGCGCTCCAACGGCGTCGCCACGCTGGTGGCCATCACCTCGGGGCTGGCGCCGGGCAGGCTGGCCTGGACCACGATGGTGGGGAAGTCCACCTGCGGCAGGGGCGCGACCGGCAGCACGAAGTAGGCCGCCACCCCGATCAGGGCGATGCCGATCGTCAGCAGCGTGGTGGCGATCGGGCGCCGGATGAAGACGGCGGACGGGTTCAACCGGGCGCGCCTTCAGGCGAGCGGTCGCCGGCTTCGGGCGGAGCCTTGCGTGCGCCGCGACGGCTCAAGCGGGCCGCCAGGTTGTCGAAAGCGATGTAGATCACCGGCGTGGTGAACAGGGTCAGCACCTGCGAGCAGACCAGGCCGCCGATGATGCTGATGCCCAGCGGCCGGCGCAGCTCGGCCCCGATGCCGCCGCCCAGCCACAGCGGCACCGCCGCCAGCAGGGCCGCCATGGTGGTCATCAGGATCGGACGGAAGCGCAGCAGCGCCGCCTGGTGGATCGCCTCGCGGGCCGACTTGCCCTCGTTCCGCTCCGCCTCGAGGGCGAAGTCGATCATCATGATGGCGTTCTTCTTGACGATGCCGATCAAGAGGATGATGCCGATGATGCCGATCACCCCCAGGTCCTGACCGCCCAGCGACAGGGCCAGCAGCGCTCCCACCGCCGCCGAAGGCAGGGTGGAGAGGATGGTGATCGGGTGGATGAAGCTCTCGTAGAGCACGCCCAGCACGATGTAGATCGCCACGATCGCCGCCACGATCAGCCACAACTCGTTGGACAGCGAGGCGCGATAGGCCTCGGCGGCGCCGACGAAGGTGGTGGTGATGATCGGCGGGACGCCGATGTCCTTCTCGGCCTTCTCGATCAGCGGGATCGAGGCGCCCAGCGCCACGCCCTTGGCCAGGTTGAACGAGATGGTGGTCGAGGGGAACTGGCTGAGGTGGCTGTTCTGCAGCGGCGTGGCCTGCTGCCGGATGGTGGCGATGGTCGACAGCGGCACCGCCCCGTTGGTGGTGGACTGCAGATAGATCTGGTCCAGCGCCGCCGGCGACTTGATGGTCTCCTCCGAGGCCTCGAGGATCACCCGGTACTGGTTGGACTGAGTGTAGATGGTCGAGATGATGCGCTGGCCGAAGGCGTCGTAGAGGACGTTGTCGACGGTCTCCATGCTGATGCCGAGCCGCGCGGCGGTGTCGCGGTCGATCTCGATGAAGCTCGACAAGCCCTGGTTCTGGATGTCGGAGGTGACGTCCTCGAGCTTGGGGTTCTTCTTCAGCTCCTCGACCAGGCGGTTGGTCCAGGTGGAGAGCTGGCTGGAATCCACCGAGCCCAACATGAACTGGTACTGGGTGCGGCCGATGTTGGAGTCGATGGTCAGGTCCTGCACCGGCTGCAGGTACAGCGACATGCCCTCGACCCCCACGACCTCGCGGTTGAGGTTGCGGATGATGTCGGTGGCGGAATGGTGGCGTTGGCCCAGCGGCTTCAGCCCGATCAGCACCCGGCCCGAGTTGAGGGTCTGGTTCTGGGAGTCCACGCCGACGAAGGACGAGACGTTGGCCACGTCCGGGTCCTTCAGGATGGCGTCGGCCATGGCGCGCTGGCGATCGGTCATGGCGCCGTAGGAGATCGACTGCGAGGCCTCGGTCACGCCCTGCAGCAAGCCGGTGTCCTGGGTCGGGAACAGGCCCTTGGGGATGGCGATGTAGAGCAACGCCGTCAGCAGGAACGTGCCCAGCGCCACGACCAGGGTGATGCGCTGGTGGCCCAGCACCCAGATCAGGCCACGGTCGTACTGGCGGATGATCCAGTCGAAGCCGCTCTCGAACTTCTGGCTCAGGCTGCCGGGGCGTGGCTCCTTGGGATGGGTCAGCCACAGGCCGCACAGGCTCGGCACCATGGTCAGCGACACCACCGCCGAGATGACGATGGTCACCGCCAGGGTCACCGCGAACTCGCGGAACAGCCGGCCCACCACGTCGCCCATGAACAGCAGCGGGATCAGCACCGCCAGCAGCGACACGGTCAGCGAGATGATGGTGAAGCCGATCTCGGCCGAGCCCTTCAGCGCCGCGTCCTTGGGGGAGTAGCCCATCTCGACGTAGCGGCTGATGTTCTCGATCATGACGATGGCGTCGTCGACGACGAAGCCCGAGGCGATCGTCAGCGCCATCAGGGTCAGGTTGTTGAGGCTGTAGCCGAGCAGGTACATGGCCGCGAACGCGCCCACCAGCGACAGCGGCACG
>FSXV01000164.1_pt1 | contig 9567 bp, 9 predicted proteins | sample 1638401 | NCBI WGS metagenome assembly FSXV01 (sample SAMEA3914788, study PRJEB12502) | metagenome | biome: forest; material: soil | place: Canada | collected 2011-07-03 | depth 0.1 m | reverse complement strand
GAGCTGCAGAACTGCGACAGCACGATCTACGCGATCTGCGAGATGCTGGAGCCGCGCCCCTATTCCTCGCGCGAGTTCATCTACGAGATGGGCAAGTGGCTGGCGGCGGGCAACGCCAAGAAGCCCGGCAGCCTGATCCAGACCGCCTATGAGCACGGCGTGCCGATCTTCTGCCCCGCCTTCACCGACAGCTCGGCCGGCTTCGGCCTGGTGAAGCACCAGATGGAGCGCATGAAGGAAGGCAAGCCCTACGTCACCATCGACTCGGTGGCCGACTTCCGCGAACTGACCGAGATCAAGATCAAGGCCGGCACCACCGCCCTGTTCATGGTCGGCGGCGGCGTGCCGAAGAACTTCGCCCAGGACACGGTGGTCTGCGCCGAGATCCTTGGCGAGGAAGCCGAGATGCACAAGTACGCGGTGCAGATCACCGTGGCCGACGTGCGCGACGGCGCCTGCTCGTCCTCGACGCTGAAGGAAGCCTGCTCCTGGGGCAAGGTGGACGTGACCTTCGAGCAGATGGTGTTCGCCGAAGCCACCACCGTGGTGCCGCTGATCGCCTCCGACGCCTACCACCGCGGCGCCTGGAAAGACCGCGAAGAGCGCCGCTGGGCCGACCTGTTCAAGAAGTAGGACCAAGGCGCAACCTTCTAGGTTGCATGTCTGACGATTTCGCCCTCTCCTGCAGCCGCGGGGGAGGGCGTTTTCATGTGGCTTGCAGCCTTGATCGGCGTGGTGGCGGCCGCCGCTTCGACGCCGCCGTCCAACCCGCCCTCGCCCTTGCAGGCCAAGTTGCAGGCCCAGTGCCACGACGCCGACAGCGTCGTGCCCGACCTGACCGCCGCCCTGCAGGCGCTGAAGGCCAAGGACGACGCGACGGCCAAGGGCAAGCTCGACGGCATCGTCGCCAACTGCGGGAGCAGTCCCGCCTCCTACATCGCCCGCAGCATCCGCGCCGACCTGGCGCTCAAGGACAAGGACTACGACCAGGCCTTGAAGCTGCTCGAGCCGGTGCCGCGCCCGGCGCGCAAGCCCATCGGCGCGCGGTCGAGCTGGACGGCGATGCAGGCCCTGGCCGGCAAGGGCGACGTGGCGGGCTTCCAGGCCGAGCGCGCCCGGCTGCTGGCGGCGGTGGACCAGGCGCTGACCGCCCAGGCGGGTCCGTTCCAGGGCCGTAAGCTGGAGAGCTTCCAGGCTGGCGGCGCCCAGGTGACGGCCTATCAGGCGCGCGTGCCGCAAGGCCCGTTCCTGCGCCTGACCGAGTTCATCATCGTACCGCCCGGGCCCCTGGCGCTGCCGCGCTCGGTCATGCTCACCGAGGACGCGAACGCCCGCCAGCTCATGCAGGCGACCGCCGCCGCCGCCGCCGCGCCCGATTTCGTCGACCAGTACGACTGCAACCAGCACGTCACCTTGAAGATGCTGCCGGCCCCGGGCGGGCAGCCGCCGGCCTACGCAGACGTCAAGGCGCTGGTGGTGAGTTTTCTGCAAGGATCGGGCGGCGGCGTTTCCAGCATGGCGCCGGGGGCTGACAATATGAGCGCCTGCCATTGGCCGCAGTACGTCACGCCAGGTCTCGAAAACTAGCGGGGCGATTTAGGACCGGTGCGGACGATGACAGCGGTGGCGCCGACTTGATTTCGGCGCTGCGGGGTTGACTCCTCGCCGGGGGGTCGCGACATGCCGATGCAAATTTTGCGGTCCCGGCCGCTTAGCTCGGAGCACTCCACCACCATGGCCATTCGCGTCGCCATCAACGGCTTCGGCCGTATCGGTCGTCTCGTCCTGCGCTCGCTCGCCGAGTACAAGCGCACCGACATCGAAGTGGTGGCGATCAACGACCTGGGCCCGGTGGCCACCAACGCCCACCTGCTGAAGTACGACAGCACCCACCGCCGCTTCCCCGGCGAAGTGAGCTTCGGCGACGACTGGATGGATGTCGGGTTCGGCAGGATCAAGGCCACCGCCATCCGCAACCCGGCCGAGCTGCCGCACAAGGAGCTGGGCGTCGACATCGCGCTCGAGTGCACCGGCATCTTCACCGCCCGCGACAAGGCCAAGCTGCACCTGGACGCCGGCGCCAAGCGCGTGCTGGTCTCGGCCCCGGCCGACGGCGCCGACAAGACCATCGTCTTCGGCGTCAACCACGACACCCTGACCGCCGCCGACCTGATCGTCTCCAACGCCTCGTGCACCACCAACTGCCTGGCCCCGGTGGCCAAGGTGCTGCAGGACCTGTGCGGCATCGAGCGTGGCTACATGACCACCGTGCACAGCTACACCAACGACCAGCCGTCGCTGGACCAGCTGCACAAGGACCTGTACCGCGCCCGCACCGCGGCCCAGAACATCATCCCGACCTCCACCGGCGCAGCCAAGGCGCTGGGCCTGGTGCTGCCGGAGCTGCAGGGTAAGCTGGACGGCTCCTCGGTGCGCGTGCCGACCCCCGACGTCAGCGTGATCGACTTCAAGATCGTGCCGACCCGCGACGTGACCAAGGACGAGATCAACGAGGCCATGCGCGCCGCGGCCAAGGGCGCCATGAAGGGCGTGCTGGCGGTGACCGACGAGCCGCTGGTGTCCAGCGACTTCATCCACGACCCGCACTCCTCGACCTTCGCCACCCGGGAAACCCAGGTGATCGGCGGCAAGCTGGCCCGCGTGCTGAGCTGGTACGACAACGAGTGGGGCTTCTCCACCCGCATGGCCGACACCGCCGCGGCCATGGCCAAGTTCCTCTAACACTGGTTTTCGCAAGAGAGCCCGACCCTCGCCCCCAGGCCGCAAGCCTGGGGGCGAGGTTGTTTCACGTACACGACGAAGGATCGCATATGCCCTTCCGCACCCTGGACCAAGCCGGCGACCTGACGGGCAAGCGCGTTCTGGTCCGCGTCGACCTCAACGTGCCGATGCAGGATGGCCGCGTCAGCGACGACACCCGCCTGCGCGCCATCGTCCCCACCGTCGAGGCCCTGCGCGGCAAGGGCGCCAAGGTGGTGCTGCTGGCCCACTTCGACCGGCCCAAGGGCCAGGTCGTGCCGTCCATGAGCCTGCAGCCGGTGGTCGAACCCCTGGCCCAGGTGCTGGGCGCGCCGGTGGCCTTCGCTGCCGACTGCATCGGCGATGCGGCGGCCGAGGCCGTAGCCAAGCTGGCCGACGGCGGCGTGCTGCTGCTGGAGAACCTGCGCTTCCACGCCGGCGAGGAGAAGAACGACGCCGCCTTCGCCGCCGAGCTGGCCAAGCTCGGCGATGTGTACGTCAACGACGCCTTCTCGGCCGCCCACCGCGCCCACGCTTCGACCGAGGCCCTGGCGCACAAGCTGCCGGCCTATGCCGGCCGCTCGATGCAGCGCGAGCTGGAGGCGCTGGACAAGGCGCTGGGCAGTCCGGTGCGCCCCGTGCTGGGCATCGTCGGCGGCTCCAAGGTCTCGACCAAGCTCGACCTGTTGAAGAACCTGGTGACCAAGCTCGATCGCCTGGCCATCGGCGGCGGCATGGCCAACACCTTCCTGTTCGCCCAGGGCTACGAGGTCGGCGCCTCCTTCTGCGAGAAGGACCTCAACGACACCGCGGTCGAGATCATGCAACTGGCCAAGGACAGCGGCTGCGAGCTGCTGCTGCCCATGGACGTGGTGGTGGCCGAGCGGCTGGAGGCCGGCGTGCCGCACTTTGTCCGCGCGCTCGACGCCGTGGGGCCCGAGGAGCGCATCCTCGACGCCGGGCCGCAATCGGTGGCGCGCCTGAGCGCGGCCATGGACAGCTCGGCCACCCTGATCTGGAACGGGCCGCTGGGCGTGTTCGAAGTGCCGCCGTTCGACGCCGCCACCGTGGCGGCCGCCAAGCACGCGGCCAAGCTGGCCAAGGCCGGCAAGCTGATCGCGGTGGCGGGCGGCGGCGACACCGTCGCGGCGCTGAACCACGCGGGCGCAGCGGCCGACTTCACCTTCGTCTCCACCGCCGGCGGCGCCTTTCTGGAATGGATGGAAGGCAAGCTGCTGCCGGGCGTGGCCGCGCTGGAAGCGTAAGCCCTTCCGCCCTCTCCCTCGTACGGGAGAGGGGGGGCCCATTGCGTCAGCAATGGGAGGGTGAGGGTGGCCGGCGGCGCCCTTGCCAATGCAGCGCAATCCTGCCGCCGCGGCGTTTCCACCCTCACCCTGGCCCTCTCCCATTCGAGGGAGAGGGGAGGCGTGAAACCCGGACGTAACCATCGCCGAGCTATGAGCGCCTGGGTTGCACAGCCCGGGCGGTCGAGGATCGGAACAATGCGGATCGAGGTGGTTCGGCCGGCCGACCTGGCCCAGGCCGACATCGAGGCCTGGTCGGCGCTGCAGGCCGAGAGCGGCTTCGACAGTCCGTTCTTCTCGCCCCACTGGAGCCGCGCCTGCGCCGAGGCCGGCGGTCCGGACGCCAGGCTGGCCCGGGTGGCGGTGATCCGCGACGACCAGGCGGCGGTGGGCTTCGTGCCGGCGCGGGTTTCGAGCTTCTCAGGCCAGGCGGTGGGCGCGCCCATGAGCGACTACCAGGGCGCGGTGATGCGTCCGGGCGTGGCGCTGGATCTCAAGGCGGTGGTGCGGGCGTTCGGCGTCGGCCGGCTGGACTTCGCCAATCTGTTTCCGGGACAGCCGGCGTTCGAGCGCCATGTGCACGGCCACGCCACCTCGTTGGCGATCGACCTGTCGCAGGGCTTCGAGGCCTACGCCGCTGAGCGCAAGACCCAGACCGACATCCTCAAGGACTGCGCCAAGCGCAAGCGCAAGCTGGAGCGCGAGAAGGGCGAGGTGCGCTTCACCGCCTTTTCCGAGTCCCAGGCCGATTTCGACCAGCTGCTGGCCTGGAAGCGGGCCCAGTATCGCGCGACCGGCCAGACCGACATCTTCGACGCCGGCTGGCCGCTGGAGCTGCTCAAGCGGTTGTTCGCCGCGCCGTGCGGCGACCTGCGGGTGCGGCTGTTCACCCTGCATGTGGCCGGCGAGCTGGCGGCGGCGCACCTGGCGCTCTGCAGCGGGCCGGTGGCCCATGCCTGGTTCATCGCCCACGCCGAGGCCTTCGAGCGCTATTCGCCCGGCGTGGCGCTGATCCACGAGATGCTGCAGTGGGGCCCGGCCAACGGCATGCGCGAGCTGGACCTCGGGCCCGGCGACTATCGCTTCAAGCTGCAGCTCTCCAACCTCAAGCGCGAGGTGGGCCACGGCTATGTCGGCCGCGCCAGCGCCAGCGCCCTGGTGCGCGCCGCGGCCTATTCGGTGCGCGACGCGGCCGAGGCCCTGCCGCTGGGCCGCGCCAGCGCCCTGCCGGGCAAGGCCATGCGCCGGCTCGACCTGTGGCGCGGACTCAATGGGAGCTGGCCGCTGCCGCTGTAGACCGTTTTCCTTCTCCCCCTGTGGGAGAAGGAAGGGCCCCGCGGCGCGGAGCGACGTGGGAAGGATGAGGGGTCGCGCTGTTTTATCCGGGAACCACGCGTCGACCCCTCACCCTCCCAGCTTCGCTGGGCCCCTCCCTCTCCCGCAAGGGGAGAGGGATTTAGGCCGCTGGCGTCGGAGCATTTTTGTCGTTAGGGCTCGGCCCTTATGAGCGTGACCATCGACGACATCCGAGCCGCCGCCGCCCGCCTTGCGGGCCATATCGAGCGCACCCCCTGCCGGCCTTCGCGCACGCTCTCGCAGATTTCCGGGGCGCAGGTCTGGATCAAGTTCGAGAACCTGCAGTTCACGGCCGCCTTCAAGGAGCGCGGGGCGCTGAACAAGCTGCTGCAGCTGACCCCGGCCGAGCAGAAGCGCGGCGTCATCGCCGCCTCGGCCGGCAACCACGCCCAGGGCCTGTCCTATCACGGCCAGCGGCTGGGCGTGCCGGTGACCATCGTCATGCCCCTGGCCACGCCGATGGTGAAGATCGAGCACACCCGCCACTTCGGGGCCGAGGTGATCCTGCACGGCGAGACCTATGACGACGCCAACACCCACGCCCGCGAGATCTGCGAGGCGCGCGACCTGGTGTTCGTCCACCCCTTCGACGACCCGGACGTGATCGCCGGCCAGGGCACCGTGGCGCTGGAGATGCTGGAGGACGCGCCGGAGATCGACGTGCTGCCGATCCCCATCGGCGGCGGCGGGCTGATCTCGGGCATCGCCACCGCGGCCAAGGCGGTGAAGCCAAGCATCGACATCGTCGGCGTCGAGCCAGCCATGTACCCGTCCTTCACCGCCCGCATGCGCGGCCTGCGCCCCAATATCGGCGGCCAGACCATCGCCGAGGGCATCGCGGTGAAGACGGTGGGCGAGCTGACCTACGCCATCGGCCGGCCGCTGATCAGCGACGTGCTGCTGGTCGAGGAGAGCGAGTTCGAGCGCGCCATCGCGCTCTACGCCAATGTCGAGAAGACCGTGGTTGAGGGCGCGGGCGCCGCGTCGCTGGCCTCGCTGCTGGCCTATCCCGACCGCTTCAAGGGCCGGAACGTCGGCCTGCTGATTTCGGGCGGCAATATCGACACCCGGTTGCTGGCCTCGGTGCTGACCCGCGAACTGATCCGGGAACGGCGCATCGTCTCGTTCCGCATCGTCGGCGACGACCGTCCGGGCCTGCTGGCCACCGTCTCGTCGGTGATCGGGGCCGCGGGCGGCAACATCATCGAGGTCTCGCACAACCGGCTGGCGCTGGATGTGCCGGCCAAGGGGGCGGAGTTCGACATCATGGTCGAGACCCGCGACGCCCAGCACACCGACGAGATCACCGAACTGCTGCGCCAGCGCGGTTACCCGCCCAAGCTGGTTTAGGGTGGAAAATTCTGCGTGCTTCGAGACGCGGCTAAAGCCGCTCCTCAGCATGACGAAGGTTGTTGAACACCCACGCACGTCATCCTGAGGAGCCCCGCAGGGGCGTCTCGAAGGACGCACAGCTTTCGCGGGAAAGATCAGTCCTTCGGCCGGGCGGCCTTCTCGGCCAGGCCCGAGACGCCTTCGCGGGCGGTGAGTTTGGCGGCGACCGCATCCGTGGACACACCGGCTGCGTTCAGCAGCACCAGCCAGTGGTACAGCAGGTCCGCGCTCTCGGCCGCCAGGGCGTCAGGGTCGCCCTGAACCGCGGCGATGACGGTCTCCACCGCCTCCTCGCCCAGTTTCTTGGCGACGTAGGCCGGGCCCTTGGACAGCAGCTTGGCGGTATAGGACGTGGACGGATCATCGCCGCGCCGTGCGTCGATGGTCGCCTGCAGGCGGTTCAGGGCTGAGGCGAGCTGGTCCATGCGTACGCCCTTCGAAGGGTTCAGATCACCCGCACGGGCAGGCCGGCGGCGGCCATTTCGGCCTTGGCCTCGGCGATACTGACCTCGCCGAAGTGGAAGATCGAGGCCGCCAGCACCGCGTCGGCCCCGCCGTCGCGCACCGCCTCGACCAGGTGCGCGGCCGAGCCGGCGCCGCCGGAGGCGATCACGGGGATGGGGGCGGTGCGACTGACCTGGGACAGCAGCGCCAGGTCGTAGCCGGTCTTGACCCCGTCGCGGTCCATGGAGGTGAGCAGGATCTCGCCCGCGCCCTTGGCCACCACGGTGGCGGTGTAGTCCAGCACGTCCAGGCCGGTGGCGGTGCGGCCGCCGTGAGTGAACACTTCCCAGCGGCCGGGCTCCACCTGTTTGGCGTCGATGGCGGCGACCACGCACTGCGAGCCGAAGGCGTCGGCGCAGGCGGCGATCAGGTCGGGGTTCTGCACCGCGGCGGTGTTGACCGAGACCTTGTCCGCGCCCGAGCGCAGCAGCCGGCGGGCGTCTTCCACCGCGCGCACGCCGCCGCCCACCGACAGGGGCATGAAGCAGACCTCGGCGGTGCGGGCGATGACGTCGTACATGCTGGCGCGGTTCTCGGCGCTGGCGGCGATGTCCAGGAACATCAGCTCGTCCGCCCCGGCTGCGTCATAGGCCTGGGCCTGCTCCACCGGATCGCCGGCGTCGCGCAGGGAGACGAAGTTGACGCCCTTCACCACGCGCCCGTCCTTGACGTCCAGGCAGGGGATGACGCGCACCTTCAGCATGTCAGCCCCGCGCGGCGGCGATGGCCTCGGCCGGGTCCAGGGCGCCGGTGTAGAGCGCCTTGCCCAGCACCGCCCCGGCGATGGGCGTGCCCTTGCGGGCCTTCAGCCGGTGGATGTCGTTGACGTCGGCCACCCCGCCCGAGGCGATCACCGGGATGGTCACGGCGTCGGCCAGGGCGCCGATCTCCTCGACATTGACGCCCGACAGGGTGCCGTCGCGGCCGATGTCGGTGACGATCAGGGCGGCGACGCCGGCGTCCTCGAAACGGCGGGCCAGGTCGGTGGGGTTGAGCTCGGAGGTCTCGACCCAGCCGCCCACGGCCACGCGGCCGTCGCGGATGTCCACGGCCACGGCGATCTGCTCGGGGAAGGCGGCGGCGGCCAGCTTGACCAGGTCGGGGTCGCGCACGGCGGCGGTGCCGAGCATGACGCGGCTGACGCCGGCCTCGATCCACTCCTCAACCGCCTCGAAGGTGCGCACGCCCCCGCCCACCTGCACCGGGATGGCGGCGGTCTTGAGGATGGCCTCCACGGCGGCCCGATTGACCGAGCGGCCTTCAACCGCTCCGTCCAGGTCCACCACGTGCAGCCAGGCGAAGCCATCGGCGGCGAACTTGCGCGCCTGGTCGGCCGGGTCGTCGTTGAAGACGGTGACTTGGTCCATCGCTCCCTTCAGCAGCCGAACGCAGCGGCCGTCCTTCAGGTCGATGGCGGGATAGAGGATCACGGACGCCACTCCAGAAAATTGGCGATGAGCCGGAGGCCGGCGCCTTGGGATTTTTCGGGGTGGAACTGCACCCCCGCGACATTGTCCTTCGCCACCGCCGAGACGAACGGGCCGCCGTGGTTGGTGACCGCGAGCCCGGTCCCGTGCTCGGACGGGTGGAAGGCGAAGGAGTGGGTGAAATACATCTCGGCCCGCTCTTCCAGGCCGGCGAACAGCGGGTGGGCGATCGCGTCGACGTCGTTCCAGCCGACGTGCGGGACCTTGGCCGCGGCGGTCTTGGGCTCCAACCGGCGCACTTCGCCGGGAATCCAGCCCAGGCCCTGGGTCTCGCCGAACTCCAGCCCGCGGTCCGCCAGCAGCTGCATGCCCACGCACACGCCCAGGAACGGCGCGCCGCGGGTCTTCACGGCTTCCGTCACCGCCTCGACCACGCCGGGGCGGGCCTTCAGCGCCGCCATGCAGGCGGCGAAGGCGCCCACGCCCGGCAACAGCAGGCGGTCGGCCCTGGCCAGCACCTCGGGATCGTCGCTGACCACCACCTCGCAGCCGTGCGCGAGATCGGCGGCGGCGCGGATGAGCGCCTTCTCCGCCGAGCGGAGATTGCCCGACCCGTAATCGATCAATGCGACGCTGGGCATGGCGGGTTCTAGAGCACGCCCTTGGTGGAGGGCGCCGCGCCTTGGGTCTTGGGGTCGAGTTCGATCGCCGCGCGCAGGGCCCGCGCCAGGGCCTTGAAGCCGCTCTCGGCGATGTGGTGGGTGTTCTCGCCGTACAGGGTCTCCAGGTGCACGCAGGCGCCCAGGTTCATGGCGAAGGCGTGG
>FSXV01000079.1_pt1 | contig 9582 bp, 7 predicted proteins | sample 1638401 | NCBI WGS metagenome assembly FSXV01 (sample SAMEA3914788, study PRJEB12502) | metagenome | biome: forest; material: soil | place: Canada | collected 2011-07-03 | depth 0.1 m | reverse complement strand
CTTCGAAGGCGGCCTGATCCCGATGTTCCTGATCATCGGCATCTGGGGCGGCAAGAACCGGGTCTACGCGGCCTACAAGTTCTTCCTCTACACCCTGGCCGGCTCGGTGCTGATGCTGACCGCGATCCTGGCCATGGCCGGCATCGCCCACACCACCTCGATCCCGGAACTGACCGCCTTCCACTTCGCGCCGGGCCTGCAGATCTGGCTGTGGCTGGCCTTCTTCGCCTCATTCGCGGTGAAGATGCCGATGTGGCCGGTCCACACCTGGTTGCCCGACGCCCACGTCGAGGCGCCGACGGCCGGCTCGGTGATCCTGGCGGGCGTGCTGCTGAAGATGGGCGGCTACGGCTTCCTGCGCTTCAGCCTGCCGATGTTCCCCTACGCCTCGACCTACTTCACGCCCTTGGTGTTCGCGCTGTCGGTGATCGCCATCGTCTACACCTCGCTGGTCGCCTTCCGGCAGACCGACATGAAGAAGCTGATCGCCTATTCATCGGTGGCGCACATGGGCTTCGTCACCATGGGCATCTTCTCCGGCAACCTGCAGGGCGAGCAGGGGGCGATCTTCCAGATGCTCTCGCACGGGGTCATCTCGGGCGCGCTCTTCCTCTGCGTCGGCGTGGTCTACGACCGCATGCACACCCGCGCGATCGCCGATTACGGCGGGCTGGTGAACCGCATGCCCTGGTACGCCGCGGTGTTCATGCTGTTCACCATGGGCAATGTGGGCCTGCCGGGCACCTCGGGCTTCGTGGGCGAGGTGCTGACCATGACCGGGGCCTACGGCGTCTCGACCACCACCGCCCTGATCGCCGCCACCGGCGTGATCCTGTCGGCGGTCTACGCCCTGACGCTGTACCGCCGCGTGGTGTTCGGCGAGCTGGTCAATCCCAAGCTCGCGGCCATCGCCGACCTGGACTGGCGCGAGATCGTGACCTTCTCGCCGTTGATCGTCAGCGCCCTGGTGCTGGGGGTCTACCCGCATTTCGTGACCGACGTGACGCAAGCGTCGGCTCAACACCTGGTCGACCTCTGGCGCGCCGGCGCCGGCGGTTAAGGGGACGCTATCCATGACCTTTGAAGGTGCGCTCAATATCGCGCTCCCCGAACTGATCCTCTCGGTCGGCGCCCTGGTCCTGCTCGGGCTGGGCGCCTACCTGGGCGAGAAGGCCACCCGCCTGATCTCTACGGCCTGCGGCCTGGTGCTGGTGGCTGCGGCGGGGGCGGCGGTGATCGGCCCGCAGGGAACCGCGTTCAACGGCGGCTTCGTCCAGGACGGCGCTGCGGTCTACGCCAAGGTGGTGATCTATCTGATCAGCGCCGTGGGCATCCTGCTGGGCGACCCGTGGCTGAAGCGGGTCAAGAACCATCGCTTCGAGTATCCGGTGCTGATCGTGCTGGCCGCGCTCGGCATGGGCATGATGGCCTCGGCCGGCGACCTGATCTCGGCCTATGTTGGCATCGAGCTGCACTCCCTGGCCCTGTACGTCCTGGCCGCGTTCCAGCGCGACGACTCCAAGGCGTCGGAAGCGGGCCTGAAGTACTTCATCCTCGGCGCGCTCTCCTCGGGCATCCTGCTGTACGGCGCCTCGCTGATCTACGGCTTCGCCGGCTCGACCCGCTTCGTCGACATCGCCGCGGCGGTGCAGCACGGCGCCGGCACCGGCGTGATCTTCGGCGTGGTGTTCCTGATCTGCGGCATCGCGTTCAAGGCCTCCGCCGCGCCGTTCCACATGTGGACGCCCGACGTGTACGAAGGCGCGCCGACCCCGGTCGTGGCCTTCATGACCGCCGCGCCCAAGATGGCGGCTCTGGTGCTGTTCGCCCGCGTGCTGGAGAACGGCTTCGCCGGCGCGCTGGAGCAATGGCGCCAGGTGCTGGTGGCCATCGCCCTGATCTCGATGGTGTGGGGCGCCTTCGCGGGCCTGGCCCAGAAGAACCTCAAGCGCCTGTGGGCCTATTCCTCGATCGCCAATGTCGGCTACGCCCTGGTCGGCCTCTCGGCCGGCACCACCGAGGGCGTGCAGTCGATGCTGGTGTTCATGACGCTGTATCTGATCGACGTCACCGGCATGTTCGCCTGCCTGACCGCCCTGTCGCGCGACGGCCGTCCGATGGAGAACTTCGACGACATGGCCGGCCTGGTGCGCGAGCGTCCGGGCATCGCGCTCGCCATGACCGCCTTCTCGCTGTCGGCGCTCGGCCTGCCGCCGTTCTCCGGCTTCTGGGGCAAGGTGTACGTGTTCAAGGCGGCGCTGGACGCCAATCTGGCGTGGTTGGCGGCGCTCGGCCTGCTGTCGAGCGTGGTGGCGGCCTTCTATTATCTGCGCCTGATCAAGACCATGTGGTTCGACCCGCCGGCCGGCCGCACCGACGCCGCCCCGATCGACGCCCGCGGCGTGGCCTTCGCGGCGGCGGCCTTCGCCTTCCCGGTGGTGATGCCGGCCCTGGCCCTGATCGACCCGCTGTCCAAGGCGGCTGCGGCGTCCTTCGGATTGAACTAGGCGGATGGGTTTCTCGGCGGCAGGGGCGGGGACGGAGGTTCCCGTCCTCCGCTTCGACGAGATCGACTCCACCAACGCCGAGGCGCGGCGGCGCGCCGAGGCCGGCGAGACCGGCCCGCTGTGGATCGCTGCGCGCCGGCAGACCGCTGGCCGTGGCCGGCGCGGGCGCGCCTGGGAAACCGGCGCCGGCAACCTCGCCGCTACCCTCCTGACCGTCGTCGACAAGACCCCGGCCGAGGCGGCCGAGATCGCCTTCGTCGCCGCCCTGGCGGTGGGCGAGCTGGCGGTGCTGCACGTGCCCGAGGCGCTGGTGCGGCTGAAATGGCCCAACGATGTGCTGGTCGACGACCGCAAGGTCAGCGGCGTGTTGATCGAAAGCGGGCGCCGCGACGACGGCCGACTGTGGCTGGCGGTGGGCGTGGGCATCAACCTGGCCACCCCGCCTGCGGCTGCCGAGCGCCCGGCCACCAGCTTCAAGGACCACCTGCGCGCCGACCTGGCCGCACCGCTTGCGCCCGAGGCCGCCCTGACCGAGCTGTCGCGCGCCTTCGCCCGCTGGCTCAAGGTTTGGGGCGACTTCGGCTTCGAGCCGATCCGCGACGCTTGGCAGGCGCGCGCCGACATGGGCCGGCCCTGTGTCGCGCGGCTGGATCATGAGACAGTGGAGGGCCGCGCCGAGGCGCTGGAGGCCGACGGGGCGCTCCGCCTGCGCCTGGCCGACGGCTCGGTGCGCCGGATCACCGCCGGCGACGTGTTCTTTCCGGGGGAGCCCCGCTGATGCTGCTGGCGATCGAGCAAGGCAACACCAACACCATGTTCGCCTTGCATGACGGCAAGGCGTGGATCTCGCAGTGGCGCACCGCCACCGACATGGCCCGCACCGCCGACGAATACGCCGTGTGGCTGCACCAGCTGCTGGCCATGCAGCAGATGCGGCTGGACGTCATCGACAACTGCATCATCTCCAGCGTGGTGCCGCAGTCGGTGTTCAACCTGCGGAACCTGGCCCGGCGCTATCTCAAGGTCGAGCCGCTGGTGGTGGGCGAGAACGTCGCCCTCGGCATCGAGGTGCGCATCGACAAGCCGTCCGAGGCCGGCGCCGATCGCCTGGTCAACGCCATCGGCGGTTTTGTCGCCTATGGCGGCCCATTGATCCTGATCGACAGCGGCACCGCCACCACCTTCGACGTGGTGGGCGTGGACGGGGCGTTCGAGGGCGGGGTGATCTCGCCCGGCATCAACCTGTCGATGCAGGCCCTGCACGAGGCCGCCGCCCGGCTGCCGCGCGTGGCCATCGCCCGCCCGGCCCACGTGGTCGGCCGCGGCACGGTTGAAGCCATGCAATCGGGCGTGTTCTGGGGCTATATCTCGCTGATCGAGGGCCTGATCGCGCGCATCCGCGCCGAGTACGGCCAGCCCATGCGCACCATCGCCACCGGCGGCGTCGCCTCGCTGTTCGAGGGCGCCACCGACAAGATCGAAATCTTTGATCCCGAACTCACCCTCAGGGGCCTACTGGAAATCGTCCGCCGCAATGGCGACATAAGGACTAGATGACAAAAAACCAGAACGACGAGCTCGTCTTCCTGCCGCTGGGCGGCTCGAACGAGATCGGCATGAACCTGAACCTGTATGGTTTCGGGCCGCCCCACGCGCGCAAATGGATCGTGGTCGATCTTGGCGTGACCTTCGGTGACCAGACCACGCCGGGCGTCGAGATCATCACGCCCGACCCCACCTACCTGGAGCAGATCGCCGAGGACGTGCTGGGCATCGTGCTGACCCACGCCCACGAGGACCACATCGGCGCCATCGGCTGGCTGTGGCCCAAGATCAAGGCCCCGGTCTACGCCACCCCGTTCACCGCCTACCTGGTGCGCGAGAAGCTGCGCGACAAGAACCTGCTCGACGAGGTGCCGATCACCGAGGTGCCGCTGTCGGGCAAGGTGAGCATCGGGCCGTTCGACATCACCCTGATCACGCTCACCCACTCCATTCCCGAACCGAACGGCATGGCCATCTCCACGCCGCTGGGCACGGTGTTGCACACCGGCGACTGGAAGATCGACCCCGATCCGCTGCTGGGCGCCCCCACCGACATCGACGCCCTGCGCCGGCTCGGCGACGAGGGCGTGCTGGCCATGGTCTGCGACTCGACCAACGTGTTCGTCGATGGCGAGGCCGGCTCGGAAGCCGACGTCCGTGTCGCGCTGAACAACCTGATCGGTTCGCTGCGCGGCAAGGTGGCCGTGGGCTGCTTCGCCTCCAACGTGGCGCGCATGGACAGCGTGATCCGCGCCGCCGAGGCCAACGGTCGCCGCGTCTGCCTGCTCGGCCGCTCCATGCACCGCATGGCCGGCGCCGCGCGCTCGGTGGGCCTGCTCAAGGACGTGCAGCCCTTCATCGACGACAAGGAGGCCGGCAGCTTCCCGGCCGACAAGATCCTGTTCCTGTGCACCGGCAGCCAGGGCGAGGCGAGGGCGGCCCTGTCGCGCATCGCCGAAGGCTCGCACCCGCACCTGAAGCTGGGCCAGGGCGACAGCGTGGTGTTTTCCTCACGCGTCATCCCTGGCAACGATATCCCGATCCGCAACCTGCAGAACAAGCTGTCGGACCGGGGCGTGCGCATTCTCACCGACCGCGACCACCCGGGCATCCACGTCTCGGGCCACCCGTGCCGGGGCGAGCTGGCCCAGATGTACCAGTGGGCCCGGCCGCAGATCGCCGTGCCGACCCATGGCGAGCGCCGGCACCTGATCGAGCACATGGCCTTCGCCCGCGACCTGCAGGTGCCCGAGGCCGTGGCTCCGCGGAACGGCGACATGGTGCGCCTGGCCCCGGGCCCGGCGGCGATCATCGACGAGGTGCCGGCTGGCCGGCTGTTCCTCGACGGCGGCGTGCTGACGCCCGAGAACAGCGATCCCCTGCGCGAGCGCCGCCACGCGGCGGTCAACGGCGTGCTGATGGTGGCCGTGACGCTGGACCGCAAGCACAAGCTGGCCGCCGACGCCGAGATCCGCGCCATCGGCCTGCCCGGCGACGAGGACTATCCCCTGTCCGAGGCGCTGGAAGACCTGGCCGAGGACGCCGAGGAAGCGGTCGAGGAACTGAGCGCCGAAGACCGCAAGGACGACACCGCCGTGCGCAAGGCCGTGGCGCGGGCGCTGAAGCGCGCGTCCCAGCGCATCTGGCAACGCCGCCCCGTGGTCGAGACCCTGATCACGCGGCTGTAAGCCTGATTTCCTTCTCCCCTTGCGGGAGAAGGAAGGGACCCGGCGCAGCCGGGAAGGATGAGGGGTCGTGCAGGCCTATCCGGCGAACGTCCATCGACCCCTCACCCTCCCATTGCTATGCAATGGGCCCCTCCCTCTCCCGCAAGGGGAGAGGGAGTGTAGAGTGAACGCATGGGCCCGATCTGGACGCTGTCGATCTACTTCGTCACTTGGTGGATAAGCCTGTTCGCCATCCTGCCGCTGGGCGTGCGCAGCCACGCCGAGGCCGGGGCGCAGGTGCCTGAGGGCTGCGATCCTGGCGCGCCGGTCAATCCGAACCTGAAGCGCAAGGCCTTCACCACCACCTGGGTCGCGGCCATTGTCACCGGGGCCATCTGGTGCGCGGTGACCTTCAACCTGATCCCGGTCCCGCAATTCCCCAACTGAAGCCCGCGTTCAGGGCGCGCTCTGCGGCGGCGGCCCCGGCGGCTCGATCCGCTGGCCGAAGCCGAACACGGTGAGGAAGTGGCGCTGCACGAGCTTGCGCTCGCCGCCCACCGGTCCGGCGAAGGCGATCGGCGCGCCGCTCGCGCTGTCGTAGGCGAAGGCCGAGAACTCCGCCACGCCGGTGCGCCGCGCGGCGGAGTAGAACGAGATCTCCGGAATCGGGAAGGCTGTGATCGTGCCGGGAATCGGCAGGGTGGTGGCGGGCAGGCCGAACACCGTGTCCTGCTGGTCGATCGACAGCGCCCCCATGCGCAGCTCAACCGTCACCTTCGAGGCCTTCCTGTCGGCGACCAGGATCAGGCCGCGCTTGAGGAAGGCCGCGTCGATGGCGCTGATGGCGTAGTCGCTCCCGTCGCCCTTGAAATGGCTGAGATCGAGATAGACCGCCGCCGTTGGGGGCAGGGCGGCGGCCAGCTTCTGGGCGGCGATCTCGGCGGCGTGGCTCGTCAGCAGCTGCTCGGTGGCGGTGTGGGCGGGCTGGGTCTCGCGGAAGGTGGTGCAGGCCGACATCAGCGGGACCAGCGCGCCGCAGATAGCGGCTGCGACGAGGCGACGGGACATGGGCGATCCTGTGGAGCGGGCCGCTGGGGCGCCGGGCGTTGCAGGACGTAACGACCAAACCCTCCGATCGGTGACGTCTCACCATCGATTTTTCCGGCTCGATGAGCCGCCGCACGCGCCGCCATGCCTGCCGAGCGGGCGCGAAACCCCTCCGTGCGCCCACAAATTAGGCGCGTGTCGCTTTCCCGCGGCGCATGGCGCGCGGGCGGGGGACGGAGCCGCCATCGCGGCGCAAGCTCCATTTCGACAACTGTGACGGTTGTCGTTCGAGTGGCCCGATCGACTCCACAGCCGCGCGTTCATCCGCGCGGCTCTTTTTTCGGCCCGGCCGGGCGTTCATCCGCACGGCTCTTTTTTCGCCACAGCTTTCCCTTTGCATGGCGGACACCGCGGCGGCTAGAACGCTGGCTCCGCTTCCGTTCGTCTCAAGGGTTTCTGATGCGCCTGTCGCGCTACTTCCTGCCGGTGCTGAAGGAGACCCCTTCCGAAGCCCAGATCGTCTCCCATCGCCTGATGCTGCGCGCGGGCATGATCCGCCAGGAGGCGGCCGGCATCTACGCCTGGCTGCCGCTGGGGCTGCGCGTGCTGAAGAAGATCGAGCAGATCGTGCGCGAGGAGATGGACCGCGCCGGCGCCGTCGAGCTCTTGATGCCGACCCTGCAGCTCGCCGATCTGTGGCGCGAGTCCGGCCGCTACGACGACTACGGCCAGGAGATGCTGCGCATCACCGACCGGCACGAGCGCGAGCTGCTGTATGGCCCCACCAACGAGGAGATGATCACCGAGATCTTCCGCGCCTCGGTGCGCTCCTACAAGGACCTGCCCAAGAACCTCTACCACGTGCAGTGGAAGTTCCGCGACGAGCAGCGCCCCCGCTTCGGCGTCATGCGCGGCCGCGAGTTCCTGATGAAGGACGCCTATTCCTTCGACGTGGACGAGGCGACGGGCCGCGCCAGCTACAACCGCATGTTCGTGGCCTATCTGCGGGTGTTCTCGCGCATGGGCCTGACCGCCATCCCGATGCGCGCCGAGACCGGCCCCATCGGCGGCGACCTCAGCCACGAATTCATCGTCCTGGCCGACACCGGCGAGAGCGCGGTGTTCTGCGACAAGGCCGTGCTGGACCTGCCGATCCCGCCCGCCGACGTGGACTACCAGGGCGACCTGACCCCCATCATCACCCAGTGGACCACCCCCTACGCCTCCACCGAGGACGTGCACGACGCCGAGAAGTTCGAGCGCGACACGCCTGAGGAACGCCGCATCGCCACGCGGGGGATCGAGGTCGGTCAGGTGTTCTTCTTCGGCGAGAAGTACTCCAAGCCGATGCGCGCCGTGGTGGCCGGCCCGGACCAGGTCGAGCGGCCGGTGCAGATGGGCTCCTACGGCGTGGGCGTCTCGCGCCTGCTGGGCGCCATCATCGAGGCCAGCCACGACGACGCCGGCATCGTCTGGCCGGACGCGGTGGCGCCGTTCGGCGTGGCCATCGTCAACCTGCGCCCGTCGGACGCCGAGGTGAACGCCGCCTGCGACCAGGCCTATGCGACCCTGACCGCGGCCGGCAAGGAGCCGCTGCTGGATGACACCGACGAGCGTCCGGGCGGCAAGTTCGCCACCATGGACCTGATCGGCGTGCCCTGGCAGCTGATCATCGGGCCCAAGGGGCTGAAGGACGGCGTGGTCGAGCTGAAGCGCCGCGCCACCGGCGAGCGCCAGACCCTGCCGCTGGCCGAAGCCCTGAAGGCGCTGGGCGCGTGAACTATCTGAAGCTCCTTCCCCCTGCGACGGGGGAAGGTCGGGATGGGGGTGAGAGCAGGACGCGTCCGAACGTGGCGCTGGAGGCTCGCCGCTTGAACCTGGATAGGTCGGTGGGAGCACCCCCACCCCGACCCTCCCCCGTCGAAGGGGGAGGGAGGTTGTCCCATGCCTGACGCGCGCCCCTTCGGCCTGTGGGAACGCACCCTGGCCGTCCGCTACCTGCGCGCCAAGCGCAAGGAGGGCGGGGTCACCCTGGTGTCGTGGATCTCCTTCATCGGCATCCTGCTGGCGGTGGCGACCCTGATCATCGTCATGAGCGTGATGAACGGGTTCCGCACCGAACTCACCTCGCGGATGATCGGCTTCAACGGCGACGCCTACGTCAACGGCCCGGTGATCAATGGGACCGCGCGCGATCCGCTGCTGCAGCGCCTGCGCGCCCTGCCGGGGGTGAAGCAGGCCGCGCCGCTGATCGAGGCCCAGGCCCTGGTGCTGGGACCGGACCAGACGCTGGGCGCCTATGTCCGCGGCCTGACGCCGACCGACCTCGAGGCCACCAAGATCATCTCCAAGAACATCAAGGACGGCTCGCTCAAGGGCTTCGGCGAGGGCGAGGACGGCGGCGACCTGGTGGTGATCGGCTCGCGCCTGGCGGAATCGCTGGGCGTGAAGGTCGGCGACAGCGTCAGCATCATCGCCCCCAACGGCGAGTCCACCGCCTTCGGCTCCACCCCGCGGCGCAAGGCCTACACCGTCGGCGCCATCTTCAGCGTGGGGATGAGCGAGTACGACATGAGCTTCATCTACATGCCGCTCGCCCAGGCCCAGCTGTTCTTCGGTCGCGACACCGGCGTGGACCTGGTGCAGGTCGACCTCGACAACTCCGACCACATCGACCAGCTGCGCCCCAGGATCGCGCAAACGGCGGGGCCGGGCGGCATCGTCACCGACTGGCGCGACCGCAACCACAGCTTCTTCAACGCCCTGCAGGTCGAGCGCAGCGTCATGCGCCTGATCCTGATGCTGATCGTCGGCAT
>FSXV01000176.1_pt1 | contig 9583 bp, 19 predicted proteins | sample 1638401 | NCBI WGS metagenome assembly FSXV01 (sample SAMEA3914788, study PRJEB12502) | metagenome | biome: forest; material: soil | place: Canada | collected 2011-07-03 | depth 0.1 m | reverse complement strand
GTCTCGATCTGAGGCTTCTCGGGACGGATAAGGTCTTGCCAGTTTCTTTCGATCACGATCGTCTCTCGAACGGGGCTTAGGCGCCGGCCCTAGATCCAGTTCGAGACTGGGGGCTCGGCGCCTGCATATAGTGGCGGACCTAGATCAGACCCGGCGACGCTTGGGCGGGCGGCAGCCGTTGTGCGGGATCGGGGTCACGTCGCGGATGGTGGTGATGGCGAAGCCCACCGCCTGCAGAGCCCGCAGCGCCGATTCGCGCCCGGAACCTGGGCCGGCGACGTTGACTTCCAGGGTCTTCACGCCGTGTTCCATGGCCTTGCGGCCAGCGTCCTCGGCGGCGACCTGAGCAGCGTAGGGGGTCGACTTCCGCGAACCCTTGAAGCCCATCGTGCCCGACGACGACCAGGAGATGGTGTTCCCCTGAGCGTCGGTGATGGTCACCATGGTGTTGTTGAACGTGGCGTTCACGTGGGCGACGCCGGAGGTAATGTTCTTGCGCTCGCGCTTTTTAACGCGCGTCGGTTCCTTGGCCATCGGGACCGTTCCTTACTTCTTCTTACCGGCGATCGGCTTAGCCGGGCCCTTGCGGGTGCGGGCATTGGTATGGGTGCGCTGGCCACGAACAGGCAGGCCCCGGCGATGACGCAGGCCGCGATAGCTGGCCAGGTCTTGCAGACGCTTGATGTTCATCGAGACTTCGCGACGGAGATCCCCTTCCACGATATACTCGCGGTCGATGGTCTCGCGGATTTGAAGCACCTCGCCATCGGTCAACTGGTTGACGCGACGAGCCTCTTCGATCCCAACGGTTTGAAGGATTTCCTTCGCACGTTGCGGCCCGATGCCATGAATGTACTGCAGCGCGATCTCGACGCGCTTGTTCGTAGGAATGTTGACGCCTGCGATGCGGGCCACGACCGATCTCTCCTGTGCGCGCACGGAAAACGCGAACGGGCCCGGCCTCGTGCTTGCACGCAGCCGACGCACCATCGCGCCCTTTCGCGGAATGCGGTGTTATAAAGAGCTTCGCGCGCGCGTCAACTGTCTGTTGACACAGGTTTGAAGCCCCGGACCTCAGAAAATGGGATTTCCCACTTTTTCCAAGGCCCTGTCGATCCCCTGGGCCACCTCGTCGACGGACAGCATGCCGTCCAGCTCAACGAGCTTGCCCTGAAGTTGGTAGTACGGAAGCAAAGGCGCGGTCTGGGCGGCATAGGCCGACAGGCGCGTCTCGAACACTTCCGGGTTGTCGTCCGGCCGTCCCTGCTCGGCGAATCGCTTGGAGATCCGCGACAGCAAGGCGTTGTGGTCCACCACCAGCCGAATCACGATGTCGATCTGAGCGTGGCGGTGGGCCAGCATATTGTCCAGCGATTCGGCCTGGGCGACCGTGCGCGGGAAGCCGTCGAAGATCGCCCCGCCATGGGCCTCGGCCTCGGGCAGGCGCTCCTCGATCAGCTTGATCACGATCTCGTCCGAGACCAGCTGGCCGCGGTTCATGATCTCGGCCACCTGGTGGCCGAGGTCCGACCCCGAACTCTTGGCGGCGCGCAGCATGTCACCAGTCGACAGCTGGATCATGCCACGCGTCTGCACGAGACGCTGAGCCTGGGTGCCTTTGCCCGCAGCCGGCGGGCCGAACAGAATTAGATTCATCTACCGACGACCCGCGGCCGACCGGCCGCCCCCTTCCCCCGAGACTTTTTGATGAGTCCCTCATATTGGTGCGCCAGCAGATGAGACTGGATTTGCGTCACCGTGTCCATCATCACCGTCACGGTGATCAGGATCGAGGTGCCGCCCACGATCTGCTGACTGGTGAACGACCCCATCAGCGTCTCGGGCACCAGGCACACCACGGCGATGTAGGCGGCCCCGATCACCGTCAGGCGGGTCAGCACGAAGTCCATGTAGTCGGCGGTGCGCTTGCCCGGGCGGATGCCCGGCAGGAAGCCGCCGTACTTGCGCAGGTTCTCCGCCGTCTCGTCCGGATTGAACACGATGGAGGTGTAGAAGAAGGTGAAGAAGATGATCATCGCGCCGTAGAGCAGGATGAACACCGGCTTGCCGTGCTGCAGCTGGCCCGTCAGCCAGGGCAGCCACGGGGCCCACGCCGGCGGACGGCCGTTGACGGTCATCAGGCTCAGCACCGTGGTGGGCAGCAGCAGCAGGCTCGACGCGAAGATCGGCGGGATCACGCCCGAGGTGTTGATCTTCAGCGGCAGGAACGAGCTGTCGCCGCCATACATGCGATTGCCGACCTGGCGCTTGGGATACTGCACCAGCAGGCGGCGCTGGGCGCGCTCCATGAAGACGATGAACAGGATCGCGCCGATCGCCATGGCGAAGATGGCGAACAGGCCGAAGGCGCTCATCTGGCCGGTGCGGGTGAGCGAGAACATCTGCCAGATGGCGACGGGCAACTGGGCCACGATGCCGGCGAAGATGATCAGGCTGGTGCCGTTGCCCACCCCGCGGGTGGTCATCTGCTCGCCGAGCCACATCAGGAACATGGTGCCGCCGGTAAGCGCAGCCATGGTGGTGATGGTGAAGAACAGCGGGCTGGCGTCGACGATGTGGCCGGGGGCGTGCAACAGCCCCTGGGCGATGCCGAACGACTGCACCAGCGCCAGCACCACGGTGAGATAGCGGGTGTACTGGTTGAGGGTCTTGCGACCCGCCTCCCCGCCTTCCTTCCGCAGCTTTTCCCAGGGCGTGTACATCGTGCCCATCAGCTGCACGATGATCGAGGCCGAGATGTACGGCGTCACGTTCAGCGAGAACACCGCCATGCGCTGCACGGCGCCGCCCGAGAACATGTTGAACATGCCCAGGATGCCCTTGGCCTGACCATTGAAGATCTGGGCGAAGGCGGCGAGATCGACGCCCGGAATCGGGATGTACGTGCCGAGGCGGTAGACCATCAGGGCGCCCAGGGTGAACCATAGGCGTTTGTGCAGGTCGGTCGCCTTCTGGAAGGCGCCGTAGTTCATGTTGGCGGCTAGCTGCTCAGCGGCCGAGGCCATTTCGGCTCCCCCAAAAGGGACTGGATCAAAAAAAGCTGGTCTTGATGCGAAACCGGCCGCGTCAGCGGAGACGCCGATGCGGCCGGGTCGACTCAGAGATAGGCGAAACCGCCCGCGGTTGCGAGCGGTACGCGGCAGTTCATCACGCCTCGGGGGCTTCCACCTTGGCCGGACGGGTCTCGGTCAGCGAACCGCCGGCCTTCTCGATGGCTTCGCGCGCCGAGGCGGAGGCCGAGTAGACGGTCAGGTTCACCTTGGCGCCGATCTCGCCGTGGCCCAGAAGGCGCACGCCGTCCTTGGGACGACGGATCACGCCGGCGGCGACCAGGGCCGCCGCGTCGATAGCCTTGGAAGCGTCGAGCTTGCCGCCCTCGATGGCCTTGGCCAGGCGCCACAGGTTCACTTCCGCGAACTCCTTGGCGAAGGGATTGTTGAAGCCGCGCTTGGGCATACGCATGTGCAGCGGCATCTGGCCGCCTTCGAACCCGGCCATGCCGTGGCCGGTACGGGCCTTCTGACCCTTCACGCCGCGGCCGCCGGTCTTGCCCTTGCCCGAGCCTTCACCGCGCGCGATGCGCATGCGGCGCTTGTGGGCGCCTTCGTTGTCGGCGATTTCGTTGAGCTTAACCATGGCCTTCTCCTTCGGAGGTTGCGCCGGCCCCGCCCGAAAGGGGGCCGACTCGGCGTTGCAATTCGAATTAGTCGGGTAGACGGAGGATCTCGGTCCGCCCCGCGCAGGCAATAGCCGGGCGAGGCGGCCGAAGTCGAGGACTATCTCAGCCCTCGTTCTCCACACGCACCAGGTGCGAGACCTTGGCGATCATCCCGCGCACGGACGGGGTGTCCCGCAGCTCGGACACGCGGCCGATACGATTCAGGCCGAGGCCCTTCAGCGTATCGCGCTGGTCCTTGGTGCGGCGGATCGGGCTGCCGGTCTGACGAACGATAATGGTCGACATATCAGCCCTCCACGGTCTCAGTCGAGGACGCGCCGTCGGTACGACGGCCCAGGATATCGCCCACCTTCTTGCCACGCTTGTTGGCGACCTGGCGGGGCGAGCTCTGGCCCTTCAGGGCGTCGAAGGTGGCGCGCACCATGTTGTACGGGTTCGACGAGCCGACCGACTTGGCCACCACGTCGTGAATGCCCAAGGTTTCCAGCACCGCGCGCATCGGACCGCCGGCGATCACGCCGGTGCCCGGAGGCGCCGCGCGCAGGGTCACCTTGCCGGCGCCATGACGGCCAGCGCCGTCGTGGTGCAGGGTGCGGCTTTCGCGCAGCGGCACGCGGATCATGGTCTTCTTGGCCTCTTCGGTGGCCTTGCGGATGGCTTCCGGCACTTCACGCGCCTTGCCATGACCGAAGCCAACCCGGCCCTTGCCGTCGCCCACCACCATCAAGGCGGCGAACGAGAAGCGACGACCACCCTTCACGGTGGCGGCCACGCGGTTGATGTGGACCAGCTTTTCGACGATCTCGCTGTCGCGCTCTTCGCCCTCGCGGGGGCGGCGGTCGCGGCGCTCTTCGTTGGGACGAGCCATGCGTTGATCCTTAGAAGCTCAGGCCGGCTTCGCGCGCGGCGTCAGCCAGCGCCTTGACGCGGCCGTGAAAGACGAACCCGCCGCGGTCGAACACCACGGCTTCGACCCCGGCGGCCTTGGCGCGCTCGGCGACGAGCTTGCCAACGGCGGCCGCAGCGGCCTTGTCGGCGCCCTTTTCAGGAGCGCCTTCGCCGCTTTCCAGCGACGAGGCCGCGGCCAGGGTGACGCCATTCGAGTCGTCGATGACCTGGGCGTAGATGTGCTTCGACGAGCGGAACACGGACAGGCGCGGACGCCCGTTGCCAACCGCCTTGAGGCGGATGCGGTTACGCTCGGCGCGGCGGTTATGGGTTTCGCGAGGAGACAGGGCCATGGCTTACTTCTTCTTGCCTTCCTTGCGCCGCACCTTCTCACCGGCGTAGCGCACGCCCTTGCCCTTGTAGGGCTCCGGCGGACGGATGCGGCGGATGCGGGCCGCGGTTTCACCGACGACTTGCTTGTCGATGCCGCTGATCTTGATTTCAGTCGGCTTGGCCGAGGCGAAGGTGATGCCTTCGGGCGGCGGCATGTCGATGTCGTGGCTGAAGCCGAGCTGCAGGCTCAGATTCTTACCCTTGATGGCGGCGCGGTAACCCACGCCGACCAGTTCCAGGTTTTCCTCGTAACCCTTGGTCACGCCGTCAACCATGTTGCTCAGCAGCGTGCGGGACAGGCCCCACATGCCACGGGCGCGCTGGCTGTCGTCGTTGGGGGTGACGGTGAGCTGGCCATCGGCATGCGCCACGGCGATCAGGTCTGGCACGGTATAGGCCAGCTGGCCCTTGGGGCCCTTCACGGTCACCGCCTGGCCGCTCAGCGTCACAGTGACGCCGGACGGAATGGCGACGGCCTTCTTTCCAATACGGGACATTTCGATCAGCCCCCTAGTAGACGCGGCACAGGACTTCGCCGCCGACATTTTCGGCGCGCGCAGCCTGATCCGACATCACGCCCTTGGACGTGGACAGGATGGAAATCCCGAGCCCGTTCTTCACCGGCTTGAGGTCGGAGATCGCGGAGTAGACGCGGCGGCCCGGCTTGGACACGCGCGCGATCTCCACGATGACCGGCTGGCCGTCGAAGTACTTCAGCTCGATCTCGAACTCCGGGTGCTTGCCGGGCTCTTCGACCAGGGCGTAGCCGCGGATGTAGCCTTCTTCCTGGAGCACATCCAGGACGCGGCCGCGCAGCTTCGACGCCGGGGTGGACACCTTGGAACGCTTGCGCTCGGCAGCATTCCGGATGCGAGCGATCATGTCGCTCAGGGGATCGTTGAAAGACATCTCTTCCCTCCCCTTACCAGCTCGACTTCACGAGACCAGGAATCTGGCCGGTGGAGCCCAGTTCGCGAAGCGCGATCCGGCTCATCTTGAGCTTGCGGTAATAGGCGCGCGGACGGCCAGTGACGGCGCAGCGGTTACGGATACGGGTCGGCGAGGAGCTGCGGGGCAGCTCGGCCAGCCGCAGGCGCGCGTCGAAGCGCTCCTCCAGCGGACGGTTCTCGTCGTTGGCGATCGCCTTCAGTTCGGCGCGCTTGGCGGCGAATTGCTTGACCATCTTGCGAACCGCGTTGTTGCGGTTGACGGCGCTTTTCTTAGCCATCGGTCCTCAGCTCCCCGTCGCCTGGGTGAACGGGAATTGGATTTCCTTCAGAAGCGCACGCGCTTCGTCGTCGGTCTTGGCCGTGGTGCAGACGATGATGTCCATGCCCCACATCTGGTCGATCTCGTCATAGTTGATCTCGGGGAACACGATGTGCTCCTTGAGACCCATGGCGTAGTTGCCACGACCGTCGAAGCTGGTCGGCTTCAGGCCCCGGAAGTCCTTCACGCGCGGCAGGGCCACGGTGACCAGACGGTCCAGGAATTCGAACATACGGTCCTTGCGGAGCGTCACCTTGGCGCCGACGACCATGTTTTCGCGCAGCTTGAAGCCGGCGATGGACTTGCGGGCGCGGGTGGGCGCGGGCTTCTGGCCGGCGATCGCCGCCAGATCCTTCATAGCCGCCTGGGTCTTCTTCGAGTCCGTGACGGCCTCGCCGATACCCATGTTCAGCACCACCTTTTCGAGACGCGGGATCTGCATCTCGTTGGTGTAGCCGAACTGCTCGCGCAGGGCGTCGCGGATACGAGCCTTGTATTCGGTCTTAAGCCGCGGCTCGTAGCGGTCAGTTTGATTAGCCATTGATCACCTCGCCCGTCGTCTTGGCGATACGGACCTTCTTGTCGCCTTCAACGCGGAAGCCGACGCGGGTCGGCTTGCCGTTTGAATCGACGAAGGCCACGTTCGACACGTGGAGCGGAGCCTCCTTGTGCTTGATCCCGCCTTGGGGATCGAACTGGGTCGCCTTGGTGTGACGCTGGACCATGTTCAGGCCCTCGACCACCACGCGCTCTTCCTTCGGCATGACCTGCAGGACCTGGCCTTGCTTGCCCTTGTCCTTGCCGGCCAGAATGACGACGGTGTCGCCCTTCTTGATCTTCGCAGCCATCACAGCACCTCGGGGGCGAGCGAAATGATCTTCATGTGGTTCTTGGCGCGGAGTTCGCGCGGAACCGGCCCGAAGATGCGGGTGCCGATCGGCTCGGACGACTTGTTCACGATCACCGCCGCGTTCTTGTCGAAGCGGATCACCGAACCGTCCTTGCGGGCGATGTCCTTGGAGGTGCGCACGACCACGGCGCGCAGCACGTCCCCCTTCTTCACGCGGCCGCGCGGAATCGCTTCCTTCACGGACACGACGATGACGTCGCCGACGCTGGCGTAACGACGCTTCGCGCCGCCCAGCACCTTGATGCACATGACCCGGCGGGCGCCAGAGTTGTCGGCGACATCCAGGTTAGTTTGCATCTGAATCATGGTTCAGACCTTCCCGTTACTGAGCCGAAGCCGAGAAATCCTTCGGCAGGACTTCCCAGGTCTTCAGCTTCGACTTCGGCGCGCACTCGATGATGCGAGCCTGATCGCCGATCTTGTAAGAATTGCCCTCATCGTGGGCGTGATACTTCTTGGAACGGCGCACGGTCTTCTTCAGAACCGGGTGCAGCATGGTCCGCTCGACCTTCACCACCACGGTCTTGTCGCCTTTGTCGGAGACGACCACGCCTTCGAGGATACGCTTAGGCATCTATCCGTCTCGCTCAGTTGGCCACAGCGGCGCTGGTGCGCAGCTGGGTCTTGATCCGCGCGATGTCCCGGCGGACCTGCTCGACACGGTGCGACTTCTCCAGCTGGCCGGTGGCCGCCTGGAAACGCAGGTTGAACTGCTCGCGCTTCAGCTCGAGGAGCTGGTCGGCGAGTTGATCCGGGTTCTGGGCCCGAACGTCTTGCATCTTCATCACGCAGCCTCCGCCGCAGCGTCGGCGCCCATGCCCATGTCGAGGCGGGTGACGACCTTGGTGCGAACCGACAGCTTGGCCGCGCCGAGACGCAGGGCCTCACGCGCGACGTCGTCCGGCACGCCGTCGATTTCGAACAGGATCCGGCCGGGGTGCACCCGGGCGGCCCAGTAGTCGATCGCGCCCTTGCCCGAGCCCATGCGGACTTCGGCCGGCTTGCCGGTCACCGGCACGTCGGGGAATACGCGGATCCACACCCGGCCCTGACGCTTCATCTGGCGGGTGATCGCGCGGCGGGCCGCCTCGATCTGACGCGCCGTGACGCGCTCGGGTTCCAGCGACTTCAGGCCGTACGAGCCGAAGGTCAGGCTGAAGCCGCCCTTGGCCGTCCCGTGGATGCGGCCCTTGAACTGCTTACGATACTTGGTCTTCTTGGGTTGCAGCATGGTTCAATCCTCAGGCCTGGGGCTCGGCCTGGCGGTCGCGCCGCTGGCCACGGCGGTCGCCGCGGTCACCACGTTCACGACGCTCGTTTTCGCCGCCGGGGCCGGTGGCTTCCAACGCCCAACGCTTGTCCTGGGCCATGGGATCGTGCTCGAGCACTTCGCCCTTAAAGACCCACACCTTCACGCCGATGATGCCGTAGGTGGTCTCGGCTTCGGTGAAGCCATAGTCGATGTCGGCGCGCAGGGTGTGCAGCGGCACGCGGCCTTCGCGATACCACTCCATGCGGGCGATTTCCGCGCCGCCCAGACGGCCCGACACGTTGATGCGGACGCCCTTGGCGCCGAGGCGCATGGCGGACTGCATCGAACGCTTCATGGCGCGACGGAAGGCGATCCGGCGCTCGAGCTGCTGCGCGATGGACTCGGCGATCAGCTGAGCGTCGGTCTCGGGCTTGCGCACCTCGACGATGTTCAGGAACACCTCGCCCTCGGTCATGGCCGAGAGGTCCTTGCGCAGCTTATCGATATCCGCGCCCTTCTTGCCGATGATCACGCCGGGACGAGCGGCGTAGATCGTGACACGGCACTTCTTGTGCGGGCGCTCGATGATGATGCGCGACACACCGGCTTGCTTCAGGCGTTCCTTCAGCCAGCGGCGGACCTTGATGTCCTGGTGCAGCAGGCGACCGTAGTCCTCGCCATCAGCGAACCAGCGGCTGTCCCAGGTGCGGTTGACGCCCAGGCGCAGACCGATCGGATTGACCTTCTGTCCCATTACGCAGCCTCGGCTAGTTCACGGACCACGATGGTGATCTCCGAGAAGGGCTTTTCGATACGCGCTGCACGGCCGCGAGCGCGGGCCGAGAAACGCTTCATGATCAGGTTCTTGCCGACGAAGGCCTCGGCCACCACCAGGGAATCGATATCCAGGTTGTGGTTGTTCTCGGCGTTGGAGATCGCCGAGTAGAGGGCCTTGCGCACATCCTTGGCGATGCGCTTGTGGCTGAACTCGAGTTCATTCAGGGCGCGCTGGACCGGAAGACCGCGGATGGACTGGGCCACCAGGTTCAGCTTCCGCGCACTGGTGCGCAGAGCCGTGACCTTGGCCATGGCGGCGGTCTCGGACAGGCGACGGGGCTTGGCTTGCTTGCTCATCGCGCGACTACTTCCTCTTGGCCTTCTTGTCGGCCGC
>FSXV01000062.1_pt1 | contig 9624 bp, 10 predicted proteins | sample 1638401 | NCBI WGS metagenome assembly FSXV01 (sample SAMEA3914788, study PRJEB12502) | metagenome | biome: forest; material: soil | place: Canada | collected 2011-07-03 | depth 0.1 m | reverse complement strand
TGGTTCATGCCGCTGCTGCACCTCGACGCCGAGCACGACCTCGTGCAGTCGATCAAGCTGGCCGAGCAGATCATGGGCCGCGGCTCCGAGCGCGTGCGCCTGCCGCGCCTGCCGCTGGAGGGCGCGCGTCGCGCCGAGGTGACGCGCATGGTCGAGACCTGCGCCGCCACCCGGCCGTCGCTGGCCAAAGTGCGCTAGACCTCGAAGCGTAGTCCACCCCCCCCATGCGCCACACCTTCTTCTGCATCGACGGCCACACCGCCGGCAATCCGGTCCGGCTGGTGGCCGGCGGCGCGCCCCTACTTCGCGGCGGCTCCATGAGCGAGCGACGGCAGGATTTCCTGCAGCGCTTCGACTGGATCCGCACCGGGCTGATGTTCGAGCCGCGTGGCCACGACATGATGTCGGGCGGGTTCCTGTATCCGCCGACCCGGCCGGATACGGACGTGGGCATCCTGTTCATCGAGACCAGCGGCTGTTTGCCCATGTGCGGCCACGGGACCATCGGCATGGTCACCTTCGGGCTGGAGCACGGCCTGATCACGCCGCGCGAGCCGGGCAAGCTGAGGCTCGAAGTGCCGGCGGGCATCGTCGATGTCGACTACCGGGTCGAGGGCGGGCGCGTGGTCTCGGTGCGGCTGCGCAACGTGGCGAGCTACCTCGCCGCCGAGGGCATCCGGATCGAGGTCCCAGGCTTCGGTCCGCTGACGGTGGATGTGGCCTATGGCGGCAACTTCTACGCCATCGTCGAGCCGCAGGGGCCGTACCAGGGCCTCGACGCGCTCGGCGCCGCGCGCATCCTGCAGCTCAGCCCGGTGGTGCGGCGGCTGGTGCGTGAGGCGATCGCGCCGGTGCATCCGCTCGACGACACCATCCGCGGTGTCAGCCACGTGCTCTGGGCGGATGCGCCCAAGGGCGAGGGGGCGGACGGGCGCAACGCGGTGTTCTACGGCGAGCGCGCCATCGACCGCAGCCCGTGCGGCACCGGCACCTCGGCCCGCCTGGCCCACCTGCACGCCAAGGGCCGGCTCAAGGTCGGCGACCGCTTCGTGCACGAGAGCTACATCGGCAGCCGCTTCATCGGTGGTGTGGCGGCCGAGATCGACCTCGCAGGTCAGCCCGCCATCATCCCGACGGTGGAGGGCTCGGCGGTTTCGACCGGTTTCAACACCCTCTGGATCGACCGCGAGGACGCCTTCTGGGAGGGCTTCCAGGTCGTCTGACGCCGATTTCGAATATCATATAAAGGAACCTTCGAATTCGTCCGGGATTCCCGCTATTATAAGGGAATCTCGGACGAGCAGGGTGGTTCGGCCGCTCCGCGTTCCAGCCCAGTCGAAGCGACACACAATGAGCATCGTCGTCCGCACCATCTCGGATCAGGCCTATGACCTGATGCGCGAGCGTATCCTCACCGGCGCCCTCGCGGCCGGCTCGCCGGTGCGCCAGGACGCGGTGGCCATCGAACTCGGCGTCAGCAAGATCCCCCTGCGCGAGGCGCTCACCCGCCTGGAGCAAGATGGCCTGCTCAGCTCGTTCCCGAACCGCGGCTATGTGGTGCGGCCCCTGTCGGCCAGCGAGGCCGAGGAAGTCTACCAGCTCCGCCTGAAGATCGAGCCCGACGCGGCGGCCGAAGCCTGCGCCAAGGTCACCGAGGCCGACCACGAAGCGGCGCGCGATGCGCTGACAGCGCTGGAAAAGGCGCTGGAGCGCAACGAACCCAACCACATGGCCCTGAACCGCGCCTTCCACATGGCGCTGATCCGGCCGGGCGTGGGCCTCGTCACCTCCCAGCTGGTCGAGCGGCTGAACGTGCTGGCCGAGCGCTATGTGCGCGTGCACCTGGAGCCGGTGGGCCGCGACGCCCGCGCCAACGCCGAGCACCGCCAGTTGCTCGACGTCTGGATCGCCCGCGACGCCGGCAAGGTGCGCCGGCTGCTGTCCAACCATATCCAGGCCACGCTCGAGGACGTGCGGCAGCAACTGCCCGAATAGGGCGCCCCGCGCTTCGGTCCGCGGCCATCGTGCTTTAAGAGGCCTCGATGCGCCGCCCCCACTCCACCCGTCCTCCCACGCGTCTCCCCGCTCCCAGTCCGCCGCCCCAGGAGCTTGAGCTCGCCATCGAACGCGTCGCGCCCCAGGGTGACGGCGTGGCGGCCGGACCGGTCTACGTGCCCTTCACCCTGGCCGGCGAGCGGGTCACAGCCGCGGTGACGGGCGACCGCGCCGAACTGCTGAGCGTGCAGCACGCCAGCCCCGAGCGGGTTGAACCGCCCTGTTCCCACTTCGGCGCCTGTGGCGGCTGCGCGCTGCAGCACTGGGCGCACGCGCCTTACCTGGATTGGAAGATCGAGCAGGTCCGCCAGCTGCTGGCGCGCGAGCGGATCGAGACCGAGTTCATGGCGCCCTTCGCCGCCCCGCCCGCGGCGCGCCGCCGGCTGGCCCTGCACGCACGCCGCCGCGACGGCCGCACCGTGCTGGGCTTCAAGTCGCGGCGCAGCTGGGACGTGGTCGAGGTCGCCGAGTGCCCCATCGCCGACCCGCGCCTGATCGCGGCGTTGCCGGCCCTGGCGCGCTTCGCCACGCCGATGTTCCAGCATCCCAAGTCCGCGCCCACCCTGCACGTCACCTGGACCGAGACCGGGCTGGACGTCGACGTCACCGGCGTGGAGGCCAAGAGCGGCGGCCTGGACGTCGGCGCCCGCGTGCGCCTGGCCGAGGCGGCGGCGGCCGGCGACTTCGCCCGCGCCACTCTGGCCGGCGAGATGCTGTACATGGCGCGCCGGCCCGTGGTGCGCTTCGGCTCCGCGCGGGTGGGGCTGCCGGCCGGCGGCTTCCTGCAGGCGGTGGCAGCCGCCGAGGACGCCATGGCCGCCTTCGCCATCGAGGCCCTGGCCGGGGCTCAGCGGGTGGCCGACCTCTATTGCGGCGCCGGCGCCTTCACCTTCCGCCTCGCCGAGCACGCCTCGGTGCTGGCGCTGGACTCCCATGCCCCGGCGATCGCGGCGCTGCGCGAAGCCATAGCCAGCGCGCCCGGCCTGAAGCAGGTCGAGGCCCAGGCGCGCGACCTTGACCGTCGGCCGCTGCTGGCGATGGAGATGAAGAAGCTCGACGCGGCGCTGTTCGATCCGCCGCGCGCCGGGGCCCTGGAGCAGGCGCGCGAGATCGCCAATTCCGGCGTCGCGCGGGCGGTGGGGGTGTCGTGCAACCCGGCCACCTTCGCCCGCGACGCGCGGGTGCTGGTGGATGGCGGTTTCCGGCTGACGCGTATTCTTCCGGTGGACCAATTCCTGTGGTCGCCCCATATCGAACTGGTCGGCGTTTTCGAGCGGTGAGCATGGACGAGGACAGGTCGCAACCGGGCGGTACGGGGCCTTCCGCCTTTCAGCGCGACGCCCGCGCCTATCGGGCGTTGTCGGCGGCCAAGGCGGCGTGGTGGAGCGCCAATCGGGCGCTGAGCCGCGCGGCCACTCGCAGCGACGACGAGTCGGCGCCCGCGCCGCGCTTCACCGTGGCGCCGCCGCCCGCGGGCCTGGTGCGCCAGGCCTGGCTGGAGGCGTTCCGCAAGGAGGCGCGCGACGTCGCCGCCGGCCTGTATCCGGTGCACGAGAGCGGGGGCCAGGATCATCCGCTGCGCGCGGTGCGGCTGGCGGCCGACGTGCTGTCCGACGCCCGCCATGTCAGCGCGCGGCGCAGGCGTGGCGGCGCCACCGAGGCGCGCTCGCACAGCTCCTCGGCCTATCCGGCCTATTACCGCCAGAACTTCCATTTCCAGACCGGCGGCTGGTTCACCCGCGAAAGCGCGCGCCGTTACGAGGCCCAGGTCGAGGTGCTGTTCTCCGGCGCCGCCGGGGCCATGCGCCGCCGTGCGCTAGCCCTGCTGGCGCGGGCCTGGCGCGAGCGTGACCAGCGCGGCCTGCGGATCGCCGATGTGGCCTGCGGCTCGGGCGCTTTCCTGCGCGACCTGACGGTGGCCTTCCCGCGCTCGGAGATCATGGGCGTGGACCTGTCGGCCGCCTACCTGGCCGAGGCGCACAGGCGGGCCGGGGCGGCGGTGATCCAGGCCGCCGCCGAGCGGCTGCCCTTCGCCGACGCCAGCCTGGACGCGGTCAGCTGCGTCTACCTGTTCCACGAGTTGCCGCCCAAGGTGCGGCCCCAGGTGGCGGCCGAGTTGGCCCGAGTGCTCAAGCCCTGCGGCTACCTGGCCTTCGCCGACTCGATCCAGGGCGTGGACGAGCCGCGCATGGGCCGGTTGCTGGAGGCCTTCCCCGCCTTCTTCCACGAGCCCTATTACGAGAGCTACCAGGCCACCGATCTCAACGCCCTGTTCGGGGCGACGGGACTTGAGCCGGTGGACCGCGACACCGCCTTCCTGACCAAGGCGATCCTGTTCGCCAAGCCCTGAAAGGGGCCGGCTGAGCACAGCAAAAAGGGGCGGCGCTCCCAGCGCCGCCCCTTCCTACGCCCGCCTCGAAGGGGAGCGGTGGCGGGCGGTATGTCGACCCTGGGCCTTAGGCCGCGTGGGCGTGGCCTTCGATCGAGGCCGGGGCAGCGCTGGCGGCGATCTCGATGCGGCGCGGCTTCATGCTCTCAGGCAGCTCGCGCTTCAGCGAAATCGACAGCAGGCCGTTGGTCAGCTGGGCGTCGGTGACGACGACGTAGTCGGCCAACTGGAACCGGCGCTCGAAGTTGCGCTCGGCCAGGCCGCGGTGGAGGTAGCGACGGCCGTCGTCGTTGCTGGGCTTGCGGCCCGCGACGGTCAGCACGTTTTCCTTCACGTCGACGGTCAGCTCGTCGGGACGAAAGCCGGCCACGGCGATCTCGACCCGATAGGCGTCTTCGCCAACGGTTTCGATGTTGTAGGGAGGATAGCCCGAGGTGGTTTCAGCCTTGGTCGCGGCTTCCAGCAGCGTCGCCAGGCGGTCGAAGCCAACCGCGGAACGATAAAGCGGGGCGAGATCGACGGTTCGCATCGTTTGTTTCCTTCTCATCAAGCAAGGGCGCCCGCGGAATCTATCCGCAGGCCATATGTTCGAGATCCCGGCGAGCAATCAGCCTCGCCTGATCTGGAGACCCGCAATCGGCGTCTCCGTGAGCTTAGATGGGATGCGGCGTTTCTCGTGCAAGCGGGCGTGCGGGGAAAACCTGCGTGCCCGGTTTTGGCGATCATCTTGCTCTGAAGACGGGTTGTGCGTTGCAGCGGATCGGGTCTTGCGCCCCCCGCGGCGGAGGCGATATCGCTTACGACCTCTGCTGCAAGGGACGATCCATGGCCACGCTCCAAGAGATCACCGACCGGTTCCGCACCGCCGTCGGCGACGATTCCGGCCTCGGCCGAAAAGTGAAGTTCGACCTCAAGGGCGACGGCATCGTGCTGATCGACGGCGGTCAGGTGAGCAACGACGACGGCCCGGCCGATCTGACCATGACCCTGTCCCTGGCCGACCTCGAAGCCATGGGCCAGAAGCGCCTCGATCCGATGATGGCCTTCATGACCGGCCGCCTGAAGGTGTCGGACATGAACCTGGCCATGCAACTGCAGCCCAAGATGCAGGCGCTGTTCAGCCGGGCCAGCTAGGCTTGGAGCCGGCGCCGCTGCTGAACCTGCCGCAGGCGCCGGCGCCCGAAGGCGCCGAGCCGGGATGGGTCTATGGCGCCGACGGGGCGCGGCTGCGGGCCGTGCTGTTCCCGGCCAAGAGCGCCACGCCGCGCGGCTCGGTGGTCGTCAGCCCCGGCCGCACCGAGCCGCTCGAGAAGTACTTCGAGGTGGTCGAGGACCTGCGCGCGCGGGGCTTCACGGTGCTGGTCCATGACTGGCGCGGGCAGGGACGCTCGGACCGCCAACTGGACGACCCGGAAAAGGGCCACGCCCGCGGCTGGCGGCCCTACCTGTCCGATTTCGACATCCTGCTGAGCAGTTTCGAGGCGCGCCTGCCCAAGCCGTGGATCGCGCTCGGGCACTCCATGGGCGGCGGCCTGACGGCGCTGGCCCTGACCGAGGGCGAGCAGCGCTTCGCCGGGGCGGCGCTGTCGGCGCCCATGCTGGGGCTGCGGTTGGGGGGGCGGCCGGCGGGCATGGTGCGCGCCGTGGCCTGGTTCATGACCTTCATCGGGCGCGCCGGCGATTACGTCTATCCGCTGGCCAAGCGCCAGGCCGAGATCGCCAGCGGCGGGTCGCTGCTGACCCACGACCAGGCCCGCTGGGACCGCTACGCCGCCCAACTGGCGGCGGCGCCGGAGCTGATGCTGGGCGGGGTCACGTGGGGCTGGCTGGCCTTCGCCCTGGCCCTGACCCATCGCATCGAGAAGCTGAAGGGGGTGGAGCGCATCGCCATCCCGGTGGTCGTTGTCGCCGCCCAGCGCGACTACCTGTGCGCCAACAAGCCCCAGCGCGCCTTCGTCGCGCGGCTCAAGCGCGGCCGTTACCTAGAAGCGCCCGGCGCTTTCCACGAAATCCTGATGGAGCAGGACGAGCGCCGAAAGGTGTTCTGGGACGCCTTCGACACCCTCGCGGCCGAGGTCGCGCCGCCGCGCTGATCACGGAGGCCCGCAGTCCTTTCTCGCCGCTCATCCCGGCATTCGCCGGGATGAGCGGGTTATCGAGGACTGGTCCTAAGACGCCTGGGCCTTGGCGATGGCCGCGTCCAGTTCGGCCAGGGTGCGCACGCCCGGCGCCAGCTTGATTCCGTTGACCACGAAGGTCGGGGTGGAATCGACGCTGTCGATCTTGGAGTTGGCGTCCACGCGCTTGGCCAGGGCCTGGGTGGCCTTGTCGTCCTTCACGCAGGCGTTGAACTGGTCTTCGTTCAGGCCCGAGCTCTTGGCGATGTTCAGCAGAATTTCGCGCGGCTGTTGGAACATGGCCTGCTGGTTCTGGTAGATCGCGTCGACGATCGAGAAATACTTGTCCTTGCCGGCGCAGCGCGCCAGCAGGAAGCCCGAGGCGGCCAGGGCGACTTCGTCGCTGCCGCCGACCAGCATCTCGCGGTAGATGTACTTGATCTTGTTGGTGTCGATGTACTTCTTGCGGAAGTCGGGGAACACCTCGCGATACCAGTGGCCACATACCGGGCAGGCGACCGAGGCGTATTCCACCACCGTCACCTTGGCGTTCGGATTGCCCAGGAACATGTCGTCGGGCAGGGCGGCGGTGGAGGCGTGGTTGCCGCCGCAAGCGGCGAGCGCTGGGGTGAGCATCAGCCCGCCGATGAGGGCGGTGCGTCTGCTGAGAGTGAGGGCCGACATCCTGTTTGCGCTCCGGGCGGCTTGGAATTGCACGGGTTGAGCCGCTTTGTTAGCCGCTCCGCCGAGCTTGGCATAGAGGGGGTCAGTCGGCCGCGGGCGCCAGCAGGGCCAGGGCCTCGTCCAGGCAACGGCGATCGCCCGCCAGCACCACCTGGCCGCCATGGCGACCGACCGGTTCGCCGCGCCAGTTGGTCATGAAGCCGCCGGCGCCGGCGATCAGCGGGATGGCGGCCTCCACGTCCCAGGCATGGCAGGCGGCGGGCTCGACCACCACGTCCATGGTCCCCAGCGCCGCCATGGCGAAGTAGTAGGCGTCGCCGCCCAGCCGGGTCAGGCGTGCGGCGTCGCGCACGCCCTGGAAGGCGCGCTGCTCGTCCTCGCGGAAATAGGCCTGGGGGTCGGTGACGCCGACGATGGCGTGGGCCAGCCCCTCGCAGGGCTTCACTTGCAGCGGGCGGGTCCCGTCGCGATGGATCAGGCGCGAGCCGAGCGCGGTGCCGACGAAGATCTCGTCCAGATAGGGCTGGGCGATCAGGCCCAGCACCGGTTCGCCGCGATGGCGCAGCGCGATCAGGGTGGTCCAGAGCGGGACGCCGGCGATGAAGCCGCGGGTGCCGTCGATGGGGTCGAGCACCCAGACGAACTCGGCGTCGGGGCGGTCCTCGCCATATTCCTCGCCCAGCACCCCGTGCTCGGGAAAGCGCGCGGCGATGACCTGGCGGATGGCCGCCTCGGCCCCGCGGTCGGCGGCGGGGACGGGATCGAACGCCAGGCCCTTGGCGGCGCCCTTGTCCTCCAGGCCGTTCTCGTTGCGGAACAGCGGCAGGATGGCGGCGCCGGCCGCGCGGGCCAATTCCACGGCGAAGCCTTCGAAGGCGCTGAGCTGGGCGGGGGGCAGGTCGGTCGGCATGGCGCCGAAATAGCCGGGATGCGGCCGTGGGGAAAGCGCGGCGGTGTTAAACCGCCGCGTCCCGATCGTCTTAATTTGGCGTCCTTAGCTTGGCGTCTTGGGTCGGCCTTACAGCGCGGTGTCGGTGTTCATGGCCTTGGCCATGTCCAGCAGGCGCTGGCGGGGCCGTTCGCCCAGCTGGGCGTAGGCGCGGATCAGGTCGCGGGTTTCCTTGCGGGCGATGGCCTCGCCGCCACCGCGGTTTTCCGGCTGTTCCCGCTCGCGGCGCGGCTGGTACTCGCCCAGACCGTCGTAGAAATAGCTGATCGGCACATCCAGGGCCTCCGACAGCTGCCACAGGCGGGCGGCGGAGATGCGGTTGGCGCCGCATTCGTACTTCTGGATCTGCTGGAAGCGGATGCCGACGACTTCGGCCACCTGCTGCTGGGTCAGGCCCAGCAGGCGGCGGCGGCGACGCAGGCGCTTGCCGAGGTGCAGGTCGATGTCGGCGCCCATGATTAGGCCTCCCCCACGATGGCGTCCCGTAATGGAACGCCTGGGCCTGTCCTGCGCAAACCTCGTGCCCATTTTCCCCGGAGGAGGGAGGAGTTCGCCTTGAGGATGTGCGGCGTTTTGTACGCACCGGGCCGGCGAACACCTGAAACGAAAACGGCGGCGCCCTGGGGCGCCGCCGTCGAATATTCCGTTCGAACTGGCTCTAGAAGCCTTAGTCCTCCTTGGTCTTCCGCTTGCGGAAGGAGGGGTTCAGCACTTGCTTGCGCAGGCGGATGGCCTTGGGGGTCACTTCCACCAGTTCGTCGTCGTCGATATAGGCGATGGCCTGCTCCAGGCTCATCTTGCGCGGCGGGGTCAGGCGGATCGCCTCGTCCTTGCCCGAAGCGCGGACGTTGGTGAGCTGCTTGGCCTTCATCGGGTTCACGTCGAGGTCGTCGGCGCGGGAGTTCTCGCCGATGATCATGCCCTGATAGGCCTTCTCGCCGGCGCCGACGAACATGACGCCCCGCTCTTCCAGGTTCCACAGCGCATAGGACGCCGTCTCGCCGTCGGAGTTCGACACCAGCACGCCCTTCAGGCGGCCCTCGATGGCGCCGCGGTGCGCCTCATAATGGGAAAACACGCGGTTCAGCACGCCCGAGCCACGGGTGTCGGTCAGGAACTCGCCCTGGTAGCCGATCAGCGAGCGCGAGGGGCTTTCCAGGGTGATACGGGTCTTGCCGGCGCCGGAGGGACGCATGTCCTTCAGGTCGGCCTTGCGGGCCGACAGCTTCTCGATGACCACGCCCGAGAACTCGTCGTCCACGTCGATGACCACTTCCTCGATCGGCTCCAGGCGCTGGCCGGTCTCCTCGTCGTTGCGGTAGACCACGCGCGGACGCGAGATCGACAGCTCGAAGCCTTCGCGGCGCATGTTCTCGATCAGCACGCCGAGCTGCAGTTCGCCGCGGCCCGACACCTCGAAGGCGTCCTTC
>FSXV01000094.1_pt1 | contig 9756 bp, 10 predicted proteins | sample 1638401 | NCBI WGS metagenome assembly FSXV01 (sample SAMEA3914788, study PRJEB12502) | metagenome | biome: forest; material: soil | place: Canada | collected 2011-07-03 | depth 0.1 m | reverse complement strand
TTCGGCGCCTTCGTGAACTTCTTCGGCGCCAAGGACGGCCTCGTCCACATCAGCCAGATCAGCCAGGAAAAGGTCGGCAAGACCTCGGACGTGCTGAGCGAAGGCCAGATGGTGAAGGTGAAGCTGGTCGGCTTCGACGACCGCGGCAAGACCAAGCTGTCGATGAAGGTGGTGGACCAGGCGACCGGTGAAGACCTCACCGAGAAGCTGGCCGCCGAGCGCGCCGCCCGCGGCGAGCCGGAAGAAGAAGAGCGTGGCGACCGCGGCGATCGGGGCGACCGTCCCCGCCGTCGCGACCGCGATCGTCCGCGCCGCGACGACTAAGTCGGCCCTAGGCTGATACGAGAAACCCCGCCGGATCGCTCCGGCGGGGTTTTTTGTTGGGCGCGGCGGCGACATTGCGTCCTTCGAGACGCCCCTTCGGGGCTCCTCAGGATGACGAACCTAGGTGTTCGAAAGTCTTCGTCATGCTGAGGAGCGCGAAGCGCGTCTCGAAGCACGCAATTTCGTGTGGTGTTCAGGGCGCAGGCTTGGCGACCGAGGCGGTGGTTGTGGCCGCAGGAGCCCCAGCCCCCTCCGCCAGCAGGGGCGCGACCACGGCGTCGAAGCTCTCCTCGTCGAACGCCCCGGCCTGGGCGTAGCGGACCACGCCCGCGCGATCGATCACGTAGTTGGTGGGGATCGAGCCGTCGATCTTGCCAAACCCCGGCCCCAGCTTGCGCGCGAACGGGAACGGCACCGCCCCCGACAGCTGGCGGTAGACGTCGTTGGGCACGGCGTCCTCCGAAACCTCGATGATCTGCAGGTCCGGGTTCGGGTGCGTCTTGACGTAATGGTAGAACGACAACAGCTCGGCCCGGCAGGGCGCGCACCAGGTGGCCCAGTAGTTCAGCACCACCACCTTGCCCTTGAGCTGGGCCGAGGTGATGGTCTTGTAGTTGAAGGTGGTGACGGTGAAGTCGGGCGCGGGCTTGCCCACGGTCGCGGCCGAGGCGGTTCCAGCGACCGCCAGCAGAGCCAGCGTCGCCATCCCAAGACCGCGCGAGATCATCTTGTGCATTCTCAAATTCCCCCGACGGCGAGCCTGGCCTGCACGCCACGCAAGGTCAACGGGGCGGCTTCGCCCTATCCGTGCGCCCGCAGCCATAGCGCCACCGCCCAGGCGTGGCTCTCGTGGCGCAGGCGCGTGATCGCCTCCAGTGGATCGAGCCAGACCAGCTCATGGTCGGCCTCGACCTTCAGGGCGGCGTCCTCGCCCGCCAGCTCGACCTGCATCAGGGTGGAGATGTTGTTGGCGGGCTGGCCGTCGCTCTTGACCATGTACTGGTTGGCCAGGCCCAGCAGACCGCCGGCGCGCACGACCAGGCTGGTCTCCTCGCCGAACTCGCGCACCGCCGCCGCCTGGGGCGTCTCACCGGGATCGATCCCGCCGCCGGGCAGGTCGAAATAGGGCTGCTCGCCGCGGCGGGTAATCCGCACAGCGGCGATCCGGCCGTCGCGCACGGCCACGCCGAAGGCGGCAGGCCGGTCGGGATAGGCCTGCTCGCCGATACGCCGGCCGAACTGCTGCGGGCCGTTGGGGTCGCTCATCCTCAGTCGTCGCCGTAGAGCACGCTCATCGGCACCGGCTTGCCGGCCTCGGCGTCGCGCACGGCGAACTTCGGATAGCCAACGGAATCCGCCGCGCTGGCGTTCCAGGCGTCGACCACCATGTCGCGCAGCTCGCTGGCGCCGGCCGCCACCCGCTCGGTGGTGAAGGCCACCGCCTTGGGATCGGCGCTGGAGAACGCGCCCGTGCCCCACAGCTGGTACAGCGGCTCGACGTAGCCGGCGGTGGCGCCCAGGTACTGGGCGGTGCAGGTGGCGATGGGCGTGCAGGCCGCATACGGCTTCATCGCCGCCTGCACCCCCGCCAGGGTCACGTGGTCGTGCACGAACGGGCCCTCGAACGGGCCATGGATCTTGTCGGTGGTGTAGCCCTTGGGATTGGGCCCCGCGCCCCAGCCGTTGAAGTGAGTGCTCACGTGCAGGGGCTGGCTGCCGTCGCCGACGAAGTGAGCCCAATAGCCCATGTCACGCAGGATCAGCACCTCGCGCAGGGTGCGGTCGCGGGCGATCCAGGCCTTGTCCACGGGCTTGGTGGTGGTCTTCAGCGCCGCGGTCTCGAGCCGCCAGTAGGCGAAGTCCTTCACCAGCTGCTCGTAGCCCTCCTGGATGGTGTAGGGCAGATAGCCCGACTTGAACGCGTCGGTGTTGGCGGCGGCTAGCGCCGCCTCGTAGCCCTGGCGGGTGGGCGGCAGGCTGGCCAGCGCCGGACCGCCATTGACCTTGCCCTCGTCGTCCACGTCGACGAAGTGGCCGGGATCGAGGTCCTGGTCGTGCGGCGAGCCCGCGCCCTTGGAGCGGTCCGGCTCGCGCGCCAGCTCGCCGATCTGTTGCACGGCGGCGGGGGTGCGCAGGAACGCCGGCAGGTCGGCCGGCAGGGCCGCAGTCGCCGCCTCGCCGATCAGCCGGTGGCCCATGGCGCCCCAGGCCCAGGCGCTTGAGGCCGCAAGCGGGACGGCGGCCAGCACGGCGGCCGCGACGGTGGCGCGAAGGAGCGATTTCGACATGGGGAGCCCTGGGCTGGCGATGCCCCGTCGATAGGCGAGCCGCACGCGCGAGGCAACGACAGTCCCGTGACGGTCAGACTTGAGTCCCAGACTTGAGCCTGGCCCGGAACCTCTCTATGCCTCCGGCCTCATGGACAACGCTCGGGCAGACGCCAGCGACGTCGAGGCCGCCATCAAGGCCAAGGTGTTCGCCTACCCCCATCCCCACTTCCTCGGCGTCGATCGCCTGGACCGGCCCACCGTCGACGCCCTGCTCGACCTGGCCGACACCTTCGTCGTCCTGAACCGCCAGCCCGAGAAGAAGCTCGGCCTGCTGCGTGGGCGCACCCTGGTGAATCTGTTCTTCGAGAGCTCGACCCGCACCCAGTCCTCGTTCGAGCTGGCCGCCAAGCGGCTCGGCGCGGACACGGTGAACATGTCGCCGCGCACCTCCTCGATCACCAAGGGCGAGACCCTGATCGACACCGCGGTGACGCTGAACGCCATGAAGCCGGACCTCTTGGTGGTGCGCCACTCGGCCTCGGGCGCTGCGGCCCTGCTGTCGCAGAAGGTCAGCTGCAGCGTGGTCAACGCGGGCGACGGCTGGCACGAGCACCCGACCCAGGCCCTGCTCGATGCGCTCGCCATCCGCCGCGCCTTCGGCCAGATCGGCGGCCTGACGGTAGCGATCTGCGGCGACGTGCTGCACAGCCGCGTGGCCCGCTCCAATGTCGGTCTGCTGCAGCTGATGGGCGCGCGCGTGCGCCTGGTCGGCCCGCCCACCCTGATGCCGGCCCAGGCCGAGCAGTGGGGCTGCGAGGTGGTGCACGACATGCGCAAGGGCATCAGTGGCGCCGACGTGGTGATGATGCTGCGCCTGCAGCTGGAGCGCATGGACGGGGCCATGGTGCCCTCGACCCGCGAATACTTCCGCTATTTCGGCCTGGACCGCGAAAAGCTGGCCGTGGCCGCCCCCGGCGTGCGGGTGATGCACCCCGGGCCGATGAACCGCGGCGTCGAGATCGACTCCGAGGTCGCCGACGACCTGTCGCTGAGCCTGATCCAGGACCAGGTGGAGATGGGCGTGGCCGCCCGCATGGCGGTGCTGGCCGCGCTGGCCGCCCGGCTGAGGAACGCCCAATGAGCGCCGCCCATCACCCCATCCACGGGCGTCCTACCGCCTACGTCAACGCCCGCCTGCTCGACCCCGAGAGCGGCTATGACGGCCCCGGCGCCCTGGTGACAGCCGAGGGCGTCATCGCCGGCGTCGAGCACAGAGCCCAGATCGACAACCCGTCGGCCGACCTGGCCATCCACGACTGCGGCGGCGCCCTGCTGATCCCCGGTCTGGTGGACATCCGGGTCAAGACCGGCGAGCCGGGCTCGGAGCCCAAGGAAACGCTGAAGTCGGCCAGCCTCGCCGCCGCCGCCGGTGGCGTCACGACCATCGTCGTGCAGCCCGACACCGACCCGGTGGTGGACGAGCCGGCGGTGGTGGACTTCATCCTGCGCCGCGCCCGCGACATCGAGCTGGTGCACGTGCTGGCCGCCGGCGCCGCCACCCGCGGGCTGGAAGGCAAGCGCATGGCCGAGCTGGGCCTGATGGCCGAGGCCGGCGCGGTCTATTTCACCGACGCCGAGAAACCGGTGGTGGACTCCAAGGTGTTCCGCCGGGTGCTGAGCTACGCCCGCGCCTTCGACCGCCCGGTCGCCCACCGCCCGGTGGAGCCCTACCTGGCGGCGGGCGCCGTGGCCACCGAGGGCGAGCTGGCCGGCCGCCTGGGCCTGCCCTCGGTCCCGGCTGTGGCCGAGCGCATCATGCTGGAGCGCGACCTGGCCCTGGCCGAGCTGACCCGCGCGCACCTGATCGTCGACCAGATCACCACCGAGGGCGCGCTGGACGCCCTGCGCCGCGCCGTGGATCGCGGCGTGCAGGCCACGGCCACCGCCTCGATCAACCACCTCTGCTTCAACGAGGTGGATATCGGCGACTACCGCACCTTCTACCGCTTCGATCCGCCGCTGCGCGCCGAGAGCGACCGCCAGGCCCTGATCGCGGCGCTCGCCGATGGCACGGTCAAGGTGGTCACCTCGGCCCACACCCCGGCCCCGGCCGAGGACAAGCGCCTGCCGTTCTCGGAGGCGACCCCGGGCGCGGTGGGGCTCGAGACCCTGCTGCCCGCCCTGCTCAGCCTGCATCACGACGGCGGGCTGGACCTGCTCACCCTGATCCGCGCCGTCACCCTGGCCCCGGCTGAGCTGCTGGGCCTCAGCAGCGGTCGGCTCAAGCGCGGCGCCCCGGCCGACCTGGTGATGTGCGACCTCGACGCGCCCCGCCGCATCGACGCCGCGAAGCTTCGCTCCAAGTCCAAGAACTCCCCCTTCGACGGCCGCCGCCTGCAAGGCGAAGTGCGGCTGACGGTGGTGGATGGCAGGGCTGTGTACGCCGCCTAAGCTCGAGTGGCCTGGGCTCAGGCGGGGAAGTCGACCAGGGCGAGGTTGGCCTGGCGCAGGGTCGCGCCGGCGGCGTCGTACAGGAACGGGACCACCACGAACCGTTCTCCCCGCGTCACCGGGGTGGCTTCGTGCAGCAGGTTGCAGCTGAACACCGCGGCGCCGCCGGTCGGCGGGCGGTAGGTGCGTCGACCGAACTCGGGGAAGCGCAGATCGCCGCCGTCGTGATCCTCTGCGTTCAGGTTCACCGACACGGCGAACTTGCGATGGGCGGAGCCGGCCGTGACGTCGTCGCGGTGGGCGACGAAGAAGCCGTGGTCCTCGGCGGCATAGCGACAGATCAGGAACCGCTCGATGTGCTGAGCCTGCCAGCCGAAGCTGCGCTTGATCATCGGGAACAGGCGCATCTCCAACCGGCGACGCACCGCGCCGATCAGGTCGGCGCGTTCGATGAACACGTCGCGCCGCCGCTTCAGCATCGGATCGACCTGCTCGACGGTGCGGCCGTCGCGGGTCATGGCGAAGCCCGAGGGCTTAGGCGCGCCCTGGCGGTAATAGTCGATCAGGGCGGCGCAGAGCTGCGGCTCGAAGATGCGCGGCGCGACCAGCACCGGGGCCACGCTCGCGTCGGTCGCCGCCTTGGCCAGTTCCTGCTGCAGGCGATCCAGGATTTCGCCGGCGCGCTCGATCGACTGGGCCGAAACGATGCGGAACATCGGATCGATCAGGAACACCGCCGGCCACAGCGCCTTGTCGTCGGCCACGCCGTAGAGGCGCGCGATGGCGCGGTCCAGGTCCCAGACGAAGCACAGGGCGGGGTCGGTGTCGGCCAGGCCGCGGGCGCGGTCAGCCGGGTCCTGGCTCACGCCGTAGAAGGCCGCGTCCTGGCCGTTGAACGGGTGGCGGCGGCTGAGCACGAGTTGCATCGCCCGCAGCGACGGCGCCTGGGCCAGCGACCCAAAGAACATCAGCACCGTCCAGCGCCCGGCCGCAGCGCCGAAGCTGTACTGGTAGGCGCCATCGGCGGCGTAGGTGAAGTCGCGCGCCAGTTCGCCGAAGCCGGGAGGGCTGGTCTCGGCCGCTTGCGCCGCTATGGATGGCATGACTTCGCCTCGGGATTCCCAGCGTGGCTGGGCCTACGCGCCAGCGCTCTTAGACGAGCCGGATGACGGTTTCCCCGTCCGGGGACGCCCGATCACTCCGGCGCGTGGGTGCCCTGGGTCAGCAGGGTCTCGACGAAGGGTTCGAGCCACAGGTTGCGCACCCGGCGGCTGCGCTCGGCGTGATAGATGTGGGCGATCTCGGCGTAGGCGTGGTCGAAGTCGTCGTTGACGATGACGTAGTCGAACGCGCCGCAGTGGCCGATCTCGTCGGCGGCGCGCTGCAGGCGGCGCTCGATCACCTCCTGGGTGTCCTGGGCGCGGGCCTCCAGGCGGCGGCGCAGGTCGTGCATGGAGGGCGGCAGGATGAACACCCGCACCACGTCCTCGGGCGCCTGGGCGGCGACGCTGGCGGCGCCCTGCCAGTCGATGTCGAACAGCACGTCGTGGCCGCGTTCAAGCGCCGCCATCACCGGGGCGCGGGGCGTGCCGTAGCGGTTGTCATGGACATCGGCCCATTCCAGGAAGGCGTCCTCGGCGATCATGGCGTCGAAGCCCGGGCGGTCGACGAAGATGTACTCGCGCCCCGCCTGCTCGCCCGGGCGCGCGCTGCGGGTGGTGCAGGAGATCGACAGGTCGAGGTCGGGGTGGTCGGCCACCAGCCGCCGCGACAGCGAGGTCTTGCCCGCGCCGGACGGGCTGGCGACCACCAGCATCAGTCCGCGACGGGGCTTTGCGCCTGTAAAGGTCAAGGGATCACCTGTGTTCCAACGGCGGCGGGATCGGCGCGCCGGCCAGGGCCGCGGCCTGGGCCTTCTGCTTTTCGAACTCGCGCCAGTGCGCCACGTTCTTGTCGTGCTCCGCAAGGGTGGCGGCGAAGTTGTGACCGCCCTCGCCATTGGCGACGAAGTACAGCGCCTTGCTGTCGGGGGGGTCCATCACCGCCGCCAGCGAGGCGCGGCCCGGGTTGCCGATCGGCCCCGGCGGCAGGCCGGCGTTGAGATAGGTGTTGTAGGGGCTGGCGGTGTGCAGCTCGGACTCGCGCAGGCCGTGGCCCAGCGGCAGGCCCTTGTCGACGGCGTAGATCACCGTGGGATCGGCCTCCAGCCGCATGCCCTGGCGCAGGCGGTTGATATAGACCGCCGCCACCTCGGGCCGCTCGTCGTCCAGCGCCGTCTCCTTCTCGACGATGGAGGCCAGCGTCACCGCCTGGTTCACGTCGGCGAACGGCAGGCCGATGCGGCGCTTGCTCCACAGCGTGGCGAGCAGACGGTCGCGCGCCTCGGTCATGCGCTGCAGCACCGCCGAACGTTGCTCGCCCCGCACCACCTCGTAGGTCTCGGGCAGGATCGAGCCCTCTGGAGGGGCGACGACCGTGCCGACCAGCACGTCGGTGTGATTGAGGATGTCGACCGCCTGCTGCGAGGTCAGGCCCTCGGGAACGGTGACGCGGTGATGCACCACCTCGCCGTGGCGCATGCGGCGGATCACCTCGGCCAGCGAGGTGCGCGAGGGGAAAGCGTATTCGCCGGCCTTCAGCGCGTGGGCCGCGCCGCTGAACTGGGCGGCGGCCAGGAACAGCGGGGCGGAACGGATCACGCCGGCCTGCTGCAGGTCGGAGGCGATCTCCGACACGCCCGCGCCCTTGCGCAGGATCACGGTGGTGACCGCGGCGTGGTTGCGCGCCTCGGGGCCCGCGCCCTTGTAGATCCAGAGGCTGAGCGCCCCAAAGGCCAGGACCGCGACGACCAGCACGACCAACGCGCTGGCGGTGGCGGCGATCAGGCCGCCGCTGCCGCCTCGGTAGCCTGCCCCCCGGCGGCTCACTGGACCTTGGCGAAGACGAGCGAAGCGTTGGTGCCGCCGAAGCCGAAGCTATTGGACAGCGCCACGTCGATCTTCATCGGCTTGGCCTTGTGCGGAACCAGGTCGATCTTGGTCTCGATCGAGGGATTGTCGAGGTTGATGGTCGGCGGGGCGATCTGGTCGCGGATCGAGAGCGCGGTGAACGCCGCCTCGACCGCACCCGCAGCGCCCAGCAGGTGGCCGATGGCCGACTTGGTCGAGGACATGACGACCTTGCCGGCCGAGTCGCCCAGCATGCGCTCGACGGCGCCCAGCTCGATCTCGTCGCCGAGCGGGGTCGAGGTGCCGTGGGCGTTGATGTAGTCGATGTCCTTGGGCTCGACGCCGGCGACCTTCAGCGACGCCTTCATGGCGCGGAAGCCGCCGTCGCCGTCCGAGGCCGGGGCGGTGATGTGGTGGGCGTCGCCCGACAGGCCGTAGCCCAGCACCTCGGCGTAGATCTTCGCGCCGCGGGCCTTCGCGTGCTCGTACTCTTCCAGCACCAGAACGCCGGCGCCCTCGCCCATGACGAAGCCGTCGCGGTCCTTGTCGTAGGGGCGCGAGCCCTTTTCGGGGGTTTCGTTGAAGTCGGTCGACAGGGCGCGGCAGGCGATGAAGCCGGCGATGCCCAGCTTGCCCACGGCCGCCTCGGCGCCGCCCGCGATCATCACATCGGCGTCGCCGTGCTGGATCAGGCGCATGGCGTCGCCCACCGCGTGGGCGCCGGTGGCGCAGGCGGTGACCACCGAGTGGTTCGGGCCCTTGTAGCCGTAGCGGATCGACACGTGGCCCGAGGCCAGGTTGATCAGGGCCGAGGGAATGAAGAAGGGGCTGACCCGGCGCGGGCCCTTGGCCTCGAGCTCGAGGGTGGTCTCGGCGATGGTGTTCAGCCCGCCGATGCCCGAGCCGATGATGACGCCGGTGCGCTCGCGCTCCGCCTCGTCCTCGGTCACCCAGTTGGCGTCCTTCACGGCCTCGTCGGCGGCGGCGATGGCGTAGAGGATGAAGTCGTCGATGCGACGGCGTTCCTTGGGCGACATCACCTGGTCGGGGTCGAACGAGCCCTCGATGTCGGGGCCGCCGCCGCCGCGCCCGTCCACCCGCGGCACTTCGCAGGCGATCTGACAGGCGTAGTCGGTGGGATCGAAGGCGGTGATCCGGTTCGCGCCGGACTTTCCGGCCAGGATGGCTTGCCAGCTGATCTCGCGTCCCCAGCCGAGGGGAGTGACGAGACCGATGCCGGTGATAACGACGCGACGCATGATTTTTCGCCTGATCTTAAGTCTTTTCGCTTCGCCGCCCGAATAGCCTGCGAGCCTGACCGATTCTCGACGGAATGGTCAGGCCCCAGGGGCTCGAATTGTGGGCGCGAATGCCGCCGGGACCATGTCCTCGGCCGTCGCGCCCTCAAGGCCGCCCGGGCTCTGGCGCCGGGCAGCGAAGGGCGCGAACGCAGCGCGTGGGTTACTGGCCCAGGCGCTCTTGGATGAACTTCACCGCGTCGCCCACAGTCTGGATGTGTTCGGCGGCGTCGTCCGGGATTTCGATATCGAACTCTTCTTCGAAGGCCATGACGAGTTCGACGTTATCCAGGCTGTCAGCGCCCAGATCATCGATGAAGCTCGCCTTTTCGGTCACCTTCTCCGGATCGGCGTCCAGGTGTTCGATGACGATCTTGCGGACGCGTTCGAGGACGTCGGAGGACATGCGATCAAGCCCCTCTCTATTAAGGCTAAGGCGTGGGCCCGGAAGGTCCGCAGTGCAGA
>FSXV01000189.1_pt1 | contig 9840 bp, 7 predicted proteins | sample 1638401 | NCBI WGS metagenome assembly FSXV01 (sample SAMEA3914788, study PRJEB12502) | metagenome | biome: forest; material: soil | place: Canada | collected 2011-07-03 | depth 0.1 m | reverse complement strand
CCCTGGCCGCCGTCGACTTCAAGGCCGCCCCGGCCATGGAGAAGAACCTCTACACCTCGCTCTACCACGCGCTGCTGGCGCCCAGCCTGTCGATGGACGTGGACGGCCGCTATCGCGGGCCCGACAACCAGGTGCACCAGGCCCAGGGCTTCAGCTTCGTCTCCACCTTCTCGCTGTGGGACACCTATCGCGCCGAGCAGCCGCTGATGACGCTGATCGAACCCGAGCAGCGCAACGCCGACGTGGTGAACTCGCTGGTGGTGTCGCAGCAGGAGAGCCCGTTCGGCATGCTGCCGATCTGGCAGTTCCAGGGCATCGAGGGCTGGTGCATGATCGGCTACCACGCCGTGCCCGAGCTCGCCGACGCCTACATGAAGGGCATCAAGGGCTTCGACGCCGACAAGGCGCTGGAGGCCATGGTCGCCACCGCCACCTACGCCCCCTACGGCCACCTCGGCCAGTACATGAAGCTCGGCTACGTGCCGGTCGACCATGACGGCGAGGCCGTGTCGAAGACGGTGGAATACGCCTTCGACGACTGGACCATCTCGCGCATGGCCAAGGCCATGGGCAAGGACGACATCGCCAAGACCTTCGCCGCCCGGGCCCAGAACTGGCGCAAGGTGTTCGACCCCAAGATCGGCTTCGTACGCCCGCGCCTGGCCGACGGCAGCTTCCGCGAGCCGTTCGATCCTACCCGCGCCGAGGGCGACAGCGGCTTCACCGAGGGCAACGCCTGGCAGTATAGCTGGTACGAGCCCCAGGACATCGGCGGGCTGATCCACGGCCTGGGCGGTGACGCCAAGCTGGTGGGCAAGCTCGACGCCATGTTCGACGCCAAGGTCGATCCCAAGCAGTACGCCAATGTCGAGGACATGGCCGGGCTGATCGGCCAGTACGTGCACGGCAACGAGCCCAGCCATCACCTGGCCTATCTGTACGACTACGCCGGCCAGCCCTGGCGCACCCAAGAGCGGCTGAAACAGATCGTCGACAGCCAGTACCGCCCGGCCCCCGACGGCCTGGTCGGCAACGACGACCTGGGCCAGATGTCGGCCTGGATGGTGTTCACGGCGCTGGGCTTCTATCCCGTCGCGCCGGCGTCGAACGAGTACGTCATCGGCCGGCCGTTCGTGGACCAGGCGAAGATGAACCTGCCCAACGGCAAGACCTTCACCGTGGTGGCCGAGGGCCTGTCGGACGCCCACCCCTACGTCGGGCGCGTGACCCTGAACGGCAAGCCGCTGGAGCGCAGCTACCTCCGCCACGACGAGATCATGGCCGGCGGCGAACTGCGCTTCGTGATGCAGGCGACGCCGAACAAGAGCTGGGCCACGGGCGACAAGGCCCGGCCGTTCTCGATGACGCCTTACTGACCTGATCCCCTCTCCCCTTGCGGGAGAGGGATTGAAAGCTTCCTTCTCCCCTTGCGGGGCCCGCGTCGCGGAGCGGCGTGGGAAGGACGAGGGGTCGATGGGCGTTTGCCGTTTTCGGCGGCGCGACCCCTCACCCTCCCAGCTTCACCGGGCCCCTCCCTCTCCCGCAAGGAGAGGGGAGATTTGGCTCAGCTCTTCTTGAAGCCTAACAGCACGTTGCCTTCGGTCGACAGGTAGTTGGTCTTGTAGTCGAACCGGGGCGTGTCGGAGAACAGCAGGTAGTAATACTTCATCTGCTCCGACCACCAGTAGCCGGGGCAGGAATCGTCCAGCGTCATCGGCCGCGGGTGCAGGTTCTTGATACCTGAGAAGCCGTACTTGGTCTTGTTGTAGGTCTTCATGTTCAGGAAGTGGGTGCGCCCGATGCGCCGCCACAGCGGATCCTGGTCCAGCAGCCACAGATTGAAGGCGGCGTCGGCCAGTTCCGGGCGCAGCGCGTTGCTGGGCGCGGTGGCCGTAAAGCTGGCGTAGTCGAACCCCTCGGGGATGATGCCGAACTTGTCCTGCACCGCCGACCACGACAGGGTGTAGGCGCGGCCCTCGCGCATGGCCCCGCCCTGGCCCAGCAGGCCGCCGTAGAAGGCGTCGAGCTCGGTCTGCTTGGTGTCCATCTTCTTGCCGGTCTCGAAGTCGACGTGGGCGAACCACAGCCGGCCCTGGAACCAGTCCTGCTGGTACTTGAGGATCGCCTTGGTGCAGACGTCGTACCAGCGCTTGGAATCGGCGTCGCCGAACAGCTGCCAGCCGTCCCACAGGTACTCGTAGTAGGAGTCCGCCAGCGGCCCGATGGTGGCGCGCCGGTTCATCCACTTGCCGGTCTCGACATTGATGGTGTCGGCCAGCAGGTCGATGGACGAGCGGCGGTCGAACATGGCCTTGGTGGCGGCCTTGGGCAGGTCGTAGAAGCGCTTGTCGCCCACCAGCCGGCTCAGCGTGCCCCATTCCGGCAGGTAGCTGCCGACCTCGGCGGGGTTCGACACCGGGTCGCGCACCGCGCCGGTCTTCAGGTTGACGAAGCGGTACGGCATGCCCGTGGGCGACTTGGTGAAGGCGGGCGAGAGCCGCTCGGCCAGGTCCTGGGCCAGGTCCAGCAGCCGCTTGTCGCCGCTGGCGTGGTGCGCCGACAGCAGGCCGCCGACCAGGCGGATCGAGGTCTCGAACAGCTGGATATCGGCGTCGATGTCGAAGCGCAGGTTCTTCAGCGTCCAGTTCACGCCCTGCTCGAACTGAGCGTCCAGGCCCATGACCCACAGGGTGTCCAGCGCCTCGACGATCGACAGGCCGAGGTCGCGATCCTTGAAGAAGAAGGACTCGCCCTGCCCGCTGACCGGCTTGATCTGGTCGCGGCCGAAGGCGTGCTTGGCATACTGGGCCCAGGCCCAGGCCATCTCAGCCTTCACGTCCTTGGCCAGGGCGTGCCAGTCATGGTCGGCGGTATGGGGCTGGACCGCAGCGAGAGCGGGCATGGCGAGCAGGCCGGCGCCGGCCGCCTGCAACAGGGCGCGGCGGCCGATGGAACGGGACCCAATAGAACGGGACAGGGACATTAGGCGCGGCCTCCCACGGCGGTTGTTCCGTCTAGCAGAGCCGCAGCCCGCGACTTTGTGCAATTTGTTTTTGTTATTTGCGCCAGCGACACCTTGGTCGTTACGCAATTGACCTGCGGATTACGTATCGCGTAATATTTGGTTCATGGCCGATCTGGACCACATCCACCTGACGCCCGACACCGAGGCGCCTGACACCAAAACGCCCGACGCCAACCGGCGCCAACGGGTGCAGTCAGCCGAGACCGGCGCCGAGATCCTCAAGGCCCTGGCGCGGCTGGCGCCATCGGCCGCCCTGTCGCGACTGGCCGAGGAGCTGGGCATGCCGGCGGCCAAGGCCCACCGCTACCTGCAGTCCTTCATCGCCAGCGGCCTGGCCGAGCAGGAGCCGCTGACCGGCCGCTATCGCCTGGGGCCGGAGATGCTGGCCATCGGCCTGGCGGCGCTGGGCCGGCTCGACATCACCGAGGTGTCCGCCAAGCGGCTGGGCGAGCTACGCAACCGCATCGGCCAGACCTGCCTGCTGGCGGTGTGGGGCAACCATGGCCCGACCGTGGTGCTGGTGCGCGAGGCGCCCGGCGCGGTGACGGTGGTGACGCGGGTGGGTTCGGTGCTGCCGCTCTTGGGCTCGGCCACCGGCCTGGTGTTCGCCGCCTTCCTCGAGCGAGTGGACATCGCCAGCGCCGCCTTCGACGAACTGCACGAACTGCGGGAGCAGCTCGACCTGCCCGCCTCGCCGCTCTCGACCCGCCTCGACGCCATCCGCAAATCGGGCCTGGCCGAGGTGCACGGCCTGCTGATCCCGGGCATCGACGCCCTGGCCGCGCCGGTGTTCGGCTTCGACGGCGATGTGGCCGGGGTGATCGCCACGCTCGGCCCCAACACCCGTTTCGAGGCGCGCCCCGAGAGTGCCGCCGCCCGCGCGCTGATCGACTGCGCCGCCGCCATGGGCGCGGAACTCGGCGCGCCCGCATCAAGCCCATCCAGACCCACCGCCCAAAACCACACATAGGGAAACCCAGCCATGGACATGACCACGCCGCTGGACGCCACCGTCGCCATGACCGGCTACATGTCGGGCTTCGGCAACGGCTTCGAGACCGAGGCCCTGCCCGGCGCCCTGCCCGTCGGCCGCAACTCGCCGCAGCGCTGCGCCTATGGCCTGTACGCCGAGCAGCTCAGCGGCTCGCCCTTCACCGCGCCACGCGCCAGCAACGAACGCTCGTGGCTGTACCGCATCCGCCCGACGGTGAAGCACTGGGGCCGCTTCAAGAAGGCCGACATCGGCCTGTGGCGCACCGCCCCCTGCCACGAATACGAGATGCCGATCGGCCCGCTGCGCTGGAGCCCGATCCCGACGCCAAGCGAGAGCGTGTCCTTCATCGACGGCGGCGTGCGCACCATCCCCACCGCCGGCGACGCCGGCAGCCACGACGGCATGGCGGCGCACGTCTATCTGATCACCCGCTCGATGGTCGACGAGTGCTTCTACAACGCCGACGGCGAGCTGCTGTTCGTGCCGCAGCAAGGCGAGCTGCGCCTGAAGACCGAGTTCGGCATCGTCGACGTCGGCCCGGGCGAGATCGCCGTGGTGCCGCGCGGGGTGAAGTTCCGGGTCGAGCTGCTCGGCGGCCCGGCGCGCGGCTATGTCTGCGAGAACTATGGCGCGGCGCTGACCTTGCCCGAGCGCGGGCCGATCGGGGCCAACTGCCTGGCCAATCCGCGCGACTTCCACACCCCGGTGGCGGCCTATGAGGACGTGGACGCCAAGACCACCATGTACGTGAAGTGGGGCGGTCAGCTGTGGGCGACCGAACTCGAGCACTCGCCGCTGGACGTGGTGGCCTGGCACGGCAACTACGCGCCCTACAAGTACGACCTGCGCCGCTTCTCGCCGGTGGGGCCGCTCATGTTCGACCACGCCGACCCGTCGATCTTCACCACCCTGACCTCGGGCTCGGCCACGCCGGGCACGGCCAACCTCGACTTCGTGATCTTCCCCGATCGCTGGATGGTGGCGGAGAACACCTTCCGTCCGCCCTGGTACCACATGAACATCATGAGCGAGTTCATGGGCCTGATCTACGGCGCCTATGACGCCAAGCCCCAGGGCTTCACGCCCGGCGGCTTCAGCCTGCACAATTGCATGCTGCCGCACGGGCCGGATACCGAGGCTTTCGAAGGCGCCAGCAACGCCGAGCTGAAGCCGCGCAAGCTGGAAGGCACCATGGCCTTCATGTTCGAGACCCGCCTGCCCCAGCGCGTCACCCGCTACGCCGCCGAGCTGGCCGAGCTGCAGGACGGCTATGCCGACTGCTGGAAGGACCTGAAGAAGCGCTTCGACCCGACGCGGCGGTAGGAAACTCCTTCTCCCCTTGCGGGAGAAGCAAGGGGCCCAGCGAAGCTGGGAAGGATGAGGGGTCGATGGACGTTAGCCGCTAGCGCAGCGAGACCCCTCACCCTCCCGCTTCGCAGGCCCCTCCCTCTCCCGCCGGGGGAGAGGGGAAGTGGAACTCCGCGCACTGCCGTTCGACCTCGCGCGCCAGCGGCTCGTACAGGCTGCGCTCGCCGCCGCCTTCGGGGGTGCGGAACAGGCCGACGTCGCAGTGGCGGTCGTTGTCCCAGCCGGGATAGGCCAGGATCGGATACAGGCACACGCCCTGGATCGGCGCGCCGGCGGCCATGGCCTGGCGCACCTCGTCACAGACATAGTGGAACCAGGGCGCCCGCGCGTTCCGCTCGGCCCCGGTTTCCGACACGATCATCGGCCGGTCGTAGCGGGCGTGCACGGCGGCGATCAGCTCGTGCATGTCCACGTACTCGTGGTGGCCCATGGGGATGGTGGGGCCGGCGAAGTACCACTGGTTATGCGGGTAGTAGTTCAGGCCGACGACATCGAGCAGCTCGGGCCGGCCGCCCAGGTCCGGGTCGCGGCGGCCGGCGATCATGTCGAAGGCCTCGAACTGGCTGTTGTGGTGGCTGTCGGCGGCGTCGTTGTGCTCGGGGTCGGTGCGGGCGACGCGGATCAGCGGCTCGCACCAGACGAAGCGGGCGCGCTCGTCGATCCGCAGGCAGGCTTCGGCCCCGGCGATGGCGGCGCGCACCAGCTGGCGCTTGAGTTCCGGTCCGCGGCCCTTGGCGGTGGGGAAGAAGTAGCCGACATCGCCGGCCGACCAGGTGAAGAAGCTGATCTCGTTGATCGGGCACCAGATCGGTACGGCCCCATCCATCTCCTCGGCGTGCACCCGCGCCGCCGCGTCGGCGAAGGCGGCGAAGCGCTCGACGAAGCGTTCGGACCACAGGTCGACGAAGTTGGGCCAGCCGTAGTGGCAGATGTCCCAGCAGACCTGCACGCCCGCCGCCTTGGCCGCGCGCAGCATCGGCCGCCAGCTGGACCAGTCGTACATGCCCGGCCCCTTCTCGATCAGGTGCCAGCGCAGGCCGTCGCGAATGGTGCGCAGGCCCCGTTCGGCGCAGGCGCGATAGTCGGCCTCGGCGCGCACGTCGTGCTGGGTGGAGACGATCAGGTCGAGCCTGCGCCCATCGCGCCGCTTCTGGGTCGAGCACTCGAAGCCGGCCATGAAGAAACTGGCGAAGGGAGAAGCGGTCATGGCGGTCTTCGAACTGCAGGGGCGTGCGCCCCAGGACTGGAACGCCGCTTAAGCCAGGAGGTTGTCACATCCCCTGCGGGAAACCGGCATCCCTGTCAGGCAAGCTGGGTCACCGGCAGGGACAGGATTCCGCTCTGAACTGGAGCCAGCTCCTTCCAGCCCGCCACCAGCTCCTTGTAGGCGCGGCCGACGGGGCGGATGTTGCGGTCCAGGTCGTACAGGCCCAGCGGGTTCACCACGCCTCGCACCTCGCGCAGCATGTTGTCCCAATCCACCTGGTCGGTGATCGAGTACCAGGTGAAGCCGATGATCGGCACGCCCACCTCGCGCACCCGGAGCACGTTGGCGAACTCCTTGCGCAACCAGCGCACCGCCTCGTCGCCCTGCGGCCCCTCGGCGACGTTGGTCTCGGTGTGCATGACCGGAATGCGGTAGCGGTTGAAGTACTGGCGGGTGATCTCGCCATAGCCCAGCACCTCGCCCCCGCCCTCCACGTGGCCGTCGGGGAACACCCATTGCTCGGAGGTGGGATAGTAGTCGTTGCCGAGCACGCAGCGCGACCGCACCTTGGCGTTCAACGCCGTGTCGCCCTGGAAGAAGTCATACTCCTGCTGGGTCATGCCGTTGTCGTGCAGGTAGGCGTACATGTGCGCCTCGACCTGGCGGCCATAGTTCAGGTCCAGCGACAGGTAGCGGTGCAGGTTGTGGAACGCCGCCGCCCCGAGCGCGCCCGGCAGGGCCGCATGATAGTGCTCTGAGGACTCGCTCTGGACGAACACCGCGTCGGGGCGAAGCTCTAGGATGGCGCGCATGGCCAGGACGTTGGCCTTGACGATGTGCTTCAGCGCCGTGACGAAGCTGCGGTCCCCGGTCAGCCGCTCGTTCCACCAGCCGGTCAGGGCCGAGAACTTGGCGCAGATGTACATCTCGTTGATCGGCGTGAAGAACTGCACCCACGGATAGCGCTGGGCGAAGGCGCGGGCGTAGCCCTCGAACAGGGCTGGGAAGTCCGGGTTCTGGAAGTCGCCGATCCAGTCGGGCACGCCGAAGTGGCAGAGGTCGGCGATGGGCACGATCCCGCGCCGCTTGAGTTCGGCGAAGGTCTGGTCGGCGAAGTCCCAGTCGTAGCGGCCTTCCCCTAAGAAGGTGGAGAACAGCTGCGGGCCGTAGCGCAGGAAGCGCAGGCCCAGCGCCTGCACCGCGTCGAAGTCCTCGCGCCAGTGGGCGTAGTGGCCGCACAGCTCCATCTCGTCGAGACGCCGGCCGCCGGCTGTGATCGGGGCGCTGTTCTCCACGCCGGTGGCGAAGATGAAGCCGGTCACAGCAGGGTGGAGGTGGAGGCGACGGTCGGCATGGCGCGCTGGAACACGAACAAGGCGATGCCGGCGACGATCAGGTCGATGCCGACGATGAAGCCGATCACCACCGCCGAACCAATGGCGTTGAGCGAGATCAGGATCAGCGCCAGCACCAGGTCGAGCAGGCCCGAGCCCAGCAGCCAGCTCCAGCGCCCGGTGACCCGGCGGCGGTGGCTGAGGGCCAGGCCGATCAGGGCGAGGCCGTCGACCAGCAGATAGACGCTGAGCAGCAGCGCCAACCCCAGGGCGCCGGCCAAGGGGTGGATCAGCAGCAGCAGGCCCACGACCAGGGCGATGACCGCCGACAGCAGGCTCCAGCCGCGGGGGTGGCGCCCGCCGCTGGCGAAGGACGCCAGCAGGCCCAGCGCGCCGCTCAGCAGCAGGATGACCCCGAACACCAGCGACGCCGCCAGTCCCGCCGCCACGGGCAGCAGCAGGGCCGCGATGCCCAGCACGATCAGCAGCACGGCCTCGGCCGTCAGCATGGGTGAGCGCAACGTGTACATCCGCACCTCCTGCCGCTCCTAACGGCTGAGGCTGCGGTGCGTTCACGCCGTGGGCGATCCGGGGGCGCCTATCCCCTTCTCCCCTTGCGGGAGAAGGAAGGGGCCCAGCTTTGCTGGGAAGGATGAGGGGTCGACGGGCATGGGCCGCTGAGCGCAGCGAGACCCCTCACCCTCCCGCTTCGCGGGGCCCTCCCTCTCCCGCAAGGGGAGAGGGCGATTTGATCACCCCGCCGACTGCTCCACCAGGCGGCCGTCCTGCAGGGCGAACACCCGGTCCATGAAGCCGGCGAGCTGCATGTTGTGGGTGGCGATCAGGCAGGCCACGCCCTTCAGCCGGGCCAGGTCGAACAGGCTCTGGAACACCGCGCCGGAGGTGGCGGGGTCGAGGTTGCCGGTGGGTTCGTCGGCCAGGATCAGGCGCGGCTTGTTGGCGAGCGCCCGGGCGATGGCGACGCGCTGCTGCTCGCCGCCCGACATCTGGGCGGGCTGGTGGTCGATCCGCTCGCCCAGACCGAGCTGGCTCAGGATGCTCCTGGCCCGCTCGCGCGCCGCGCCGCGCTTGGCGCCCTGGATCATCTGCGGCAGGGCCACGTTGTCGAGCGCGGTGAACTCGGCCAGCAGGTGGTGGAATTGGTAGACGAAGCCGATGGTGTCGAGCCGCAGCTTGGAGCGGGCGTTGTCGTTCAGCTCGGTGCAGTCGACCCCGTTCACCGACACCCGGCCGGCGGTGGGATGCTCCAGCAGGCCCGCCGCGTGCAGCAGCGAGGACTTGCCCGAGCCCGAGGGGCCGATCAGGCCGACGATCTCGCCCTGGCGCACATCCAGGTCGACGCCCTTGAGCACCACCAGGTCGCGGCCGGCGCCGGTGACATAGGTGCGCTGCACGCCGCGCAGCGACAGCACGGGGGTGGCGCTATTCATAGCGGAGCGCCTCCACCGGATCGAGACGCGAGGCCCGCCACGCCGGCGGCAGGGTGGCGACGAAGCTCATGAACAGCGACCAGCCCACCACCAGCGCCACCTCGCTCCACTCCACCCGCGCCGGGATGCGCGAGAGGAAATAGGTGTCGGGGCTGAACACGGTGGTGTGGGTGATCGCCTCCACCACCGACTGGATCGGGTCGATGAAGATGCAGAACAGCGAGCCGATCAGCAGCCCGGCCACGGTGGCCGAGAAGCCGATCATGGCTCCGCACATGAAGAACACCCGCAGCACCGCGCCCTGGCTGGCGCCCATGGTGCGCAGGATGGCGATGTCGCGACCCTTGTTCTTCACCAGCATGACCAGGCCGGAGATGATGTTCATCACCGCGATGCCGACGATCAGCATCAGGATCAGGCGCATGACGCTGCGCTCGACCTGCAGGGCGTTGAAGAAGCTG
>FSXV01000057.1_pt1 | contig 9900 bp, 6 predicted proteins | sample 1638401 | NCBI WGS metagenome assembly FSXV01 (sample SAMEA3914788, study PRJEB12502) | metagenome | biome: forest; material: soil | place: Canada | collected 2011-07-03 | depth 0.1 m | reverse complement strand
GACCTGCTGAACCAGCTGAAGTCCAACGCCCTCGAAGCCTCGGACACCTCGCTCAGCACCACCGACCGCGCGGCCCTGAACGCCTCGTTCAAGTCGCTGATTACCCAGATCGGCACCGCGGTCAGCAACGCCAGCTTCGACGGCGCCAACCTGATCAGCCACGGCGCCAGCGCCCTGGTCTCGCTGGCCGGCGCCGGCGGCCAGACCCTGACGCTCGGGGCTCAGGACCTGTCGCTGGGCGGCGGCAACCTGGGCGCCGCGCTGTCGGCCACGGCCTCCTACGCCAGCGCGGCCTCGGCCACGAGCCTGCTGGGCAGCATCAACACCGCCATCACCAAGGTGAACTCGGCGGTGTCGGCGCTGGGCACCGAATCCAACCAGGTCACCTCCAGCCTGTCGTTCGTGTCGAGCCTCAGCGACTCGCTGAACGGCGGCATCGGCAACTTGGTGGACGCCGACGTGGCGGCGGAAAGCGCGACCCTGCAGGCCCTGCAAACCAAGCAGCAGCTCGGTATCCAGGCCCTGTCGATCGCCAACTCCTCGTCCCAGAACCTGCTCAGCCTGTTCAAGGGCTGATCCGGTCGCCCTTCAGCGGGCGTTTCCAGAGGAATTCGAAGGCGCCGCGGGTCTCCGCGGCGCCTTTTTCATTTGGCTGATTCAGGTTGGAAGCGGGTGCGCCGCTGCGTGCTTCGAGACGCGGCCTAGGCCGCTCCTCAGCATGACGAGGGGCGCGAACACCCCGCGTCCGTCATCCTGAGGAGCCCCGGAGGGGCGTCTCGAAGGACGCAGATCTACTTCCTGCCCTTGCCGGTATAGGCGATGCGCCAGATGACGCCGTTGCCGTCGTCGCTGACCAGCAGGGCGCCGTCGGCCGCCACCGTGATCCCCACCGGTCGGGCCCAGACCTTCTGGTCGTCGATGACGAAGCCGGTGACGAAGTCCTCGTAGGCGCCGGTCGGCACGCCGTTCTCGAGCTTCAGCCGCACCACCTTGTAGCCGGTGCGCGGCGCGCGGTTCCACGATCCGTGCAGGGTGACGAACACGTCCCCGGCATAGGCGGCGGGGAAGGCGGCCGGGCCGGCCTGGCCCTTGGGGTAAAACGCCAGCTGCAGCGCCGCAGAGTGGGCCTGCAACGGCACGTCGGGATTGGTGATCTTGCCGGCGAGGTCCGGGCGCTCGCCCTTCAGCCGCGGGTCCTCGTGGTCGCCCATGTAGTACCAGGGCCAGCCATAGTAGCCGCCCTGCTTCACGCGGGTGACGTAGTCGGGCACCAGGTTGTCGCCCAGGTTGTCGCGTTCGTTGACCGCGCACCACAGTTGGTCGGTTCCCGGCGCAGCCACCAGGCCCACGCAGTTGCGGATGCCGGAGGCGTAGATCTTGGCCGGGCCGCCCTCGGGGGTGAACTCCAGCACGTCGGCGCGGTTGGCCTCCGAACCCCAGGTGGCGGCGAAGCCGTGCTCAGCGTCATAGGCCTGGGCCTCGGCCGGCGGCTTCTTGTCCATGTGCTCGGCGACGTTGGAGCCCGAGCCCACCGAGACGAACATGCGCTTGCCGTCCTGGGAGAAGACGATGTCGCGGGTGGTGTGGCCGCCGGTGGTGGGCGCCAGCTGGGCCACCACGGTCTGGGGCGCGCCGTGGGCCTTCAGCTCGCCGTCGGCGTAGGGGAAGCGCACCACCGCATTGGTTTCGGCGACATAGATCCACTTGGGGTGGACCGCCGGATAGAAGGCGATGCCGAACGGACCTTCGAGGTTCTCGGCGAACACGACGTTCTGGGCCGGCTTGTCGGCGCCGGGAGCCGCGCGCAGCACGCGGATGCGGCCGGCCGAGGTCTCGGCCACGAAGATGTCGCCGTTGGGGGCGCGGCGCAGCTGGCGCGGCCCTTCCAGGCCGGTGAGGAACGGCTTGGCGGTGAAGCCGGGCAGGGTCTTGGGCATAGCCCCTGCGGGCTGGTCGACCACGGCGGAGGTGTTGCGGGCGGCGGGGGTGGCGAAGGGCGCCGGGAGGGTCGCCAGGTCCAGCTTGCGCCAGACGCCGGGCGCGTCCGAGCGCCAGTCGCCATAGGCGGCCTCGCCAGTCCGGACGTCGGTCTTCACCTGGGTCTGGGCGCCTGCGAGGGCGGGCAGCAGGGCGGCGGCCAGGGTGGCGAGACCCGCCGCGCCGAGGGTCTTGTTGAGACGGGGCATTCGCGTCGTTCCTCCGATGGGCGGTGCGATTGTAAGTGCGCTTATCTCTTTCTACGTCTCGACGGTCGCGCTATCGAGACGGAAATTGTCGTACATTTTCGGAGACGCGTAATGTCGAAGCTGCTCGCCGTCATGTTCGCTGCCGGACTGCTCGCAGCCGGGGCCGCTCCGGCCTACGCCGCGGGGGATGCGGTGCATGGCAAGGCCCTGTTCCAGGAGCGCTGCGGCCTGTGCCACCAGGGCGCGGCGGACGACGGCGACGGCGGCCAGGGACCGGACCTGCGGGGCGTAGTGGGGCGCAAGGCCGGGGTCGACCCGGGCTTCGGCTACAGCCCGGCGCTCAAGGGTTCGAAGCTGAGCTGGACGCCCGAGACGCTCGACACCTTCCTGACCGCGCCGAGCAAGATGGTCCCCGGCACCGCTATGCCGGTCAGCACCGCCAACCCCAAGGACCGCGCCGACCTGATCGCCTACCTGGCGACGCTGAAGAAGTAACTCCCCTCTCCGCTTGCGGAGCCCAGCGAAGCTGGGAGGGTGAGGGGGTGACGGACGTTTGCCGGCCATCGCAGCGAGACCCCTCATCCTTCCCACGTCGCTTCGCGCCGCGGGCCCCTTCCTTCTCCCGCAGGGGAGAAGGACCTAGGCCTAGTCGGCGATGAAGCGGTAGCCGACCCCCGGCTCGGTGACGATGCGGTGGGGCGTGGCGGGGTCGATCTCCAGTTTCTGCCGCAGGTGGCCGACGAACACGCGCAGATAGGCCACGTCGTCCACGTGGGCCGGGCCCCAGACCGAGGTCAGTAGCTGGCGGTGGGTCACCACCTTGCCGCCGCCCTCGACCAGCTTGGCCAGCAGGTCGTATTCGCGCGGCGACAGCCGCACCGGCTGGGCGTCGCGCGAGACGCGGCGGTTGACCAGGTCGATCTCCAGCTCGCCGCTGCGGATCACGCTGGAGACGCCCGAGCGGGCGATGGTGTGGCGCAGCGCCGCCCGCAGCCGGGCCAGCAACTCGCCGATGCCGAAGGGCTTCTCGACATAGTCGTCGGCGCCCCGGTCCAGGGCCTCGATCTTCTCGGTCTCGCGGTCGCGCGCCGACAGGATCAGGATCGGCCCCTGGTACAGGGTGCGCGCCTCCACCAGCACGTCCTGGCCGTCGCGGTCGGGCAGGCCGAGGTCCAGGATCATGGCCTCGGGCGGGCGCTGGTAGAGCACCGCCAGGCCCTCGGCGGCGGTCATGGCGCGGATCGCCTCGTAGCCGTTGGCCTCCAGCGCGGGACCGAGGAAGCGGTGGATCTGGGGCTCGTCGTCGACGACCAGGATTCGCGGGCGGTGTGCGGGCATGGGCTGACAGCCTAAAGCAGCTGGTAGTGGGTGGGGGTTTCCTTGCGCAGGCTGATCAGCACCCGCGTGCCGCGGAACCCTTGGACCGCGTCGCCGTGGATCGGGCTGGCGGCGGCGATGCGCCCGCCCATGGCCTCGACAAAACCCTTGGCGATGGACAGGCCCAGGCCGACGCCCTTGGAGCCTTCGCGGTCGCTGGGGGCCTCGATGCGGCGGAACTTGTCGAACACCCGCTCCAGCTCGGCGATGGGGATGCCGCGGCCTTCGTCCTCGATGCTGATCACCACGTTGCCGCGGTCCTCATAGGCCGCCACCTCGATCGGCGAGCCGTCGGGGCTGTAGGCGATGGCGTTCTCCAGGATGTTGACCACCGCCTGCTCCAAGAGGCCGCCGTCGACCTTGACCAGGGACAGCTCGGGCGGGAAGTCGCGGGTCAGGTGGCGCTGGCCCAGCCGACGCTCCACCCGCTCGATGGCCGCCGACAGCACGTCGCGCACGTCGGTCCACTCCATGCGGGTGTTCAGCGCCCCACCTTCCAGCCGGGTCATGTCCAGCAGGTCGCCGACATAGCGGTTCAGCCGGTGGGCCTCCTCGCGGATGCTCTCCAAGAGGTCGCGATAGATCTCCGGGCGCAGGTCGCCGCCGAAGTCGAGCAGGGTGGTGGCCGAGCCCAGCACGGTGGAGAGCGGGGTGCGTAGGTCGTGGCTGATGGAGTTCAAGAGCGCCGCGCGCAGCTGGTCGGAGCGGCGCAACGCCTCGGTTTCTGCCGAGATGGCGGCCAGCTCGGCCCGCTCCAGCGCCACCGCGCCCTGGTCCAGCGTGGCCATCAGCAGGCGCTCGCCGCCGGCGTCCAGCGGGGTGTGGCCCTTGGTCGACACCCCGGCCACGCCGGAGCGGGCGCGTAGGCCCTGCAGCGGCCAGAAGGTCCACTCGATCTGGGGCAGGGTGCCGGTGCCGGCGCCGGCGGGCTCGCCCTTTTCCCAGGCCCAGCGCGCGGCGGTCATGGCCGAAGTGTTGAAGGCGCCGAGCTCCGGCGAGCCGGCGACCGGGCGGATCTCGCCCTTTTCCGGCAGCATGACCACGGCCGAGGCCCCGGCGGCGGCGGCGGCCTGTTCGGCCAGGGCCTGGGCGGCCTCGTCGCGGGTGGCCACCGCCGACAGCCTGCGGCTGGCCGCCAGCAGCGAAGCCACGACCGAGGCGCGGCCGGCGGTGGTCTTGGCCTGGTCGCGCACGCGGCCGGTCAGCCAGCCGGTGGTCATGGCCACGGCGAAGAACACCGCGAAGGTGATCAGGTCCGCCACGTGGCCGATGGCCAGGCTCATCCGGGGTTCGAGGAAGAAGAAGTTGTAGGCTACCGCCCCGGCGGCGGCGGCGACGATCGCCGCGCCGAAGCCGAAGGCGGCGCCGGTCACCAGAACGCTGGCCAGGAAGATCATGGCCAGGTTGGCGTTCTCCATGTAGCGGTCGGCCACCGCCGCGACGCCCCCCGCGAGCGCGGTGAGCGCCAGGGCCGCCACATAGCCGCGCCAGGCCCGCCGGTGGGTCGACAGCACGCGATGCACCCGCGCCACCGGCTCGTCGTGCGGGGCGGACTCGGTGATGACGTGCAACGCCGCGCCTCGGGTCTGCTCCAGCAGGGCGTGGGGCAGGGAGCGGCCGAACAGGGCGCGGGCGCGGGCGCCGGCCTTACGGCCGATGACGATCTGGGTGATGTTGTTGCGGGCGGCGTATTCCTGCACCGTGGCCAGCACGTCGTCGCCATTGACGGTGACCACGCTGCCGCCGAGCTGTTCGGCCAGCTTGAGGGCGGCGGCGGTGTGCTGGGCGGCTTCGGGCGTGGGCGGCTGGTTCGGCCGCTCGACGTGCAGCACCGTCCAGGGCGCGTCCATCATCAGGTCGGCCAGCCGGCGGCCCGCGCGCACCAGCGAGCTGGAGATCGGGTCGCCGCCGATCAGCACCAGAATGCGCTCGCCCGCCGCCCACGGGCCCTCGATGCCCTGGCGGCGCATTACGCCCACCAGCTTGTCGTCGACGGTCTGGGCGGCGCGGCGCAGCGCCATCTCGCGCAGCGCCGTCAGGTTTTCGGGTTTGAAGAAGCGGTCCGCCGCTAGGCGCGCGGTCTCGGGTACATAGACCTTGCCCGCCATCAGCCGCTCGCGCAGCTCGTCGGGGGTGAGGTCGATCACCTCGATCTCATCGGCGCGCGACAGGGCGCTGTCGGGCACGGTTTCACGGACGCGGACGCCGGTGATCTTCCACACCACGTCCACCAGGCTTTCCAGGTGCTGGACGTTCAGGGTGGTCCAGACATTGACGCCGGCGGCCAGAAGCTCCTCGACGTCTTGCCAGCGCTTGGGATGGCGCGAGCCGTGCGCATTGGAGTGGGCGTATTCGTCGACCAGCAGCAGAGCCGGGCGGCGCTCCAGCGCGGCGTCCAGATCGAATTCCAGCAGGGTGCGGTCGCGGTAGGTGAAGGGCTTGCGGGGGAGGGTCTCAAGATCCTCGGTCAGGGCCTCGGTCTCGCGGCGGCCGTGGGTCTCGACCACGCCGATGACCACGTCCACGCCCTCGGCCTTGCGGCGGGCGGCGGAGGTCAGCATGGCGTAGGTCTTGCCCACGCCGGGGGCCATGCCCAGGAACACGCGTAGTTCGCCGCGTCCCTCGCACTTGGTCGCCGCAAGCAGGGCGTCGGGGTCGGGGCGGCGGGGCTCCTCGGGCGTCATCTAGATCTGTTTTGCTCCCGTGAGCGTCAGTATCGGCCCGTAAAACGCTAAACGACCGATCACGTAGTTATCAGGTCGGCGACGCCGGCGCGTAAAAAACTCGCGCCGGCGCCTGGGTCGACGCCTGGGGAGAGGCGCCGACCCAACCCGTCGACTCAGAAGTGGAAGGTGGCGTCCCCGGCCAGCACGACTTCCTGCTGGCGGTCGTTGGGGATGCCCCGGTTGCTGTTGCCGTCAAAGGCCTTGCCGGCATCGGCGCGGTAGTAGTCGATTTCCGGACGCAGCTCGATCTGCGGCGACAGCCAGTGCTGCCAGCCCAGGGCGACGCCAGCATAGCCGGTGGCGACGCCGGTGCGCTGGCCCTCCATGTCGTCGAAGTACTCGGTGCGGAGGCTCAGGTTGTCGAGCGGGCTGAACTGGTAGTTCCAGTAGGCCAGCTCGGCCTGGACGTTGGCGTGGCAGGTCAGGGTGTTGACGTCCTTACACTGGGCCCCGTCCGGCGCGTTGAAGCGGAAATTCGGGCCAGAGAAGGGCGTGCCGCCATTAGCGAAAATCTGCTGCACTTCCGGGTTGTTGACGTTCGGGACGTTCGTTTCGTGGACGTTGTAGATCTCGACCGCGACGTGGAACTTTTCCGTGAACTTGTGGTAGTAAGTAAATCCTTTCCACTGAAGGTTGTTGTACCCCCAGGTGCCGCTGTTGATGCCGTTCATGCAGAGGTAGATGTCGTCGTTGGCGCTGTTGGTCTCATAGCGGATACAGCCCGAGAACGACGGACGGGCACCCGGATCCTTGGGGAAGGTCTTGTTCGGGAAGATCGGGTTGGGGAAGGGGTTGGTCTTCTCCTCGCCGAGGTTGCCGATATAGGTCTCGGTGCCCGCGCTGATCCCGCCCTGGATGAACAGGTTCGGCGTCACCGCCAGCGTCGCCATGATGCCGGTGTTGGTGAAGTTGTCGAACGTGTAGGTCATCGAGTGGGTGTACATGTAGTTGTTCGGGGCCAACTGGGCCTCGATGTCCGGGATCGCGATATAGCGGCCGGCGCGGATCAGCAGGCCGCTCGCAACCTGCGGGATGTACAGTTCGGCATATTCCATGGGCAGGTCCCAGCCCATGTTCTTGTTGGACTTGGTCAGCTGGTTGCTGCCCAGGCCCAGGGAGGCGGTGTAGCGGTAGTCGACGCCGTAGATGCCCGAGACGCGGAAGCCCCAGTCGACGTGGTCCTTCTGGACGGTGTCAGGGGTGCGCTCGATGTAGAGCACAGTCTGGTCCATCTGCACGGTGTTGGGGTTGTAGTCGTAGCCGGCCGGGGCGTTGCCGCCGCGATGGTGGCTGGTCGACAGGTTGCCGCCGACTTCCACCCAGCCATAGGCCTGGATGTTGGCGTCGGCCATCAGCTTGCCGAGACCCGTCGGGCCGATCGCCTGCATCAACGGGCTATCCACCGAAGCCGGGCGGTTGGCGCCCATGTAGGTCGCTGCGCCGTAGGGCCACTCGGTGAAGGGATAGGGCGGAGAGTTGGTCGGCTGCGCCGGATAGTCGGCGCGGCGCGCGGCCGGAGCGTTCGGATCGGTGTCCGGACCGGCCTTGCCCCACTCATGGATGTAGTAGTCGACCAGGCGGCTCACCACATTGCCTTGGGCGGGCGCCGCGGCCGGCGGAGCCGCCGCTGGCGCGGGGGCGGCCGCATCGGGCGAGCCCTGGGTGTCGGCTGCGGTGGCGATCGCGCCGTTGGAGTCTTCGGCGTGGGCTGCGGCTCCCGCGGCCGCAGCGAGCGCCAACGCCATCGCGCACGACGCGAAGTGACGGGAAGTCATTACGAATAGTCCCCTGTTTTTTAAGTCTTGTAACCTGGTCGAGTGGACCGGGCCGTTACGACCGCTCCGAAGGGAGCGGGTACTGTGCATCCAGAGCGCGGTTCACGGCCAGCACATTGACGTGTGACTGGCCGATGAAGCCGAGAACAGGACGGGTCGTGCTGCGGTCGATGACCGCCTGCACCTGGTTAGCCGACACGCCGCGCGCCGTGGCGATGCGCGCGACTTGGCGGGCGGCGTTCTCCGGAGAGACGTCCGGATCGAGGCCCGAGCCCGATTGGGTCACCGCGTCGGCGGGGATCGGGGCGGGGGACTCCTTGCGCAGGGCGGCGGCGTCGCCGGCCATGCGGTCGGCCAGCTTCTTGTCGAGCGGGCCGAGGTTGCTGGGCGAGGAGGCGGTGGCGTCGTAGCCATTGCCGGCCGAAGAGCCCCGCGGATGCAGGTAGCCGGGCTTGGCGAAACCCTGGGCCAGCAAGGACGAGCCGATCACTTCGCCGTCGGGCTTGCGCACCAGGCTGCCGCCGGCCTGGTAGGGCAGGACGGCCTTGGCCACGCCGGTGATCGCCAGCGGATAGGCGACGCCCAGCACGGCGGTCATCAGCGCGATCGTCGCCAGGGCGGGGCGGATATGGGTGAGCATCGGAAGCGCCCTCCTAGGCCAGGTGCAGGTGGGAGATGATCAGGTCGATGGCCTTGATCCCCAGGAAGGGGGCCACCAGGCCGCCGAGGCCGTAGATCAGCAGGTTGCGGGCCAGCAGGGCCTGGGCGCCGATGGCGCGGTACTTCACGCCCTTCAGCGCCAGCGGGATCAGCAGCACGATGATCAGGGCGTTGAAGATCACCGCCGACAGGATCGCGCTCTGCGGGCTCGACAGGTCCATGACGTTCAGGGCCTTGAGCTCGGGCATGGCCACCACGAACAGCGCCGGGATGATGGCGAAGTACTTGGCCACGTCGTTGGCGATGCTGAAGGTGGTCAGCGCGCCGCGGGTGATCAGCATCTGCTTGCCGACCTCGACGATCTCGATGACCTTGGTCGGGTCGCTGTCGAGATCGACCATGTTGCCGGCCTCGCGGGCGGCCTGGGTGCCGGTCTGCATGGCCACGCCGACGTCGGCCTGGGCCAGGGCGGGGGCGTCGTTGGCGCCGTCGCCGCACATGGCGACCAGACGGCCCTTGCCCTGCTCCTCGCGGATCATGCGCAGCTTGTCCTCGGGGGTCGCTTCCGCGAGGAAGTCGTCCACCCCGGCCTCCGAGGCGATGGAGGCGGCGGTGACGGGGTTGTCGCCGGTGATCATCACCGTGCGCACGCCCATCCGGCGCAGGTCGGCGAAGCGTTCCTTCACGCCCGGCTTCACCACGTCCTTCAGGTGGATGACGCCCACCAGGCGGTCGCCCTCGGCCACGGCCAGCGGCGTGCCGCCAGCCCGGGCGATGCGGTCCACCGCAGCCTGGACTTCACGCGGCAGCTGGGCCCGCTCGGTCTTCAGGTAGCGGCACACCGCGTCGACCGCACCCTTGCGCCAGCTCAGCGCGCCTACTTCCAGGCCCGACAGGCGGGTGGTGGCGCTGAAGGGGATGGAGACCGCGTCGGCCGGGGCCTCGGCGGTGACGCCCTTCTCGCGGGCCAGCTCGATGATCGAGCGGCCTTCCGGGGTCTCGTCGGCCAGCGACGCCATCAGGGCGGCGCGCATGGCGGCGCCTTCGGGGATGCCGGGGGCCGGGATCACCTCGGTGGCCATGCGGTTGCCGAAGGTGATGGTGCCGGTCTTGTCCAGCAGCAGGGTGTCGACGTCGCCGGCCGCTTCCACGGCCCGGCCCGAGGTGGCCAGGACG
>FSXV01000054.1_pt1 | contig 10037 bp, 5 predicted proteins | sample 1638401 | NCBI WGS metagenome assembly FSXV01 (sample SAMEA3914788, study PRJEB12502) | metagenome | biome: forest; material: soil | place: Canada | collected 2011-07-03 | depth 0.1 m | reverse complement strand
TCGCCCGCATCCACGCGGTGGTGCGCCGGTCCAAGGGCCACGCCCAGTCGGTGATCTCCACCGGCGACATCCTGGTCAACCTGGACGCCAAGACGGTGGAGGTGAACGGCTCGCGCGTGCACCTGACCGGCAAGGAGTACCAGATGCTGGAGCTGCTCTCCCTGCGCAAGGGCACGACCCTGACCAAGGAGATGTTCCTCAACCACCTCTATGGCGGCATGGACGAGCCCGAGCTGAAGATCATCGACGTTTTCATCTGCAAGCTGCGCAAGAAGCTGTCGGCGGCCACCGGCGGCCACAACCACATCGAGACGGTGTGGGGCCGCGGCTACGTGCTGCGCGATCCGAACGAGCCGGCGATCTCCGTCGCCTCCTGATCCAGCGCCAAAGCAACATTTTCGAGAGGGCGGGGCCAAGGCTCCGCCCTCTTTGTTTTTGCGCCTCCTTGCTTTCGGCCTCTTTGAGCTTTTGGCTGGGCGATCCGGCGCTCAGCGGTTGACCCCCGGCGGCGCCGCTCCTATCCGCATGGGCATGCTGACTGGTCTCATCCCCCTGGCGCGCGAGGCGCGTAGCTGGCCGTTCGAACAGGCCCGCGCCCTTCTGGCCCGCGTGATCCGGGTGCGCCTCGACGGCGAGGCCCAGCACGAGGCCGCGACCCTGATCGCCGACGGCAAGCTGGACGAGGCGCTCACGCGCTTCCCGGCCCTGGCCGCCACGCCGGTGCGGCTGGAAACCGGTTACGGCCCTTCGGGCCTGCCGCACCTGGGCACCTTCCAGGAGGTGCTGCGCACCACCATGGTGCGCTCGGCCTTCCGGGCGCTGACCGACGACCGCATCCCGACCGAGCTGATCTGCTTCAGCGACGACATGGACGGCCTGCGCAAGGCGCCGCCCAACGTGCCGAACCAGGCGCAGCTCATGGAGGACATGGGCAAGCCGCTGACCGTGGTGCGCGACCCCTTCGGCGAGCACGCAAGCTTCGGCGCCCACAACAACGCTCGCCTGCGCGCGTTCCTGGATCACTTCGGCTTCGAGTACAGCTTCCGCTCCTCCACCGAGGCCTACAGGTCCGGCGCCTTCGACGCCAAGCTGTTGCTGGCGCTGGAGCGGTTCGACGAGATCCAGGCGGTGATGCTGCCGACGCTCGGCCCGGACCGCCGCGCCACCTATTCGCCGTTCCTGCCGGTCAGCCCCACGACCGGCCGCGTGTTGCAGGTCCCGACCCTGGAGCGCAACCTGGAGCGCGGGACCATCGTGTTCGAGGACGAGGACGGGACCCGCACGGAGGTCCCGGTCACCGGCGGTCACGTCAAGCTGCAGTGGAAGCCCGACTGGGCCATGCGCTGGGCCGCGCTCGGCGTCGACTACGAGATGAGCGGCAAGGACCTGATCGACTCGGTCAAGGTCTCCAACCGCATCTGCAAGATCCTCGGCGGCGCGCCGCCGGAAGGCTTCAACTACGAGCTGTTCCTCGACGCCGAGGGCGCCAAGATCTCCAAGTCCAAGGGCAACGGCCTGACCATGGAGGAGTGGCTGCGCTACGGCGCGCCCGAGAGCCTGGCCTACTACCTGTTCGGCTCGCCCAAGTCGGCCAAGCGGCTGCACTTCGACGTCATCCCCAAGGCCGCGGACGAGTACCTGCAGCAGCTCGACGCCTATGCCGGCCAGGAGCCGGCCAAGCAGATCGACAACCCGGTGTGGCACGTGCACTTCGGCGCGCCGCCGGCCGCGGGCTCGCCGGTGTCGTTCAGCCTGCTGCTGAACCTGGTGTCGGCCGCCAACGCCTCCGACAAGGCGATCCTGTGGGGCTTCGTCGGCCGCTACATCGACGGGGCCACGGCCGAGAGCCATCCGCTGCTCGACCGCATGGCCGACAACGCCATCCACTACTACGAAGACTTCGTCCGGCCGAACAAGCGCTTCCGCCTGCCGACCTATACCGAGAAGACGGCGATGAACAATCTGGCCGACCGGCTCAGGGCGCTGCCGGCGGGTTGCCAGGACGCCGAGCTGATCCAGGCCGAGGTCTACGAGGCCGGCAAGGCGGTGGGTTTCGAGCCGCTGCGCGCCTGGTTCCAGGCCCTGTACGAGGTGCTGCTGGGCCAGAGCCAGGGCCCGCGCTTCGGCTCCTTCGCCGCCATCTTCGGCCTGGACCGCACGCTGGACCTGATCGAGCAGGGTGTTTCCGGCGCGCTGTACGACGCCCAGGGCGGGGCGTAGGGGGCCGTCGCGACGGCTTCACGCCCTCCGCCACGCACTCGCCCCTTGCCCTCGCGCGCTGTGGCCGCAATTTAGAGGGCATGACCGTGCTCTCGCCCCAGCCCTCGATCCTCGAAGCCTCCGACGTCGCCACCGAGGCGGCGTTGTCGACCTTGCAGTCGGCCCTGCAGGGCGCCGACGACGGCGAACTGTTCCTGGAGCGCTCCGAGAGCGAGGCCCTGGTGTTCGACGACGGGCGGCTGAAGTCGGCCAGCTACGACTCCACCGAGGGCTTCGGCCTGCGGGTGGTGGCGGGCGAGAAGGCCGGCTACGCCCATTCCAGCGAGATCAGCGCCGCCGCCATCCGCCGTGCCGCCGACGCCGCCTCGGCCGCCAAGCGCGGCTATGACGGCCAGGCCGCCGAGGGGCCGCGCCAGACCAACGCCAAGCTCTATGGCGAGGACGACCCGCTGGCCTATCCCCAGTTCGGCGACAAGGCCGCGCTGCTGCAGGAGATCGACGCCTTCGCCCGCGCCCGCGACCCGCGGGTGGTGCAGGTCTCGGCCTCGCTGGCGGGCGAGCGGCGGGTGGTGGAGATCCTGCGCGCCGACGGCCGGCTGCTGCGCGATGTGCGGCCGCTGGTGCGGCTGAACGTGCAGGTGACCGTCGAGCGCGACGGCCGCCGCGAGACCGGCTCCGCCGGCGCCGGCGGGCGTTCCAGCTTCCACGCCTGGGTGGCGCCGGATCGCCGGCAGGGCCAGGTGGACGAGGCCCTGCGCCAGGCCCTGGTGAACCTCGACGCCGTGGCCTGCCCGGCGGGCGAGATGGACGTGGTGCTGGGGCCGGGCTGGAACGGCGTGCTGCTGCACGAGGCGGTGGGCCACGGCCTGGAGGGCGACTTCAACCGCAAGGGCATCTCGGCCTTCTCCGGCCGCATCGGCGAGCGGGTGGCCGCGCCCGGGGTGACGGTGATCGACGATGGCACGGAATTGGGCCGCCGCGGCTCGCTGACCATCGACGACGAGGGCACGCCCACCGAGCGCACCATCCTGATCCAGGACGGCATCCTGGTCGGCTACATGCACGACCGCATGAGTGCGCGGCTGATGGGCATGGCGGCCACCGGCAACGGCCGGCGGCAGTCCTACGCCCACATGCCCATGCCGCGCATGACCAACACCGCCATGCTGGCCGGCGACGCCAGCCAGGCCGAGATGATCGCCTCGACCAAGCGCGGCCTGTATTGCGCCAACTTCGGCGGCGGCCAGGTGGACATCACCAACGGCAAGTTCGTGTTCCAGTGCACCGAGGCCTACCTGATCGAGGACGGCAAGGTGACCGCCCCGGTCAAGGGCGCGACCCTGATCGGCGACGGCCCCACGGCCCTGACCAAGGTGACCATGATCGGCGACGACTTCTGCTACGACCCGGGCATCGGGGTGTGCGGCAAGTCGGGCCAGGGCGTGCCGGTGGGCGTGGGCCAGCCCTCGATGAAGCTGAGCGGCCTCACCGTGGGCGGCACCGCGATCGGGTAGCCAAATCAGTTCTCCTCCCCTGCGTAAGCGGGGGGAGGGGGACCATGCGCAGCATGGTGGAGGGGGCTCGTGCGGGTACGTGCGCCGCCCATCAATGTCGTCATCGCCCGACTTGATCGGGCGATCCATGACGCCACCCTTTCGGGCAAGCCGCTGCGCTGTGGATGCCCCGATCAAGTCGGGGCATGACGGAAGTACGGGCGGCGGATGTACGCCCCCTCCGTCGGCTTCGCCGCCACCTCCCCCGCTTCGCAGGGGAGGAGATCTCGGTGGATCAGTGCGCCGCCGGCGCGCCGGGCTGCAGCAGCGGGCGGGCGCGGGCGATGGCGTCGATGGCCAGGCAGGCGTCGGCGATGCGGCTGACGGTCGGGAGGTCCTCGACCTGCACTTGGAAGCCGCGCGCGCCCATCACCTGGCTCATCATGCAGAGGTCGGCGATGCTCGGCGTGTCGCCATGGCTGAAGCGGCCGGTGGCGGGGTCGCCGGCCATACGCGCCTCGGCCTGGACCAGGCCCTCGCGGAACCAATGGCGGATCCACTCGGTGCGCTGCTGGTCGCCGACGCCCAGGGTGTCGGTCAGGTAATGGCGCACGCGCGGCACGATCAGCGGGTGGTGGTCGGCGGCGTACAGCAGGGCCAGCGAGCGCACCCGCGCCCGGCCCCGCGCATCGGCCGGCAACAGCGCCGGCTCGGGATGGGTCTCTTCCAGATATTCCAGGATCGCCAGGGACTGGGTCAGGGGCGGCCCGTCGTCGACGAGCACCGCGGGCACCGCCGACTGCGGGTTCATGGCGATGAAGGCGGGCGCGTACTGCTCGCCCACGTCGATGTCGACCATCTCCTCCTCATAGGCCAGGCCTTTGAGGTTCAGGGCCATGCGCACGCGGAACGAGGCCGCCGAGCGCCAGAAGCCGTACATCTTGATCATCGGCATCCTCCCCAGCATCCGCGACGCTGGCATCCATTCCGCTCATCCCCGCGAAGGCGAGGATCCAGCTCAAGCCCGCAGGCGTCTCAGAATGAATCTGGGTCCCCGCCTTCGCGGGGATGAGCGGGTTTCAAAATGCAAAACGGGGAGAGCCTTGCGGTTCTCCCCGTCAATCTCACACCAGCGTGCCGTGGCAGTGCTTGAACTTCTTGCCCGAGCCGCAGGGGCAGGGGGCGTTGCGGCTGGTGCGCTCCCAGCCCTCGGGCAGGGCCGAGGGCGGCAGGCGCTCGGCCAGGGCCGGGTCGAGGAAGCCGCCTTCCGAGGCCAGCGCCGCGCCCCGGGCGGCGTTCTCGCCGGTCACCGGGTCGATGTGCATCTCGTAGAACTGCTGCGGCTGGGGCTCGAAGGCCTCGGGGGCCTGGAACTGGAACTCCACCGTCATCACCCAGCGGGTGACGCTCTGGCGCAGCTCGACCGACAGCTTCTCGAACAGGCTGTAGGCCTCGGTCTTGTACTCGTTCAGCGGATCGCGCTGGCCGTAGCCGCGCAGGCCGATGACCTGGCGCAGGTGATCGAGGTGCATCAGGTGCTCGCGCCACTGCATGTCGATCATCTGCAGCATGAAGTTCTTTTCCAGGCCGCGCGCCTGCTCGGCGCCGATCTGGGCCTCGCGCTCCGCCGCCCGGGTGTTGGCGGCCTCGAGGATGCGCTTCTGGATGTCTTCGGGCGTGACGCCGTCCTCGGCCACCCACTCCTTGATCGGCAGGGCCAGCGCGAAGATCTGGAACACGCGGGTGTACAGGCCCTCGGAGTCCCACTGCTCGGCGTAGGTCTTGGGCGGCAGGAAGAAGTTGATCAGGTCCTCGACCGTGTCCTCGCGCATCTCGGCGATGGTCTCGGACAGGTCGGTGTCTTCCATGAAGGCCTGGCGCTGCTCGAACACGGCCTTGCGCTGGTCGTTGACCACGTCGTCGTACTTGAGCAGGTTCTTGCGCATCTCGTAGTTGCGCTCTTCCACCTTGCGCTGGGCGGTGGAGATGGCCCGGTTCAGCCAGGGGTGGGTGATGGCCTCGCCGCGCTGCACCTTGAAGGTGCGCATGATGGTGTCGAGGCGCTCGCCGGCGAAGATGCGCAGCAGGTCGTCCTCGCAGGACAGGTAGAACTTGGAGCGGCCCGGATCGCCCTGACGGCCGGTACGGCCGCGCAGCTGGTTGTCGATGCGGCGGCTTTCGTGGCGCTCGGTGCCCAGCACGTACAGGCCGCCGGCGGCCAGGGCCCGTTCCTTGCCCGCGGCGATGTCGGCCTTGATCTCGACTTCCTTGGCCGCGATCTGCTCCTCGGTCTGTTCGACGCCGAAGCCCAGCTCCTCGCGCCACTTCTGCATACGCATCTCGAGGTTGCCCCCGAGCTGGATGTCGGTGCCGCGGCCGGCCATGTTGGTGGCGATGGTCACCGAGCCGGGCACGCCGGCCTCGGCCACGATGAAGGCTTCGTGCTCGTGGTAGCGCGCGTTTAGCACGCTGTGCGGCACGCCCTTGAGCTTCTTGCCGTCGGCCTCGTATTCGTAGGCGTTGAGCTGCTCGGACAGCTGCTCGGACTTCTCGATCGAGACGGTGCCGACCAGGATCGGCTGGCCGCGGGAATAGCACTCGGCGATCTGCTGGCAGATGGCCTCGTTCTTCTCCTCGGAGGTGCGATATACCTCGTCGTCGTCGTCGATACGGGTGATGGGACGGTTGGTCGGGATCTCGGCCACGTCCATCGAGTAGATGTCGCCGAACTCCTGCGCCTCGGTGGCCGCGGTGCCGGTCATGCCCGACAGCTTGCTGTACAGGCGGAAGTAGTTCTGGATCGTCACCGAGGCCAGGGTCTGGTTCTCGGGCTGGACCTCGACGTGCTCCTTGGCCTCGATGGCCTGGTGCAGGCCTTCCGACAGGCGGCGGCCCTGCATCATGCGGCCGGTGAACTCGTCGATCAGCATCACCTCGCCGGCGCGCACGATGTAGTCGCGGTCGCGCATGTAGATGATGTTGGCGCGCAGCGCCTGGTTCACGTGGTGGACCACGGTGATGTTGGCCGGGTCGTACAGGCCCGCCGAATCTTCCTCCAGCGCGCCGGACACGGTGAGCATCTCCTCGACCGTCTCGTTGCCGAACTCGGTGAGGTGGACCTGCTTCTGCTTCTCGTCGTGCTCGTAGGTCTCCGGGTCCTGCACCAGGGTTTTCACCAGGGCGTCGATGGTCCGGTAGAAGTCGGAGCGGTCCTCGGTCGGGCCGGAGATGATCAGCGGGGTGCGGGCCTCGTCGATCAGGATCGAGTCCACTTCGTCGACGATGGAGAAGTTGTGCCCGCGCTGCACCATGTCGCGCACGTCATAGGTGAGGTTGTCGCGCAGGTAGTCGAAGCCGAACTCGTTGTTGGTGCCGTAGGTCACGTCGCTGCCATAGGCGCGCTGGCGCTCGTCCTGGGACAGGCCGTTGACGATCAGGCCGGTCGAGAGGCCGAGCCAGCCGTACAGCTTGCCCATGTGCTCGGAGTCGCGGGTGGCCAGGTAGTCGTTGACCGTGACCAGGTGCACGCCCTTGCCGGAAAGCGCGTTGAGATAGACCGGCAGGGTGGCGACCAGGGTCTTGCCCTCGCCGGTGCGCATCTCGGCGATGCCGCCCCGGTGCAGGGTCATGCCGCCCACCAGCTGCACGTCGAAGTGCCGCATGCCCAGCACGCGCTTGGAGGCCTCGCGCACGACGGCGAAGGCTTCCGGCAGGATGTCGTCCAGGCTCTCGCCCTTGGCCACGCGTTCCTTGAACTCGGCGGTCTTGGCCTGGAGCTGGGAATCGCTCAGGGCGGCCATGGCCGGTTCGAGCGCGTTGATGGCCTCAACGCGGCCGCGCAGCTGCTTCACCTTGCGTTCGTTGGAGGAGCCGAAAAGCTTTCTGGCCAGACCGAGCATTTAGTTTCCAGACCGTGGGGACGACAGACGGCGGGTGCGTGTGCGTGAATGTACGCAAACGCGAGACCGCACAACTGCAGGATCGTGTCTCATGTAAGCGCTTACGTCCCTCGCGGGAATAGGTCGAAGCGCGGCGGGGGTTTCGAACCTTGGCCTTAGCCGTGTTCGGCGTTGACCAGGGCCGGCGAGACGCCGGGCAGGTCCACCTCGGTTGCGGTCACGGCCGGGACGCGGTGGGCCCAGCGCTTCAGCCAGGGCGTGGCCAAGAGGAACAGGACCCCGAAGCCGACCGCGGTCCAGCCGATCATGCCGAACACGTGGGTGGAGGTCTCCAGTGCGCCCTTGGGGTCGAGCACCTGGCCGCCGACGGTTTCGGAGCCGGCGAGCTGGGTGATGCGGCCACCGATCCATTCGCCCCAGGAGATCGACAGATACCAGACCGCCATCAGGGTCGAGACCAGGGCGGCGGGGGCCAGCTTGGTGATCTCCGACAGGCCGATCGGCGACAGGCAGAACTCGCCGGTGGTCTGCAGCAGGTAGGAGAAGACCAGGATGATCAGCGGTTCGCGGAAGCGGGCGTCGGCGAAGTGCGCGCCCCACACCAACACCAGGAAGGCCACGCCGACCTGCAGCAGGGCCAGGCCGAACTTGGCGGTGGGGCTGGGGTCCTTGCCCACGCGGCCGAGCTTGGCCCACAGGGCGGCGAACACCGGGGCCAGGATCAGGATGAAGGCGGGGTTGAACGACTGGGTCTGGGGCGCGGTGACGGTCCAGAAGCCGTTGGCCGGCAGTTGCACGTTGCGGTCGGTGAACAGGCTGATGGCCGAGCCCTGCAGCTCGAACAGGGCCCAGAACACCGCCGAGCCCACCAGCAGAATCAGGGCCAGGCCCAGCCGCTCGCGCTCCACGCGGTTGCACTGGCGGGCCATGAACCAGGCCAGGTAGCCCAGCACCAGCAGCGAGCCGATGCCCAGCATGGTCCCGACGATGGCGTTGTGGCGCAGCAGGAAGAACACCAGGGCCACGCCCACCAGGCCGATCAGATACAGGCCGCCCTCGAGCTTCAGCGGGCCGGCGATGGGGCGCTTGAGCTTCTCGGGCGCCGGCGAGTCGCCCTTGCCCTGCAGCCACGGCTTGCCGAAGATGAACACCAGCAAGCCCAGCATCATGCCCAGGCCGCCGAGACCGAAGCCGGCCCACCAGCCCACGGTCTGGCCCACCAGGCCGCAGACGATGGCCGACCAAAACGCGCCCAGGTTCATGCCGTAGTAGTAGAGGGTGAAACCGCTGTCGCGGCGCGGGTCGCCCTGGGGGTAGAGCTGGCCGGCGATGGAGGAGATGTTGGCCTTCAGATAGCCGACGCCGATGATGATCAGCGACAGGGCCAGGTAGAACACATTCAGATACAGCGGGTTACGCTTCTCCACCGTCACGCTGAACGCGCTCTTGGGCAACGAAGCGGGCAGGGGGCTGGCCGCCGGCAGGCCCTTGATGTCCAGGCCGCCGGCCTTGTTGGCCGTGAAGTCGTAGGCGCTGTCGCCGACCTTGAGCTGGGCGTGGCGGGCGCTGGCGCGGCCGGTGACCTGGAAGGCGTAGGTGTGGCCCTGATAGGTCAGAATCTGCTTGGCCTGCGGCCCCTGGATGGCCAGGGCGAGCTGGCCGATGGTCAGCAGCACCGCGCCGAACATGATGGCCTTGCGGGTGCCGAGGAACTTGTCGGCCAGGATGCCGCCGATCAGGGGCATCAGGTAGATCAGGGTGGTGTAGGCGCCGTATTGGGCCGCCGCGTCCTTGTCCTCGAACAGGAAGTGCTGGGTCAGGTAATAGATCAGCAGCGCCCGCATCCCGTAGTAGGAGAACCGCTCCCACATCTCGGTGAAGAACAGCACCACCAGCCCGCGCGGATGTTTGCGCAGCTGCATGACCACGGGGATGGCGGTCAGGACATTGACGATGATCCCGACCAGAAGCACGACGTTCATGAAGGGGGGCGTTTCCGACTACGACGGTCTGACGCCGTCCAAAAGATCGGCGAACACATCACGCGCAGCCGCCCAGGGCAAGCGAGGCGCCTCGCCCCAGGGCCAAGCTCGGGAAACGTCGTGCCGGTCGGCCACGCTTTCCGTCATGCCCGGACTCGATCCGGGCATCCATGGAGCCGGCGCGTCCGGATAGGGCGCCGCCATGGATCCCCCGATCAAGTCGGGGGATGACGAGAAGACATCAGGCGGTCTTCGCCTAACGCGATTAAGCCGCCACCCGCTTGGGCACCAGGCGCTCGCTCTTCAGCGCCGATTCCGCGCCGGACAGGCCGGCCTCGGTGTATTCGGCGTCTTCGTTGACCTGCCAGGTGTCGAACTTGCGCTCGCCGGCCAGGATGTTCTCCACGCTGAGCATGGCGGTCATCATGGCGTGGTCCTGGTTG
>FSXV01000018.1_pt1 | contig 10466 bp, 8 predicted proteins | sample 1638401 | NCBI WGS metagenome assembly FSXV01 (sample SAMEA3914788, study PRJEB12502) | metagenome | biome: forest; material: soil | place: Canada | collected 2011-07-03 | depth 0.1 m | reverse complement strand
CGGTAGCCTGATGCAGCCGGAGCGACGCCTCCTTCCACGCTCTATTCAGCGCCAGCGTCTGCTCTTCTCAAATGCCGACTTCTTCAACGGAATAGGTCGTAAGCCGCTGTCGGCGCCCTCCCGCTAACCCCGTCGCGACCTAACCGGCCATCGCCTCCACCATCCGCGCGATCTCGCCGGCAGCCGCATCCTGGTCCGCTGGGGCCAGTGCCGCCATCTCGACGTTCCCCACGCTCCGCCGCTCCGGATCGCGCTTCAGCGTGCGGGCGTAGGCGGGGTCGTAGTGTTCGCGGATCAGCGACAGGGCCAGCGCGCGCCAGTCCTGCGCCGCGATCAGGCCGCGCCAGGCCTCGCGCTGGGCCTTGCCCAGGTGGCCGGGCAACCGCTCGACCAGGGCGTAGAGCGCCGAAGGGTCGGCGGCGATGTCGTCATAGGCGGTGGCCAGGTAGTCGGCGCGGGCTTCGTCGGGGGCGTGCAGTTCGATGTGCGGCGCGGCCTGCATCAGGCTCCACAGCGCCGGCGGCAGGGCCAGTTCGCCGATCTTGCTCGACTCCGCCTCCACCACCACCGGCCGCTCAGGGCTCAGCGCTCCCATCGCCGCCCACAGCCGGGTTTCGAACAGCTTCTGGCTGGGCTGGGCCTCGCCCGGTCGCGCGCCGAACAGCGAGCCGCGATGGCGGGCCAGCTCTTCCAGGTCCAGGGTTTGCACTCCACGCGCAGCCAGGCGCTGCAGCATCTCGGTCTTGGCCACGCCGGTATGACCGGCCAGAAGCACCAGCCGATGGGGTGAGGGCTCGCCGTACAGGGCCGCCACCACCTGGCGGCGATAGGTGGCGTAGCCGCCGGTCAGCACCGTGGTGCGCCAGCCGACCTGACTCAGCACCTGGGCCATGGAGTTGGAGCGCATCCCGCCGCGCCAGCAATAGAGCAGCGGCCGCCAGCCGCCGGGGCGGTCCTTCAGCGGCCCCAGCAGGTGCGCGCCGATGTTGCTGGCCACCAGCGCCGCGCCCAGCCGGCGGGCCTGGAACTTGGAGACCTGGACGTAGATCGTACCGACCTCGGCCCGCTCGGCGTCGCTCAGCACCGGCAGGTTGATGGCGCCGGGCACATGGTCCTCGGCGAATTCCGAGGGGCTGCGCACGTCGATGATCTCGTCGAACGCCTCAGCCCAGGCCTCGGGCGCGTACCGCTCCACCGTCTTGTACATGGGGCGCTAATCGGATCGGGCGGCCGCGCTGGCAAGGGGCAAAGCGAAGCGGAGCACTCGGCCGGGTCGCTCAGGGGCTTTCCACCGCCGCCGCCAGGGCGGGATCGGGCTTGCGGGCGAGCCGGCGGGCCAGGGCGCGGCCGAACTCGGTGGTCGGCCGCTCCACGAAGCGCTGCATCAGGTCGGCCGTCACGATGGACAGGGCCACGCCCGGGACCAGTAGCACCCACACCGGCGCATAGCCGTGCAGCGCCCGCACCAGCGAAACCAGCACGATCACGTGGGTCAGATACAGGCTGTAGGAGATGCGCCCCAGATAGCTCGGGATCGGCCCCAGCAGCACGCGCATGCCCCGGCCCTCGACCGTGGCCATGACCACCAGCAGCCAGGCCCCGGCGCCGGCGACATAGAGCAGGACGACGTCGCGCATCAGGTAAATGGTCTCGGTGGTTTCCGGCGCCAGGCACAGCGCCCCAAGCGCGAGCAGCCACAACAGGCCGCGGCCCCAGCCGGGCAGCCGCTCCAGCCGCCGGCGCAACGGGCGGATGCGCATGGCGGCGACGATGCCGCCGACGAACAGGAACAGGTACTGCAGCGTCTTGATCAGGCTGCGCACGGTGTCCTCGTGGGTGTGCAGGCCTACCGCCTTGGTGGCGATGGCCGCGAGCGCCACGCTGGCGAACAAGGCCATGCGCCAGTTCCACAGCGTCAGGGCGACCAGGGCGGGGAACACCAGCGAGATGCGCATCTCGTGCACCAGGCTCCACATCGGCAGGTCCAGCCAGTAGGCCGTGCCGGTCATGGCCAGGTGCTTGGCCAGCATCTTCGCGCCCAGGGGTGGCTTCCAGGTCTCGTTGAACCAGTCGCGCACGCCGGCCAGCGGCGCGTGGCCCAGCGCCAGCATCAGGGCGGCCGACCCCAGGATCGCCAGGGCGAACGGCAACCAGATCCGCGTCACCCGCTTGGCCAGGAACGGCGGATAGCGCTCGCCGTCGCGCTCGACGAAGGTCATGGCCAGCACCAGGCCGCTCAGCACGAAGAACACCAGCACCGCCGCGGGGCCCGCCACCAGCAGCCGCAGCGGCGTGAGATAGATCCAGGCCCGCTGCGCGTGAAAGCCCTGCAGCAGCAGGCTGGTGCGGTCCTCCGACCAGCCCGGCAGGATCAGCAGGCAGTGGCCCAGCACCACCGCCAGGGCCGCCAGCCCGCGGACCGAATCCAGTGAACGCAGCCTCATCTCGCCTCCGGTCCCAACAGGGACGGCGACCGGACGCAGGCGACGCAAAAGCGGCTTGGACGGGCGGGGGAGGACGCCAGCCTGGATCGAGGTCGCCCTCAGGCTGGGCTGGCGGCGATCATGAAGTCAAGCTGAGCCAATGACTTATATCGCCGAATTCGCATCCCGGCCAAGCCCGGCCAAGCTCGGCCAGCTCAGCCCTTCACGTGGATCTGGTGGTAGAACGACACCCGATCCGGTGTGGGATCGACCAGGGCCAGGGTGCGCGTGCCGGCGTCGTACTTCAGCTCGATCGAGGTGTAGCGGCCGCAGGCGTTGCAGGCGCCGGTCTGCTGGAAACCGGTGATCATGATGCTGGCCGGCAGTACCTGCACGTCCAGCCGCCCGCGGTTGCGCACCTTCAGCAGCGGCACGGCGGTGGGGAAGGCCGAGGGGAAGTTGACCACGCTGACGATGGTGTTCTCCTCGTCGCCGCGGCTGGCGCGCTCGGAGATCAGCAGCTGGTCGTTGTTGAACGGCCTAAGGCGCACGACCTGGACGTTGTAGGCCATCTGCCAGTCGCCGGGCCGCCACACCCCGTCGCGCGGGACCAGGCCCGGGCCCACGTCGGTGCCCACGCCCAGCAGGTAGCGGTTGGCGTCGTTGCGGTGGGCGTCGACGATGGAGATGCCGAAGCGGCACACCGGCGCGCCGTCCTCGCCCAGCTTGAGCCCGCGGTCGACCTCGACCTGCTGTGCGCCGTGGCCGTTCAGGAAGCGGCCCGGCGTGCGCTGGATCACCGTGTGGGTGCAATGCTGGCCGGCCAGCCAGTCCGGCGCAGGGGTGGCGGCTGGGACAGGGGCGGGCGTCGAGCCGAAGAACAGGGCGCTGGCGAGAAAGCCGATCATGGTTATCTCTCAAGTAACCTTGGCGGCCGTCACACCTATTCAGACGCAGGCCGTCCTTGAGTGGATAATGTCGAGTCTAGCGTTGCCATTTGTCTAACGTGGTGTGATTTCTTTTGAATATATCTTTTATATCTATAGTTGAGCTTGATGTGGCGAGTGCGGTGTGCGCCGCCGCCCCGATATTCCTCGTCCAGCGCACTGGGCGTCGAGATACTCATGAGCTCAGCCACCGGCTGTCCGGGATGGTGTCGGAGGTATGCCGCAGCCTGCGAGCTTGGCTTTCTCGACCGATGGATCGATTTTGGATTGGTCGATGACGCCGCAAAGACGTGGGTCTTGCGAGTAAGGCAAATTCAGGGGTGCTGGTGGCTCAGAACGTCAAAACCAAACTCGAAAGCAGCCCTCGATTTACGCACGTGTTCTCTCCAGTGGGGCGGTGCATATACTGTGGTTCGGAGGGAGGGGGCTTGCCGCTCACCAAGGAGCACATTATTCCTCTCGGCCTTGGTGGCAGCGTAATCCTTCCCAAGGCGAGCTGCGGGAAATGCAGTAAGATTACCGGGGCGTTTGAAGACATAGTCCTCCACAAGAATTTTCGGGACTATAGGGCACACCAGCGACTTAGAAGCCGCCGCCCCAAATCTCGCCCCACCGCGCTGCCGGTTCTGTACAAAGAAAATGGCCGGCTAGTTGCCCGAGAAGTGCCCATCGAGCGGCGCCCATTGATCTTCACGATGCCGATTTACGACCCACCCGGCCACTTGATCGGCCGTCCGTTCGGGGCGGTCAAGACCCTGCGAATGGCCCATTTCGCCGATTCCGCGGATGCGAAGCTTAAGTTGAATGCGTTGGGTGAAAATGCCTTTATCCACAACGAATTTGCTCACACCCCGTTTTTGAGAATGTTGGCTAAAATCGCCCACGGCATCGCAGTGGCGGAGCTTGGTCTTGATGGCTTTGAGCCGTACTTGCCGCCCCTCATCCTGGGCGAGCGTGATGATCTGCAATTGCATCTCGTTGGAGGGGGTGACGGCAGGTTGCCCTATAAGATGGGAGCGCCGATCCATCAGGTTAGCTATGGAATCTACGAGGTCTCAGGTGCAGTAGAGCGGTCGGACCTCTGCATTGTGGATATCAGGCTGTTCTCAGCGCATGGCACACCTGTGTACTCCGTGTTGACGGGGCGCGTAACGATGCCGCTGCACGAGCGTGAAGCCCGAGGACTTCCAGCACCAAGTCGGATCGCCGTAAGATCCTTTCCAGGCCAGTGCGAAACCACCCCTTTTGGAGATGCATAAAGGCTAACGGCTTCCGGTCTTTCCGTGAAAACCCCTTGCGCCGAGAACAAAACAAGAATAGGAACAAATCCGAAACACGAGGGGTTCGACATGATCCGTTTGGCGCGCGACTCGATGGCTCTTGCGTCCGTGGGCGGCTTCGTCTGGATGGTGTGCGCGGCGGTGCAGTTCGTGCGGTGAGTCGGACCGACCGGGCGTGTGCGCACCGCAACGTCCAGGTTTGAGGTTGGGAGGCGGTGATGAGCGAGCCGGTTTCGGACGCCGGTCAGGCGTTCGTTCATCTGCGGGTGCGCTCGGCCTATTCCTTGCTGGAAGGCGCGATCAAGGCGAGCGATATCGCCGGCCTGGCGGCCAAGAACGGCATGCCGGCGGCGGCCCTGACCGACCGGGGCAACCTGTTCGGGGCGCTGGAATACTCCCAGTACATGAAGGACAAGGGCGTCCAGCCGATCATCGGCTGCGCCCTGGCGGTGACGGGCGTGGGCGAGGGGCCGCCCGAGCGCTGGGCGCGCAAGCCCACGGTGGTGCTGCTGGCCCAGAACGAAGAGGGCTGGCTCAACATCACCGCCCTGTCGTCCCTGGCCTATCTGGAGAGCGACGGCGACGAGCCCAGCGTGCCGTGGTCGGCGGTGGAGCAGCACGCCGCCGGGCTGATCCTGCTGTCAGGTGGGCCTGACGGGCCGATCAACCCGCTGTACGTCGCCGGCAAGCCGGGCGAGGCCGATGCGGCCCTGGCCCAGATGCACGCGGTGTTCGGCGACCGCTTCTATGTCGAGCTGCAGCGCCACGGCCGGCCGATCGAGGCCATGGCCGAGCGGGGCCTGGTCGAATGGGCCTACGCCCACGACGTGCCGCTGGTGGCCACCAACGACGTCTATTTCGCCGACGCCGCCATGCACGAGGCGCACGACGCCCTGCTGTGCGTCTCGGACAGCACCTTTCTGGGCGAGGTCGACCGCCGCCAGGTCACCGACCAGCACTGGTTCAAGCCGGCCAAGGCCATGCGCGAGCTGTTCGCCGACCTGCCCGAGGCCTGCGACAACACCCTCGACATCGCGCGGCGCTGCGCCTTCCTGGTATCCAAGCGCGATCCGATCCTGCCGCGCTTCGACACCGGCGCCGGCCGTTCCGAGGCCGAGGAACTGGCGCACCAGGCCCGCGAGGGGCTGAAGATGCGCCTGTCCAAGCATCCGGCCGCCGTGCCCGAGGCGGAGTACTGGGCCCGGCTGGACCGCGAGATCGGCATCATCCAGCAGATGGGTTTTCCGGGCTACTTCCTGATCGTGTCGGACTTCATCAAGTGGTCCAAGACGCACGGCATCCCAGTGGGGCCGGGGCGTGGCTCGGGCGCCGGCTCGCTGGTGGCCTATGCGCTGACCATCACCAACCTCGACCCGCTGCGCTTCGGCCTGCTGTTCGAGCGCTTCCTCAATCCGGAGCGGGTGTCCATGCCCGACTTCGACGTGGACTTCTGCCAGGAGCGCCGCGACCAGACCATTTCCTACGTGCAGCAGAAGTACGGCCTGGACCGGGTGGCCCAGATCATCACCTTCGGCACCCTGCAGGCGCGCGCGGTGCTGCGCGACGTCGGCCGGGTGATGCAGCTGCCGCTGGGCATGGTCGACCGCCTGGCCAAGATGGTGCCGGCCAACCCGGCCAACCCGGTGACCCTGGCCCAGGCGCTGGACCTCGAGCCGCGCCTGCGGGAGGCGCGGCGCGACGACGCCTCGGTCGCCGCCCTGCTGGACGTGTCGCTCAAGCTCGAGGGGCTGTACCGCAACGCCTCCACCCACGCCGCCGGCATCGTCATCGGCGACCGCCCGCTGGTGGAGCTGGCGCCGCTGTACCGCGATCCGCGCTCCGACATCCCCGCCACCCAGTTCAACATGAAGTGGGTGGAATCCGCGGGCCTGGTGAAGTTCGACTTCCTGGGCCTGAAGACCCTGACGGTGCTGGACCGGGCGGTGCAGCACCTGAAGAAGCGCGGCGTGCTGCTCGACCTGGACGCGCTGCCGCTCAGCGACCCACCGACCTACGAGCTGTTCTCCTCCGGCCAGACCGTCGGGGTGTTCCAGTTCGAAAGCCAGGGCATGCGCGACGCGCTGCGCAAGCTGCAGCCGACCGTGGTCGAGGACATCATCGCGCTCGGCGCGCTGTACCGCCCGGGCCCGATGGACAACATCCCGGCCTATGTCGACTGCAAGCACGGCCGCCGCGAGCCGGACATGCTGCATCCGACGCTGGAGCCGGTGCTGAAGGAAACCTACGGCGTCATCATCTACCAAGAGCAGGTGATGCAGATCGCGCAGATCCTGTCGGGCTACTCGCTCGGCGAGGCCGACCTGCTGCGCCGCGCCATGGGCAAGAAGAAAAAAGAGGAGATGGACGCCCAGAAGATCCGCTTCGCCGCCGGGGCCAAGGAGAAGGGCGTCGACCCGGGCCAGGCGGAACAGATCTTCGAACTGGTGGCCAAGTTCGCCGGCTACGGCTTCAACAAGAGCCACGCCGCCGCCTATGCGGTGGTCAGCTATCATACCGCCTGGCTGAAGGCGAACGCACCGGTCGAGTTCTTCGCCGCCTCGATGAGCCTGGATCTGTCCAACACCGACCGGTTGGCGATCTTCTACCAGGACGCGCGCCGCTTTAAGGTGACGGTGCGCCAGCCCGACATCAACCGTTCCGGGGCCGACTTCGAGGTGGAGGCCGGAGAGGTGCTCTATGCCCTGGGCGCCATCCGCAACGTGGGCCTGACCGCCATGCAGCACGTGGTCGAGGTGCGCGACGCCGGCGGGGCTTTCCGCGACCTGTTCGACTTCCTCGAGCGCATCGACACCCGCCAGGTCAACAAGCGGGCGCTGGAAAACCTGGCCCGCGCCGGCGCCTTCGACAGCATCCACCCCAACCGGGCCCAACTGGTCGCCTGCGCCGACACCCTGATCGCCTACGCCCAGAGCATGACCGCCGAGCGCGACTCCGCCCAGGTCAGCCTGTTCGGCGGCGACACCACCGCCGCGCGTCCGCGCCAGCAGACGGTGGAGCACTGGACCCACGCCCAGCAGCTCGACGAGGAACTGGCGGCGGTGGGCTTCTATCTCAGCGGCCACCCGCTGGAGGCCCTGTCGGAGGTGCTGCGCCGCAAGCGCACCGTGTTCATGGCCGAGGCGGGCGCGCTGGCCGAGGCCGGGCACGAGGCCTTCCGCATGGCCGGCGTGGTGCGCCGCAAGAACGAGAAGCCGTCCAAGTCGGGCGAGAAGTTCGCCTTCGTCACCCTGTCCGACCCCACCGGCGAGTTCGAGGTGCTGTTCCCGCCCGAGAGCCTGCGCAAGTGCCGCGACGTGTTGGAGCCGGGCGGCTCGGTCATGGTCAAGGTCCGCTGCAAGGGCCGCGACGGCGAGGTGCGCTTCTTCGGCGACGACGCCGAGGCGCTCGACGCGGTGGTGGCCAACGCCGCCTCGGCGCTGCGCGTGTTCGTCTCGCCGGAGTCCACGGTGATCGAGACGCTGAAGAAGCGGCTGCGTGGCGTGGCGCCGTCGGAGCGGGGCGGGGAGGTGTCCATCGTCGCCAGCGTGCCCAGCGGGGCCGAGGTCGAGGTCAAGCTGCCCGGCCGCTTCGCCCTGGACGCGGCGCTGCGCGGCGCGCTGAAGACCGCGCCGGGCGTGCTGTACCTCGAAGACGCCTAAGGGCGCGCCGACTGGGGAGGCGGCGACCGTCAGGACTTGGCGGCTTGTCGCGGAAACGCCGTGCGCGAACGGCGCCGGACCGGCGACTGCGACCCAGCGTCTGGAGCTGGGAGGGATCAAGGCCGAGTTAGCTGCGTCGGAAGCCCCGCCTGCCGACTGAGCCCGGAGTGCGGTATTCGCCGCGCGGAGGCTAGGCGCCCTGGAGAACGCCACCGCGCAGCAGCGACCGGCGACGCCTCCCGGCCATCCTAGGCTGCCGCCACACCCGTCCTCCGGGGCGGCCGGAATGCGGCCGGCGGGGCTGCCGGGCCTAGCCTACTTGACCCGTCGCCACACCGAGATCGGCACGTCGCCGTTCGGGCGCGGTGCGACGCGGTAGCTCAAGGTGTCGCCTGAAAGCTCGTAGGCGCGCGTCTGCACGGTCCCGTCCTGGTTGGGGAAGGAGGCGGCCTCGACCTTGAAGATTAGCGCGTGCGTGGCCGCGTCCACCGCCAACGAGCCGAAGTGGGTGCTGCTCCCGAGCACCGCGCTCGCATATTCCGCCGGCGTCCCGGTCGCGCGGTCGCCCGAGGCGAACTTCGCGCGCTCGGACTTGAAGATCTGCAGCGAGTAGCGCCCTTGAGAGTCGATCATCAGCAGGCCCTTCGGCTCCGCGCCGTAGTCGTGCTCGCGCGCGCCGTTCGGATGCAGCACGTCGGCGGCGACCAGGACCCAGGTCCCCGCCAGCTGCAGCGCGGGCTCCGCCTGGGCGGAGGAAGCGGCGAGGAGCGCGGCGAACGCGGCGGCGGCGAGGTTGAACATCTTCATGGCGCGACTTCTCCCATTGCGGCGCGCGAACCGTATCCGTGGAATTGCATAAGAAAATCGGATATTTCAAATATATCGCTTTCAAAAAACTGAACCATGCCCGCCAACCTCGATCTCGACGTGCTGCGCACCCTGATCTGCGCACAGCGCCTCGGCAGCTTCAGCCGGGCGGCGGAGGTCGTCGGGCGGTCGCAGTCGGCGATCAGCCAGCAGATCCGCAAGCTGGAGGACCAGATCGGCGTGCCGCTGTTCCGCAAGCACGGCCGCGGGCTCGTCCCGACCGAGGCGGGCGAGGCGGTGTTGGCCTATGCGCGACGGCTGGTGACCCTGAACGACGAGGCGGTGACGGCGGCGCGCGGGGTCGCGGTCGAGGGCGTGGTGCGCTTCGGCCTGCCCGGCGATCTCGCCGATAGCTGGCTGCCGAACCTGCTCGGCCGGTTCAAGCGCGCCCATCCCGGCGTGCGGATCGAGGTCGCGGTGGATCGCAACCGGCGCCTGTTCGAACGGCTGGATCGCGAGGAATTCGATCTCGTGGTGGCGCTGGACGGTCAGGATCGCGATGACGCCACCGTGCTGGCGGAACTGCCGGACGTCTGGCTTGGCCGAGCCCTGGGAGAGGGGGTCTCGGGGGAGGCGGCCCCGGGCGAGCTGATCTGGATGGCGGGCGATCCGGTCCCGCTGGCGGTGCTGGAGGCGCCGTGCATGTTCCGCCAGAGCGCCCTGGCGGCGCTCGACCGCGCGGGCCTGGCCTGGCGCGTGGCCTTCACCTCGCCGAGCCTGCACGGGCTTTGGCCCGCGCTTGCAGCGGGCCTCGGCGTGACCTTGCGCGCGCGGCTGAGCCTGCCGCCCGGTGTCCGGGAGCTCGGCCCGGACGCGGGGCTGCCTGCGCTCCAAACCCGGCGTCGCCTGTGCCTGCACGACGGCGGCCGCGCGTTGGCGGCAGCGGCGAGCCGCCTGAAGGCGATTATCCAGGAGACGATTCCGGAGCATCTGGGCTGAACCTCCGGCCGCAGCCTGAGGCTTCACTTGATATTCGGCTGGTTTTTGCCTATGTCCCCCCCCATCCCACACGCAGACGTGCGGGCTGACGGCCTCGGCCGTCCGCTCGCTTCCGGCGCTCGAAAGGGCGGTCTTGTCTGCGGAGGCCTACCGGAAACAGGAAATAGACATCATGGCTCTACCCGATTTCAATATGCGCCAGCTGCTCGAAGCGGGCGCGCACTTCGGCCACCAGACCCACCGCTGGAACCCGAAGATGCAGCGCTACATCTTCGGTTCGCGCGCCAACATCCACATCATCGACCTGTCGCAGTCGATCCCGCTGCTGCACCAAGCCCTGCTGAAGGTGCG
>FSXV01000087.1_pt1 | contig 10467 bp, 5 predicted proteins | sample 1638401 | NCBI WGS metagenome assembly FSXV01 (sample SAMEA3914788, study PRJEB12502) | metagenome | biome: forest; material: soil | place: Canada | collected 2011-07-03 | depth 0.1 m | reverse complement strand
GGCGAGATCCTGGAGCTGAAGGAGACCATCAACACCATGGTCGACCAGCTCAACGCCTTCGCCTCGGAAGTGACGCGGGTGGCCCGCGAGGTCGGCACCGAGGGCAAGCTCGGCGGCCAGGCGCAGCTTAAGGGCGTGGCCGGCACCTGGAAGGACCTCACCGACTCGGTGAACTCCATGGCCTCCAACCTGACCGGCCAGGTGCGCAACATCGCCGAGGTGGCCACCGCCGTGGCCCAGGGCGACCTGTCGAAGAAGATCACCGTCGACGTCTCGGGCGAGATCCTAGAGCTGAAGGAAACCATCAACACGATGGTGGACCAGCTCAACGGCTTCGCCGGCGAGGTGACGCGGGTGGCGCGGGAAGTCGGCACCGAAGGCCGGCTCGGCGGCCAGGCCCAGGTGCCCGGCGTGGCCGGCACCTGGAAGGACCTGACCGACTCGGTGAACTCCATGGCCGGCAACCTGACCGCCCAGGTGCGCAACATCGCCGAGGTGTCCACCGCCATCGCCAACGGCGACCTGTCGCGCAAGATCACCGTGGATGTGCGCGGCGAGATCCTTCAGCTGAAGGAAACGCTGAACACCATGGTGGACCAGCTCAACCGCTTCGCCTCGGAGGTGACGCGGGTGGCGCGCGAGGTCGGCACCGAGGGCAAGCTGGGCGGCCAGGCCCAGGTGCCGGGCGTCGCCGGCACCTGGAAGGACCTGACCGAGAACGTCAACTCCATGGCCTCGAACCTGACGGGCCAGGTGCGCAACATCGCCGAGGTGACCACCGCGGTGGCGCGCGGCGACCTCTCGCGCAAGATCACCGTCGACGTGAAGGGCGAGATCCTCGAGCTGAAGAACACCATCAACACCATGGTGGACCAGCTCAACGGCTTCGCCGGCGAGGTGACCCGCGTGGCCCGCGAAGTGGGCACCGAAGGCAAGCTCGGCGGTCAGGCCCAGGTGCCGGGCGTCGCCGGCACCTGGAAGGACCTGACCGAGAACGTCAACTCCATGGCCGGCAATCTCACCGGCCAGGTGCGCAACATCGCCGAGGTGGCCACCGCCATCGCCAACGGCGACCTGTCGCGCAAGATCACCGTGGATGTGCGCGGCGAGATCCTGCAGCTGAAGGAGACCATCAACACGATGGTGGACCAGTTGCGCTCCTTCGCCGGCGAAGTGACCCGGGTCGCGCGCGAGGTCGGCACCGAGGGCCGGCTGGGCGGCCAGGCCGTGGTGCCTGGCGTCGCCGGCACCTGGAAGGACCTGACCGACAACGTCAACCTGCTGGCCGCCAACCTGACCACCCAGGTGCGCAACATCGCCGAAGTGACCACGGCGGTGGCGCGCGGCGACCTCTCGCGCAAGATCACCGTCGACGTGAAGGGCGAGATCCTCGAGCTGAAGCAGACCATCAACACCATGGTCGACCAGCTCAACGCCTTCGCCGGCGAGGTGACCCGCGTGGCCCGCGAAGTGGGCACCGAGGGCAAGCTCGGCGGTCAGGCCCAGGTGCCGGGCGTCGCCGGCACGTGGAAGGACCTCACCGACACCGTCAACGTCATGGCCGCCAACCTGACCGAGCAGGTGCGCGGCATCGTCAAGGTCGTGACCGCGGTGGCCGACGGCGACCTGAAGCAGAACCTGACGGTGGCCTCCAAGGGCGAGGTGGCGGCCCTGGCCGAGACCATCAACAACATGACCAACACGCTCGCCACCTTCGCCGAGCAGGTGACGACGGTGGCCCGCGAAGTGGGCGTGGAGGGCCGGCTGGGCGGCCAGGCCAACGTGCCGGGCGCGGCGGGCACCTGGAAGGACCTGACCGGCAACGTGAACCTGCTGGCCGCCAACCTGACCACCCAGGTGCGCGCCATCGCCGAGGTGGCCACCGCGGTGACCAAGGGCGACCTGACCCGCTCGATCCAGGTGGAGGCCCGCGGCGAGGTCGCGGAGCTGAAAGACAACATCAACACCATGATCGGCAACCTGCGGCTCACCACCGACCGCAACACCGAGCAGGACTGGCTGAAGACCAACCTGGCGCGCTTCACCAACATGCTGCAGGGCAAGCGCGACCTGTCGACGGTGGGCAGCATGCTGCTGTCGGAGCTGGCCCCGCTGGTGGAAGCCCAGCATGGGGTGATCTACCAGCTCGAGGACGGGGAGAGCCCGAGCCTGAAGCTGCTGTCGGCCTATGCCGACGACGCCTCGGGCGGCCATCCCGACACGCTGAAGCTGGGCCAGGGGCTGATCGGCCAATGCGCCCGCGACGCGGGGCGGATGTTGCTCATCGAGATCCCCGACAGCGCCATCCCGATCAGCTCGGGCGTGTTCCGCGCCCCGCCCCGCAACATCGTCGTGCTGCCGGTGCTGTTCGAGGGCCAGGTCAAGGCGGTGATCGAGCTGGCCTCGCTCGGCAGCTTCACCGACCTGCAGATCAGCTTCCTGGAGCAGCTCACCGCCAGCATCGGCATCGTGCTGAACAGCATCGAGGCGACCATGCAGACCGAGGGGCTGCTGAAGCAGTCCCAGCAGCTGGCCACCGAACTGCAGACCCAGCAGGGCGAGCTGCAGCAGACCAACGAGCAGCTGGAGCAGAAGGCCCAGCAGCTGTCCGAGCGCAACACCGAGGTGGAGGCCAAGAACCAAGAGATCGAGCAGGCCCGCCGCGCCCTGGAGGAAAAGGCCGCCGAGCTGGCCCTGACCTCCAAGTACAAGTCCGAGTTCCTGGCCAATATGAGCCACGAGCTGCGCACGCCGCTGAACAGCATCCTGATCCTGGGCCAGCAGCTGGCCGACAACCCAGACGGCAACCTCAGCGGCAAGCAGGTGGAGTTTTCCCGCACCATCCACGGCGCCGGCACCGACCTGCTGAACCTGATCAGCGACATCCTCGACCTGTCCAAGATCGAGTCGGGCACGGTGTCGGTGGACGCGGAGGAGATCATCTTCTCCAACCTGCTCGACATGATGGCCCGGCCGTTCCGCCACGAGGCCGACAACCGCAAGCTGGCGTTCCGCCTCGAGATGGCGCCCGACCTCGACCGCAGCCTGATCACCGACGCCAAGCGCCTGCAGCAGGTGCTGAAGAACCTGTTGTCCAACGCCTTCAAGTTCACCGAGGCCGGCGGGGTGACGCTGCGGGTATTCCCGGCCAAGGTCGGCTGGAGCCCCGACAACGCCAGCCTGAACCACGCCCCCTCGGTGGTCGCGTTCGAGGTCACCGACACCGGCATCGGCATCTCGGCCGAGAAGCAGAAGATCATCTTCGAGGCGTTCCAGCAGGCCGACTCCAGCACCAGCCGCAAGTACGGCGGCACGGGCCTCGGCCTGGCCATCAGTCGCGAGCTGTCGAACCTGCTCGGCGGCGAGATCCAGCTTCGGAGCACGCCCGGCGTGGGCAGCACCTTCACCCTGTATCTGCCCCTGACCTATGTCGGCGGGCCGAGCCGCGCCGCCGAGGGTCTGGATGCGTCGGCCAACCTCGGCGCGGCCCTGGCCCTGGCGCGCGCCTCCGACCGGCCGCTGGAGGCGGTGGCCGACGACCGTCACGACCTGCGCCCCGACGATTCGGTGCTGCTGATCGTGGAGGACGACCCGCACTACGCCCGGGTGATGGTCGACCTGGCCCACGACAGCGGTTTCAAGGTGCTGGTGGCCATGCGCGGGGCCGACGCCCTGGCCCTGGCGCGCGAGCACCAGCCCTCGGCGGTGTCGCTGGACGTGTTCCTGCCCGACATGCTGGGCTGGACGGTGCTGAGCCACCTGAAGCAGGACCCCCAGACCCGCCACATCCCGGTGCAGATCGTCACCCTGGACGAGGATCGCCAGCACGGCCTGGCCCGCGGGGCCTTCTCGTTCATGAGCAAGCCCACCACCATGGAAGGGCTGGAGGCGGCGCTGTCGCGCATCAAGTCCTATGCCCAGCCTCGCCGCAAACGGCTGCTGGTGGTGGAGGACAACGCCGCCGAGCGGCTGGGCGTGACCGAACTGCTGGCCCACGACGACATCGACATCGAGACCGCCGACACCGGGGCCGAGGCCCTGGCGGCGCTGCGCTACGCCCCGCCCGACTGCGTGGTGCTGGACCTGAAGCTGCCCGACATGAGCGGCTTCGAGGTGCTGGAGGAGATCCGCGACGACCCGCACCTGGCCGACGTGCCGGTGGTGGTGTTCACCGGCCGCGAGCTGTCGTCCGAAGAAGACGCCCAGCTGCACACCATGGCCCGCAGCGTGGTGGTGAAGGGGGTGGAGTCGCCCGAGCGGCTGCTCGACGAGACCGCCCTGTTCCTGCACCGGGTGTTCGCCGACCTGCCGCCCGAGAAGCAGCGGATGCTGGAACGGCTGCACAGCTCCGACGAGGACCTGCTCGGCCGGGTGGTGCTGCTGGTGGATGACGACGCCCGCAACATCTTCGCCCTCTCCAGCGTGCTGGAGCGGCGCGGGATGCGGGTGCTGACCGCCACCACGGGCAGCGAGGCGGTGTCGGTGATCGAGTCCACCGCCGACCTCGCCATCGTGCTGATGGACATCATGATGCCGGAGATGGACGGCTACGAGACCATGCAGGTCATCCGCGCCAATCCCGCCTTCCGCCGCCTGCCGATCATCGCCCTGACCGCCAAGGCGATGAAGGGCGACCGGGAAAAGTGCCTGGAGGCCGGGGCCTCGGACTACCTGGCCAAGCCGGTGAACACCGAGCAACTGCTCTCCGCTCTCAGGATGTGGCTGCACCGATGACCAGTGGGATGGGGGAACCGGCCAATATCCTGCTGGTCGACGACCAGCCGGCCAAGCTGCTGAGCTACGAGGCGGTGCTCAGCGAGCTGGGCGACAACCTGATCAAGGCCACCTCGGCCCGCGAGGCGCTGGAGCACCTGCTGCGCACCGAGGTCGCGGTGGTGCTGATGGACGTGTGCATGCCCGAGACCGACGGTTTCGAGCTGGCCGCCATGATCCGCGAGCATCCGCGGTTCCAGAAGACCGCCATCATCTTCGTCTCGGCCATCCATCTGACCGACCTGGACCGCCTGCGCGGCTACGAGGCCGGGGCGGTGGACTATGTGCCGGTGCCGGTGGTGCCCGAGGTGCTGCGGGCCAAGGTGCGGGTGTTCACCGAACTGCACCGCAAGACCCGCGAACTGGAGCGGCTCAACAACGAGCTGGAACAGCGGGTGGCCGAGCGCACCGCGGCGCTGGAGGCCTCCAACCACCTGCTGCGCGAGAGCGAGCAGCGGCGCAGCCTGGCCATGAGCGCCGGGCGGATGGGCGCGTGGGACTGGGACCTTTCGACCGGTCGCTACGAATGGGACCCCGGCCTGTACGCCATCTTCGGCGTCGACCCGGCCAGCTTCGTTCCCAGCCAGGAGGCCATCTACGCCCTGGTCCATCCTGAGGACCGGGCCAAGCTGCAGGCCGTGCGCACGACCGATGGCGAGGTCGCCCGCTCCTACGACGTGGAGTTCCGGGTGCTGCGCCCCGACGGCGAGGTGCGCTGGTGCCGCAGCGCCGGCGGCCCGACGCTCGACCCCAACGATCAGGTGGCGCGGCTGAGCGGCGTCACCCACGACATCACCGAGCGCAAGCGCTCCGAGGAGGCGCTGCAGCGGCTGAACGAGGAGCTGGAGCGGCGGATCGAGGCGCGCACCCGCGAGCGCGAGACCGCCCTGGCCCAGCTGTTCGAGGCGCAGAAGCTCGACACCATCGGCCACCTGACCGGCGGGGGGGCGCACGACTTCAACAACCTGCTGATGGCGGTGCTGGGCAGCCTGGAATTGCTGGGCAAGCGCCTGCCCGACGACGACCGCTCGCAGCGGCTGCTGGAGAACGCAGTCAAGGGAGCCCAGCGCGGCGCGGCCCTGACCCAGCGCCTGCTGGCCTCCGCCCGCCGCCAGGAGCTGCGGCCCGAGGCGGTGGACCTGGCCCAGCTGGTGCGCGGCATGGACGCCCTGGTGGAGCGGGCGCTAGGCGCCGGCGTGCGCCTGGAGCTGGACATGCCGGCCGAGCTGCCGCCGATCCGGGTGGACGCCAACCAGCTGGAGCTGTCGCTGCTGAACCTGGTGGTCAACGCCCGCGACGCCATGCCGGCGGGCGGGGTGCTGACCATCTCCGCCTCGCCCCAGACCGTGGCCGAGGATCAGCGCCTGCCCGCGGGCAGCTATGTGCGGATCTGCGTGTCCGACACCGGCTCGGGCATGGACGAGGCGACGTTGGCCAAGGCGTCGGAGCCGTTCTTCACCACCAAGGGCCCGGGCAAGGGCACGGGGCTGGGGCTGTCGATGGTCCATGGCCTGGCCGCGCAGTCGGGCGGCGGGCTCAGGCTGTCGAGCGCGCTCGGCCACGGCACCACGGCCGAGCTGTGGCTGCCGCGGGCCGAGCAGGCGGCGGCCCTGCCCGCCAACGAACCCGAGGCCCTGACGGACATCCCGCCCTCGGCCCAGATCCGCGTGCTGGTGGTGGACGACGACGTACTGGTCAGCACCGGCACCGTGGCCATGCTGGAGGACCTCGGCCACATCGTGGTGGAGACCCATTCGGCCGCCCAGGCCCTGGAGCGGCTAGCCGCGGGCGAAGAGGTCGACCTGGTGATCACCGACCACGCCATGCCGGAGATGACCGGGATCGAACTGGCCCGGCGCATCCGCCAGGCCTATCCGGGGCTGAAGATCATCCTGGCCACGGGCTACGCCGAGCTGCCCCAGGGGGTGGAGAGCGAATTTCCGCGCCTGGCCAAGCCATTCCATCAAAAGGAACTGGCCGCGGCCATCTTTGGCTTACACTCCGGCGCAACAAGCCCGCCGGGCCAGGCCCGGACGCCGAAGCTGACCGCTTCCCTCTGACCGCCCCTCAGGCGGGCGGCGGAGGCTGGCCCGGCTGCGGCGGTTGTCCGTTAGGAGACGTTGGTGTCGTGGCGCCGCCTCTTTCCGCTTGAGCCACCCGTGTGGTGGAAAGGGCAGCTTCTCGCCGTCTTGTCGGTGGGCGTGGCCACCGATATCCGCTGGCTGCTGCAACCGGTGCTGACCGCGGAATTTCCCTTCATCACCTATTTCCCCGCCGCCCTGGTGGCGACCATCTGGGGCGGGGTCTGGGCCGGGGTGACGGCGGTGGCGCTGGGCACGGCCGTCGCGATCTGGCTGTTCGTCCCGACCCACTTCCACCTGAGCGTCAGCCTGCCGGTGGCGGTCAGCGCGGTGCTGTATCTGGCCCTGGGCGTGGCCCTGGTGGCCCTGACCAGCTACCTGCTGCAGAGCAGCCGGCGTGAGGCCCGGCTGCGCGAGCAGATCGAGTTCATCTCCCAGGAGCTGCGCCACCGCATCAAGAACATGCTGGCGGTGGTCGAAGCCCTGTCGCGCCAGACCGCACGCAACGCCGGTTCGGTCGAGGACTTCCAGGCCGCCTTCCTGCCGCGCCTGCGCGCCCTGGTGGCCACCCAGGACCTCTTGGTGCACACCGGCGACGGGGTGGCGCTGCACGATCTGGTCGAGACCACGCTGAAGCCGTTCGCCGTCGACACGCGGCTGGAGCGGCCGCCGGACGGGCCGGAGGTGCGCCTCACCGCCGCCTGCACCGTGGCCCTGGCCCTGGTGCTGAACGAGCTGGCCACCAACGCCGCCAAGTACGGCGCCCTGTCCACCGCCGAGGGCCGGCTCGACATCGGCTGGACCCGCGCGCCAGGCGGCGAGGTGCGCCTGCTGTGGCGCGAGCGCGGCGGCCCGCCGGTGACGCCGCCGGAGCGCACCGGCTTCGGCTCCAAGCTGTTCGAGCGCGGCCTGGGCTCGCCGCGCAGCGTCGTACGACTGAGCTACCCGCCCGAGGGCGTGGTCTGCGAGCTGGCCTTCACCGCCGCCGGCTGACGCGGCCCAGGCAGCCGAAGCCGCCGCTCGCGCATTGGGTGGAGATGATCGAGCGATCGTCATGCGCCTGAAATCCCCATGCCCCTGAACCAGGCGCTGGCCTTCGCCGTGCTGAGCGGCGCCGTGGCGATGTTCGCCTGGGGCCGCTTCCGCTACGACCTCGTCGCCCTCACCGCCTTGCTGGTCGGCCTGGTGCTTGGCCTGGTTCCGGCCAAGGCGGCGTTCACGGGCTTCACCAGCGACGTGGTGGTGATCATCGCCGCCGCCCTGGTCATCAGCGCCGCCATCGTGCGCTCGGGCGTGGTCGAGCGGGCGCTGCAGCCGTTGCTGTCGCGGCTGAAGACCGCGGCGACCCAGGTCCCGGTCCTGGCCGCGGCCACCGCCCTGCTGTCGATCCCGACCAAGAACGTCGGCGCCCTGGCCATCCTCATGCCGCTGGCGCTGCAGGTGGCGCGGCGCACCGAGACCTCGCCCGCCTCGCTGCTGATGCCGATGTCGTTCATGTCGTTGCTGGGCGGCCTGGTGACCCTGGTCGGCACCTCCACAAACATCATCGTCAGCCAGGTGCGCCAGGAGACCCTGGGCCGACCCTTCGCCATGTTCGACTTCGCCCCGGTGGGCCTGGTGCTGACGGCGCTGGGCCTGGTGGTGGTCAGCTTCGCCTGGCGGCTGCTGCCGCGCGATCGGCAAGGCCGCGCCGACCTGGCCGAGGCGGTGGCCGAGGCCCCCTACGCCACCGAGGTCACCGTGCCCGAGGATTGGCCCGAGGCCCTGGCCACCGTCGCTGACCTGCACCTGGACGACGAGGCGGTGGCCCTGGCGGCCCTGATCTCCGACCGCACGCGCCGCTCACGCCCCGCGCCCGACACGCCGCTCCGCCCCGGCGACACCCTGGTGCTGGAGGGCGAGCAGGAGGCGTTGGACCGGCTCCTGGCCCGCACGCCGCTGATCAGCGCGCGCCAGGGCCACGAGGCCGAGAAGAGCGAGGCCAGCGAGGAGATCCGCTCGGTGGAGACGGTGGTGCAGCCCAATTCGGTGCTGGTGGGGACCACGGCCGCCCGGCTCAGGATGCAACAGCAGTTCGGGGTCAACCTGCTGGCCATCGGCCGCAACCACCAGCGCATCATCCAGCGCCTGCGCGAGGTGAAGCTCCGGGCCGGCGACGTGCTGGTGCTGCGCGCGGGCGAGAAGCGCCTGCCCGAGGCGATGCTGGCGCTCGGCGTGCTGCCCCTGGCCGAGCGGCCGGTGCGGTTCGGCGGGGTGAAGCGCCGCTACAGCCCACTCTTGATCCTGGCCGTGGCCATGACGCTGGCGGCGCTGAACCTGCTGCCGGTGGCTGTCGCCTTCTTCGGCGCGGCGGTGCTGATGATCGCCACCGGGGCGCTTTCGATGCGCGAGGCCTATGGCGCGCTCGACGCCCAGGTGCTGGTGCTGATCGGCGCCCTCACCCCGTTGAGCGAGGCGGTGCGGCGCACCGGCGGCACGGACCTGATCGCGGGGGGCCTGGCGCAGTTGCTGCACACCGCCCCGCCCCTGCTGGCGCTGGGCGCGCTGATGGTCACGGCCATGGCCTGCTCGCCGTTCCTGCACAATGCGCCCACGGTGCTGGTGCTGGGCCCCATCGGGGTGGCCCTGGCCCACCGGCTGCAGCTGAACCCCGATCCGTTCCTGATGGCGGTGGCGACCGGGGCCGGCTGCGATTTCCTCACCCCCATCGGCCACCAGAGCAACACCCTGGTGATGGGGCCGGGCGGCTATCGCTTCGGCGACTATGCGCGGCTGGGCCTGCCGCTGTCGGTGATGGTGCTGCTGGTGGGGCCGCCGATGATCGCCGCGGTGTGGCCGTTGAGGGGTTAGGCCTCGGCTCCCCCAATCGGTGGGAAAGTTAGCCCGCCGCGTAGGCGTCGGAGCGCTCCAGCTTGCGCAGGTCGCTGGCGAAGGTCTCGTCGTCGATCGAGCAGCGACCGATCAGCAGGCTGCAGGAGACGTGGTCGCAAAGGTAGCCGCCCTGCGACCCCGACCACCAGCGCGACAGGGTGTTCTGGCGCTTGTGGCCCACCACCACCAGGTCCGCGTCCACCTCCTTGGAGAAGACGCCGATGCAGGCCGCGGGATCGCCGGTCATCATCCGGGCGACGGGATTGAGGTTCATATGCTGCAGCCGCGCCACGCCCTCGTCGAACACGGTGCTCTCGCGCGTGGTGCGATGGGCCGAGGCGAAGCCCTCGGAGAGGTTGAAGCTGGTGGTGTCGGGCAGGACCGAAAGGAAGAACACCTGGGCGTGGCAGGCCTTGGCCAGCAGCGCCCCTTCCCGCAAGGCCGTGCGCCCCTCGAGGCTGCCGTCGTAAGCAAGCAGGACACGCTTATACATCGCCAACACCCGTTGCTGATGCACCTGTCAGAACAACGGACTGTACATGCAGTTCCGCGACACGGTTAGCCCGTTTTGCGCGGCGGCGAATAGGCGAAGCTATGTAGAGGGGGAGGCGGAAAGCCTTGATCGCATCCTGGGCCATTCGAGAGAATGGCGCGAGTGACGGGACTCGAACCCGCGACCTCCGGCGTGACAGGCCGGCGCTCTAACCAACTGAGCTACACCCGCGTTCGACCGTGGCCGGCG
>FSXV01000033.1_pt1 | contig 10684 bp, 13 predicted proteins | sample 1638401 | NCBI WGS metagenome assembly FSXV01 (sample SAMEA3914788, study PRJEB12502) | metagenome | biome: forest; material: soil | place: Canada | collected 2011-07-03 | depth 0.1 m | reverse complement strand
GAAGCCGCCGTGCGCGCCGAGGTGCTGGAACTAACCGCGCGTTTCCCCATCTATAACTAGAGTGATAGTGAGACCGGACTCACTATAGATTGGGGATTGAACCAGGGTGCGTTGCCCGTTCTGCGGCCATGCCGAAAGCCAGGTGAAGGATAGCCGTCCGTCCGAGGACAACACGGCTATCCGACGCCGTCGATTCTGCCCGGAGTGCGCCGGCCGCTTCACCACGTTCGAGCGGGTGCAGCTGCGCGAGCTGATCATCGTCAAGCGGTCCGGGCGGCGCACGCCGTTCGACCGCGAGAAGCTGGTGCGCTCGATCTCGGTGGCGCTGCGCAAGCGGCCGATCGACCAGGAACGCAGCGAGAAGATGGTCTCCACCATCGTGCGCCAGCTGGAAAGCTGGGGTGAGACCGACATTCCGTCCCACGTGGTGGGCGAGATGGTGATGAAGGCGCTGAAGGCCTTGGACGAGGTGGCCTATGTCCGCTACGCGTCCGTGTACCGCGATTTCCAGGAGACCCAGGATTTCGCCCGCTTCCTAGGTGAGGAAGGCTTGAACGAAGAGGTAGAGGCGTGAGCGCTGATTCGACCCGCGCCCCCGCGCCCCGTCCCGGCCATCAGGCGCGCTCCGTCGCCCGCCTGGGCGCGGTGCAGGCGCTCTATCAGATGGAAGTCGCCGGCGCCGGCGTCGAGACGGTGGTGCGCGAGTTCTCCGACCACCGCTTCGGCGGCGACATCGAGGGCCAGCCCCTGGCCGAGGCCGACGAGGCCTTCTTCGCCGACATCGTGCGCGGCGTGGTCTCCGAGCAGGTGACCATCGACGCCCTGATCCGTCGCCGCCTGGCCGCCAACTGGAAGCTGGAGCGGCTGGATTCCACCGTGCGCGCCATGCTGCGCGCCGGGGCCTGGGAACTGCTGCGCCGTCCCGACACCCCCACCGAGGTGGTGATCGACGAATATGTCGAGCTGGCCAAGGCGTTCGTGGACGCCAAGGAACAGGCCTTCGTCAACGGCGCGCTCGACGCCGTGGCGCGCGACGCCCGCGCCGGCTGATCGCCCGGCGGGCGGCCTATGGGCGACGAGTTCGACCACATCGCCCGCTGGTTCCGGCCCCTGACCTTCGGGGCGCCTGAGGCGCTGGACCTGCTCGACGACGCCGCCGTGCTGCCGTCGCGGCCGGGTTTCGACCTGGTGGTGACCAAGGACGCCCTGGTGGCGGGCGTGCACTTCCTGCCCGACGATCCGCTCGAGCTGGTGGCGCGCAAGCTGCTGCGCACCAACCTGTCGGACCTGGCGGCCAAGGCGGCCGAGCCCTACGGCTATTTCCTGGCTGTGGCCTGGCCGCAGGGGTCGCGTGACGCGGACCGCGCCCGGTTCTGCGCCGGGCTGGAGGCCGACCAGCGCGCCTATGGGCTGAAGCTGTTCGGCGGCGACACCGTCTCGACGCCCGGCCCTTTGACCCTCTCCGCCACCTTGCTGGGCTGGGTTCCGTCGGGCGCCATGGTGCGCCGTGCGGGCGCGCGGGTGGGTGAGGTGGTGCTGGTCTCGGGCGTGATCGGCGACGGCGGGCTGGGCCTGCGGGCGGCCACCGGCGCGCTGGCCGACGCTTCTCCGGCGCATGTGGCGGCCCTGGCGGAGCGCTATCGCCTGCCCGAGCCGCGGCTTGGCCTGCGTGAGGCTCTGCGCGCCCATGCCAGCGCCGCCGCCGACGTCTCCGACGGGCTGCTGGCCGACGCCGGCCACATCGCCAAGGCCTCGGGCGTGGGGTTGCGCTTGCGGCAGGAGGCCTTGCCGCTGTCGGACGCCGCCCGCGCCTGGCTGTCGCGCCAGCCTGATCCGGCCCAGGCCCTGGCCGAGCTGGCCAGCCTGGGCGACGATTACGAGGTAGTGCTGACGGCGCCTGCGGCGCAGGTCGAGGCGCTGATCGGCGACGCCGCCACCGCCGGCGTCACCCTGACGCCGATCGGCGAGGTCGTGGCGGGCGAGGGCGTCGCGGCCAGCTTCGAGGGACGGCCGATCGCCTTGACGCGCCGCGGCTGGACGCACGGCTAGAGGCCGCAGCCGCCGGGCCTTGCCCGGGTGGGCCATGCAGGCCAAAACTCCGGGCCATGCGCAGACGTCTCGCCATCGCCCTGTCCTGTCTGGTCCTGGCTCAGACTGGAGCTGCGTCGGCGGCCGAACCCAAGAAGCCGGCCCAGCCCGACTATTTCGACCTGCAGCCGATCGGCTTCCCGGTGATGTCCAAGGGGGCGCTGGTCAACTACGTCTTCATCAGCTTTCGATTGCTGCTGAAGCCGGGCCAGGACGCGGCTAAGCTGCGTGAGCGCGAGCCCTACATGCGCGACGCCCTGGTGCGCCAGGGCTCGCGGGTCCCGTTCAACGGGCCGACCGACTTCGTGCACCTGGACGATGTGCGGCTGAAGGCGGCGGCGCTCGCCGCCAGCCGTGATTTCTTCGGACCCGACGTGGTCACCAGCGTCCAGGTCCTTACAGAAACGCCCCAGCGGCGCACGGGCCTGCCGGGGCGTTAAAGGGTAGAGCCTGCCCCGCGAGGGGAGGGGGCGATTACTCGCCCTTGGCCGCCAGGCGCTCGATGCCGGTCTTGATCAGGGCGGCGGCTTCCTCGGCGTCGCCCCAGCGGACGATCTCGACCGACTTGCCCTTTTCCAGGTCCTTATAGTGGGCGAAGAAGTGGGCGATCTGGTCGGTCAGGATGGTCGGCAGCGACCGCCACGACGCCACGTCGGTGTAGAACGGGTGCAGCTTGTCCACCGGCACGGCGAGGATCTTCTCGTCGGCGCCCGCCTCGTCGGACATCATCAGCACGCCGATCGGGCGGCAGCGGATGATGGCGCCGGGGACGACCGGGGTGGGGCCCACCACCATCACGTCCATCGGGTCGCCGTCGTCGGCCAGGGTGTGGGGGATGAAGCCGTAGTTGCCCGGATAGAACATCGCGGTGTGCAGGAAACGGTCGACGATGAGCGCGCCCGAATCCTTGTCGATCTCGTACTTCACCGGCTCGCCGCCTTGCGGGATTTCGATCACCGCATTGATGTCGTAGGGCGGGTTCACCCCGGTGATGATCTTAGACAGGTCCATGGATTTCCACTGTGCAGCAATGCGCTGAGGGCGCCGCTATAGCACGCTGGGCCGACAGGGGAACGTTTTCGCCAAACTTTGATGTGCGCTGCAGCATTCCGAAGTCGTCGCCAATCTTCACGGTGCGACGTCGTACGGTTGCGCTAGCGCCAAGATTGAGCGACGCTCGAATCAAATAGAAGCGGGGCTTGGTTGGGCTGAGGTGGGGTCGAGGTGCTTCGCCTCGTACACCGCCTGCGTTCTCCCTCGTCCCGAAATAGGGAAAGGGAGGACCAAGCTAATATGAGTCCATTGTCGCTTGTGATCGCAGCGGGCGTGCTCGCGGTCGTTTACGCCATCATACAGACCAGCGTGATCCTGCGCCGGCCCGCCGGCAACGCGAAGATGCAGGAGATCGCCGCCGCCATTCAGGAAGGCGCATCCGCCTATCTGCGCCGCCAGTACACCACCATCGCTATTGTCGGCGTGGTCATCCTGATCGTGCTGGCGCTGCTGCTCGGCGTGCTGCCGGCCATCGGCTTCGTGATCGGGGCCGTGCTGTCGGGCGCGGCCGGCTATGCCGGCATGCTGATCTCGGTCAGAGCCAATGTGCGCACGGCCCAGGCCGCGAGCGAGGGCCTGGACAAGGGCCTGACGGTGGCCTTCGGCGCCGGCTCGGTCACCGGCATGTTCGTGGCGGGCTTCGCGCTCCTGGGCGTGGCCGGCTACTACGGCGTCCTGACCCAGGTGCTGAAGCTGGACCCGACCGGGCGCGACGTGGTCGACGCCATGGTGTCGCTGGGCTTCGGCGCCTCGCTGATCTCCATCTTCGCCCGCCTGGGCGGCGGCATCTTCACCAAGGGCGCCGACGTGGGCGGTGACCTGGTGGGCAAGCTCGAGGCGGGCATTCCCGAGGACGACCCCCGCAACGCCGCCACCATCGCCGACAACGTGGGCGACAATGTCGGCGACTGCGCCGGCATGGCGGCCGACCTGTTCGAGACCTATGCGGTGACCACCGTCGCCACCATGGTGCTGGCGGCGATCTATTTCCGCACGTCCTCGCCCGAGGTGGTGAAGACCATGATGATGCTGCCGCTGGCCATCTGCGGCGTCTGCATCCTCACCTCCATCGTCGGCGCCTTCTTCGTGCGCCTGGGCAAGAGCAAGAAGATCATGGCCGCCCTGTACCAGGGCCTGATCGTCACCGGTCTGCTGTCGATCGTCGGCGTCTGGTGGGTGATCCACGCGCTGGTGACCGCTCCGGTGACCATTACCGCCGCCGCCGGCGCGGTGACGACCATCGACGCCGACCGGCTGTTCTGGTGCGGCATCGTCGGCCTGGCGGTGACCGCCGCCATCGTGGTGATCACCGAGTACTACACCGGCACCGGCTTCCGCCCGGTGCGCTCGGTGGCGAAGGCCTCGGCCTCGGGTCACGGCACCAACGTGATCCAGGGCCTGGCCGTGTCGCTGGAGTCCACGGCGCTGCCGGCGCTGGTCATCATCTTCGGCATCGTGGCCAGCTACATGCTGGCCAACCTGTTCGGGGTGGCGATCGCGGTGACCACCATGCTGGCGCTCGCCGGCATGATCGTGGCGCTGGACGCCTTCGGTCCGGTCACCGACAACGCCGGCGGCATCGCCGAGATGGCGGGTCTGCCGGCCGAGGTGCGGGTCTCCACCGACGCCCTGGACGCGGTCGGCAACACCACCAAGGCGGTGACCAAGGGCTACGCCATCGGTTCGGCCGGCCTGGGCGCCCTGGTGCTGTTCTCGGCCTACACCCAGGACCTGCACTTCTTCTCCGACCCGGTGAACCAGGGACACTTCCCCTTCTTCGCCGGCGTGGGGCTGGTGACCTTCGACCTGTCCAACCCGTTCGTGATCGTCGGCCTGCTGTTCGGCGGCCTGCTGCCGTTCCTGTTCAGCGGGATGTCGATGACCGCGGTCGGCCGGGCGGCCGGGGCGGTGGTCGAGGAGGTGCGCCGCCAGTTCCGCGAGATCCCGGGCATCATGACCTACGAGGCCAAGCCCGAGTACGGCAAGGCGGTGGACCTGCTGACCAAGGCGGCGATTCGCGAGATGATCGTGCCGAGCCTGTTGCCGGTGCTGTCGCCGCTGGTGCTGTTCGGGGTGGTGCTGGCGCTGGCCGGCAAGGCCGACGCCTTCGCCGCGCTGGGCGCCATGCTGATCGGGGTGATCGTGACCGGCCTGTTCGTGGCCATCTCGATGACCTCGGGCGGCGGGGCCTGGGACAACGCCAAGAAGTACATCGAGGAGGGCAACTACGGTGGCAAGGGCTCCGACGCGCACAAGGCGGCGGTGACTGGCGACACCGTCGGCGACCCCTACAAGGACACCGCCGGCCCGGCGGTGAACCCGATGATCAAGATCACCAACATCGTGGCCCTGCTGCTGCTGGCGGTGCTGGCCCGCCGCGGTATCGGCTGAGCCCAGCCGCGTCCTGTTCCGACGGCTGCAACAGTCGCCGGGGCGGGAGGCGGAGATGTGAAGTGGTTTCGTCACCCCCGGGCTTTGGTCCGGGGGTGATTTTTATTGGGGGGGAGAGGTGGTGCGTCCTTCGAGACGCCCTTTCAGGGCTCCTCAGGATGACGGAGCTTGGTGTTCAACACCCATCGTCATGCTGAGGAGCGGCGCAGCCGCGTCTCGAAGCACGCAGCAGCGCATCAGCTCAGGCGAAACCGGCCGTTAGTGGCCGCCGCCGGGACGCTGGCCGGGGTCGTAGTCCTGAGGCAACATGCCGCCGGCGCTGCGACCGATGTTGCCCAGCAACTGCTCGAGCCAGTTCAGCTCGCGGCCGCGGGTCGGGGTTTCGCGGCGGTCGTAGGCGATCTGGTAGCCGTCCTTCAGCTGCAGCTGCTTCACGTCCACCACCTTGTCGCCCTTGTCGAAGTAGATGGCGACCACGTCGCGCTTCTGCACCTTGGGCAGGTAGTAGGCGTATTTCTCGGTCTGCTGGCTGATGTAGTACCAGGTGGTGTTGTCGAAGGCGCCGCTGGTGGTGGGCGAGCCGAGCTTGGACAGCACGCTGGAGCGGGTGTCGACGCCGGGCTTGATGTCCTGCGGCTTGTTGTCCACGGCCTGGAAGCCCTGGGTCGCCAAGGTGGGCGCGCAGGCTCCGGCCCCGATCAGGCAGAGCGCGACGGCGGCAGCGACAGTCGAACGGGACATTGAACACTCCGGACGCCGCCCGCGGCGACGATGCGGCTTTGACCTAACGCGCGCGCGGACCTAGTTCAACGAAAAGGGCGGTTAGCCGATTGTCGCGGCGGAAACGAGGCGCATGATTTTCGAGAAATGGTTCCCGCAGCGCCCGGCGGTCGCGGCGGGCCGCGCCCTGTTCACCGGGCTGGCGGCCCAGGCCCGACAGCCGGGGCTGTATCTGCAGGCCAAGGTCCCCGACACGGTGGAGGGGCGATTCGAGCTTTACGTGCTGCACCTGGTGCTGGTGCTGCGCCGGCTGAAGGGCGAGGGGAGCCAGGCGGCCGAGACCAGCCAGGTGACCTTCGACGCCTTCCTCAAGAACCTCGACGAGGGCCTGCGCGACATGGGCGTGGGCGACCTGTCGGTGGGCAAGAAGATGCGCAAGCTGGGCGAGGCGGTGTATGGCCGCATCAAGAGCTACGACCGGGCGCTGGAGACGGGCGCGGAGCCCGATGACCTGGCCGCCGTGATCCGCCGCACCGTGTTCCAGGGCGACGCAGCCCCTGGCGCCGAGGCGCTGGCGGCTTATGTGCGTAGCGTCCAGGCCGACTTCGCGGCCCAGCCCCTCGCCGACATCCTCAAGGCCGAGCTGCGCTGGCCGGCCTTCCAGAGCGCATAATCCCGACATGACCCCCGATTCGACCCTCTGGTCCGTGACCCTCCGCCTCGCCGACGTGCAGCGGAGTTCGCCCACCCTCGACCTGACCCCCGACGCCGCACAGCTGAAGGCCCTGGCCAAGCTGTTCGGCCTGGAGGCGCTCAATAGCCTGTCCGCCGAGGTGCGGCTGACGCCTTGGCTCGACGGGGCGGAGCTGCGCGGCCGCTGGCGCGCCGACGTGGTGCAGATCTGCGGCGTGACCGTGGAGCCGCTCGATAGCCGGCTGTCGGGCGAGTTTCTCGTGCGCGTCGTGCCCGCCGACAGCCCCGCCGCCGTCCACGCCGGCGAGGAGGTGGCGGTGGACCCCGAGGGCGACGATCCGCCCGACGTGCTGGAGAGCGACGTCATCGACGTGGCCGCCTATGTGGTCGAGCACGTGGCGCTGGGGATCGACCCGTTCCCGCGCAAGCCCGGCGCGGAGTTCGAGCCGCCGCCCGAGGAACGCCCCGCCTCGCCCTTCGCCGTGCTGCAAAACCTGAAGACCGCGTCCAAGGGCGGCGGCGACGAGCCAGCGTGACGGTGCCGGCTTGCATCGCGTCGGGCGCGCGCTATCGTCCGCGCGCATCGGGGAACCCCCCGTGTGCGTTCCGGTTTGGGCGGTTCGACGCCTGCAAGGACCCCGACTGAGCCCGTGCCCGACAGTCTTTTGATTTCGATCGACGCCATGGGTGGTGACCACGGTCCGCCCGTGACCATCGCTGGCGCCGCCATCGCCCTGGAGCGGCTGGCGGGGCGCGACATCCGCTTCCTGCTGCACGGCAAGCAGGACCAGATCGAGGCCGAGGCGGCCAAGCATCCCACCTTGAAGGGCCGCTACGAGATCCGCCACACCGACCTGGCCGTGGCCGCCGAGGAGAAGGCCGCCCAGGCGCTGCGCCGCGGCAAGGGCACCAGCGTGTGGAACGCGGTGGACTGCGTGAAGCGCGGCGAGGCCGGGGCCGCGGTCTCGGCCGGCAACACCGGCGCGGTCATGGCCATCTCCAAGCTGCTGCTGCGCATGGTCGGCGGCGTCGAGCGCCCCGCCGCGGTGGCCAGCTGGCCGACCCTGCGCGGGGTGATCGCCGTGCTGGACGTGGGCGTGAACATCGAGAGCGACGCGGCCCAGCTGATGGAGTTCGCCATCATGGGCGAGGCCTTCCACAGCGCCGTGCATGGCCAGTCGGGCAAGCGCAGCACCGTGGGCCTGCTCAATGTCGGCTCGGAAGACCAGAAGGGCCACGAGGACGTGCGCGAGGCGCACAAGCTGCTGCGCGCCCACGACCTGGGCTTCGACTATCACGGCTTTGTCGAGGGCAACGACATCGCCATGGGCACGGTGGACGTGGTGGTCACCGACGGCTTCACCGGCAATGCGGTGCTGAAGACGGGCGAGGGCATGGCCCGGTTCTTCTCCGCCACCCTGCGCGAGACCCTGACCTCCACCCCCATGGCCACGGCCGGCGCCCTGCTGGCCTCGGGCGCCTTGAAGAAGATGCGCGCCCGGCTCGACCCCAGTTCGGTGAACGGGGGGCCGCTGCTGGGCCTGAACGGAACCGTGGTGAAGAGCCATGGCGGCGCCGACGCCAAGGGCTTCGCCAACGCGATCAAGATGGCGGCCGACCTGGCCGCCAGCGATTACGCCAAACGAATCGAGCAGAACATGGAACGGCTCACCGCCGTGATGGCCGCACGTGAACCGGCGGAGGCCGCCTCTTGAGTATCATGCGTAGCGTGGTGACCGGCGTCGGCGCTTACCTGCCTGCCAACATCGTCACCAACGAAGACCTGGCCAAGGTCGTCGACACCTCCGACGCCTGGATCCGCGAGCGCACCGGCATCATCGAGCGCCGCCGGGTGTCCGAGGGCGAGGCCACTTCCGACCTGGCCGTGGCCGCCGCCCGCCAGGCGCTGGAACGCGCCGGCCGCTCTCCGGCCGACCTGGACCTGATCATCGTCGCCACCACCACCCCGGACCTGACCTTCCCCGCCACCGCCGCCATCGTGCAGCGCAAGCTGGGCTGTCCGGTGCTGATCGCCTTCGACGTGCAGGCGGTGTGCTCGGGCTTCGTCTACGCCTTGTCGGTGGCCGACGGCTTTGTCGCCCGGGGCCTGGCCAAGTGCGCCCTGGTGATCGGGGCGGAGTCCATGACCAAGCTGATGGACTACACCGACCGCGGCACCTGCGTGCTGTTCGGCGACGGCGCCGGCGCGGTGATCTTGGAGCCGGGCGAGGGCGCCGGCACGACCGAGGATCGCGGCCTGCTGGGCTTTGCGCTGCGCTGCGACGGGACCAAGCAGGACCTGCTCTATGTCGATGGCGGCCCGTCGACCACCGGCACGGTGGGTCATCTGCGCATGGCTGGCCAGCAGGTGTTCCGCCACGCGGTGGTCAACATCGCCGAGGGCGTCGAGGCGGCGGCCTTGGCCGCGGGCGTCGAGGTCGGCTCGGTGGATTGGTTCATCCCCCACCAGGCCAATCTGCGCATCCTCAAGGGTGTGGCCCACCGCCTCGGCATCGACGAGGACAAGGTGGTCTGCACCGTGGAGCGCCACGCCAACACCTCGGCCGCCTCCATTCCCCTGGCCATGGCCGAGGCGATGGACGACGGGCGGATCAAGCCCGGCCAGTTGCTGCTGCTCGAGGCCATGGGCGGCGGCCTGACCTGGGGTGCCTGCGTTCTGCGTCTCTAGGTCGACCCGCGCCCCTACGGCCTCGCTGGCGCGGGGCCGTTAACGCCGCCGGAAGCCTTTGACTTGACTTGCCTTTGCCTTCGTGTCCCGATGTGGTGAACGAAGAGGGTGGGGGCGCGTCACATGAAAAGCGAAACCCTGACGCGAGCGGACCTGACCGAGTCGGTGCATCAGGAGATCGGCCTGACCCGACAGGACTGCTCGGGCCTGGTTGAGCGAACGCTCGATCTTATCGCCGACGCGCTGCAGCGCGGCGAGACCGTGAAGCTTTCCGGCTTCGGCGTGTTCCAGGTTCGCGACAAGCGCGCCCGCATGGGCCGCAATCCCAAGACCGGCAAACCCGCCGCCATCGATCCCCGTCGGGTGATCAGCTTCCGCGCCTCGCAGGTCATGAAGGCCCGGGTCGAGACGGCCGAGGTTGGCGAGCACCTGAACGGCCAGGCCGCGGAGTAACCGCATGGTCGTCGCCAAGGGGCCGGACGCGTTTCGCACCATCTCCGAGGCTTCGAGCGAACTCGGCGTGCCCCAGCACGTCCTGCGGTTCTGGGAGACGCGGTTCTCCTTCATCCGCCCGATGAAGCGCGCCGGCGGCCGGCGCTTCTACCGCCCACAGGATCTGGAAGTGCTGGCGGGCGTGCGCACCCTGCTGCACCAGCAGGGCTACACCATCAAGGGCGTGCAGCGGCTGCACAAGGAATTCGGTGTGCGGCGGCTGGTGGCCGCAGCCGGCGGCGACCCCGAGGCGGTGGCCATCCTAGAGGCCGAGCGCAGCGCCAATCCCGAGGCGGAAGACGTCCCCGCGCCCGTGCAGCTCAGCGAGAAATCCCGTGGCCGGCTGCGCTCCGCGCTGAGCGAACTGGAGGCCGCCAAGGCCCGCATCGACGCCCTGCTTGGACCTGCGGCGTCAAATCACTGATCCCCGCGAATTCCCGATTGCGTCATCCGCGGCCCGCTTTATAAGGGCGCCTTCGTCGGAGCGTGGCGCAGCCTGGTAGCGCACTTGACTGGGGGTCAAGGGGTCGCAGGTTCGAATCCTGTCGCTCCGACCAT
>FSXV01000166.1_pt1 | contig 10701 bp, 12 predicted proteins | sample 1638401 | NCBI WGS metagenome assembly FSXV01 (sample SAMEA3914788, study PRJEB12502) | metagenome | biome: forest; material: soil | place: Canada | collected 2011-07-03 | depth 0.1 m | reverse complement strand
TGACGATCTTGCGGACGCGTTCGAGGACGTCGGAGGACATGCGATCAAGCCCCTCTCTATTAAGGCTAAGGCGTGGGCCCGGAAGGTCCGCAGTGCAGAGGATTCCAAGCATGGTAAAATCGAAAGCCGGTCCCGGGTTGCTCCGAAGTCCGGCCGCGGGGCGAGCCGTAGCACACTCCTTTTTAGGAGACTAGCGGTTCGCCGGTCGGGCGGAAACCCTTTAGATCATGGCCATTCCGCCATTGATGTGAAGTGTCTGACCCGTAACGTAGGACGCTTCGCCGCTTGCCAGATAGACGCAGGCCGCTGCGATTTCATCACCTTCGCCGAGTCGCGAGGCGGGAATGCGGCCGAGGATGGCGCCGCGCTGGGCCTCGTTGAGGGCGTCGGTCATCGGACTGGCGATAAAGCCGGGGGCGATGCAATTCACCGTGATACCGCGCGCGGCGACCTCCTGGGCCAGGGCCTTGGAGAAGCCGATCATGCCGGCCTTGGAGGCGGCGTAGTTGGTCTGGCCCGGATTGCCGGTGACGCCGACCACCGAGGTGACGCCGATGATACGGCCGAAGCGGCGGCGCATCATGCCCTTGGTCGCTGCGCGGGTGAGGCGGAAATAGGCCTCCAGGTTCACCTGCTGCACCACCGACCATTCCTCGTCCTTCATCCGGACCAGGAGGTTGTCGCGGGTCAGGCCGGCGTTGGAGACCAAGATGTCGACCGGCGCGCCGGCGGCGGCCTCGGCCGCGCCGACCAGGCCGTCCACGGCCGCGGCGTCGGACAGGCTGGCGGCCACCGCATAGGTGCGCTCGCCCAAGGTCTGGGCCAGGTCCTGCAGCGCCGCTTCACGGGTGCCGGACAATACCACCGTCGCGCCCTGGGCGTGCAGCGCCTTGGCGATGGCGCCGCCGATGCCGCCGGAGGCGCCGGTGACCAGGGCGGTCTTGCCGCTGAGATCGAACATGGAAATCCTCCCGCCGTTGGACCGGCGCGTGGCTTGAAGACTGGAAAGCTCCGCGAGGCGCGAAGCGCGTGCGGGTCTTAGAGGCTTTCGGCGAAAGCTTCGAGGTCTTCGGGGGTCGACAGCGCGGTGGCCTCGGCGTCGGGGACGATGCGCTTGACCATGCCGGTCAGCACCTTGCCGGCGCCCAGCTCGACGAAGCGGGTCACCCCGCCCTCGCTCGCCATCCACTCCACGCTCTCGCGCCAGCGCACGCGGCCGGTGACCTGCTCGACCAGCAGGCGACGGATCTCGGCCGGGTCGGTGATCGGGCGGGCGGTGACGTTGCACACCAGCGGCGTCGCCGGGGCCTGGATCTGGATGCCGGCCAGGGCCTCGGCCATGGCGTCGGCGGCCGGCTGCATCAGCGGGCAGTGGAACGGCGCGGAGACGTTCAGCGGGATCGCCCGGGCCCCCATGGCCTTGGCGGCGACGATGGCGGCCTCGACCCCGGCCTTGTCGCCGGAGATGACCACATTGCCCTGGTTGTTGTCGTTGGCCACGACGCAGACGCCCACCTTGGCGCCCTCGGCCGCGGCCGCCTCGGCCAGGGCCACGTCGACCTTGGGGCCGATCAGCGAGGCCATGGCGCCCAGGCCCACCGGCACGGCGCGTTGCATGGCCTGGCCGCGCAGCTTCAACAGGCGGGCGGCGTCGGACAGGCTGATCGAGCGGGCGGCGGCCAGGGCCGAATACTCGCCCAGCGAATGGCCGGCCACATAGGCCACGCCATCGACGCCGATGTTGAATTCCTCTTCCAGGGTCCGCGCCACCGCCATGCTGACGGCCATCAACGCGGGCTGGGCGTTCTCGGTCAGGGTGAGCTGTTCTTCAGGGCCTTCGCGCATCAGCCGCGACAGGTTCTGCCCCAGGGCGTCGTCCACCGCCTCGAACACCTCACGGGCGCAGGCGAAGGTATCGGAAAGGGAAGCGCCCATGCCCACGGCCTGGCTACCTTGGCCGGGAAATTGGAAAGCGAGGCTCACGCGGGGTCCGCTAGTCTGTTGCCGAAGGGGCGCGGTTTAAAAGTAAGTTTCGCCCACGGCAAGTTCACACACCTGCGCCCCATTGCATCAGGCCGGTTTCTCAACAGGTATAGGGGCTGTTCGGCGATCACGACCTCGTGTTTTCGCCTTAAACCTGCCGAATCGCTTTCTCCTGAGAGGCGAATTTCGTGCGCCGGGACCCACACCGAGACTCTGGGCGGCGCCTCAATGATTCTCGTGCAAAGAGCCCCGGCGAATCGTAGGACCCTGTTCCTATGAATGCTCCCCTGCGCGCCATCTCCGCTCCGGGCGACACGGCCCTGCCCGAACAGCCCTATCTCGACCTGCTGGCCGACATCCTGGCCAACGGCGTGCGCCGCGAGGACCGCACCGGCACCGGCACGCTGGGCGTGTTCGGCCGGCAGATGCGCTTCGACCTGGCCAAGGGCTTCCCGCTGCTGACCACCAAGAAGCTGCACTTCAAGTCGGTGGCGGTGGAGCTGCTGTGGTTCCTGCGCGGCGACACCAATGTGCGCTGGCTGCAGGAGCGCGGCGTCAGCATCTGGGACGAATGGGCCGACGCCGAGGGCGAGCTGGGCCCGGTCTATGGCAAGCAGTGGCGTTCGTGGGCCGCGCCGGACGGGCGCTCGGTCGACCAGATCGCCAAGCTGGTGGAGGGGCTGAAGACCAACCCCAACAGCCGCCGCCACGTGGTCTCGGCCTGGAACCCGGCCGAGGTCGACGACATGGCCCTGCCGCCCTGCCACTGCCTGTTCCAGTTCTTCGTGGCTGACGGCAAGCTGTCCTGCCAGCTGTACCAGCGCTCGGCCGACGTGTTCCTGGGCGTGCCGTTCAACATCGCCAGCTACGCCCTGCTCACCCACATGGTGGCCCAGGCGGTCGGGCTCGGCGTGGGCGACTTCGTCCACACGCTCGGCGACACGCACCTGTATCTGAACCACCTCGAGCAGGCCGAGCTGCAGCTGACCCGCGCGCCCTACCCGTTCCCGACCCTGAAGCTGGCGCCCAAGACCGACCTGTTCGGCTTCGACTACGCGGACATCGCGCTCGAGGGCTACCAGGCCCACCCGCACATCAAGGCCAAGGTCGCGGTCTGACCATGCAGGGCGAACTGGCCGACAAGGTCGCCAAGGTGGGCGCCATCTACGCCGAGCGCTTCGGCATATCGCGCACCGACGACTGGTTCATGATCAAGCTGCAGGAGGAGCTGGGCGAGCTGGCCCAGGCCCACCTGCGGCTGAGCGCCCGCGGCCGGGGCGCGGCGGTCGAGCAGGACCGCGCCAACGAGGCGGCCGACGTGTTCTGCCAGCTGCTGCTGTACTGCCAGCACTTCGGCGTCGACCTGGACCAGGCGGTGCGGCGCAAGTGGCTGGCCTACCTGCCCGAAACTGGGCCCCAAACTGAGACGGGAACCGAGTCCCCGTCGGAGATCGCCGCGTGAGCCTGCCCATCCTGGCCCTGGTGGCCGCCCGCGCCCGCAACGGCGTGATCGGCCGCGACGGCGATCTGCCCTGGCGGCTGAAGTCCGACCTGCAGCGCTTCAAGGCGCTCACCCTGGGCAAGCCGGTGATCATGGGCCGCAAGACCTGGGACAGCCTGCCGAAGAGGCCCCTGCCCGGCCGCATGAACATCGTGCTGTCGCGCGACGGCGCCTTCGAGCCCAAGGGCGCGCTGGTGTGCGAGCGGTTCGAGGAGGCGCTGGCCATGGCGCGCGAGCAGGCCAGCGAGGACGGCGTCGACGAGGTCTGCGTCATCGGCGGGGCGGCGCTGTACGCCTTGGCCCTGCCCAAGGCGCGGCGGCTGTACCTGACCGAGGTCGAGACGGACGCCGAGGGCGACACCCATTTCCCCGCCTTCGACGAGGCCGCCTGGACCGAAGCCGCCCGCGAGGCCCACGCGGCCGGCGAGGACGACGACTGCGGCTTCACCTTCCGGGTGCTGGAGCGGGGCTAGCCCGCCTTTCTCCTCCCCTGCGAAGCGGGGGAGGGGGACCATGCGCAGCATGGTGGTGGGGGCTTAATCGCACCGTCGCTCGCCCCCTCCGTCGGCTTCGCCGCCACCTCCCCCGCTGCGCAGGGGAGGAGAAACCCTGCCCCTACCGCGGCTCGTAGCGGTTATCGCGGGCCAGGTTGCCGAAGCGCACGGTGTCGTCGTTGAAGCTGAGGCGCACGGTGCCGATGGGGCCGTGACGCTGCTTGCCGATGATCACCTCGGCCACGTGGCGCAGCTGGTCCATCTGCTCCTGCCAGTCCAGGTGCTCAGGCGTGCCCTCGCGCGGCTCCGAGCGGCCCAGGTAATAGGCCTCGCGGAACACGAACATCACGGCGTCGGCGTCCTGCTCGATCGAGCCGGATTCCCGCAGATCCGAGAGCTGGGGCCGCTTGTCGTCGCGCGATTCCACCTGACGCGAGAGCTGGGACAGGGCGAGCACCGGGACGCTGAGCTCCTTGGCCAGGGACTTCAGGCCCATGGTGATGGCGGAGACCTCCTGCACCCGGTTCATGTTGGTCCCCTCGCCCACGGTGACGAGCTGGAGGTAGTCCACCACGATCAGGTCCAGCCCCACCGAGCGCTTGAGGCGGCGCGCGCGGGCGGTGAGCTTGGAGATGGAGATGCCGCCGGTGGCGTCGATGAAGAACGGGCTGTCCTGAATCTCGAGCGCGGCGTCGCGCACCCGGGCGAACTCGGACTGGTCGATCTCGCCCTTGCGCAGGCGGTCGGACGACACCCCCGACACGTCGGCCAGAAGACGCAGGGCCAGCTGCTCGCCCGACATTTCCAGCGAGAAGAAGGCCACTACCCCGCCATTGACGGTCTTGCGCGACCCGTCGGGCTGCGGCTCCCAGGCGTAGTTGCGGGCGATGTGGAAGGCGATGTTGGTGGCCAGCGCCGTCTTACCCATCGAGGGACGGCCGGCGAGGATGAGCAAGTCGGACGGGTGCAGGCCGCCGAGCTTCTGGTCGAGGTCGATCAGGCCGGTGGAAGTGCCCGCCAGGCCGCCCTCGCGGCCAAAGGCCTCGGCCGTCATCTCCACCGCGCCCTGCAGGGCGTCGGCGAAGGTCTGGAAGCCCTGCGAGGCGCCGCCACTTTCAGCCAGGCTGTAGAGCTGCTGCTCGACCTTTTCGATCTGCTCGCGGGCCTCGGTCACGGTGTCGATCACCGCGTCGCGGGCCATCTCGCCGCTGATGCGGATCACCTCGCGCCGCAGCGCCAGGTCGTAGATCACCCGCGCATATTCGCCGGCGTTGGCGCCGGGCGGCGCACGGTCGACCAGGTCGGCCAGGTAGCGCAGCCCGCCCATGTCCTCGAACGCCGGGTCGCGGCGGAACCGCTCCATCAGCACGATCGGCTCGGCCAGCTGGCCCTTGCGGATGTAGTCCTCCATCGCCTCGAACAGGCGGGAGTGGAACGGCTCGAAGAAGTGGCGCCCCTGCAGCTTGTCGGTCAGCCGCTCATAGGCGGCGTTGTCGAACAGGATCGAGCCCAGCAGGGCCTGCTCGGCCTCGAGGTTGTGCGGCGCCGTGGTGATCGTGTCGTCGGCGGGCGCGGCGGTCAGGTTGAGGCTGGCGATGTTCATGCCCGCCCATACTACGCCCGGCGGCGACGGATCAGGTCGGACCGGCGGTCGCAGTCCACAGGTTTTCCCCCGAAAATTCGCTGCCTGTGGATTTTGAATATGACGTGCACGGACGATGCCGGGAACAGTCTCCAACCCAGTTGATCATGCCGCAAAATGATTACTGTTATCGAGCCAATTCCCACTAGACTGTTTAGAGGATCCCTGACGGGATGATGGGAAACGCCACGGGGCTTTGATGAACTACACACAGACCTGCGATAACTTCGCTCAGTTCGCGCGGAAAAAAGCCGACGCCATGAAGAAGGCGCCGCTGGCCTTGCTGGTCGGCTGCATGCTGGCGGGCGCCTATATCGGCATCGCCCTGATCCTGGCCCTCACCTGCTCGGCAGGCGTTCCGGCCGAAAGCGGGCTGCGGCCGCTGATCACCGGCAGCGTCTTCGGCATCGGCCTGCTGCTGGTGCTGTTCGCCGGCGCCGACATGTACACCGGCTATGTGATGTACGTGATCTTCGGCCTCGCCCGCCGCACCATCACGATCACCGACGCCATCGCCCTGCTGGTGTTCGTGTGGGTCGGCAACCTGATCGGCGGCGCCCTGTTCTCGTGGCTGTTCAACGCCACCGGCGGCGGCATCATCTACTCGGCCAAGAGCTACCTGCACGACTATGTGATGCACAAGGAAGTGGTGGGCTGGCTGCCGCTGCTGGCCAAGGCCACCCTGTGCAACTGGCTGGTCTGCCTGGCGATCTGGACCCCGGCGCGGCTGCAGAACGAGTCGGCCAAGATCCTGGCCATGGCCTGGTGCCTGCTGGCCTTCGTGGCCTGCGGCTTCGAGCACTCGGTGGCCAACATGACCGCCACCCTGATCGGCCTGATGGCCCCCCCGGCGATCGGCTTCGGCACGCCGGCGCTGGCGGCCTACAATCTGGGCCTCGTCACGCTCGGCAACTTCATCGGCGGCGCCATCCTGGTCGCCGGCGCCTACCTCGTCTATGCGGGCGCCGACCAGGAATCGCCTGCGCCCAAGCCGGTGGAACGCACCCACCCGGCGCACGCGTCCTGATCCTCCTCCCCGAGTCAGGACGTCCAAGGCCCGGCGCGCCTCGCGCGCCGGGCCTTTTCCTGTCTTAAGCTTAGCGCCGGGCAGCGCTTCGCCCGGTCCGCGTGAGATGGCGCTCATGTCCTCCTTCGACCTCGCCGCCATCTTCATCGGTCTGGTGGCGCTGATCGGATGGCTGAACGCCAGGTGGCTGCGCCTGCCGACCGGGGTGGCGATGCTGCTGGTCGGGCTGGTGGGCGCGTCCCTGGCCCAGGTGGCCGAGAACACCGCCTTCGCCGCCTCTACGTTCCATTACCTCAGCCATCTGGTGGCGCGGGTGAACTTCTCCCAGACCGTGGTCGGCTACATGCTGGCCTTCCTGCTGTTCGCCGGAGCCATGCAGGTGGACCTGGCGCAGCTGCGCCGCCAGCGCCTGTCGGTGCTGACCCTGGCCACCCTCGGCGTGATCGCCTCGACCCTGATCGTAGGCTTCGGCGTCTACGGCGCAGCCCAGTTGCTGGGCCTGCCGCTCAGCCTGGCCTGGGCGCTGGTGTTCGGGGCCCTGATCAGCCCCACCGACCCGGTGGCGGTGCTGGCCGCGGTGCACAAGGGCGGCCTGCCCGCCTCGCTGCAGGCGGTGCTGCAGGGCGAGGCCCTGTTCAACGACGGCGTCGGCATCGTCATGTTCGCGGCCATGGTCGACTTCGCCATCGGCGGCCCGACGCCCCACGCGGGCCAGATCCTGCGCTCGGTGGCGGGGGAAGCGGCCGGCGGGCTGGCGCTCGGCCTCGCCGCCGGCTGGCTGGGGGTGCGGGCGATGCGCGCCATCGACGACTATGTGGCCGAGGTGTCGCTGACCCTGGCCCTGGCCGCCGGAACCTACGCCGGCGCCCACGCCCTGCACGTCAGCGCCCCGATCGCGGCGGTGGCGGCGGGGCTGCTGATCGGCGACCACGACGTGGGCAAGTTCATGAGCGAGACCACCCGCCGCTACGTCACCGCCTTCTGGACCCTGGTGGACGAGATCCTCAACGCCCTGCTGTTCCTGTTGCTGGGGCTGGAGGTGATCGTGCTGCCGTTCGACCTCAAGCACGCCGGGCTGTGGGCGGCGGCGATCCCGCTGGTGGTGCTGGCGCGGCTGGCGGTGGTGCTGCCCTGGGGGGCCTATTTTCATTTCCGCCGCGCCCAGCGGGGGGCCAGCCTGATCCTGGCCTGGGGCGGCCTGCGCGGCGGCCTGTCCCTGGCCCTGGCGCTCGACGCCCCAGCCGGGCCGCAGCGCGAGTTGCTGCTGGCCCTGACCTATGCGGTGGTGGTGTTCTCGGTGGTGATCCAGGGGCTGAGCTTCCCGGCGCTGGTTTCTCGCCTCGGCCGCGCCCCCGCGCCGCGCCCCGGTTGAGCCGCCACCGGCTTCGCCGCGCTTGCCGAGCCGCCAAGCTCCGCCTATTGGCCGAAGCATGATCCCCGGAACCCGGTTCCTGGCCAATCCGGCCCGCTTCATGGACGTGTCGCGCTGGCTCGCCCCGAGCCTCGGCGTGCTGGCGGCGGTGCTGTTCGCCGCCGGGCTGTGGTTCGGCATGGGCGTGCCCGACGACTACCAGCAGGGTGCGACGGTGCGGATCATGTTCGTACACCTGCCGGCCGCGTTCATGAGCCTGCTGGTCTACGCCTGCCTGGGCGTGGCCAGCTTCCTCGGCCTGGTGTTCCGCCACGCCCTGGCCGACGCCGCCGCCAAGTCCGCAGCCCCCCTGGGCGCAGCCTTCACCGCGCTGGCCCTGGTCACCGGCTCGCTATGGGGCCGGCCGATGTGGGGAACCTGGTGGGTGTGGGACGCGCGCCTGACGTCGGAACTGGTGCTGCTGCTGATCTATCTCGGCTACATGGCCCTGCACGCAGCCCTCGACGACGAGGCCAAGGCCGCGCGGGCGGCGGCGATCCTGGCCCTGGTCGGGCTCGCCAACCTGCCGGTGATCCACTTCTCGGTGGTGTGGTGGAATTCGCTGCACCAGGGCGAGTCCATCTTCACCAAGGGCGGCCCCAAGCTGGCGGCGGTCTATCTGTGGCCCATGGCGATCATGTTCTTCGCCTATCTCGCCCTGTTCGGCTCGCTGTGGCTGGTGCGCATCCGCGGCGAGGTGTGGCGCAAGCGAGCCGGCGCGCGCGCCATGGCCCGGGCCCTGGCCTGAGCGACGGTCTGAGCACGAAACCGATCCCATGACCCACATCCCGCTACCGAACCTGGACGTCGGCAAGTACGCCGGCTTCGTCTGGCCGGCCTATGGCCTGTCGGCCCTGACGCTGCTCGCCATGCTGGCCGACAGCCTGCTGCGCGCCCGTCGCTGGCGCCATGCGGCCGAGCAGCCGGCCCCGGATCAAAGCCAGGAACAGGACCCGTCGTGAAGCGCTGGGTCGCGTTCGCGCCGCTGGGCGTGCTGGGCGCACTGGGCGTCCTGTTCGCCACCTTCGGCCTGCACCACGACCCGCACTTCGTGCCCGACGCCCTGGTGGGCAAGCCGGTCCCCGTAGCCGAGCTGCCGGCGCTGGACACGCTAAAGCCCTCCAGCCTGACCGCCGCGCGCGCCGGCCAGCCGGTGGTGATCAACTTCTTCGCCTCCTGGTGCATCCCCTGCCTGCAGGACGCCCCGGCGCTGATGGCCATGCAGGCCGAGGGCGTGCGGCTGGTGGGCGTGGCCTACAAGGACGACCCGGCCGCCAGCCGCGGCTTCCTGGCCGCCCACGGCGACCCGTTCAGCGCGGTGCTGGTGGACCGCGACGGCCGCACGGGGGTGGATTTCGGCGTTTCGGGCGTGCCGGAGACCTTCGTCGTCTCGGCTGAGGGCAAGGTGCTGGCCAAGCGTTCAGGCCCCCTGACCCCCGCCGACGCCCAGGCGTTGATCGAAACGGCGCAGGGCCATTGAACCCCGGAGGTGGGCGCGCCCCTGCGAAGTGAGCGCGCGCCCTTCCAGACCTAGAACGGCAGGATGTGGCCTTTGCGCGAATAGGCCAGGTAGCCCACATTGGCGCCGCCGCGCAGGCCCACGCCGGTGCGCATGGGCGCCAGCACGATGTCGTTGGCCTTCTGGTAGTTGATGCCGATGCCGGCGATCACATACAGCGTGCCTTCCACGCCCGGGAAGCGCTGGAAGATCGCGTCCGGGTACTGGAGATTGTAGCAGAGGGTGAAGACCCGCGAGGCGTTGCCGCCGAAGTCGAAGCCGGCGGACGGGCCCTGCCAGTGCACCGACATCGGCGGGCGGCGCTTCATGTACATCAGGCCCTTGCCGTAGCGCAGGCCAACGATGAAGGCGCCCGAAGCCTCTTCGCCGGCGATGTAGCCGGTGGGCCGGCCATTGTCGCGGAACACGTGCTCCACCGCGTTCGCCACCGATTCGCTGGCCACGCCGAAGAAGTTCGAGACGTTATGGACGATCTCGTTCTCGCTGTAGGTGTCGGCCGGGTGGTTGGTCGGGCCACCATAGGGCTGGCCCTGGTTGTATTGGCCCTGGCCGTCATAGGTCTGGCCCTGGCCGTAGGCCGGCGGCTGGTCGTAGCCCGGCTGGCCATAACCTTGCGACGGACCGCCGGCGCCGGGCGGCGGCGTCTGGCCGTAGGGGTGGCTGGTGTCGGCTGGACCTTCCGGCTGGGCCAGGGCGCGCGGGCCATAGGCGGCGAGCGCCGCCCCGGCGCCGGCCACGAAAAGGCTGCGTCTGTCGATGCTCATGGTCTGCACTCCCAATGCGGCCCCCGCCGGAACTAGAACAGACCTTGCCTTGAAATGGGGTTAATCGGAGGTGAACAAATCGCCTCACAGCCCTCTTCACAGCGGGCAGGGGGGTGCGAACAGCCGCCAATATGCTAGAGCGGCGGCGCAATGACCGACCTGTCCAAGATTCGCAACTTCTCGATCGTGGCCCACATCGACCACGGCAAGTCCACCCTGTCCGACCGCCTGATCCAAGAGACCGGCGGCCTCACCGCGCGTGAGATGAAAGAACAGGTGCTCGACAACATGGAGATCGAGCGCGAGCGCGGGATCACCATCAAGGCCCAGACCGTGCGCCTGGAGTACAAGGCCGACGAC
>FSXV01000007.1_pt1 | contig 10858 bp, 8 predicted proteins | sample 1638401 | NCBI WGS metagenome assembly FSXV01 (sample SAMEA3914788, study PRJEB12502) | metagenome | biome: forest; material: soil | place: Canada | collected 2011-07-03 | depth 0.1 m | reverse complement strand
ATGCGCGGCCTGATGGCCAAGCCGTCCGGCGAGATCATCGAGACGCCGATCATCTCGAACTTCAAGGAAGGCCTGACCGTGCTGGAGTACTTCAACTCCACCCACGGCGCGCGTAAGGGTCTGGCCGACACCGCGCTGAAGACCGCCAACTCGGGTTACCTGACCCGCCGTCTGGTGGACGTGGCGCAGGACTGCATCATCACCGAGGAAGACTGCGGCACCACCCGGGGCATCACCCTGCGGGCCGTGGTCGAGGGCGGCGACGTGCTCGTCTCCCTGGGCCTGCGCATCCTGGGCCGTTCCGCGGCCGAGGACATCAAGGACCCGAACTCGGGCGACGTGATCGTGCCCGCCGACACCTATCTGGACGAGGTTCTGATCGACGTGGTCGAGAAGGCCGGCGTGCAGTCGGTGAAGGTCCGCTCGGTGCTGACCTGCGAGGCCGCTACCGGCGCCTGCGGCGCTTGCTACGGCCGCGATTTGGCCCGCGGCACCCGGGTGAACATGGGTGAGGCGGTCGGCGTTATCGCCGCCCAGTCCATCGGCGAGCCGGGCACCCAGCTCACCATGCGGACCTTCCACATCGGCGGCACCGCCCAGGTGGCCGAGCAGTCGTTCTACGAGGCCGGCAACGAAGGCGTGGTGAAGTTCGCCATGGGTTCCACCGTGCGTGCGGTCAATGGCGAGCTGATCGCCATGAACCGCAACATGCAGGTGGTGATCCAGGTCGATGGCAAGGATCGGGAATCCTACAAGGTTCCCTACGGCGCCCGCCTGAAGGTCAACGAGGGCGACAAGGTCAAGCGCGGCCAGCGCCTGGCCGACTGGGACCCCTACACCACCCCGATCATCACCGAGGTGGGCGGCAAGGTTCGCGCCGAAGACCTGGTGGAAGGCTTCTCGGTCCGCGAGGAAACCGACGAAGCCACCGGTATCGCCAACCGCGTGGTCGCCGACTGGCGCGCCAGCCCCCGCGGCTCGGATCTGCGTCCGGCCATGGGCGTGGTGAGCGATGACGGTTCGTACCGCAGGCTGTCCAACGGGGCTGACGCCCGCTACCTGCTGCCGGTCGGGGCCGTTCTCTCCGTCGGCGACGGGGACGAGGTGAAGCCGGGCGACGTGCTCGCCCGTCTGCCCACCGAAGGCGCCAAGACCCGCGACATCACCGGCGGTCTGCCGCGCGTGGCGGAACTGTTCGAGGCCCGCCGGCCGAAGGACTGCGCCATCATCGCGGAAATGTCGGGCCGGGTTGAGTTCGGCAAGGACTACAAGAACAAGCGCCGGATCAAGATCACCCCGGAAGATGGTGAGACGGTCGAGTTCCTGATCCCCAAGGGCAAGCACATCGCCGTTCACGACGGTGATTTCGTGACCCGCGGCGAGTACATCATCGATGGCAACCCGGATCCGCACGATATCCTGCGTATCCTGGGCATCGAAGCGCTGGCCGAATACCTGGTGAATGAAATCCAGGAAGTCTATCGTCTGCAAGGCGTGCCGATCAACGACAAGCACATCGAAGTGATCGTTCGCCAGATGCTGCAGAAGGTGGAGATCATGGAAGCCGGCGACACCGGCCTGATCCGTGGCGACCACCTGGACAAGACCGAAGTCGATTTCGAGAACATCAAGGCTGAGAAGCGTGGCGGCCGCCCGGCCATCACCCAGCCGGTGCTGCTCGGCATCACCAAGGCCTCGCTGCAGACCCGTTCGTTCATCTCGGCGGCCTCGTTCCAGGAGACCACGCGCGTGCTGACGGACGCCTCGGTGCACGGCAAGACCGACACCCTGGAAGGTCTGAAGGAGAACGTGATCGTCGGCCGCCTGATCCCGGCCGGCACCGGCTCCTACCTGCGCAGCCTGCAGCGCATCGCCGCCCAGCGCGACGAAGCCCTGGTGGCCCAGCGCGAGGAGGCCATCGAGGCCTTCCCGGCCGAGCTGGAGCAGGCGGTGGCCGAAGAAACCGTCGAGCAGACCGCCGAGTAGACCTCGACGGTCCAGCCGGACACAATTGCGGCCCGGGAGAGCGATCTCCCGGGCCGTTTTGTTTTTGGGCTCATTTCACATCGCGTGTGGGTACGCCTGCGTGCTTCGAGACGCGGCTATCGCCGCTCCTCAGCATGACGAAGGTTGTTGCACACCACGCTTGTCATCCTGAGGAGCCACAAAAAGGGGCGTCTCGAAGGACGCCGGACGTCTCCGCTAACACGCGATGTGAACTGAGCCTTTGTTTTCTGGCGTGTGGGGCGGCGGGTTTGAGCCGCGCGGCTCTCTTTCTCCGCTCATCCCCGCGAAGGCGGGGATCCAGGTGAAGCCCACCAGGCGAGCAGAATGAATCTGGATCCCCGCCTTCGCGGGGACGAGCGGATTATGGGACGCCTTGCGCCGCCGGCTTGGGCCGCAGTCGGGCGTGCTAGGGATGCTCCGCCGAGCCGAAAGGCTTCGCCCTGACGAACTTGAGCGTGGAGAGATCGCGGCCCTCAAAGGCGTTGTCCGCGGCGCTGACGCCCTCGATCTTGTCCAGATAGCCTTCATCGTCCCATAGGATGACGATGACCCCGTACTGATCCCCTCGACCTCGAGGGCGCCGGTCTTGTAGCGGACGTCCAAGGGCCGGCATTTAGCGCGATCCACGGCGACGTGCGTGTAGAAGCCGACGCCCGTATTGATGCGGTCGAGGACCCGCGCCGTTGCGATCTGCTGACGAAACGCCGTGTCGTCGGGGGCGACCAGGGCCGCCATGGCGTCGAGCGCCCGCCGCTCGAAATCGGTGAAGCCCGGAAACGGCGGGCAGGGCGTGCCGCAGGGCGGGTGAGCGTCGGTCAGCGCGTCTGGCTCGCGCGCACCCGGTGTCCGCGCGGGCCGCAGCCGTTGCTTTCGTGGCCGCCGCCGCTCTTCCAGTTGTCGCAGCCGACGATGGTGGTGATCCTGGGTGCGCGTGGGCTGTAATGGCGTTCGCGCGCTGCCGCCGATCCGGCGACGGCGCCAAGCGCCAGCACGGTCACGATGAGCCTGAACATGATTGCGCCCCCAGGTCGCGTTGTCGGTAACGCAACCTAAGCACGCTTCAAATTGTTCTGCAATTGTTCTTTTGGGTGGCCAAGGCCGAAGGTGACGGCGCGATGGGGGTGCTGTGGCCGAAGCTTCCTTGGCGCGGCTCGGCCGTTAGCCGATCCCCATCCGCGCCTTGGCCGCCCGCACGGTGTTCTCCATCAGGCAGGCGATGGTCATGGGGCCGACGCCGCCAGGCACCGGGGTGAGGGCGCCGGCGACCTCGATCGCTTCCTCGAACACCACGTCGCCCACCGTCTTCATCTTGCCGTCAGGCTGGGGCACGCGGGTGGTGCCCACGTCGATCACCACCGCGCGCGGCTTGATCCAGTCGCCGCGCACCAGGCCCGGCTTGCCCACCGCGCTGACCAGGATGTCGGCGCCGCGGCAGATGAACTGGGTGTCGCGGGTGTGGATGTGGGTCTGGGTCACCGTGGCGTGCTCGGACAGCAGCAGCGCCGCCACCGGCTTGCCGACGATGTTGGAGCTGCCGATCACCACCGCGTGGCTGCCGGTCAGGTCGGGCACCACCGACTTGATCAGCTTCAGGCACCCCAGCGGGGTGCAGGGGATCAGCCCCTCGGCGCCTTGCGACAGCAGGCCGGCGTTGAGCGCGTGCAGGCCGTCGACGTCCTTGCCCGGGTCCACCGCCGCCATGATGCGCAGGGTGTTGACGTGAGCTGGCAGGGGCAGCTGCACCAGGATGCCGTCGATCTCGTCGCGGGCGTTGAGTTCGGCGATCACCGCCAGGATCTCGGCCTCCGACACGCTGGCCGGCAGCAGCTTCACCTCGGCGTGGAAGCCGACTTCCTGGGCGCGCTTGGTCTTGCCGTTGACGTAGATGTGGCTGGCGGGGTCGTCGCCGGCCAGCACCACCGCCAGGCCCGGCGGGCGCGGCAGCTCGGCCGTGGCCTTGGCCGCCTCGGCCAGAACCAGCTTGGCCAGTCGCTTGCCGTCAATGATTTCCGCGGTCATCGGATCGCCTCGTATCTCGCCAGCCGGCTATTTAGGCCGGGGTCTCCACCGTGGCGATAGCCTGGGCCGCCAGGCCCTCGCGCCGGCCGGTGAAGCCCATCTCTTCCATGGTGGTGGCCTTGACGCTGACCCGGTCGATCGGCAGCTCCAGGATGGCGGCGACGCGCTCGCGCATGGCGGCGCGGTGCGGCTTGATCTTGGGGCTCTCGCAGATCAGCGTCACGTCGGCGTTCAGCACCCGGCCGCCCTTGCGCTTCACCAGCTCCACCGCGTGGGCCAGAAACTTGTCCGAAGCCGCGCCGCGCCATTGCGGGTCGGTGGGGGGGAAGTGGTCGCCGATGTCGCCCTCGCCGATAGCGCCCAGGATGGCGTCGGTCAGGGCGTGCAGGCCGGCGTCGGCGTCGGAATGGCCGATCAGGGTGTGGGTGTGGGGGATCTCCAGGCCGCAGAGCCAGACCGAGCTGCCCTCGCCGAAGCGGTGGGCGTCGATCCCCTGGCCCACGCGCACGATGCGGGCGGCCCCTGCGAGAGCCTCGGCCATGGGAAAGTCCTCCGGATAGGTCAGCTTCATCAACATGGGATCGCCCGCGGTCAGCGCCACCCGGCCGCCCGCGCGCTCGACCACCGCGGCGTCGTCGGTGGGGGTCTCGCCCTGGGGCCAGCGGGCGTAGGCGTCCATCACCTTGGCGTAGCGGAACGCCTGCGGGGTCTGGGCCCGCCACAGGCCCTCACGCGGGGCGGTCTCGGCGACGATGAGGTCGCTCCCGGCGCGCTTCAGGGTGTCGCTGACCGCCAGCGCCGGCAGGGCGCCGTCGGCGGTCTCCAGCGCCTTCAGCAGGGCTGCGACGTGGGCCTGGGTGACGAAGGGGCGGGCGGCGTCGTGGATCAGCACCGCCTCGGGCTGGCGCTCGCTGAGCGCATCCAGGCCCGCGCGCACCGAATCGACCCGCTCGGCCCCGCCGGCGACGATGCGCACGCCCTTGAGCCCGGCGAACACCTCCTCGGCGAAGGCGATCTCATCGGCTGAGGTCACCACCACCAGCGGGTCTGCGCCGGCCGCGCACAGCGCCTCGGCCGACCACCGCGCCACCGGCTTGCCTGCCAGCTTGCGCCACTGCTTTGGTGTTTCTCCACCCGCGCGCCGGCCCACGCCGGCGGCGACGATTACGGCCGCGAATTGCATGGCGCGCTTTTGGAGCGGGACGGCCGGCTTGTCCAGGGTGGCGCGTCCGCGCAACAAGCTGTTGAAAACGTAGCACAGGCGACTAGCCTGTACGGATGCCCGAAGCGATCGCGCCGGAAGTAGCTGACCGCCTCGATCGCAGCGCCCCTCTTGAAGCGGCGATGCGGCCGAAGGGCGCCTATGCGTTTGGGGTGATCTTCGCCCTCACCGCCCTGGTCACGGCCGCGGCGGTGTTCCTGACCGTGGGCGCGCCGTCCAGCCGGCCGCTGGCCGCGCCCAGCCGCTCCATCCTGGCGGTGCTGTCGGCCAACCTGGGCGTGATCATCTGCCTGGCCAGTTTCGCCGCCTACCGGGTGATCCGCCTGTTCGGAGCCCGGGCGCGCGACGCCGGCGTGCGGCTGCACCGCCGTTTCGTCATCACCTTCGCCCTGTCGGCGGTGGCGCCCGCGGTGATCATGGCGGTGTTCTTCGGCCTGCTGGTCAACCAGGGGGTGGAGACCTGGTTCTCCAACCGCGTGCGCACCGTGGTCGACAACGCCGCCACCGTCTCGCGCGCCTATGTCGAGGAGCAGAAGGAGTTCATTCGCAACCGGATGAGCCCCATGGCCGAGGACCTCGTGCGCAACGAGACCGGCTTCGAGCGCTCGCGCCTGCAGTTCAGCACCTTCCTGGCCAGCGAGACGGTGATCCGCGACATGGACGCGGTCTATCTGATCGACGGCGAGGGGCGGGTGATGGCCCGCGCCGAACAGCCCTCGGCCCCGCCGTTCCTGGCCCCGCCGGCGGCCGCCTTCACCGAGGCCATGCGTGCGCCCGGCGGGGTCAGCGTGCCGTTCTCCAACGACTACATCCGCGGCCTGATGAAGCTGCACGGCTATCCCGACGCCTATCTCTATGTGGCGCGCCGCATGGGCGAGGGGATCATGGCCCAGTTCCGCCGCTCGCAAGAAGCTGTGGAGGCTTACCGCCGGGCCGACCGCTACAGCGCCCGCCTGCAGGCCATCTTCCTGCTGAGCTATGTCGAGACCGCGTTGCTGGTGCTGGTCGGGGCCATCTGGGTCGGGGTCAATGTGGCCACCCAGATCGCCTCCCCGGTGTCGCGCCTGGTGCAGGCGGCCGACCGCGTGGCCTCCGGCGACCTCACCGCCCGGGTCGACACCCGCCGCGACCCCGAGGAGATCGCGGTGCTGTCGCGCGCCTTCAACCGCATGACCGGCGACCTGCAGGAACAGCAGGCCGCGCTCACCGCCGCCAACGAGGACGCCCAGTCCCGCAGGCGGTTCATCGAGGCGGTGCTGTCGGGGGTCAGCGCCGGGGTGGTGGGCCTGGATCCGGCCGGGCGCGTCTCGGCCATCAACGCCCGCGCCCTGACCCTGCTGGGCCAGACCGAGCTCCACGCCTACGGCCGCCCCCTGGTCGACATCGCGCCCGAGATGGCCGAGGTCATGCTGCGCGCCGCCAGCTCCGGCCACGACGCCGAGGCCGAGCTCGACGTGGTGCGCGGACCCGACACCCGGCGCCTGCGCGTGCGCGTGTCGGGCCGCAACGAGACCGGCCTGGTGCTGACCTTCGACGACATCACCCGCCTGCTCACCGCCCAGCGCAACGCCGCCTGGCGTGACGTGGCCCGCCGCATCGCCCACGAGATCAAGAACCCGCTGACCCCGATCCAGCTTTCGGCCGAGCGCATCCGCCGCCGCTACCGCCGCGAGATCACCAGCGACCTCGACACCTTCGATCGCTGCACCGACACCATCATCCGCCAGGTCGGCGACATCGGCCGCATGGTCGACGAGTTCTCCTCCTTCGCCCGCATGCCCGCCCCCAAGCTGGCCGAGGAAGACGCCGCCGAGCTGCTGCGCCAGGCGGTGTTCTCCGAGCGCGTGGCCAATCCCGAGGTCGAGGTGCTGAGCGAGTTGCCGGACGGCGTGGTGCGGCTGATCTGCGACGGGCGCCTGGTGGCCCAGGCCCTGCTCAACGTGCTGAAGAACGCCGGCGAGGCCATCGGCGCCCGCGTCGCCGCCGAGCCCGATCCGCCCGGCCGCATCATCGCGCGCCTGCTGTACGAGCCCGGCAGCATCGTGTTCGAGGTCGAGGACAACGGCCTCGGCCTGCCCGGCAAGGACCGCGACCGCCTGACCGAGCCCTATGTCACCACACGGGAAAAGGGCACCGGCCTTGGTCTGGCCATCGTCAAGCGCATTCTCGAAGAACACGGCGGCGAGTTGGAACTGACCGACGCGCGCCACGAGCGGGGGGCAAGGGCGCGTTTGGTCTTCCCAGCCCTGCATTCAACCCATGTAACGACACCGTCCACCATGGCGGCTGTCTGAACTGATGATTCGCGTCTAAGGGTAGCAAATGGCCACCGATATCCTCGTCGTGGACGACGAAGCCGACATCCGCGACCTCGTCGGCGGCATACTCGAAGACGAAGGCTACGGCGTGCGAACGGCGGCGGACTCCAACGCCGCCCTGGCGGCTATCCGCGCCCGCCGGCCCGCGCTGCTGATCCTCGATATCTGGATGCAGGGCGGGGGGCTGGACGGGCTGGAGCTGCTCGACCTGGTCAAGAGCTTCGACGCCGACCTGCCGGTGCTGATGATCTCGGGCCACGGCAACATCGAGACCGCCGTCAGCGCCATCAAGCGCGGCGCCTACGACTTCCTGGAAAAGCCGTTCAAGGCCGACCGGCTGCTGATCGTGGTCGAGCGCGCGCTGGAGGCCGCCTCGCTGAAGCGCGAGAACCGCCGCCTGCGCACCCAGGCCATCGCCCCCGAAGGGGTGATCGGCCACTCAGCGGTGGTGGTGCAGCTGCGCCAACTGGTGGCCAAGATCGCCCCGGCCAACAGCCGGGTGCTGGTCTCAGGCCCGCCGGGCTCGGGCAAGGAGCTGGTGGCCCGGATGATTCACGAGAACAGCCCCCGCGCCAAGTCCGAGTTCGTGGCGCTGAGCGCCGCCGGCATCTCGCCCGAGCGCATGGAGCTGGAGCTGTTCGGCGAGGAAGGCGAGGGCGGTCGCCCGCGCAAGATCGGCGTGTTCGAGCGCGCCCACGGCGGCACCCTGCTGCTCGACGAAGTGGCCGACATGCCGCGCGAGACCCAGAGCCGCATCCTGCGGGTGCTGGTCGAGCAGCGCTTCCGCCGCGTCGGCGGCGAGGAGCACGTTCAGGTCGACGTGCGGGTGATCTCGTCCACCTCCAAGAACCTGCGCGAGGAGATCGAGGCCGGCCGCTTCCGCGAGGACCTGTTCCATCGCTTGAACGTGGTGCCGGTGCGCGTGCCGGGCCTGGGCGAGCGGCGCGAGGACATCGCCGAGCTGGTCGAGTACTTCATCGGCCGCATCAGCGAGGCCACCGGCCTGCCCCGGCGTAAGCTGGGCGAGGACGCCATCGCCACCCTGCAGGTGCACGACTGGCCGGGCAATGTCCGCCAACTGCGCAACAACGTCGAGCGACTGCTGATCCTGGCGGTGGGCGACCCCAACGAGGTCATCACCGCCGAGATGCTGCCGGCCGAGGTGGCCGCCGCCGGCGCCGCCGGCTCCATGGGCCCCGAGCGCATCATCGCCCTGCCGCTGCGCGACGCGCGTGAGGTGTTCGAGCGCGAATACCTCACCGCCCAGATCCTGCGCTTCGGCGGCAACATCTCGCGCACCGCCGCCTTCATCGGCATGGAGCGCTCGGCCCTGCACAGGAAGCTCAAGTCGCTGGGCGTCTCGCCGCTGCGCGGCGGCGAGGAAGGTGAAGAGGACTGATGTCGCGTATCGCCTATGTGAACGGCCGCTACCTGCCGCACGGCGAGGCGGTGGTGCATGTCGAGGACCGCGGCTTCCAGTTCGCCGACGCGGTCTACGAAGTCTGGGCCATCCTCGACGGCAAGCTCACCGACGCCGAGGGCCATCTGGCCCGGCTGGAGCGCAGCCTTTCGGAGCTCAGCATCGGCTGGAGCTGGAGCCGCGAGGCCCTGCTGACCGTGGTGCGCGAGACTGTGCGCCGCAACCGCATCCGCGACGGCCTGGCCTATCTGCAGGTGACCCGCGGCGTCGCCCGCCGCGACCACCCGTTCCCGGTCGAGGCCCCGCGCCCGACCCTGGTGGTCACCGCCAAGGCGCTCGACCTGGCGGCGATGGAGGCCAAGGCCGCGAAGGGCGTGGCGGTGATCTCCCAGCCCGACATCCGCTGGGGCCGTTGCGATATCAAGACCGTCGGCCTGCTGCCCAACGTGCTGGCCAAGCAGGCCGCGCGCGAGGCCGGCGCCTACGAGGCCTGGCTGGTGGACGGCGATGGCCTGGTCACCGAGGGAGCCTCGACCAACGCCTGGATCGTCGACGCCAAGGGCGCGCTGCGCACCCGCGATACGGGCGCCAACATCCTGCGCGGCGTCACCCGCGCCACCCTGATCGAGCTGGCCCGCGAGATCCAGCTTCCGGTCGACGAGCGGCCCTTCTCGCTCGAGGAGGCCAAGGCCGCGCGCGAGGCCTTCCTGACCGCCGCCAGCGCCTTCGTCACCGCCATCGTCTCCATCGATGGTAGCGCTGTCGGAGATGGGCGTCCGGGCCCTGTCGTTCGGCGACTGCGCGCCCTATATCTGGACCACGCCCGGCGAAACGCCTGGTAGTCGTCGCTTAAACGGCGAAAAGCGGAGCGTGGGGGAACCGTTTCGACGGTCATCACTCTCTATTATTCGGGACATCCGGGGCAGGACGATTCCAGTGGAATTCGTCCGCTGCGCCGGGCGGAACGGGTTGCGACCGGGCGTGTCCCGGGCGTAAGCCAAGACCTGTGTGTGGTGGCCGTCCTGCGGTCGCCGTTACAATTCGAAGGACAAAAAATGTCGAACGACAAGAAGCAGAACCTCCAGGACACCTTCCTCAACAGCGTCCGCCGCTCCAAGACGCCGCTCACCATCTTCCTGGTCAACGGCGTGAAACTGCAGGGCGTGGTAACCTGGTTTGACAATTTTTGCGTGCTGCTGCGCCGCGATGGGCAATCCCAGCTGGTCTACAAGCACGCCATCTCCACCATCATGCCGGCCCAGCCCGTGCAACTGTACGAGCCGGCCGCCGAAAGCGAAGACATTTGAGCCGAGACACAGGCCAAGAGACTGCCAATACCCAAAAGGGCAAGGCGAAGGGCGTCGATCGGCGCCCTCCGCCCCAGTCCGCCATCGTCCTCCACCCCGAGCTGCTGAAGGGCTCGACCGCCCTGCGCGAGCCGGAGGCCCGGCTGGAGGAGGCCTGCGGCCTGGCCCAGGCGCTCGACCTCGAGGTCAAGGGCGCCGAGATCGTGCAGCTGCGCAATCCGAAGCCTGGAACCCTGTTCGGCTCGGGCAAGGTCGAGGAAATCGCCACCCAGGTCCGCGCCTATGACGCCAACGTGGTGGTGGTCGACGACGCGCTCACCCCGGTGCAGCAGCGCAACCTGGAAAAGGCCTGGAACGCCAAGGTCATCGACCGCACCGGCCTGATCCTGGAGATCTTCGCCCGCCGGGCCCGCACCCGCGAAGGCAAGCTGCAGGTCGAGCTGGCGCGGCTGGCCTACGAGCGCTCGCGCCTGGTGCGCACCTGGACCCACCTTGAGCGCCAGCGCGGCGGCTTCGGCTTCCTCGGCGGCCCCGGCGAAACCCAGATCGAAGCCGACCGGCGCTT
>FSXV01000055.1_pt1 | contig 10880 bp, 12 predicted proteins | sample 1638401 | NCBI WGS metagenome assembly FSXV01 (sample SAMEA3914788, study PRJEB12502) | metagenome | biome: forest; material: soil | place: Canada | collected 2011-07-03 | depth 0.1 m | reverse complement strand
GTGCCCGAGGTGCTGTCAGGCGCCACCATCTTCTCGCTCGACATGGGCGCGCTGCTGGCCGGCACCCGCTACCGCGGCGACTTCGAGGAGCGGGTCAAGCAGGTGGTCAAGGAGTTGGAGACCCATCCCAACGCCATCCTGTTCATCGACGAGATCCATACCGTCATCGGCGCCGGCGCCACCAGCGGCGGGGCCATGGACGCCTCCAACCTGCTGAAGCCGGCCCTGGCTTCGGGCACGCTGAAGTGCATGGGCTCCACCACCTACAAGGAGTTCCGCCAGCACTTCGAGAAGGACCGCGCCCTGGTGCGCCGGTTCCAGAAGATCGACGTGGTGGAGCCGACGCTCGACGACACCATCAAGATCCTCAAGGGCCTGAAGACCTACTACGAGGACTTCCACAAGCTGAAGTACACCGACGACGCCATCAAGGCGGCGGTGGAGCTGTCGGCCAAGTACATCACCGACCGCAAGCTGCCGGACAAGGCGATCGACGTGATCGACGAGGCCGGCGCCTCGCAGATGCTGCTGCCCGAGGCCAAGCGGCGCAAGAAGATCGGGGCCAAGGATATCGAGGCGGTCATCGCCAAGATGGCCCGCATCCCGCCGAAGTCGATATCCAAGTCCGACGTCGAGGCGCTCAAGAGCCTGGAAGACGACCTGAAGCGGGCCGTCTACGGCCAGGACGATGCGATCGCCCAGCTCTCCGCCGCCATGAAGATGGCGCGGGCCGGCCTGCGCGAGGCGCAGAAGCCGATCGGCTCCTACCTGTTCTCCGGCCCGACCGGGGTGGGCAAGACCGAGGTGTCGCGCCAGCTGGCCATGACGCTGGGCATCGAGCTGCTGCGCTTCGACATGAGCGAGTACATGGAGCGGCATACCGTGTCGCGGCTGATCGGCGCCCCTCCGGGCTATGTCGGCCACGACCAGGGCGGCCAGCTCACCGACGCGGTGGACCAGCACAAGCACGCGGTGGTCCTGCTCGACGAGATCGAGAAGGCGCACCCGGACGTGTTCAACATCCTGCTGCAGGTGATGGACCACGGCACCCTGACCGACTCCAACGGCAAGAAGGTCGATTTCCGCAACGTGGTCCTGATCATGACCACCAATGCGGGGGCCTCGGACAACAACCGCAACGGCATCGGCTTCGGCCGCGGCAAGGTGACGGGCGAGGACGAGGTGGCGATCACCCGGCTGTTCACGCCGGAGTTCCGCAACCGCCTGGACGCGGTGGTGAACTTCAAGGCGCTGGCGCCGGAGACCATCCGCCACGTGGTGCAGAAGTTCGTGCTGCAGCTCGAGGCCCAGCTGGCCGACCGCAACGTCACCGTCGAGCTTTCCGACGACGCGGCCGACTGGCTGGCCAAGAACGGCTACGACGAACTCTACGGCGCCCGGCCGCTGGCCCGGGTGATCCAGGAGCACATCAAGAAGCCGTTGGCCGACGAGATTCTGTTCGGCCGCCTGGTGCGCGGCGGGCACGTGAAGGTGGACCTGAAGGACGCCAAGATCGTGTTCGAGATAGACTCCCTGTCCGGCGAGACCCGCCCGGGCGAGATCGACGTCACCGCCGGCGACACCTTGGAAGAGCCGCTGAACGACAGCGAGACGCCGGAAGCCGACGAGACCGCCTTGGCCTGATCCGGCCTGCGGTTTCTGGAATTGAATGGGGCGCGTCCGGTTCGGGCGCGCCCTTTTTCTTTGGGCCAAACCGAGACGCACTGCGTCCTTCGAGACGCCCCCTGCGGGGGCTCCTCAGGATGACGAACGTGAGTGTTCAGAATTCTTCGTCATGCTGAGGAGCAGCGAAGCTGCGTCTCGAAGCACGCAGAATTCCTATTCGTCCGGCACGATGATGTCGGGGGCCTCGGGCAGGCGGAACTCGAACAGGCCGATGTCGAGCGGCTGCTGCGGCTTCACCGGAACCAGGGGCTGGCGGGTGAGGGCGGCCAGGGCGCGGCCGTCCAGTTCGCGGCCGTCCTCGGTGCGGCGCAGCCGTCGGGCGGACGCCGTGGGCTGGTCGGCGGCGGCTTCGAGTTTCCAGTAGGACACCGCCAGCCGCCACAGGGTGGGCGCGGCCGCGGCGGCTTGCGGCCAGCGCCGGCCGTCGCGATAGACCGGCTTGGCCGGGGCCTTGCGCACCGGCCGGCCATCGGCCGAGGACACCGGCGCCAGCTGGGCCCACAGCGCTTCACGCTCGGGCTGGGCGCGGCCGGGCCGCTCGTCCTCCACCCGCCCGGCATAGGCGTCCAGCGCCGCCTCGCGCGTGGCGAAGGCCGGGCCGGCGATCTCGGTGACGAAGCGCACCCCGCCATGCCGGGCGCGCGCCTCGCTTTCGCGCGCGGCGTGGCCGCGCGGCGCGTGCAGGGCGGCTTCGGCGGTTTCGGCCACCGGATAGAGGATTGCGGTCATGGTTCAATCTTGCGGTCTGGCCGGCCCATAGCCAAGTCCGCCGTGCGCGAGGACCCGCGCAGTTTCGGAGCAGAGCCATGCAGATCGACCTCAGCGGCAAGCGCGCCCTGGTCACCGGATCCTCGGCCGGCATCGGCTGGGCCATCGCCAGGAAGCTGGCGGAGAGCGGGGTGGAGGTGGCGGTCAACGGCCGCACCGCCGAGCGGGTCGAGAGCGCCATCGCCGAGCTGAAGGCCGCGGTCCCGGGCGGCGGCTTCACCGCGGCTCCGGGCGACGTGGCCACCGCCCAGGGCTGCGCGGCCATCGCCGAGGCGGCCGGCGACGTCGACATCCTGGTCAACAACGCCGGCTGGTTCGATCCCAAGGACGCCTTCTCGATCCCCGACGAGGACTGGACCAAGGCCTTCGAGCTGAACGTGATGAGCGGCGTGCGCCTGACCCGCCACTATGGCCCCAAGATGCGCGACAAGGGCTGGGGCCGCATCGTCTTCATCGCCTCGGAATCGGCGGTGCAGATCCCCACCGAGATGATCCACTACGGCTTCTCCAAGACCGCCCAGCTGTCGCTCACCCGCGGTTTCGCCCAGGCCCTGGCCCAGAGTGGGGTGACGGTGAACGCGGTGCTGCCGGGCCCGACCCGCTCGGAGGGCGTTGGGACCTTCCTGAAGACCCTGGCCGAGCAGGGCGGCGTCACCGAGGCCGACGTCGAGCGCGACTTCTTCCTGCATGGCCGGCCGAGTTCGCTGATCAAGCGCTTCGAGGAGAGCTCGGAGATCGCCGAGGTGGTGGCCTTCGTCTGCTCCAAGGAGGCGGCGATCATCACCGGCGCGCCCATTCGCGCCGAGGGCGGCATCCTGCAGTCGATCGCCTGACCGCTCCCGATTCTCCTCCTCTGCGAGAGCGGGGGGAGGGGGACCATGCGCAGCATGGTGGTGGGGGCGTATGCCGCGGCTCGCCCCCTCCGTCCGCTTCGCGGCCACCTCCCCCGCTACGCAGGGGAGGAGAACTAGCCCGCCTGTTCCCTGGCTCGACCCTTCGCTAAAAGACCGTCCATGCAGATGATCGTCACCGACCGTTTCGTCCCCGTCCGCGACGTGTTCCAGGCCGGGCTCGACGCCGGCGAGGAGCTGGGCGCGCGTTTCACTCTGGTGCAGGACGGCGAGGTGGTGCTGGATTTGTGGGGCGGCCATGCCGACCGCGCCCGCACGCGCGCCTTCGACGCCGAGACCCTGACCCCGGTGTTCTCCACCACCAAGGCCATCGCCGCCCTGCTGATCGCGCGGCTGGTCGATCAGGGCCGGCTCGACTACGGCCAGACCGTCGCCAGCGTCTGGCCCGAGTTCGCCCAGGCCGGCAAGGCCCACATCACCATCGACCAGGTGATGTCGCACCAGGACGGCCTGGCCGGCCTGCGCGAGCCGATGGACCCGGGCCTGTGGATGGACTGGGACGTCATCGTCGACAAGCTGGCGGCCATGGCCCCGCTGTGGGAGCCGGGGACCGCCTCGGGCTACCACCCCATCACCTATGGCTTCACTGCCGGCGAGATCTTCCGTCGCGTGGATGGCCGCAGCATGGGCCGGGCGCTGCGCGAGGACTTCGCGGAGCCGTTCGGCCTCGATCTCTGGATCGGCCTGCCCGACAGCGAGTTCGACCGGGTGGCCGAGCTGGAGCGGCCGACCCAGTTCGCCGATTTCGGCAAGATCACCGAGGTCAAGAAGCTGGCCTTCCTGACCAAGTGGGCCGCGCCGGGCGGGCGGGGCGGCGACGCCTGGCGCCGGGCCGAGATCCCTTCGGCCAACGGCCATGTCACCGCGCAGGGCATGGCGCGGCTGATGAGCGTCATGGCCAGCGGCGGCAAGCTCGACGGCCGCCAGGTGCTCAAGCCCGAGACCGTGGCCGCCGCCGGGCGCGAGCGCATCCGCGGCCAGGACCTGGTGCTGCCGTTCGAGCTGAGCTGGGGCGCCGGCTTCATGCGCAACGTCCCCAACATGTTCTATGGCGCGGGCGAGACCAGCTTCGGCCACTCCGGCTGGGGCGGTAGCTGCGCCTTCGCCGATCCCGAGCGTGGCCTGTCGGGCGCCTATGTGATGAACAAGCAGTCCTCGGACCTGATCGGCGACCCGCGCGCCGTGCGGCTGATCCAGGCGGCCTACGCCTGCCTGTAGGCCTGCCCGGCGCAGCGCCGGCTCAGCCGTTGTTAATCATGATTTGCAACTCAGGGTGCGTTATGCGCCGGGGCGCAATTACAGGCGGGAACGACGGTCATGTTGGGGCTTCTGGTGTTTGCGGCAGCGGTGAGCGCGGGGCCTTCGGCCTATGACGGCGGGGTCCTGACCTGTGTCGCCGGCGGCGCGCATTTCCAGATGTGGCAAGGCGCCAAGGCGGCGCCGACGCGCACGCTCAGCGCTGAGGTCAAGGCCGGCGAGATGCTGAGCGTGGACGCCACCGCCTGGACCGCCACGGCCGCGCCGGCGGAGGCGGACAAGGCCGCGGCCGACAGCTTCACGCTGCAGATCGCCGAACATGGGACGGGCTGGACCCGCCGCATGAAGAGCGACTTCAAATGCGCCGCCGCCGACCTGGGCAAGCGCACCGACTTCAAGCCTTCGGTCGCCGCGCGCTAGGTCTGTATTCGATTACCGCTCATCCCGGCATTCGCCGGGATGAGCGGATTTTGAATGGCACGGGCGCCAGCATTCGCTCATGTCGCAGCCGGCCAAGCGTGGCTGTTCGGGCCTTGTTAACCCTGCTCCTGAACCCTCAAATGTTAGCGGGTTCGCCCGTGGCTTGAGGAGCGACGGTCATGCTGGGGCTTCTGGTCTTGGCGGCAGCGGTGGCGAATGCGCCGCCGGCCTATAGCGGCGCCGACCTGGTCTGCGTCGCGGGCGGGGCGCATTTCGAGATGTGGCAGGGCGCCCAGGCGGCGCCGTCCCGCTCGCTCAGCGCCGACGTGAAGGTGGGCGAGGTCCTGAGCGTGGACGTGGCGGCTTGGGCCGCGACGGTGGCCGCGCTCGACGCCGATAAGGCCTCGGAAGACGGCTTCACCCTGGAGATTCTCGACAGTACGCCGGGGTCCAGCCTCCACGCCAAGGCCGCCTTTCGCTGCGCCGCCGAGGACGTGGGCAAGCACACCCGCTTCACCCCGCCGGCGGAGTAATCCACCTAGGCGGCGTCGCGGCTCTCGCTGACGTCGCGGCGGGGCGGGGCGCCGAACAGGCGGCTGTACTCGCGGGTGAACTGGGACACGCTCTCGTAGCCGACCTCGAACCCGGCGCGGCTGGCGCTCAGGCCCTCGCTCAGCATCAGCCGCCGCGCTTCCAGCAGGCGTAGCTGCTTCTGGAACTGCAGCGGCGACAGCGAGGTCGCAGCCTTGAAGTGCTGGTGAAAGGACGAGGGGCTCATGCCCGCCGCCGCCGCCAGTCGCTCCACCGGCAGGGGAGCCGCGAACTCGGCGCGCAGGATGGCGATGGCGCGGGCGATGCGCTGGGCGTGGCCGTCGGGCAGGGCCAGCCGGCGAAGCGCGCCGCCATGGCGTCCGGCCAACAGCCAGTAGTGCAGTTCCTTGAGGATCGCCGGGCGCAGCACCGGGATCGCCTCGGGCCGGTCGAGCAGGCGCATCAGGCGCAGGGCGCAGTCGGCGATCACCTCCTCGGTGTTGTCGAGGAACAGCGGCGGGTCGAACCGGGGCGGCGGCGCGGGGGCGGCGGCGCACTGGTCCATCACCTCGGCCATGACGCCCATGTCGAGTTCGATGGCCAGGGCCAGGTAGGGCGCGTCGCGCCGCGCCTGCACCACGCGCCCGGCGGTGGGCAGGTCCATGCTGACGATCAGCGACTGGCCGGCGGCGAAGGTGAAGGCCTGCGTGCCGATGGTCATGGCCTTGGCGCCCTGGAGAACCAGGCAAAGCACAGGCCGGTACAGCGAGCGCAGCGTGGGCGTGGGCGCATAGGCGCGCATCATGGCCAGGCCGGGCATGGGCGTGTAGGCGAAGCCCTGCTCATTGGCGTGGGCGTCGGCGTAACGCCATACCGCCTGCCGGAGCGCCTCGGCCGGGCCGGGGATTTCCTGCCGTATCTCCATGGCGCGATGTTAGCGCCGAACGGCGCGTCAGGGCAGCGGCTTTGGAGGATCAGGCAAATATCGCGGCGGTTCCGGCAAGTTCGCCGCAGCGCCCAGGCCTAGATCAGCGGCTCCCATTGCGAAGGAAGACGCGTGATGACCACCTCCTCCAAGATCACCCTGATCACCGGCGGCAGCCGGGGCCTCGGCCGCAACGCCGCCATCCACATCGCGCGCCGCGGCGGCGACGTGATCCTGACCTATCACAGCCACAGCGACGCGGCCGACGCCGCCGTGGCCGAGATCGAGGGGCTCGGCCGCAAGGCCGTGCCCCTGCGCCTGGATGTCGGCGAGGTTTCGAGCTTCGAGGGTTTCGCCGCCGAGGTGCGCAGGACCCTGGGCCAGGTCTGGGGCCGCGACGACTTCGATCACCTGGTCAACAACGCCGGCGTCGGCGCCCACTGCGCCTTCGCCGAGACCTCGGAAGCGGTGTTCGACCAAATGGTCAACGTGCACCTGAAGGGGCCGTACTTCCTGACCCAGAAGCTGCTGCCGCTGCTGGCCGACGGCGGCCGGATCATCAACCTGTCGAGCGGCCTGGCCCGCTTCACCCTGCCCAACATCAGCGCCTACGCCATGATGAAGGGCGGGATCGAGGTCATGACCCGCTACCTGGCCAAGGAGCTTGGGCCGCGCGGCATCGCCGTCAACACCGTGGCGCCCGGCGCCATCGAGACCGACTTCAGCGGCGGCATGGTGCGCGACAATCCCCAGGTAAACCGCATGGTGGCCGAGGCCACCGCGCTCGGTCGGGCCGGCCTGCCCGACGACATCGGGCCGGTGATCGCCTCGCTGCTGTCGGAGGATTTCCGCTGGATCAATGGCCAGCGCATCGAGGTCGCCGGCGGAATGTCGCTCTGAGGCCCGATTGAGCGGCGGCGGGCGCGCGTTGCGCCCGCCGTTGGAAGGACTACCCTCGGCCGGACGATGGGCAGGAGGAGACGCCATGGGCTCCGCAGCGTCCCGGCCGTTCGAGCTCGGCGGCATCGACCACGTCCTGCTGCTGATCGAGGATATGCCGCGCGCCCTGCGCTTCTATCAGGAGGTGCTGGGCTGCGAGCTGAAGCGGGAGCTGCCGCAGTATGGGATGGCCGAGCTGAAGGCCGGCGCCTCGGCGCTCGATCTGGTGGATGTCGCCGTCGCCGAGGGAGCCTGGGCGCGATCGCCGGCCGAGGGCGGCCGCAACATGGACCACCTCTGCCTGGCCATCAGCCGCTGCGCGCCCGAAGCCCTGCGCCGGCATCTGGCCGCGCATGGCGTGCTGATCGCGGAGGAGCGGACGGATCTGGAGGACGGACGCGAGATCCTGTCGCTCTACGTCCGCGATCCGTCCGGCAACACCATCGAGCTCAAGACGCGCACGGCCGGCGCCTAGCCGCCGGGTCGCGCATCCGCGGGCGGGGCCGCGGCGTACCTGCGGCGATCGCCCAGCCGGGGTGGTCCAACCGAGGAAACGCCCCCATGCAAATTCGCCTCACGTCCGCGCCGGTTCTCGCCGGCGCCCTATCGCTTGTGGTCTGCGCCGCCGCCTCCACCGCCTTCGCCCAGATGGGTGGGGCGCCGATGGCCGATCCCATGGTCGGCGGGGCGGCGATGTATTCCAACAAGACCATCGTCCAGAACGCGGTCAATTCGAAGGATCACACCACCCTGGTGGCGGCTGTGAAGGCGGCGGGGCTGGTGGACACCCTGTCGGGCCCCGGTCCCTTCACCGTCTTCGCGCCGACCAACGAAGCGTTCGGCAAGCTGCCGGCCGGCACGGTCGACACGCTGGTGAAACCCGAGAACAAGGACACCCTGGTCAAGATCCTGACCTATCACGTGGTCTCGGGGCGCTACACGGCGTCGGACCTGATGAAGCTGGTCAAGGCGGGCGGCGGAACGGCGACCCTCACCACGGTGCAGGGCGAGCCCCTGACCGTCACCCAGAGCGGCCGCCACCTGTTGGTGCGAGACGCCAAGGGCGGCGTGGCCAGGGTGACCATCGGCGACGTGATCCAGTCGAACGGCGTGATCCACGTGGTCGACACCGTGCTGATGCCGAGCTGACACCGGCGCGAGAGCCGCCTTCGTTAGCCGCGAGGGCGGCTCAGTCCGCCTAGGCCAGCAGCTTCTCGATCTCGCCGTCCAGCGCCTCGGGCTTCACGTTGGGGGCGAAGCGGGCTTTGACCTGGCCCTGGCGGTCGACCAGGAACTTGGTGAAGTACGCACTCTATTCCGCGCTACCAACCCGGTGGCCATTTGGCGGCTCCGCCAGACTACTCAAATAAATCCCACGCGTCGTAGGTCGAGCCATCAGCTGATTTTCGGCTAACTAAAAGCCAAGTTATTCCCGTGTCGGTGTTCATTAAGAATGTATGTTTCGCTGCAAGGGAGGAGCTGAATAGCTGATAGTGGGATCTGCCATCCCCCTTGCACGCTGGCTTTGAATCGATATCCATCGCTTCCCATGCGGTGCCATTATTCTTAGTTGAAACGAGTATGGATACCGACCCGCAAAATCGATCGAGTCGGAAGGTCCATCTAGCCGCTAAATGAGATTGAACGATTTCGTATCGGTCGTTCGATGAGATCGTGGAGCTTGTGTGAGGCGGGATCACGTCGTTTTGGGCGCGGGCGGGGGCCACCCACATTGTAAAACCGACCGCAAAGAGACTCGGTAGAACGCACTTCCTCATGTCGTCCCTCACGCGCGTCGCGCCGTTTCGCTGGTTGTGACGTTAGCGACGGCTCACGATCCGAAGCAGATTGGGATTGCTCCTGATTGCATAACCCTTCTCCCGAAGCCGAGAGTTTAATAGCCGATCTCGGGAGGCTCAGCGAGGATAACAAAATGCGATTCCCGCCGCGGCATAAGTCTTGATCCAATATGCTCGGTTGGCTCGGGTCAGATGGATGTCCGCAGCTTTGCAGGGGTAATCGTCTAGGCCGTGTGACACGCCGAGTAAGGTGTGGCCGGCTTCCAAGACAGCAATCCCCAATTCCACGATTGCCGGAAAGGTGTCGGCCGTTTGGAATTGGGGTGTGAAGCCGTCAGCGATTTGGGATTTGAGAGCGTATGTCATCGACGAAGCTCATGTTGTTGAGCATGAGATCACCACTTTGGCCGCTCGTCAAAAACGGACCAGTCGCTAGCGGCCGCTGCGTGCCGTCAGCGCCTTTTCGATGTCGCTCTCCAAGTCTTGCGGCTTCACGTTGGGAGCGTAACGAGCAATCACCTGACCGGTGTGATTGCAAAGGAACTTGGTGAAGTTCCACTTGATCCCCTCGGTGCCGAGCAGGCCGCGCTTCTGCTTCTTGAGGAAGTCATACAGCGGCGCGGCGCCCGGTCCGTTCACCTCGATCTTGGCGAACATGGGGAAGTCGACGTCGTAGGTGAGCGAGCAGAAGTTGGCGATCTCGGCCGCGTCGCCGGGCTCCTGCGCGCCGAACTGGTTGCAGGGAAAGCCCAGCACCCGCAGGCCACGGCCGGCGTAGGTGCGGTGCAGCGCCTCCAGCCCGGCATATTGCGGGGTGAAGCCGCACTTGCTGGCGGTGTTGACGATCAGCAGCACCTCGCCGCGATAGTCGGCCAGCGCCTTGGGATGACCGTCGAGGGTCTGGACGGTGAAGTCGTAGACGCTGGTTCCAGAGGCGCTGGCTTGGCTCATCAGGCGGGCTCGCGCACCAGTAGGCCGCGCTGGTCGAGCAGCTGGGCGATCTGCACCGCGTTCAGCGCCGCGCCCTTGCGCAGGTTGTCGGACACGCACCAGAACGCCAGGCCGTTCTCCACCGTGGAGTCGGTGCGCAGGCGGCTGACATAGACGGCGAACTCGCCCTGGCTTTCCTTGGGCGTCATGTAGCCGCCGTCCTCGCGCTTATCGACCACCACCACGCCGGGGCTCTCGCGCAGGATCTCGCGCGCCTCGTCCTCGTCCAGCGGGCGCTCGAACTCGACGTTCACCGCCTCGGCGTGGCCCACGAACACCGGCACGCGCACGCAGGTGGCGGTGAGCTTGATGGCCGGGTCGAGGATCTTCTTGGTTTCGGCCGCCATCTTCCACTCTTCCTTGGTGAAGCCGTCTTCCATGAAGGTGTCGATGTGGGGGATGACGTTGAAGGCGATCTGCTTGGTGAACTTGTGCGGATCGCTCGGGCCCAGCACGAACACGTTCTTGGTCTGGGTCCACAGCTCGTCCATGGCCTCCTTGCCGGCGCCGGACACCGACTGGTAGGTCGAGACCACCACCCGCGTGATCTTGGCTGCGTCGTGCAGCGGCTTCAGCGCCACCACCAGCTGGGCGGTGGAGCAGTTCGGGTTGGCGATGATGTTCTTCTTGCGGAAGCCCTCGATGGCGTCGGGG
>FSXV01000031.1_pt1 | contig 10963 bp, 11 predicted proteins | sample 1638401 | NCBI WGS metagenome assembly FSXV01 (sample SAMEA3914788, study PRJEB12502) | metagenome | biome: forest; material: soil | place: Canada | collected 2011-07-03 | depth 0.1 m | reverse complement strand
GCCGCTGTACGACCCGTCCAAGTCGTTCAACAAGGTCAAGTCCAAGGGCGCGCTGCCGTGGGAGCCGCTGGTCGCCGCCATCGACACGGTGGGCGAGCCGGCCCTGGGCGCCGACAAGCCGATTCGCACCGCCCCGTCGCCGACCCCAGGCGAGGTGACCATGGTCCAGCCGGCCAACCCGCCGCCGGCCAACCAGCCGCTGGACACGGTGCAGCCGACCTCGCCGACGCCCACCTCGACAGGCTTGGGAGCGTCAGCCTTAAACGAGCCGACCCGCCTGGGCGCCAAGCCGCTGCCGCCGACGAGCTTCGCCCCTGAGGAATAAGGGAACGGAGGCTGAGCCGTTTTGGTTTAGATTGGTGAGCGCTTCGCCGGGTGGATGAACGGGTCAGTCAGCTTCGGTTCAGCCTGCTTCGTGCGTTAGTGACCATCAAACCGACCTCGACAGGGGAACACTCGCACATGCCGTTATCCACCGCGCTGGTACGCCCGACGATGCTGGCGGTCGCGCTTAGCATGGCGGCCTCTCCTTTCGCCGCCGGCATAGCCCAGGCCCAGAACTATCCGTCCTACAGCCAGCCGCCGGGCGGCTATCCGCCGTCGGGCGAGGACCAGGGGCAAGACCAGGGGCCGCCTCCGGGTTACGGGCAGCAGCCCTATGGCCAGCAGCCGAACTACAACCAGCCCCCGCCGGGCTATGGCCAGCAGCCCTATGGGCAGCAGGGCTATGGCCAGGACCAGGGGCCGCCGCCGGACAATCAGGGTCCGCCTCCGGGCTATGGCCAACCGCCCCAGCAGGGGTACGGCCAGCAGCCCTATGGCCAGCAAGGCTATGGCCCGCCCCCGGGCTACGGTCAGCAAGGCTATGGCCCGCAGGGTGGGGACCAGGGCCCGCCGCCGCCTCCGGGTGGCGACTACGGCGATCAATCGGCCCCGCCGCCGCCCCAGGGCTATGATCCCAATTCGCCCGACGGCCGGATGGACCCGGCTCAGGATCAGCAATACGCCGCCGCCGCCGAGTCGTGGGCGACGGCCAACTGCGTGCGGTCGGGCGGCAACGTCGCGGGCGGCGCGGTGGTCGGCGGTGCGCTGGGCGCGCTGCTGGGCGCAGGCCTGGCCGGACGGCATGACCGGGGCGTCGGCGCCCTGGCCGGCGCCGCGGGCGGCGCTGTCCTGGGCGGCGCGGTTGCCGCCAACAGCGGCGGCGCGGCCACCAGCCCCGGCTGCCCTCCGGGCTATGTGCTGCGCGGCGGCGCCCCGGCCTTCTACTATGGCGGTCCGGTGCTGTACGCGGCGCCGGGCGACTACAACCCGTGGCTCTTCTACGGCGGCCGCTGGGTCTATCGCCCGTACCCGTACCATCGCTGGTACTATCGTCATCACTATCGTCCCTATTGAGGACGCCGTGGGGGAGGGGGTCTTGCTGGACCGCCCTCCCTGCGGTTTAGTCAGTTCATCCTAGGTTGAGGGGGAAATAGATGCGCGCGATTCTCGTCACCGCTGCCGCGTTCGCCTTGCTGGCTACCGGCGCCAACGCCCAGTCGTCGAAGATGATGATGACGGCCAAGCCGGCCATGACCGCTAAGCCGGCGATGTCGGCCATGACGTCCAAGACGACGACCACCAAGTCCACGGCCATGACGCACAACGGCAAGCCGCGTACCGCGGAGTCGATCGAGTGCTCCAAGCAGGCCGACACCAAGAACGTGCACGGCAAGGACCGCAAGAAGTTCATGAGCGACTGCAAGAAGGCGGCGACCAAGCACTAAGCTTTCGTCGAGCTACACGGACGGCGCGGTGGGACCACCCCCCGCGCCGTTTCGCTTGGGTGCGTTAGGCGCATGGAAGCGGCTTCTCCGCCCCATCGTGCTCTAGGGGGCTGGACCCGCATCGGCCTCCTATGGCATCTAGCCAACCCCTGTCGGGACGGCGTTCATCCGCCGCCTGACGGGTCTGCGGGCGTGGTGAAACTGGTAGACGCGCCGGACTCAAAATCCGGTTCCGAAAGGAGTGTCGGTTCGACCCCGACCGCCCGCACCACTCTTCGGCCCTAAGAGGCCGATCTCAGTTTCCGCTCAGCAGGGCCTGGGTTGCGGCCGTGACGTCGGCCTGGCGCATCAGGCTTTCGCCCACCAGCATGGCCTTGGCCCCGGCGGCCTTGAGGCGCGCGGTGTCTTGGGCCGTGAAGATGCCGCTCTCGCCCACCAGCAGCGCGTCCTGGGGCGCCAGCGGGGCCAGGCGCTCGGTCACGGCCAGGTCGGTGACGAAGCTCCTGAGATCGCGGTTGTTGACCCCCACCAGGCGCGCGCCGAGCTGGCCGGCGCGGACCATTTCAGCCGCGTCGTGCACCTCGACCAGGGCGTCCATGCCCAGGCGGTCGGCCTCCGACATCAGCTCGGCGGCGAGCGCGTCATCGACCATGGCCAGGATCACCAGGATGGCGTCGGCGCCCAGCGCGCGGCTTTCGGCCACCTGCCAGGGATCGACCAGGAAGTCCTTGCGCAGCACCGGCAGGGCGGTGGCCGCGCGCGCCTGCTGCAGGAACTCATCGGCGCCCTGGAAGCTCGGGCCGTCGGTCAGCACCGACAGACAGTGGGCCCCGCCGGCCTCATAGGCGCGGGCCAGCACCGGCGGGTCGAAGTCGGCGCGGATCAGGCCCTTGGACGGACTGGCCTTCTTCACCTCCGCGATCAGGGCCAGGCCCGGGGCCTCGACCAGGGTCCTGGCGAAGCCGCGTGGCGGCGAGGCGGCCTTGGCGGCGGCGTCCACCTCGGCCTGGGCGCGGGCCGCCTTGCGCTCGGCCACATCGGCCCGCTTGTAGTCGGCGATGCGGGACAGGACGTCGGTCATGCGTCGGTTTTCTCAGTAGGCGTGTTGGTGAGGCGGACCAGGGCGTCCAGGGCCGAGCGGGCGCGGCCCGCGTCGATGGCCTCGGCGGCGCGGACGATGCCGTCCTCCAGCGTCTCGACCTTCTCGGCCACCAGGAAGGCGGCGGCGGCGTTGAGCAGCACCACGTCGCGATAGGGGCCGTGGCGCCCGTCCAGCAGCTCTGAGAGGGCCTTGGCGTTCTCGGCCGGGTCTCCGCCGCGCAGGTCGTCGAGGCTGGCCCGCGGCAAGCCCACGGCCTCCGGCGTGATGTTGAACAGGCGCACGCCGCCGTTGCGCCATTCGACTACGGAGGTCGAGCCGGTGGTGGTGAGCTCGTCCAGGCCCGAGCCGTGCACCACCCAGGCCCGCTCGCTGCCCAGCGCACCCAGCACCCTGGCCAGGGGCTCGATCAGGCGGGGGTCGTAAACGCCGAGCACCTGACGCTGGGCCCCGGCGGGGTTCGAAAGCGGTCCCAGCAGGTTGAAGATGGTGCGGAAGCCCAGCTCCTGGCGGATCGGCGTGACGTGGCGCATGGCGCCGTGGTGGGCCGGGGCGAACAGGAAGCACAGGCCGGCTTCCTCCAGCGCCCGGCGCGACTGCTCGGGCGTGGCGGCGATGTTGACGCCCAGCGCGCTCAGCACGTCGGACGAGCCCGAGCGCGAGGAGATGGCGCGGGCGCCGTGCTTGGCCACCTTCAGCCCGCCGCCCGCCGCCACCAGGGCCGCGGCGGTGGAGATGTTGAAGGTGTGGGCGCCGTCGCCGCCGGTGCCGCAGGTGTCGACCACCTGCATCCCGTGCTCCAGCATGGTGGCCGAGCGGCGCATGGCGCGGGCGCAGGCGGTGATCTCGCCCACGGTCTCGCCGCGCATGCGCATGGCGGTCACCGCGGCCGCAACCTGGGCCGCCGTCGCCTCGCCGCGCAGGCAGGCGGTGAAGAACAGCTCCGCGTCGGCTTCCGACAGGGTCGCCCCGTCGGCCAGACGCGAGAGCAGGGGGCGGAAAGCGTCCGACATCAGGCCGGCACCGCCGCCACGTTGACGCCCGCCGAGGTCAGGAAGTTGGCCAGCATGCGGTGGCCGCCCTGGGTGGCGATCGATTCGGGATGGAACTGCACGCCCTGAATCGGCCGGCTCTCGTGGCGCAGGCCCATGATCTCGCCGTCCTCGGTCCAGGCGGTGACCTTGAGCACGGCGGGCAGGCTTTCCGGCTCCACGGCCAGGCTGTGGTAGCGGGTGGCGGTGAAGCCGTCGGCCAGGCCCTCGAACACGCCCTCGCCGCGATGGCGAATCGGGCTGGTCTTGCCGTGCATCAGTTGCTTGGCGCGGATCACCTTGCCGCCGAACACCTGGCCGATGGCCTGGTGGCCCAGGCACACGCCCAGGATCGGCAGGTCGTCGGGGGCCTTTTCCAGCAGCGACAGGCAGATGCCGGCCTCGTTGGGCGAGCAGGGACCGGGCGAGAGCAGCACGGCCTGGGGCTTCATGGCGATGGCGTCTTCGGCGGTGAGCACGTCGTTGCGGCGCACCACCGTCTCGGCCCCCAGCTCCTCGAGGTAGTGCACGAGGTTGTAGGTGAAGCTGTCGTAGTTATCGATCACCAGGATCATGCTTAGCCTGCGCGCAGTCGAAGCCGGAGGGGAGCCGGCCGGAGGGGTCTTAAGCGTTCAACCGCCACGGTCCAAGCCCGCTATGGGCTGCAAGCTGGGCGGGAACGCGGCGTTAACCTTCTCGGCGTCTCCTCGATACCCATGCTGAAGACGCCGAATCGCAACGCGAAAACGACGCTGTCCCTGGATGAGGCCCGGGCCAAGCTGGCTGCGCCGGCGCGGCGCGAGCGCATCATGCCCTTGCTGGCCGCCGCCGGCCTCGCCGCCGTCAGCGCCCTGGCGCTGGCCGCCTCAGTGATTCTGGGTCCGCCGGGCCTGGAGCGCGCCCAGGCCGCGCCCGCGCCGATCCACGGCCAGGGCTGATCTCGTTCTGCTAAATCCCTGCTGGCGGGAGGCTCAGGCGAAGCGCCAGGCCTCCTCCGCCGCCCGCCGCAGGGCGCGGGACTTGTGCAGGGTCTCTTCGTATTCGGCGTTCGGATCGGAATCGGCCACCACGCCGCCGCCGGCCTGCACGTACATCATCCCGTCCTTGAACAGGGCGGTGCGCAGCAGGATGCAGGTGTCGACCTGGCCGGTGGCCGAGATGTAGCCGGCGGCCCCGGCATAGGCCATGCCGCGCTTTTCGGTCTCCAGCTCGTCGATGATCTGCATCGCCCGCACCTTGGGCGCGCCGGACAGGGTGCCGGCGGGCAGGGCGGTCAGCATCACGTCCACCGGATCGAGCCCCTCAGGCGCGTCGCCCTCCACGTTGGAGACGATGTGCATGACGTGGCTGTAGCGCTCGATGGAGAAGCTTTCCGTCACGCGAACCCGCGGCCCCGGCGGCCGCTCCAGGTGCTGGCCTTCCTTGTCGCCGAGCTTGACCGCGCGACCGACGTCGTTGCGGCCGAGGTCGAGCAGCATCAGGTGCTCGGCCCGCTCCTTGGGATCGGCCAGCAGCTCGCGCTCGAGCGCCAGGTCCTGCTCCGGCGTGGCGCCGCGGGGGCGGGTGCCGGCGATCGGGCGGATGGTGACCTTGCCGTCGCGCAGCCGCACCAGGATCTCCGGGCTGGAGCCCGAGAGCTGGAAGTCGCCGAAGTCGAGGAAGAACAAGAACGGCGACGGGTTCAGCCGTCGCAGCGCCCGGTAACAGGCGAACGGCGGCAGGGCGAAGGGGGCGCGGAAGCGCTGGCTCGGCACCACCTGGAAGATGTCGCCGGCCTCAATGTAGCGCTTGGCCCGTTCGACCATGTCGCAATAGGCCTCGCGGGTGATCGGCGAGGTCAGGGGCGGTTGGGTCGAAGGCGCGTCGGCCAGCAGCAGATCGGATTGGCGCGCGGCGCGGCCGTGCTCCAGCGGCTGGGCCAGCTGGGCCTGGACCTCGGCCAGCCTCTGCACCGCCTGGGCGTAGGCCGCCTCGGCCGACAGGGCCGAGGGGCGCACCGGGGTGATCAGCACGATTTCCTGGGCCACCGAATCGAACGCCGCCACGATCGAGGGGCGGGTCATGACGCCATCGGGCAGGGCGAGCGCGTCGGGCTTGGCCGGGCCCAGCGGCTCGACCAGGCGGATCATGTCGTAGCCGATGGCGCCGAACAGGCCGGCGGCGGCCGGCGGCAGCTCGGGCGGCAGGGCGATGCGCGAGGCGTCCACCAGCTGGCGCAGGGACTCCAGTGTCGGCAGGGCCTCGGGCTGATAGTCGCCGCCCTCCACCCCGCCGTCACGGGCGATCTCGGCGCGCTCGCCGAAGCAGCGCCACACCAAGTCGGGCTTCAGGGTGATGAAGGAGTAGCGGCCGCGCCAGGCCCCGCCCTCCACCGACTCGAACAGGAAGGCGAAGGGCTGGCCCAGGCCGATCTTGAGATAGGCCGAGACCGGCGTCTCCAGATCGTCGATCAGCCGGGTCCAGACCACCTGCGCCTCGCCGCGGGCGTAGGCTGCGGCGAAGGCGGAGGCTTGGGGCTGGACCGTCACGGCGCGGGGCTCTGGTCGCCGCCGCCGTTCACTGCGCTGCGGGCGCGGGCGTAGTCGACCTTGGGCTTGACCATGTCGCGGGCGGCGTTGCGCACGGCCGTGGCCAGGTCCTGCACCACGCTCTGGCTGGCCTGGCGGCGGGCGTTGGCGGCGGCCTGGGAGACGTCCTTGCCGGAGGCCGGCACGGTCCCCTGCACCTTGGCCACCACATAGCCGATCTTCACGTCGGGGCCGGTCACCACGTCGTTGGGCGCGCCCTGGAAGACCGCGGACAGCAGCTCGTTGCCGAAGGTCTGGTTCACCGACCCGCGGGTCACGCCCACGCCATGGCCGAGCGGCACGCCGGCGGCGGCTGCGGCGGCTTCCATGGTCTGGCCCTTCTTGACCTGGGCGGCGATGCCCTCGGCCTTGGCCTTCAGGCGGGCGACCAGGTCGCGCTGCATCACCACGCGGACCAGCAGCGGCCGCACCTGATCCAGCGGCGGCAGGGCCGGCTTGACGATCTTTTCCAGGTGCAGGGCGGCGTATTCACCCTGGCCCAGGTCGATCAGGTCGGTGTCGGAGCCGGCCGAGGTCAGGGCGAAGCCCGCCTGCAGCAGCTTGGGCGGCATCGGCACCTGCTTGGGCTGCAGCTCGAGCGTCACGCCCTTGTCGGTGGTGGCGGGCAGGGTGGCGGTCTCGGCGCCGAGGGTCTTGGCCGCCTGCAGCAGGGTGGCGCCGCCGGAGCGGGCGTCCTCGAACTTCTGCACCTCTTTGTCGATCACGCCCTGGGCGGCGTCGCGCTTCACCTCGGCTTCGATCTTGGCGCGCTGCTCGTCGAGCGTGGCGACATGGCCGGGGGTCACCTTGACCAGCTTCAGCACCGCCAGGCCCAGGTCGCCCTGCACCGGGCCCTGCACCTTGCCCTCGGTCATGGCGAAGGCGGCGTCGCCGATCTTGCGGTCGGTGATCGCGCTCTTGGGGCTGTCGGTATAGCCCAGGGGCTGGGTGTTCAGGCTCTTGGCCACCACGGCCGGATCCTCGCCCTTGGTCAGGCGGGCGGCGACGGCGGCGCCCTGGGCGGCGTCATGCACCGGGATCTCGACCAGGGTGCGCTTCTCGGGCGTGGACAGGCTGTCCTTCTCGAAGTCGAAGCGCTTCTGCACCGCGGCGGGATCGACGGTCATCTTGGGGGTCTGCAGCGCGGTCGAGAAGCGCAGCAGGGTGAAGACGCGGCCCTCGGGCAGGGTCAGGCCCTGGGCGTTCTGCTTCATGAAATCGGTCAGCTGGGCGTCGGTCGGCAGGGTCGGCGCGGGCACGGCGTTGGGGCCCAGCACCAGGTAGGAGAAGGTGCGGCCTTCGCCGACAAAGGCGGCCTGCAGCGCCGAATAGAGCAGCGGCGCGCGCATGCCGGCGGCCATGCCCGAGACGAACTGGGTCTGGGCCAGCTGGTCGCGCAGCACCGCCTCGAACTCGGCGTCGCTCATGCCGATCTGGCGCACGAACTGTTCATAGGAATCGCGGTCGAAGCGGCCGCTGACCGCGTTGAAGAAGCGCGGGGCCTTACGGATCTCGTCCACGACCAGCTTGTCCGACGGCACCACGCCCGAGCGGCGCAGGAACTCGGCGAAGGCCTCGTCCGAGGCGATCGAGTCGGCCACCTGGCGATCCAGGTTGTGCGCGACGGCGTCCTGCACCGTGATGTTCTGGCCGGACTGCTGATTGTATTGCTTCAGCTCGTCCATGAACATCTGGCGGAAGCGGGCGGCGCTGACGGTGCGCTTGCCGGCCTGCACGACCGAATCACCGGTGGTGATGCCGCGGAACACGTCACGGATCCCCCAGAGGCCGAAGCTCGCCACCAGGAGGGCGATCAGGACCTTTGCAACAGGCGATTTCGCCAGGGCGCGAAACTGAGACAGCATTGAGCTTGGGAACCTCGTAGGACGAATACGCCCTATAGGGGAGCGGTACGGCGCCGAGCAAGGCTTGGCGCTACACCGCGTCCACGTGACAGCGCGGTCAGGGTGACAGCGCGGTTGCGTTAGCTTAGCTGCCTACCGCTCAGACCCGAGAAAACCCAACGAGAGTCAGAATTTGATCGAGACGACGCGAAAACTCGTCGCCGGAAACTGGAAGATGCACGGCGCCGCCCACGCGCTGGAGGAAGCCTGCGAGCTGTCGAAGGCGCTGCAGGCCGAACCGGCGCGCTGTCGGGTGGCTCTGTTCCCGCCCGCCGTCCTGATCCACCGCATGGCCGAGGTCGTCGCCGACGGCCCGGTGGCGGTGGGCGCGCAGGACTGCCACGTGGAGGCGGAAGGGGCCCATACCGGCGACCAGAGCGCCGAGATGCTGCACGACGCCGGCGCCACCATGGTGATTCTGGGCCACTCCGAGCGCCGCACCAACTACGGCGAGACCGACGACCTGGTCGCCGCCAAGGTCCGCGCGGCGTTGCGCAGCGGACTGGAGCCGATCATCTGCGTGGGTGAGACCCTGCTGGAACGCGAATCGGGACGGGCGCTGGCCGCGGTCGGACGCCAGGTCCGAAACTCGCTGCCCGACGAACTGAGGGGCCAGGCCTTCGCCGTGGCCTATGAGCCGGTGTGGGCCATCGGCAGCGGCTTGACCCCGACTGTGGCTCAGGTGGAGGAGGTGCATGGCCTGATCCACCGCCTGTTGAAGGATCGTTTCGGCGCCGGCGGTGACATGCCGGTGCTCTACGGCGGCTCGGTCAAGCCCGCTAACGCCGCCGAGCTGATGGGCGCCAAGGGGGTGGACGGCGCGCTGGTGGGCGGCGCCTCGCTCAGGGCCGAGGATTTCCTGCCCATCGTGCGGGCGGCCTGAGCGGCAATCGCCTGTGCGTGCTTCGAGACGCGGCCAAGGCCGCTCCTCAGCATGACGAAGGGAAGTGAACGCCCACGTCCGTCATCCTGAGGAGCCCCGCCGTTAAGAGCGCTTTGGGGGGCGTCTCGAAGGACGCAGAACTGATCAGTCGCCCTTGCGCTCGAAGGCGGCGCTGATGATCAGGCCGACATTGTCACCCACCATCGGCACGTACTTGGTCACGCCGAAGTCGCTGCGCTTGATCTGGCCCGTCACCTCGAAGCCGGCGATGTAGGCGATGCCGATCGGATTGCGGCCGGCGCCGTTGAAGTGGACGTGCAGGGTCGTGGGCTTGGTGACGCCGTGGAAGGTGAGGTCGCCGGTCACGTCCGCGTCGCTCGGTCCGGTCTGGTGCACGGCGGTCGAGGCGAAGGTGATGACCGGGTACTTGTCGGCCTCGAACCAGCCCTTCAGCTCCTTGTCGAGCGAGGGATTGGTGGTGGTGACGCTGGCGGCGGGGATGCTCACCTGCAGGCTGCTGGCCTCGGGGTGGGCGGCGTCGAGCGTCAGCTTGCCGCTGACATCGGTGAAATCGCCGTACCAGGTGGTGAAGCCCATGTGCGAGACGCTGAACAGCACGCGCGTGTGGTGGGGCTCGATGGCGTAGGCGCCGGGCTTGACCGCGGCCGGATCCGGGTTGGCGGCGCCTTCGGCCCGAACCGATGTGGCCAGCGACAGCACGGCCAGGGCGCCGAGGGCGGCGAGGGAGAGACGATTGCTCATGAAATGCCTCTGCTTTTGGGGGCCTTTGCCTTGGGGCCGCGGGCCCGGCGGCCTGTTAGAGCCCCTTGCCGCACCCTCTGCAACTGCGAGCGTAGCGGTTGGCCGCAGGCAATGACGGCCGACACGCTAGCGTCCCGCGACAGTCGGTGTTACAGGGCCCCCTTGATCTGTGGCGCTCGACGCCGCACCTGTTCACCCGTCCCTCACCGCGGATCGCGCTTCACGCCATGCTGCTCGGCTTCTTGCTCGTATTGTTGGTGCTCGTCTGCATCGCCCTGACCACGGTCATCCTGTTGCAGCGCTCCGAAGGGGGCGCGCTGGGGATGGGCGGGGGGCCTTCGGGCTTCATGTCCGCCCGCGGGGCGGGCGACCTGCTCACCCGCATCACCTCGATCCTGGCTGCGGCCTTCTTCGTGCTGTGCCTGCTGCTGACCATCCTGTCGGGCCGCGTCCACACCGGCTCCTCGGTGGTCGACCGCCTGAAGGTGCAGGGCCTGAACCCCGACGCCATGAACCGCGTGCTGGCCCCGGCGCCGGCTCCGGCCCAGCCGACCGGCCAAGCCCCCGGGCAGCCGTCGTCGCCAGCCTCGCAGTTCGAAGCGCCGCGCCCCGAAGTGCACACCGCCCCCGCCGGCAGCCCGGCCGCCCAGTTCGGCCCGCCGCCGACCTCGACCCGTGACAACGGCGCCCACGCGCCGTCCAACGTCCCCGCCACCCAGCCCGCGCCGCAGAGCACCCCCACGGTTGCTCCGGCCGCCGCCGCTTCGCCCCCCGCCTCCACGTCCAGCCCGGCCGCCGCCAACCAAAGCGCGCCTAAGCAATGATGATGACAGGCGACAAGGCGAATCAGCGGTAAGCTGAACGTCCATGGCCCGCTATATCTTCATCACCGGCGGCGTGGTGTCTTCGCTCGGCAAGGGACTGGCGTCCGCGGCCCTTGGAGCGCTC
>FSXV01000037.1_pt1 | contig 11175 bp, 10 predicted proteins | sample 1638401 | NCBI WGS metagenome assembly FSXV01 (sample SAMEA3914788, study PRJEB12502) | metagenome | biome: forest; material: soil | place: Canada | collected 2011-07-03 | depth 0.1 m | reverse complement strand
GTCCTCGTCCTCGAGCCAGAACACCTGCACCACGCGGCGCTCGCCGGCGAAGGGCTTGTGGCCGTGCCAGCTGTCGTCGGCGCGGGCGAAGGCGGCGAAGCCGCCGTAGCGGGCCGGGATCGGATCGGTGCCGGGGCCGTCGAGGTCCGGGCCCTCGAGGAAGCGCAGCGCCCCGCCCTCGCTCGACCAGTCGTCGTTCAGATAGACCAGCGCCGTGGCCACCTTGTCCTCGCCGTCGGTATGCGGACGGCCGTCCTTGGTCGCCGACCACTTGCGCACCACGATCATGCGCGGGTGATTGACCAGGTCGCGGCTGAGCTTCTCGCCGACGATGCGCGAGAATTCGGGGCTGTTGAGGTCGTCCAGCAGACGCTGGAAGGTCGGGCCGTAGGTCAGCTGCTCGACCGGGAAGAAGCCGGTCTTGGTCTCGTCCGGGAAGTCGCGCGCGAGATCGGCCTTATCCGTCTCGGCCAGCAGGCCTTCGGCGGTCAGGTGCGGGAACGGCTTGGTGGTCGTCGGACGAGCGGCGAGAGTGTCGAGACTGAGCAAGGCTGGTGACCTGTTGGTTTGCACGTCCAAGGTAGGCTCTGGCGCCCCTCAAATAAAGCTTTGGCGGCCAGATACCACTGGCCACGGCCGCGCATCCGCCCCCATCCTGGCCCCAGCGCATCTGTTGCAACCCATCACCTGCAGCGCATCACTGGGAGACTCCAATCTTGCGACGGCTGGCCGCCCTCTCCGCCCTGTTCCTCTTCGGCGTCGGCAGCGCCGCCACGGCGCAACCCCCAACAGGCGATGCGCAGGCGGTCGAGGCGACCGTGCGAGGCCTGTTCACCGACATGGCCGCCGACAATGCGCCGGCGGCCGCCAAGCTGCTGGCCCCGGATTTCTACGCCTTCGACGGCGGCAAGCGGTTTGAGGGCGACGCGCTGCTGCAACTGGTGATGAAGCTGCATCGGTCGGGCGTGGTGATCCGCTGGAACCTGGGCCCCGTCGACGTCCACGTCTCAGGCGACCTGGCCTGGGCGGCCTGGGACAACCACGGCTCGGTCGGCGCGCCGCCGGCCGAGAAGCCGGTGGCTTGGCAGGAATCGGCGGTGCTGAAGCGCGAGAACGGCGCCTGGCGGATCGTCTTCCTGCACTCCAACCGCGTCGACCCTCCGCAATAGAGGGCCGACGCGTCCAGGAGGCTTAGGTGTTCAGCACCATGCCGTAGGCGTCCAGCGACGCCTCGTGCATGGCTTCGGACATGGTGGGATGCGGGAACACCGTGGCCATGATCTCGGCCTCGGTGGCCTCCAGCGTCATGGCCAGGGCGAAGCCCTGGATCATCTCGGTGACCTCGCCGCCAATCATGTGCGCGCCCAGCAGAGCGCCGGTGGTCTCGTCGAACACGGTCTTGACGAAGCCCTCGGTCTCGCCGGCGGCGATGGCCTTGCCGTTGGCGCGGAACGGGAAGCGGCCGACCTTGAGCTTGTAGCCTGCGGCCTTGGCCTGGGCTTCGGTCAGGCCGACCGAGGCCACCTGCGGGGTGGTGTAGGTGCAGCCGGGGATCGGGGCCTTGATCGCCGGCCCCGCCTTGCCGGCGATGTGCTCGACGCAGTGCACGCCCTCGTGGCTGGCCTTGTGCGCCAGCCAGGGCGGCCCGGCCACGTCGCCGATGGCGTACAGGCCCTTCACATTGGTGGCGCAGTGGGCGTCGGTGACCACGTGGCCGCGGTCGATCTTCACGCCCAAGGTGTCCAGGCCCAGCTTCTCGATGTTGGCGTCGATGCCCACCGCCACGATGGCGCGCTCGGCGTCCAGGGTCTGGGCCTTGCCGCCGGCGTCCAGGGTGACGGTGACGCCGTCCTTGGACTTGGCCAGCTTGGTCACCTTGGCCGAGGTGTGGAACTTGATGCCGCGCTTCTCCAGCGCCTTCTGGGCGGCGGCGGAGACCTCCTCGTCCTCGACCGGCAGGATGCGGTCCAGGGCTTCGATCACGGTCACCTGCGAGCCCAGGGCGCGGTAGAAGCTGGCGAACTCCAGGCCGATGGCGCCCGAGCCGATCACCAGCAGACTGGCCGGATGGGCCTTGGGGGTCATGGCGTCGCGATAGGTCCAGACGCGGTCGCCGTCGCCGACCAGGCCGATGGCCGGGATTTCCTTGGCGCGGGCGCCGGTGGCCAGGATCACGTGCTTGCACTGCACCGTGCGCGTGCCGCCAGCCTTCAGGTCGATGACGATCTTGGGCGACGCATCGCCCTTCTCCAGGCGCGCGAAGCCCTCGATCACCTCGATCTTGTTCTTCTTCATCAGGAAGCCCACGCCGCCGTTCAGCTGCTTGGCCACCTTGCGCGAACGCTCGATCACCTTGGCGAAGTCGTAGGCCGGCCGCTCGGCGATCAGGCCGTAGTCGGCCGCGTGGTTCATGTGCTCGAACACCTCGCCCGACTTCAGCAGCGCCTTGGTCGGGATGCAGCCCCAGTTCAGGCAGATGCCGCCGAGCAGTTCGCGCTCGACGATGGCGGTCTTCATGCCGAGCTGGGCCGCCCGGATCGCGGCGGTGTAGCCGCCCGGACCGGAGCCGATGACGATGAGGTCGAAATCGAGAGCCATGGGTCTACCTGTTCGATGTCACGCGGCGGGCGATGTGGATTTCAGTCGTCACCCTCGGGCTTGTCCCGAGGGTCCACAGGGCAGCTACCGCGTCGCTGGACGATTGCACGCGTCCGGCCAGCCGGACGGTGGGCCCTCGGGACGAGCCCGAGGGCGAGGTAAAGGTCTTAAGGGCTTTGGCGGGCACGAAGCCCGCCTCACGCCAGCAGGGTGATCGGGTCTTCCACGAAGCCCTTGAACGCCTGCACCCAGCGGGCCCCGATGGCGCCGTCCACCACGCGGTGGTCGCAGGTCAGGGTGATGCTCATCACCGTGGCGATGGCGAGTTGGTCGCCCCGCACCACCGGACGCTTCTCGCCGGCGCCGACCGACAGGATGCAGCCCTGCGGCTCGTTGATGATCGAGGCGAAGCTCTTGATGCCGAACATACCGAGGTTCGACAGCGAGAAGGTGCCGCCCTGGAACTCCTCGGGCTTCAGCTTGCGGGCGCGGGCGCGCTCGGCCAGGTCCTTCATCGCCTTGGAGATGTCGGCCAGGGTGCGGTTCTCGGCTTCGCGGATGATCGGGGTGATCAGGCCGCCGTCGATGGCCACCGCCACCGCGATGTCGGCATGGTGGTGCAGCGCGATGCCTTCGGGGGTGAAGGAGGCGTTGGCCTCCGGCACGGCCTTCAGGGCGGCGGCGCAGGCCTTGATGATCAGGTCGTTGACGCTGACCTTCACGCCCGACTTCTCCAGCGCGCCGTTGATGCGCACGCGGGCGTCGAGCAGGCGGTCGATCTCCAGGTCCACGCTGAGCGGGAAGTGCGGGATGTCGCGGAAGCTCTCGGTCAGGCGCTTGGCGATGGTGCGGCGCATGCCGTCCAGCGGCGTCAGGTCGTAGCTGCCGGGCGCGATGCCCAGGCTTTCCAGCGACTTGACCTGGGCCGGCGGGGCCTTGGCGAAGTCGGCGGCGGCCCTGGCCGGAGCCTGGCCAGGCTTGGCGGCGTCCACGTCGGCGCGGACGATGCGGCCGTGCGGGCCTGAGCCGCTCAGGGCCGAAAGGTCGACGCCCTTCTGCTCCGCCAGGCGGCGGGCCAGGGGCGAGGCGAACACGCGCGCGCCGCTCGCCTTGGCGGCGGGAGCCGGCGCAGCGGCGGGGGCCGGCGCGGGCTTGGGAGCTTCGACCTTGGGCGCTTCCGCCTTGGCCGGCTCAGCCTTGGGGGCCTCGGCCTTGGGAGCTTCAGGCGCCTTGGCGGCGGGCGCCGAGGCGGCCTCGCCTTCGCCGCGCAGGCGCGCGATCGGCGTGTTCACCTTCACGCCCTCGGAGCCTTCGGCCACGAGGATGGCGTCGATCACGCCCTCGTCGACCGCTTCCACCTCCATGGTGGCCTTATCGGTCTCGATCTCCGCGATCACGTCGCCGGAAGTGACGGTGTCGCCTTCCTTCACGTGCCACTTGGCCAGCGTGCCCTCTTCCATGGTGGGCGAGAGGGCGGGCATCAGGATGTCAGTCACGACGACCTCGAACAAAGGCCCGGCGCGCAAAGCCCGCCGGTACGTTGAATCTCAATACAGCCGGCCGCCCAAGGGGACGGCGCGGTCGGGCCCGATCAGCATCACCTCGCCGTTCTCGTCGGGGACGCCAAGCGTCAACACCTCGGAGAGGAAGGGCCCGATCTGGCGGGGCGGGAAATTGACCACCGCCAGCACCTGTCGCCCGACCAGATCTTCAACCGAATGGTTGATGGTGATCTGGGCCGACGACCGGCGCTGGCCGATGGGGTCTCCGAAGTCGATCACCAGCTTGAAAGCCGGCTTGCGCGCTTCGGGAAAGGGCTCAGCCTTCACCACCCGGCCGACACGGACGTCCACCTTCAGGAAGGCGTCCAGGTCGGTCTGGGCGGCGAGGGCCTGGCTCATTTGTAGCAGACCGCCTTGACCGCCTTGACGATCTTCGCGACCGACGGAAGCACCATGGCTTCCAGGTTGGCGGCGTAAGGCATCGGCACATCCTCGCCGTGGACCCGCGTGGGCGGGGCGTCGAGGTAGTCGAAGGCGTGCTCGATCACGCGCTGGCAGACTTCCGCGCCGACGCCGTAGGGGCCCCAGCCCTCTTCGACGCTGACCAGGCGGTTGGTCTTCTTCACGCTCTCGACGATGGTCTCGTGGTCCAGCGGACGCAGGGTGCGCAGGTCGACGACCTCCGCCTCGATGCCTTCCTTGGCCAGTTCCTCGGCGGCTTCGAGGGCGAAGCCGACCATCCGCGAGTGGGCGGTGATGGTGACCGACGTGCCTTCGCGACGGACCTTGGCCTTGCCGATCGGAACGATGAAGTCGTCGCCTTCCGGCACCTCGAACTCATGCCCGTAGAGCATTTCGTTTTCAAGGAACACGACCGGGTTCGGATCGCGGATGGCGGCCTTCAGGAGGCCCTTGGCGTCGGCGGCGTCATACGGCGCCACCACCTTCAGGCCCGGAACCGAGCCGTACCAGGCCGAATAGTCCTGGCTGTGCTGGGCGCCCACGCGCGCCGCCGCCCCGTTGGGGCCGCGGAACACGATCGAACAGGTGATCTGGCCGCCCGACATGTAACGGGTCTTGGCGGCCCCGTTGATGATCGCGTCGATCGCCTGCATGGCGAAGTTGAAGGTCATGAACTCGACGATCGGCTTCAGGCCGGCGAAGGCCGCGCCGACGCCGAGGCCGGCGAAGCCGTACTCGGTGATCGGGGTGTCGACCACGCGCTTGTCGCCGAACTCCTGCAGCAGCTCGCGGCTGACCTTGTAGGCGCCCTGGTACTGGGCGACTTCCTCGCCCATCAGGAACACGTCGGCGTCGCGGCGCATCTCCTCGGCGATGGCGTCGCGGAGCGCATCGCGCACCGTCAGGCGGACCATGTTGGTCCCGGCCGGGATTTCCGGATCGGCCGGCGCCGCCTTGGGCGCAGGCGCGGCCGGAGCCGGCTTGGCGGCCTCGGGTTCAGCCGCGGGAGCGGCGGCCGGAGCCGGAGCCGCAGCGGGTTCGCTCTTGGAGGCGGCTTCGCCCTCGCCCTTCAGGCGGGCGATCGGGGTGTTGACCTTGACCCCTTCGGAGCCGGCCGGAACGAGGATGGCTTCCACCACGCCCTCGTCGACGGCCTCGACTTCCATGGTGGCCTTGTCAGTCTCGATCTCGGCGATCACGTCGCCAGCGCTGACAGTGTCGCCTTCCTTGATGTTCCACTTGGAAAGCGTGCCCTCCTCCATGGTGGGGGAGAGGGCGGGCATGAGGATATCAGTCAAGGTCTCACGCCTCCGCGTAAACGTCGGTGTACAGTTCGGACGGATCGGGCTCGGGAGCCGTCCGGGCGAATTCGGCCGCTTCGGCCACGATCTTCTTCACATCGGCGTCGATGGCCTTGAGGGTCTCTTCGTCGGCGAAGCCCCGCGCTTCCAGCTTTTCGCGCAGGTGATCGATGGGATCGCGGGTCTTGCGGACCTCGTCGACTTCCTCGCGGGTGCGGTACTTGGCCGGATCCGACATGGAGTGACCGCGGTAGCGGTAGGTCTTCATCTCGAGGATGTAGGGACCGTTGCCCGAGCGAGCATGTTCCGCGGCGCGGGCGCCGGCCTCACGCACGGCCTCGATATCCATGCCGTCGACCTGCTCGCCCTTGATGTTGAAGGACTCGCCGCGACGGAACAGCTGGACCTGCGACGAGGAGCGCTCGACGCTGGTGCCCATGGCGTACTGGTTGTTCTCGATCACGAACACCGCCGGCAGCTTCCACAGCTCGGCCATGTTGAAGGCCTCGTAGACCTGGCCCTGGTTGGCCGCGCCGTCGCCGAAGTAGGTGTAGCTGACCTTGCCGTCGCCACGATAGTGGTTGGCGAAGGCCAGGCCGGCGCCGAGCGGCACCTGGGCGCCGACGATGCCGTGGCCGCCGAAGAAGCCCTTCTCGATGGAGAACATGTGCATCGAGCCGCCCTTGCCGTGGGCGGAGCCGGGGGCGCGGCCGGTGAGTTCGGCCATCACTTCCTTGGGATCCATGCCGGCGGTCAGCATGTGGCCGTGGTCACGGTAGCCGGTGATGATCTGGTCGCCTTCCCGGGCGATCGACTGCATGCCGACCGCAATGGCTTCCTGGCCAATGTAGAGGTGGCAGAAGCCGCCGATCAGGCCCATGCCGTACAGCTGGCCCGCGCGCTCCTCGAAGCGTCGGATCAGCAGCATCTCGCGATACCAGGCGAGCATCTGCTCCTTGGTCGCGCCGGAGGCGGCTTTCTGGGACGAGGCGCCGGCCGCGGCCTTACTAGACGCGGTCTTCGCCTCGGATTTCTGGGCGCCAGCTTTGGGGGCGTCGGTCGGCCGCTTTGCGGGCGCCGCTCGGGTTCCACGCGCCATGTACGCGATATCTCCTGTGACAGGACGGCTTATCTAGAGCGGTGGGACGCCCCGGAAAAGGGTCAATCTTGCCTTGAAGGTATACGAATGACGTAGTCTCGGGGATCCGCGAAACCAAGGATGGCGCGCGCGCGCTCGTCGAGCAGGTCTTTGGACAGGGAAGCGTCGCTCAGCAGACGCACGCGAGTCTGCAATTCGACGTCCTCCGCCTGCAGCCGCTTCAGCTCTTCCGTACGATTGGACAGCGCCGCATTGCGGGCGGAACGGGTCAGCAGCCCGCGATCTCCGGTCAGCGCCTGGCACCCGAAGTAGAAGATCAGCAGTGCGAACACCGCCGTCGGGAGATAGGGACGAAGACGGGCGAACACCTGCAACTCCGAAAAGCCGGACACACCAACCCGACCCTTCACCCCTGAACCGATACAGTTAAGCAAGGGTTTCCGGATTGAAATCAAGGCGGAGGGGCGGCGAAACGACTCGCGCGCCGCCCTTCCCTTCCGTCACGCCCGTCACGCCCAAAACCAGGGCCGGGCGTGACGGGCCATGGATCGCGCTCTTTAAGGAACGCGGAACGCGCTGCGGCCGGCGAAAACGCCCTGGTCGCCCAGGGCTTGTTCGATGCGCAGCAGCTGGTTGTACTTGGCCAGCCGGTCCGAGCGGGCCAGCGAGCCGGTCTTGATCTGCCCGCAATTGGCCGCCACCGCCAGGTCGGCGATGGTGGCGTCCTCGGTCTCGCCCGAGCGGTGCGACATCACCGAGGTGTAGCCCGCACGGTGGGCCAGATCGACGGCGTCGAGCGTCTCGGACAGGGTGCCGATCTGGTTGACCTTGATCAGGATCGAGTTGGCCAGGCCGTCCTCGACGCCACGCACCAGGCGCTCGGGATTGGTGACGAACAGATCGTCGCCCACCAGTTGGACCCGGTCGCCCAGGGCCTCGGTCAGCAGGGCCCAGCCCTCGAAGTCATCCTCGGCGCAGCCGTCCTCGACCGAGATGATCGGGAACTTGTCCACCAGGCCGGCCAGGTAGTCGACCATGCCGCCGGCGTCCAAGGTCTTGCCCTCGCCCGCCAGCACGTAGCGGCCGTCCTTGAAGAACTCGGTGGAGGCGGAGTCCAGGGCCAGCCAGAAGTCCTCGCCCGCGCGGTAGCCGGCCTTCTCGCCCGCCTTGACGATGAAGCTCAGGGCTTCCTCGGCCGAGGCCAGGTTCGGGGCGAAGCCGCCCTCGTCGCCGACATTGGTGTTGTGGCCGGCCGCCTTCAGCGCCGACTTCAGCGAGTGGAAGATCTCCGCGCCCATGCGCAGCGATTCGGCGAAGCTGTCGGCGCCCGCCGGGACGATCATGAATTCCTGGATGTCGATCGGATTGTCGGCGTGGACGCCGCCGTTGATGATGTTCATCAGCGGCACGGGCAGCACGCGCGCGGACACGCCGCCGACGTACTTGTACAGCGGCAGGTTCGAGCTCTGGGCCGCGGCCTTGGCCACCGCCAGGCTGACGCCGAGGATGGCGTTGGCGCCCAGGCGGCTCTTGTTCGGGGAGCCGTCCAACTCGATCATGGCGGCGTCCAGGCGGCGCTGGTCGTCGGCCTCGAAGCCGGTCAGGGCGTCGTAGATCTCGCCGTTCACGGCCTCGACGGCCTTCAGCACGCCCTTGCCGTTGTAGCGGGCGGCGTCGCCGTCACGCTTCTCGACCGCCTCGTGGGCGCCGGTGGAGGCGCCCGACGGCACGGCCGCGCGGCCGAAGGAGCCATCGTCCAGGGTGACGTCCACTTCGACGGTGGGATTGCCCCGGCTATCGAGGATTTCGCGCCCGGTGATGTCGACGATCTCGGCCATGAGGCGGCTCTCCCTAGGTGTGCACAGCTGCAGAGGGTGTGTGCAGATACAGAAACGGCGCGCGAGCCTTAGCCCACGCGCCGCACGCCCTCAATGCCGAGAGGGAAATCGACTCAGCAATGCACCGTCGACTTGGCGATGGCGTGACCCGCCACCGCGCCGACCCCGGCGCCGACCAGGCCGCCGACCAGGCCGTGCCCGATCAGGCCGCCCGCGACACCGCCCGTGACCGCACCGGCCACGGTCCCCTGGTTGCCCGCGCGCCGCTTGGCGTTGTGGCACGAGCGGTAATAGTGGTGACGGTAATGATAGGGTTGAGCGTTCGCCGGCGCAGCGACCGCAACCAGCGAGCCCAACGTCGCCAGGGCGCACATAGCCGAAACGATTTTACGCATCTTGATCTCCCGATAGCCCAGCTACGGAATGAGCGGCGAGCGCTCCAGTTCCGTTGGTCCGCCCAACATCGGGCAAATCACATGAACCCAGCCTGAAGCGCGCGGCCCGACAAGAGACAGGTTTCACCCCGATCCGCGCCGCCCGACGACGACGCGGATACCTGGGTTCTCTACAGCCGCCCCCCGATTGGCGGCGGCCGCTCCTTAGATCGGCTTGCCGTCGGCCTTCACCACTTGGCCGCCCTTCATCACGAACTGCACATGTTCCAGGGTGGTGATGCTCTGCAGCGGATCGCCGTCGACGGCCACGATGTCGGCATAGTGGCCCGGCGCCACCGCGCCGATGTCCTGGCTGTCGCCGATCAGGTCGGCGGCGTTGTGGGTGGCCGCCCAGATGGCGTCGATCGGCGTCATGCCGGCATCGACCATGATGGCGAACTCCTGGGCGTTCTCGCCGTGCTGCGACAGGCCGAAGGTGTCGGTGCCGAAGGCGATCTTGACCCCCGCCCTGTAGGCGTCGTGCAGGTTCCGCTTCAGCAGCGGCCCGATCACCAGGGCCTTCTCGGCGGTGGAAGGATTCAACTGCTCGGGGTGGGTCTTGGCCCGCTCATAGACCTTCTGCCCCACCAGCATGGTCGGCACCAGGTAGGTCCCGTGCGCCTTGAACAGGGCGTAGGAGGCGGCGTCAGCATAGGAGCCGTGCTCGATCGAATCCACGCCCAGCTCGATGGTGTGGTCGATGGCCTGCTTGCCGTGGGCGTGGGCGGCCACCTTCATGTGCAGGCTGTGGGCGGTGTCGATCACCGCCTTGATCTCGTCGTCCTGCATCAGCTGCAGCGAGGGATCGTCGCCGATCGACATCACCCCGCCCGATGGCATGATCTTGATCAGGTCCACGCCTTCGCGCTTCAGCCGGCGAACGGTGTGGCGCGCCTGCTCCGGACTGTCGATGATGCTGTCGGTCCAGTGGGCGTGCTCGAGCTCGGGGTCGAGGCCGTCGGCCGGATCGCCGTGGCCGCCGGTGGGCCCGAGCGGCGTGCCGGCCACCCACATGCGCGGACCGGAGATGACGCCGGCGTTGACCGCCTTCTTCAGCGCCAGCACCACGGGCGTCGACGCGCCCACGTCGCGGATGCTGGTGAAGCCGGCGAGCAGGGTGTTGCGAGCCGAGACCGTGGCCTCCACCGCATCATCCTCGTCGGTGCGCGTCACCGCCAGCCGGATCGGGTCGCCCATATGCCAGGTCTGGGTGATGTGGACGTGGCAGTCGATCAGGCCGGGCAGGACGGTCTTGTTCGACAGGTCGATCACCTCGGCGCCCTGGGGCGTGACGAAGCCGTCCTGGATCGCGGTGACCCGGTCGTCGTGGATCAGGATGGAGACGTTCTGGCGCTCGGCCTTGGTCACGCCGTCGATCAGCCGGCCGGCGTGGATCACCACGTCCTTGGCCTGAGCCGCCCCGGCCGCTAGCACCGCCAGGGCCGCGCCCGCCAGCAGCCGCTTCGCCAAACCACCCATCCGGAATTCCCCCATCGTAAATCTTATACGACCAGCATTCACCGGCCGGGGGGAAACGGCAAGGGCCGGATCGTCAGCAGACCGCCCATGGGAGACCTGGCTCCGGGTCCTCGGGCCGCCGCCCACGCGCGCCGCTTGGCCGGGCCAGCCGCCCGCCCCTCGGCCGCCCGCCGATCACGGCGCGGCAGGCCTGGCCCAGGCTCGCAGCCCAGCCTCGCACCCGCCCCAGGACCAGCGGAATGGCGTAGCTCAATTGGCGCGCGGCGAGGCCAAGGGCGATGGCGGTGACCACGTCGAAATAGACGAACAGGTCGCCGGAAAACGCGATCGCGACCTCCGGCCCGATCGCCAGGGCGACGCCGACCAGGACCAGGGCCATGAACACCAGCAGCAAGGTCTTGCGCCATCCGAGCGCCTTGCGCACACGGCCGAGCCACGTCTGGACGCGTCGGCGAAATGGCC
>FSXV01000021.1_pt1 | contig 11401 bp, 13 predicted proteins | sample 1638401 | NCBI WGS metagenome assembly FSXV01 (sample SAMEA3914788, study PRJEB12502) | metagenome | biome: forest; material: soil | place: Canada | collected 2011-07-03 | depth 0.1 m | reverse complement strand
TTCCTGGCCTGGGAACGCATGGGCCTGGCCAAGGACGTGGGCTCGGCGGAAGAGACCAACTTCACCGTCGTCGGCGGCGAAGCCGTGGCCGAGATCGACGTGGCGGGCCTGATGGACCTGTGCCTGTCGGAGAACGACCGCCGGCTGTCGGTCTATGACGCGCGGCTGAAGCGCCCGACCTTCTTCCCCAGCCTGGTGCGCTTCGCCCGCCGATTCCTCGGCAAGTCCAAGGCGCAGAAGGAGGCCGCCGCCGGGACTGCGGCTGCGGCCGCCTGAGCGCCACGGTGAGCTACCGTCTGTATTACTGGCCCTCGATCCAGGGACGCGGCGAGTTCGTGCGCCTGGCCCTGGAGGCGAGCGGCCAGGGCTATGTGGATGTGGCGCGGGAAGCTGACGGCATGGCCGCCATGATGCGGTTGATGCAGCGCGCCGAGCAGCCGCCGTTCGCTCCGCCCTTTCTTGAAACCGATGACCTGCTGATCGCCCAGGCGTCAAACATCTTGGCCTATCTCGGCGAGCAGCATGGGCTGGAGCCCAAGGCTGCGGCCGGACGCTGGTTCACCCGCCAGCTGCAGCTCACCCTGGCCGACCTGGTGGTGGAGGCGCACGACACCCACCACCCCCTGGGCGCCAACCTCTATTATGAGGATCAGGTGGAAGAGGCCGTGCGCCGGAGCCAGGACTTCACCTCCGACCGCCTGCCCAAGTTCCTGGGCTATTTCGAACGGGTGCTGAGCGCCAATCCCAAGGGGCCGGCACATCTGGTCGGGGATCGACTGACCTATGCCGACCTGTCGCTGTTCCAGGTGATCGAAGGCCTGTCCTACGCCTTTCCCAAGGCGATGGCCCTGAGCCGCCGCAAGCATCCCCAAGTGCTGGCCCTGCGCGATCGCGTAGCCGCCCTGCCCCGCATCTCGACCTACCTGGCGTCGGACCGGCGTATTCCGTTTAACGAGGACGGGATTTTCCGGCATTACGACGCGCTTGATCAGTAAGAGGCCCTCTCGATGAATACCGAAGCCGTCCTGGACGAATTCCGCGCCGCCGGCGCGCTGCGCGAAGGCCACTTCGTCCTGTCGTCCGGCCTGCACAGCGGCGTGTTCCTGCAGAAGAACCTGGTGTTCATGCATCCCGAGCGGGCCGAGCGCCTGTGCAAGGCGCTGGCGGAGCGGATCACCGCCGAGGCCGGTCATGTCGACGTGGTGGTCTCGCCGGCGGTGGGCGGCATCATCCCCGGCTACGAGACCGCGCGCTGGCTGAAGGTCCCGTCCCTGTACGTCGAGCGCGAGGGCGGCCAGTTCAAGCTGCGCCGCGGCTTCCACCTGGAGCCGGGCGCCAAGGTGGCCATGGTCGAGGACATCGTCACCACCGGCCTGTCGTCACGCGAATGCATCGCCGCCATCCAGGCCGCCGGCGGCGAGGTGGTCTGCGCCGCCTGCATCGTCGACCGCTCGGGCGGCGAGGCTGATGTGGGCGTGCCGCTGATCGCGCTGGCCCGCCACAAGGTGCCCGCCTACCCGGCCGACCAACTGCCGCCCGAACTGGCGGCCATCCCGGTCGAGGACCCCGGCAGCCGTCGTCTCGCGGCCAAGGCCTGACCATGGCTGGCGGTCCCGCGCACCAGCCCGGCGCCCGGCTCAGGCTGGGCATCAACATCGACCACGTGGCGACGATCCGAAACGCCCGCGGCGAAGGCTATCCCGAGCCGCTGCGCGCGGCCGACCTGGCCATCGCCGCCGGCGCGGACGGGATCACCGCCCACCTGCGCGAGGACCGCCGCCACATCTCCGACGCCGACATCGTCGCTTTGTCGGACCTGTGCCGCCGCCGCGGCCGGCCGCTGAACCTGGAGATGGCGGTGACGCGCGAGATGCTCGACATCGCGCTGGCCCGCCGTCCCCACGCCGCCTGCCTGGTGCCGGAGCGGCGCGAAGAGGTGACCACCGAGGGCGGGCTCGACGTGGTCAAGGGCCGCGCCGCCATCGCCCCGGCCGCCCTGGCCCTGCGCGAGGCCGGCTGCCGCGTATCCCTGTTCATCGAGGCCAGCTCGGACCAGATCAAGGCCTCGGCCGACGTGGGGGCCGCCGTGGTCGAGCTGCACACCGGCGCCTATTGCGAGGCGGTGCGCCACGAGGACGCCGCCCGCGCCGCCCACGAACTCGATCGCCTGCGCCGGGCCACCGCCCAGGCCGTGGCGCTGGGCCTCGAGGTCCATGCCGGCCACGGCATCGACTACGCCACCGTGCATGAGGTGGCCGCCATTCCCGAGATCGCCGAGCTGAACATCGGCCATTTCCTGATCGGCGAGGCCATCTTCATCGGCCTGCAGCCCGCCATCCTCCACATGCGCGCCCTGATGGACGCCGCCCGCCTGGGAGCCTCCGTGTGATCATCGGCGTCGGTTCGGACCTCTGCGACATCCGCCGCATCCAGACCTCGCTGGAGCGCTTCGGCGAGCGTTTCACCAACCGGATCTATACCGAGGTCGAGCGCGCCCGCTCCGAGCGCAAGGGCGACCGCGCCGCCAGCTACGCCAAGCGCTTCGCCGCCAAGGAAGCCTGCGCCAAGGCCTTGGGTACAGGGCTTCGCAACGGGGTGTTCTGGCGCGACATGGGCGTGGTCAACCTGCGCTCGGGCCAGCCGACCATGGCGCTCACGGGCGGGGCCAAGGCCAGGCTCGACGCCCTGCTGCCGCCCGGAACCGAGGCCCGCATCCACCTCAGCCTCACCGACGAGCCGCCCTACGCCCAGGCCTTCGTGATCATCGAGGCCGTGCCCGCCGGGAGCTGACGCCCGCGTCCGGCGGTTGAGCTGCGCCCCCGCACCCCATTGCCGCCTTGATGCGGACCCTTTAGGCAGGCATGGCGGTCGTCAAGATCGATCCGGGCCGGAACTGAGCCGACTTCAATGACCGTAACGCCGAATACCTCCCCTTCTAGCAAGGGAAGCGAATCCAAGGAGACCTCGCGCGTGCCCAACAACTCCGGCGCCGCCGGCGCCGTCCACGAGGTCCTGGAGCTCGGCAAGACGATCATCTACGCCCTGCTGATCGCCCTTGTGCTGCGGGTGGTCCTGTTCCAGCCCTTCACCATTCCCTCGGAGTCGATGGAGCCCACCCTGCTCAAGGGCGACTACATCATCGTCTCCAAGTTCGCCTATGGCTGGAGCCGCCACTCGGCGCCGTTCAGCCCGCCGATCGGCCACGGCCGCCTGCTGGGCCATGCGCCCAAGCGCGGCGACATCATCGTCTTCAAGCTGCCTCGCGACGGCAAGACCGACTACATCAAGCGCCTGATCGGCCTGCCGGGCGACAAGATCCAGGTCGTGCACGGCCACCTGCAGATCAACGGCCAGCCGACGCCGCGCGCCGACCAACCGCCGGGCGTCGAGGACACTCCCTTCGGCGGCGAGGTCAACATCGCCCGCTTCAAGGAAACCCTGCCGAACGGCAAGAGCTTCGTCATCAACAGCTACGGCCCCGACGGCCAGGCCGACAACACCGGCGTCTACACCGTACCCGCCGGCTGCTATTTCATGATGGGCGACAACCGCGACAACTCGCTGGACAGCCGCTTCGACCCGGGCGACGTGCCGTCGAGCGAAGCGTCCTGCCCGTGGAACCATGACGTGGACCGCTTCATCTCGCCGGACCTGGGCGTGGGCTTCGTGCCGGCCGAGGACCTGGTCGGCCGCGCCGACATCATCCTGTTCTCGTGGAAGCCGGGCGTGTCGCTGTTCAAGCCCTGGACCTGGGTGTCCGACGCGCGCTGGAACCGCTTCTTCCACCTGCTGGGATGAATACCCGCACCATAGCCGTGGCCGAGCTGGAACAGACGCTCGGCTACACCTTCACCGACAAGGGCCGACTTGAGCGCGCCCTGACCCACGCCAGCGTCGGCGACGGCGCGCGCAAGACCGGCGACAATGAGCGGCTGGAGTTCCTGGGCGACCGGGTGCTGGGCCTGCTCACCGCCGAGCGGCTGATCGAGGTCGACCCCCACGCCACCGAGGGCGACCTGGCTCCGCGCCTGAACGCCCTGGTCAACCGCGCGACCTGCGCCCGCGTGGCCCGGCGCATGGGCCTCGGTCCCGCGCTGCGGCTGTCGGGCGCCGAGACCAAGGCCGGCGGCCGCGACAAGGATTCGATCCTGGCCGGCGCCTGCGAGGCGGTGATGGCGGCCCTGTACGAGGACGGCGGGCTGGAAGCCGTGCGCACGCTGTTCCTGACCTTCTGGGTCGAGGAGTTCGACGCCATCCAGGCCCCGCGCCCCAAGGACCCCAAGACCCGGCTGCAGGAATGGGCCCAGAGCAAGGCCCGTCCCCTGCCCGTCTATCGCGTGATCGACCGCAAGGGTCCTGAGCACGCGCCGGTCTTCACCGTCGAGGCCGTGGTCGAGGGCGTGCCGCCCGCCGCCGCCGCCGGGACCTCGCGCCAGGCCGCCGAGAAGGCCGCCGCCCAGGCCCTGCTCGACCGCGAAGGCGTGGTCTGAGCCTACCCACCTAAATCTCCGCTCATCCCCGCGAAGGCGGGGTCCAGATGCATTCTGATCCGCCTGCGGATTTCAGCTGGACCCTCGCCTTCGCGGGGATGAGCGGAAAATAAACCCCAAGCCCTCCCACACGTTCTAGACTGTTGCTTATGACCGACACGATCACCTCCCCCACCCGCGCAGGCTTCGCCGCCGTCCTCGGCGCGCCGAACGCCGGCAAATCCACCCTGGTCAACCGGCTGGTGGGGGCCAAGGTCTCCATCGTCACCCAGAAGGTGCAGACCACCCGCTTCCCCGTGCGCGGGGTGGCCATGGAAGGCACGTCCCAGATCGTCCTGGTCGACACCCCCGGCGTGTTCGCCCCGCGCCGCCGCCTGGACCGGGCCATGGTCAAGTCCGCCTGGGCCGGCGCCCATGACGCCGACGCCGTGGTGCACCTGGTCGACGCCGAGGGCGAACTTGGCGCAATCGGCGGCGAGGCCACCCCCGCCCAGCACCGCTCGGCCGAGGACACCGCCCGCATCGTCGAGGGTCTCAAGGCTACCGGGCGCAAGGTGATCCTGGCGCTGAACAAGATCGACGTGGTCAAGCGCGACACCCTGCTGGGCCTGTCCGAGCGCCTGTTCGCCGAGGGGGTCTACGACGAGGCCTTCATGATCTCGGCCCACAACGGCTCGGGCGTGGACGACCTCAAGCGCCGCCTGGCCGAGCTGATGCCGGAAGGCCCGTGGCTGTATCCCGAGGACCAGACCGCCGACCTGCCCGTGCGGCTGCTGGCCGCCGAGATCACCCGCGAGAAGCTGTACCTGCGCCTGCACGAGGAACTGCCCTATGCGGCGGCGGTGGAGACCACCTCGTTCGAGGACCGTCCCGACGGCGGCGCCCGCATCGAGCAGACCATCTATGTCGAACGCGAGGGCCAGCGCCCGATCGTGCTCGGCAAGGGCGGCCAGACCCTGAAGTGGATCGGCCAGAAGGCGCGCGAGGACCTGATGGAAATCCTCGACCGCCCGGTGCACCTGTTCCTGCACGTCAAGGTGCAGTCCGGCTGGGCCGAAGACCGCAGCTTCTACCGCGACACCGGTCTTGAGTTCGACGCTTGAAGACCCTTCTCCCTCACGAGGGAGAACAACGCCAATCTCCTTCTCCCCTTGCGGGAGAAGGAAGGGGCCCGCGCATCGAAGAGGCGTGGGAAGGATGAGGGGTCTCGCAGGCCGGTCTGGAATGGGCACGTCGCCCCCTCACCCTCCCAGCTTCGCTGGGCCCCTCCCTCTCCCGCAAGGGGAGAGGGGAACCCGATCCGCTTCCCGCTAGGCTATTCCCATGGAGTGGAGCGACCCCGCCTTTGTCCTGTCGGCGCGCGCGCACGGCGAGAGCGGCGCGGTGGTGGAGCTCCTGACCGAGGAGCACGGTCGCCACGCCGCCCACGTGGCCGGCGGGGCCTCGCGGCGGATGCGGCCGTTCCTGCAGCCCGGTGCGCGGGTGATGGCCAGCTATCGCGCCCGCACCAGCGACCACCTGGGCTCAGCCACCCTGGAGCCGTTCGGCGAGGGCCCGGCGGCGCTGTTCGACGACGCCCTGGCGCTGACCGGCCTGTCCTCCGCCACCGCGATAACCCAGGGCGCCCTGCCTGAGCGGGAACCGCATCCGGGCGCCTACTACGCGCTGGAGGCCCTGCTCCAGGCCCTGGCCCATCCCGACATCTGGCCGGCCATCTATGTGCGGTTCGAGGCCGGGCTGCTGGAGGAGCTGGGTTTCGGCCTGGACCTGTCGCGCTGCGCCGCCACCGGCTCCACCGACGACCTGATCTATGTCAGCCCCAAAAGCGGGCGGGCGGTGTCGCGCGACGCCGGCAAGCCGTTCCACGACCGCCTGCTGCCCCTGCCGCCCTTCATGCTGGGCTCGCAGGGCGGCCTGATCGAGGGCGATGTCGGCGCGGGCCTGGCCATTACCGGCCATTTCCTCGAGACCCACGTGTTCGCGCCGCTCAATCGTCCCCTGCCGCCGGCGCGGGTATGGCTGCTGGAGCGCCTGGCCGAGGCCGGCCGGCTCTGACCCCTGTGCTCGGCGATAACTGAAATCGCCTACACGCCGGAACGCCTTCCCCTACTGCTCAGTTTTCTGGCCGCAAGCAGGAGCGTGTGAGCCATGGCCCAAGACAACACCCCCAAGAACGACGGTTCCCAACCGGGCGTGCTCGGCGACTGGACCGAGGAACAGAACCTCGGCCAACCGGGCGATCCCAAGGCCCGCATCACCGAAGAAGAGGTGGACGAGGCCTTCGGCGAGGAGTCGGAGAAGCCGAAGTCCTGATCTGACGGCGATCTAGGCTGGGCCGGGTGCGATCGTAAGGCCGCACCTGGTCTCAGCCCCTCCCGACTCGCGCGCGAACCGTCTAGTTTGGCGCGATGAGCAAGCACGTCCCTCCGCCCGAAGGTCCTGAAGACGAGGGCGGCCGCATCGTCGAGGAGCAGCTCGGCGAGGCCCTGTCGCGCCGCTATCTCGCCTACGCCCTCTCCACCATCATGAACCGCGCGCTGCCGGACGTGCGCGACGGCCTCAAGCCCGTGCACCGGCGGCTGCTGTACTCCATGCGGCAGATGAAGCTGGAGCCGGGCTCCAGCGCCAAGAAGTGCGCCCGCGTGGTCGGCGACGTGATCGGCCGTTTCCACCCCCATGGCGACCAGTCGGTCTACGAGGCGCTGGTGCGCCTGGCCCAGGACTTCTCCCAGCGCTACCCGCTGATCGACGGCCAGGGCAACTTCGGCAACATCGACGGCGATAACGCCGCGGCCATGCGATACACCGAGTGCAAGCTGACCACCGCGGCCGGCCTGCTGCTCGACGGCATCGACGAGGACGCGGTCGACTTCCGCCCCACCTACGATGGCGAAGACCAGGAGCCGATGGTGCTCCCGGCGGCCTTCCCCAACCTGCTCGCCAACGGCGCCTCGGGCATCGCTGTGGGCATGGCCACCTCGATCGCGCCGCACAACGCCGCCGAACTGATCGACGCCTGCCTGGTGCTGCTGCAGCGCCCCGACGCCTCCACCTCCGACCTGATGGAGCGGATACCGGGGCCCGACTTCCCCACCGGCGGCGTGGTGGTCGAGAGCCCGGCCTCGCTGCTTGAGACCTACGAGACCGGCCGCGGCGGCGTGCGGGTGCGCGCCCGCTGGACCAAGGAAGACACCGGGCGCGGCACCTACCGCATCGTGGTCACCGAGATGCCCTACCAGGTGCAGAAGTCGCGCCTGATCGAGCAGTTGGCCTCGCTGATCGAACTGAAGAAGGCTCCGCTGCTGGGCGACGTGCGCGACGAGTCGGCCGAAGACATCCGCCTGATCCTCGAGCCCAAGTCGCGCACCATCGAGGCCGAGCACCTGATGGAGAGCCTGTTCAAGCTGTGCGACCTGGAAACGCGCTTCCCGGTCAACATGAACATGCTCGACAAGACCGGCACCCCGCGGGTGTTGGGCCTGAAGCCGGCGCTGCTGGCGTTCCTGGATCACCGCCGCGAGGTGGACCAGCGCCGCGCCCGCTTCCGCCTGGGCAAGATCGAGGCCCGGCTGCACATCTTGGACGGCCTGCTGATCGTCTATCTCGACCTGGACGAGGTGATCCGCATCGTCCGCTTCGAGGACGAGCCCAAGGCCAAGCTGATCGAGACCTTCAAGCTCTCCGACATCCAGGCCGAAGCCATCCTCAACACCCGCCTGCGCTCGCTGGCGCGGCTGGAGGAGATGGAGCTGCGGCGCGAACATGCCGAGCTGAGCGCCGAGCGGGACGGGATCAACGCCCTGCTGGGCTCTGACAAGAAGCAGTGGGACAAGGTGGCCAAGGACCTGCGCAAGGTGCGCGAGGTGCTGGGCAAGGCGCCGCTGGGTCTGCGCCGCACCACCTTCAGCGAAGCCCCCGCCGCCGACAGCCTGCCGTCGGCGGACGCCTATATCCCGCGCGAGCCGATCACCGTGATCCTGTCCGAGCGCGGCTGGATCCGCGCCGCCAAGGGCGCGGTGGCCGATCCCTCGGAGCTGAAGTTCAAGGAAGGCGACAAGCTCGGCTTCCTGGTCCCGGCCGAGACCACCGACAAGCTTTTGATCCTGGCCTCGGACGGACGCTTCTTCACGATGGGCTGCGACAAGCTCCCCTCGGCCCGCGGCCAGGGCGAGCCGCTGCGCCTGATGCTGGACGTGGACGATAAGGTGAAGATCATCGCCGTGTTCCCGCACAAGGCCGGACGCAAGCGCGTGATGGCCTCCAGCAGCGGCTACGGCTTCATCCTTAACGAGGACGAGGCGCTCGCCAACCGTCGCGCCGGCAAGGCGGTGCTGAACGTCGACGACGGCGAAGCGCGCATCTGCCTGCCGATCGAGGGCGACCACATTGCGGTGATCGGCGACAACGCCAAGATCCTGGCCTTCCCGATCTCCGAACTGCCGGAGATGGGCCGCGGCAAGGGCGTGAAGCTGCAGAGCTACCGCGAGGGCGGTTTGCGCGACGCCATCACCTTCGACGCCGAGGTCGGACCGATCTGGGTCGACAGCGCCGGCCGAAAGCGCGAATGGAAGGAATGGCGTGAGTGGGCCGGCCGACGCGCTGCGGCTGGCAAGGCGGCGCCGCGTGGCTTCCCCTCCAACCGAAGGTTCCGCCCGCAATGAGCCTGTTCCCGCCCGACCTCCTCGCCGAAGCCGAGGCCCTGTTGATCGCCTGCCGCGAGGCGGGCATTCAGTTGGCGACGGTTGAGAGTTGTACGGGCGGGCTGGTGGCGGCCCTGCTGACCGAGATCCCCGGCTCGTCCGACGTGGTCGAGCGGGGCTACGTCACCTACTCCAACTTCGCCAAGAAGACCGAAGTGGGCGTGCGGGCCGAGACCCTGGCCGAGCACGGCGCGGTGTCGGAGGCGGTGGCGCGGTCGATGGCCGAGGGCGCGTTGCGCGATTCCGACGCCCAGTTGGCGGTGGCCGTCACCGGTATCGCCGGCCCGGGCGGCGGCTCGGACGACAAGCCGGTGGGCCTGGTCTGGTTCGCCACCGCCCGCAAGCACGGCGAAACCCGCACCCACGTCGAACGCTTCGGCGACATCGGCCGCAGCGAAGTGCGGCTGGCCAGCGTCCGCACCGCCCTGGCCCTGCTCAAGGCGCGGGCGGGCTGAGGCCTCCGCGCTTCCGAGCATCCCCCTCTCTTCGTCATCGCCCGACTTGATCGGGCGATCCATAGAGCAGGCTTGTCCAGTTGATCTAATTCGGCCGATGCCGCGCCATGGATGCCCCGATCAAGTCGGGCGATGACGAGCAGGGTGCGAAGCCAGCGCACCCACACCGCAGTCCTCAGGCCTCGGCGGCGACCACAGGCTCCCCGTACAACTGCCGCGCCCGGTCCTCGAAACAGCCGATCAGCTTGTCGACCGCATAGCCGAAGTTGGCTCTCAGCAGCATGTCGAGCATGCGCGCCTTGAACTGGAATTCGATGTCGAACACCACCTTGCAGCCGGCCGGATGCGGGGTGAAGGCCCAGCGGTTGTCGAGCCTGCGGAACGGCCCCGACAGCAGCCCCACACTGATGGTGCGGGCATAGTCGTCGCGCGTCACCCGCGTGGCGAAGCGCTCCTGCAGGAACGAGAAGCCCACCCCCGCCTCGGCGTCGAGCACCGTGCGGCCCGGCTCCAGCGTGCGCACCTCGCCGGTGCGCATGTGGGTGATCCAGGGCACGAATTGCGGATAGGCGTCGACGTCCCCGACCAGGGTGAAGAGCTGGTCGGGGGTGTAGGGCAGGATGCGCGTGACGTGATGCTCAGCCACGGGCCAGCAAGGCGTTGCGCGCGTCGCGCAGACGCTCGAAGTCTTCGCCCGCATGGTGCGACGAGCGGGTCAGCGGGCTGGCCGAAACCATCAGGAACCCCTTGGCCCGGGCGATCGCCTCCAGCGCCTTGAACTCGTCCGGCGAGACGAAGCGGTCGATGGCGGCGTGCTTGCGGGTCGGCTGCAGGTACTGGCCGATGGTGATGAAGTCGACGCCGGCGGAACGCATGTCGTCCATCACCTGCATCACCTCCTCCTTGGTCTCGCCCAGGCCGACCATCACGCCGGACTTGGTGAACTGGGCGGGGTCGCGCTCCTTCACCCGCTCCAACAGGCGCAGCGAGTGGTAGTAGCGCGCGCCGGGACGGATCTTCAGATACAGCCGCGGCACGGTCTCGAGGTTGTGGTTGAACACGTCCGGGCGCGCGTCGATCATGGCCTCGGCGGCGGCCACGGGCTTGCGCAGGAAGTCGGGCGTCAGGATCTCGACCGTGGTGGTCGGCGATTCGCGGCGGATGGCGCGCACCACCTCGGCGAAGTGCGCCGCGCCACCGTCTTCCAGGTCGTCGCGGTCCACCGAAGTGATGACCACGTGCTTCAGGCCCATCTTGCGCACGGCTTCCGCCACGCGCTGGGGCTCGGTCGAATCGAGCGCCTCGGGCAGGCCGGTCTTGACGTTGCAGAAGGCGCAGGCGCGGGTGCAGGTGTCGCCCATGATCATCATGGTGGCGTGGCGCACCGACCAGCATTCGCCGATGTTCGGGCAGGCCGCTTCCTCGCACACCGTGGTCAGGCCGTGGGCCTTTACGATGCCCTTGGTCTCGTTGTAGCCGGCCGAGCCGGGCGCACGCACGCGCAGCCAGTCGGGCTTGCGCAGCACTTCGCTTTCGGGGCGGTTGCGCTTCTCCGGGTGACGCAGGTCGCGCGCGGTCGCCTCGAAGCGGGTGTCGATCAGAGTGGCCATGTAATCAGCGCCCGAAGATCGACTTGAGGAAGTTGGTGCGCTTGTGGCGGCGGTTCTTGCGCGCGGCGGCGTCCTCGTCCTTGAGCCAGAACACCTGCACCACGCGGCGCTCGCCGGCGAAGGGCTTGTGGCCGTGCCAGCTGTCG
>FSXV01000147.1_pt1 | contig 11547 bp, 8 predicted proteins | sample 1638401 | NCBI WGS metagenome assembly FSXV01 (sample SAMEA3914788, study PRJEB12502) | metagenome | biome: forest; material: soil | place: Canada | collected 2011-07-03 | depth 0.1 m | reverse complement strand
GATCCGCGCCGGGTTCGAAACCCTGGTCGAGGCCGGCTACGCGCCGGAAATGGCCTATTTCGAATGCCTGCACGAGGTGAAGCTGATCGTGGACCTGATCTACGAGGGCGGCATCGCCAACATGAACTACTCGATCTCCAACACTGCCGAGTACGGCGAGTACGTCACCGGCCCGCGCATCGTCACCGAGCAGACCAAGGCCGAGATGAAGCGGGTGCTGAAGGACATCCAGGAAGGCCGCTTCGTGCGCGACTTCATGCTGGAGAACACCGCCGGCCAGCCGACCATGAAGGCTCGCCGCACCATCCTGGCCGAGCACGGCATCGAGCAGGTGGGCGAACGCCTGCGCGCCATGATGCCCTGGATCGGCAAGGGCAAGCTGGTCGACAAGACCCGCAACTAGGATTGCGGTACGGGCGGCAGCCAGCGCGGCCGCCGCCCCAACTCGCCTTAGGCGGCGTCTGCCGGCAACATGCGGCCGAGCACGCCGTCCTTGCCCCAGATCAGGTGGAACACCACCGCGCACAGGTGCAGCCCGATCAGGCCGTAGACCGGCCACTGGCCGAGCGCGTGCAGGGTGCCGAACAGCTCGGCCATGCCTTCGTTCTTGGCGAAGATCGCGGGGGTCTGGATCAGGTTGAACAGCTTGACCGGATAGCCGCCGTAGGCGCTGTTGAGGAAGCCGGTGATCGGCATCCACAGCATGACCGCGAAGAACAGCCAGTAGACCACGTGCGCCAGCGCCCGGTCCCAGGCCGCCACCTTGGGCGGATAGGCCGGCGGGCGGTCGACCAGCCGCCAGACGATGCGGAACAGGGTCAGCACCAGCACGACCAAGCCCAGGCTCTTGTGCCAGTTGTAGGTATCGTGCTGCAGCGCGCCCTTGGCGTTGGTCATCACCCAGGCCAGGGGCAGCACGGCGAACATGCACAGGGCGCTCAGCCAGTGCAGGGCCTGGTTCAACGGGGAATAGCGGGGCTGCATGACGGCTCCTCGGCTACGCGCCGCCACTGGGCGGGACGCACGCATGTCTCCCCGTTGGTGCGAACCCCGCGCCGAAAGGTTCAAGCCGGGCGCCGCCTGCATCGCCGAGCAACCGTCACACGGCCGTGTCACACCCCCGCTAAGCTGCCAACGTTACACTTTAACAGGCGGGACGGGCGATGGTTGGGACGGGATTGTGGCGCGGCGGGGCGAGCCGGCGCGGGGTGCTGGCGGGCATGGCGGCGAGCCTGGCGGCGCCGGCGATCATCCGCGCCCAGACCCTGTTCGTCGACCCGCCGTTCCGCCTGGGCGTGGCCTCGGGCGATCCGGCTCCGGACGGCTTCGTGATCTGGACCCGCCTGGCCCCGCGGCCGCTGGAAGAGCATTCCGGCATGCCCATGGCCCCAGTGGAGGTCGAGTGGGAGGTCGGCGCCGACGAGCATTTCAAGACCGTCGCCGCCAAGGGGACCACCCTGGCCCGGCCCGAGCTCGGCCATTCGGTGCATGTCGAGGTCGAAGGCCTGCAGCCCGGCCGCCCCTACTGGTATCGCTTCCACATCGGCCGTGAGCGCAGCCTGACCGGCCGCGCCCGCACCCTGCCCTCCCCTGGCGTGGCGCTGGATCGCGTGCGCTTCGTGGCCGGCGGCTGCCAGAACTACGAGCAGGGCCTCTACACCGCCTATCGCCACGTGGCCGAGGAGGAGCTCGACTTCTTCTGGCACTATGGCGACTACATCTACGAGGAGCGCGACACCCCGACCGCGGTGGATCGCGCCAGCGGCCTGCCTGTCGCGCCGGTGCGCGAGCACGTGGGCGACGAGCCCTACAGCCTGGACGACTATCGCCGCCGCTACGCCCAGTACAAGCTCGACGTCGACCTGCAGGCGGCCCATGCGGCCCACGCCTGGTGGGTCACCTGGGACGACCACGAGATCGACAACAACTGGGCCAGCCAATGGGACCAGGACGGCACCCCGCCCGAGATCTTCGACCTGCGCCGCCAGGCCGCCGCCCAGGCCTATTACGAGAACATGCCGCTGCGGAAACGCTCGTTCCCCAAGGGCACCGCGATCCAGATCTATCGCCGCGCCGCCTATGGCGACCTGCTGAACGCCCACTTCCTCGACACCCGCCAGTTCCGCATGGACCAGCCCTGCGGCGACAACTTCAAGCCGGTGTGCAAGGAGGCGCTCGCCAGCGACCGCACCATCATGGGCCCGGTGGAGGAGCGCTGGCTGCTCGACGGCCTGGCCCAAAGCACCACCCGTTGGAACCTGATCGCCAACCAGGTGATGATGATGCCGCTGGACCGGCGCTACGCCGATCAGCACGAGGCCATCTGGAACATGGACTCCTGGGCTGGCTATCCGGCCGCCCGCAAGCGCCTGCTCGACCACATCGAGGCCCACGACGTGAAGAACGTGGTGGTGACCACCGGCGACGAGCACCAGAACTACGCCGGCGAACTGCGCTCCAACGACCGCGAGGACGGCAAGCTGCTGGCGGTGGAGTTCGTCGGCACCTCGATCAGCTCGGGCGGCGACGGCTCGGACCTGCGCAAGGGCAGCGACACCATCCTGGCCGACAACGCCCACCTGAAGTTCGTCAACGACCACCGCGGCTATGTGGTGTGCGAGGTGGGCCGCGAGGTGTGGAAGAGCGACTTCCGCACCGTCGACTATGTCAGCCGCCCCGGGGCGCCCATCAACACCCGCGCCAGCTTCGTGGTCGAGCGCGGCCAGCCGGGGCTGAAGAAGACGTAGGGCTCTCCCCATTTCCGCTCATCCCCGCCTTCGCGGGGATGAGCGGATAATCTGCGCGCCCCTACTGCGGCAGCGCCTGCGCCAGGCGCTCCAGCTTGTCCGGGTTGCGCACGACGAAGACGCCGGTGATCCGCCCGTCCTCGATCTCCAGGGCCGTGGTCTGCAGCAGGCCATCGGCCTCGCGCGTAACGAACCCCGGCAGGCCGTTGATCAGCCCCACCCGCACCAACTGGGAGGGATTGTCGGCGTAGCGGCGCGCCAGGGCCCCGTGCAGGCGCATGACGTCCTCCAGCCCCTCGACCACCCGGAACGCCGCCGGACGCCGACCGCCGCCGTCGGCGTGAAGGCTGACGTCCGCCGCCAGCATGGCCTGCAGGGCGCCGAGGTCGCCCGAGCGCGAGGCGTCGAAGAAGGCCTCGGCGATCTGCAGCCCCCGTTCCTTGGAGATGCCGGAATGCGGCCGCGACGCCCGCACGTGCTCGCGGGCGCGGCTGGCGAGCTGGCGGCAGGCCGCGGCCGTCCGGTCGAGGGTCTCGGCCACCGAGTCGAACTCCATGCCGAAGACGTCGTGCAGCAGGAAGGCGGCGCGCTCCAGCGGCGACAGCCGCTCCAGCGCCAGCAGCAACGGCAGGGTGACGTCCTCGACCTCGTCCTCGCCCGGCTCCTGCATCACCGGCTCCGGCAGCCAGGGACCGATATAGGTCTCGCGCCGGCGCGGGGCCGACTTCAACAGGTCCAGGCTGAGCCGCGTCACCACCCGGGTCAGATAGCCTTCCGGCTCTCCGATCGCGGCGTGGTCGACGCGGCGCCAGCGCAGATAGGCGTCCTGCACCACGTCCTCGGCGTCGGCGATCGACCCCAACATGCGATAGGCGACACGGATCAGCTTAGGACGAAGCGGATCGAATGTCGCCGCGCCGGGGTCGACCGCCGCGCTCATCAGGCGGCCTCGTGCTTCTCGCCGATCGGGGCCACGCGGAAGCCGACGCCGATGCGGTTGAACGAATTGATCGCATTGATCATCAGGGTGAGCTTCACCAGCTCCTCCTCGGAGAACTCGGCCCGGACGGCATTATAGGCCGCATCCGGGGCGCGGGTCTCGCTCAGCCGGGTCAGGGCCTCGGTCCAGGCCAGGGCCGCCTTTTCGCGCTTGGTGTAGAGCGAGGTCTCTTCCCAGGCGTCCAGCATGAACACGCGGGCTTCGGTCTCGCCGAGCTTGCGGGCGTCGGTCGCGTGCATGTGCAGGCAGATGGCGCAGCCGTTGATCTGCGAAGAGCGGATCTTGACCAGCTCGACCAGGCTGCGCTCCAGGCCCGCGTTTTCCACGGACTGGCTGTAGGCGACCATCTGGTTCATCAGCTCGGGGGCGGCGGCCCAGGGGTTCAGGCGGGGGCTCATGGCGACTCTCCTCTACGCATCGCGTGTTCGAAGACAGGACGAGCCAAGGCCGGCCGGTGTGACATGGGCCGGCGGAAATCTTTTCCCGCGAGCCCATTTTTCAGCTCATCCCCGCAGAGTTAAGCGCCCTCCCCCTCGAAGGGGGAGGGTTGGGTGGGGGTGCATGCGTCGCGGATGGGGAGGCCAGCTCTGAAGAGCGCCTCCCGCACTCTTCACCCCGCCCTTGTGTGTACCCCCCCATCCCTGCCCTTCCCCCTTCGAGGGGGAAGGGTTCAGCTCCACCTACAGGAAGCTGTACGGGTCCACGTCCACCACCACCCGCACCACGCCGGGCACGCGCACCCGGGCGCGCCAAGCCTCCAGATACGCCTGGATGTTCACCCGCCGGTCGGCGCGGACCAGGAAGCGTTTGCGGCGGCGGCCGCGCACCAGGGCCAGGGGCGCGTCGGCCGGGCCATAGACCTCCACCCCGTCGGCCGAGGGGGCGGCGGCGGCCATGGCGCGGGCGGTCTCCTCCAGCCGCGCGCCGTCGGGGCTCGACAGGATCACCGCCGCCAGCCGGCCATAGGGCGGCAGGCCCGACAGCTCGCGCATCTCGGCCTCGGCCGCCAGGAAGGCGTCGCGGTCGTTGGCCTTGAGCGCCTGCATCACCTGGTGCTCCGGCGTGTAGGTCTGGATCAGGGCGCGGCCGGCCCGCTCCGCCCGCCCGGCGCGTCCGGCCACCTGGGCCAGCAGCTGATAGGTGCGCTCGGCCGCGCGCAGGTCGCCGCCACGCAGGCCCAGGTCGGCGTCAACCACCCCCACCAGGGTCAGGCCGGGAAAATTGTGGCCCTTGGCGGCGGCCTGGGTGGCGACCAGGATGTCGATGCCGCCGCCAGCCATCCGGTTGACCAGATCGCGCGCTCCCGCGGCGTCCATCACCGTGTCGGAGGAGAACACCTCCACCCGTGCGTCGGGGAACAGACCCTTGGCCTCCTCCTCCAGCCGCTCGACGCCCGGGCCGATGGAGGTCAGCGAGTCCTTGGCCTTGCAATGCGGGCAGGCCTCGGGCTTGGGCATGGAGAAGCCGGTCAGGTGGCAGACTAGGCGGTTGGAATAGCGGTGCTCCACCAGCCACGAGTCGGTGTCGGGCGCGGTCATGCGCTCGCCGCAGGCCTTGCACAGCACCAGGGGCGCATAGCCCCGGCGGTTGAGGAACAGCAGCGACTGCTCGCCCCGCGCCAGGGTCTCGCCCATGGCCGTCACCAGCCGTGGCGACAGCCAGCGACCGCGCTCGGGCGGCGCCTCGCGCATGTCGATCAGCTCGATGTCCGGCAGGCGGGCGACGCCGTGGCGGGTGGTCAGCCTGAGCCAGTGATAACGGCCGCCCTGGGCGTTCCACACGCTCTCCAGCGACGGCGTGGCCGAGGCCAGCACCACCGCCGCCCCCTCGATCTTGGCCCGCGCCACCGCCAGGTCGCGGGCATGATAGATGAACCCCTCCTCCTGCTTGAAGGAGGCGTCGTGCTCTTCGTCGACCACGATCAGGCGCAGCTTGGGGAACGGCAGGAACAGGGCCGAGCGCGCGCCGATGACGATGCGGCAGCGGCCGGCCACCACCGCCTCCCACACCCGCCGACGCTTGGGCGGGGCGACGCCGGAATGCCATTCGGCCGGCTCGACGCCGAAGCGGGCGGTGAAGCGGGCCATCACCGCCTGGGTCAGGGCGATCTCGGGCAGCAGCACCAGCACCTGGGCCGTCGGGTCGGCCCTCAGCACCGCGGCCACGGCTTCAAGATAGACCTCGGTCTTGCCCGAGCCGGTGACCCCGTCCAGCAGGACCGCCTGGAAGTCGCCCTTGTCGGTCAGCTTGATCAGGGCCGCAGCGGCGGCGGCCTGGCTGGGATTGAGGCCGGCCCCCGGCAGGTGCGGATCGGGCTCGGGAAAGGCCGAAACGACCTCGGCCAGCACCACCTCCAGCGCGCCGTCGTCGACCAGGCCCTTGATCACCCCGGCGGAAACCTCCGCCGCCGCCGCCAGGGCCGAGGCGCGCATGGGCGTCACCGCCGCCGCCAGCACCCGCGCGCGCGCGGGCGTCGAGCGCGACGGGGCGCGGCCGGTGGCGCGCACCAGCCGTTCGGGCGCGGGCTGTTGGGCGCGCAGGCCACGCAGCGCCATGGCCAGGGCCTCGCCCGGCGGCTCGCAGGCATAGCGGGCCGCCCACTCGATGAAGGTCAGCACGCCGGGCGGCAGGGCGGCGTCGTCCAAGCGCGAGGCGATGGGCTTGAGCGGGCGGTTGACGCCGCGCGCCTCGCGCAGCTCGGTCACCACGCCGCGCACCAGCCGCGGCCCCAGCGGCGCGGCCACGTGATCGCCGACGCTGACCGTCATCTCCTCGGGAACCGCGTAGTCGAACGCCTCCGGCAGAGGCAGCGGCAGCAGGACACGGGCGACGAGGGACATCGGCGCTGTTCTACGCTGAACCCGCGCCGGGTGCGAAGCGGCGAACTCTCCTTCTCCCCCTGCGGGAGAAGGAAGGGGCCCGCGTGTCGATAGACGCGTGGGAAGGATGAGGGGTCGACGCCCTCGAACGCTTACGCGCGGCGCGACCCCTCACCCTCCCATTGCTAATGCAATGGGCCCCTCCCTCTCCCGCAAGGGGAGAGGGTTTTACGCCGTCATCGCCTCCGGCGCGCGGCGCTCGCGCTTGACCAGCAGCTTGTTCAGAGCGTGCACATAGGCCAGCACGGCTGAGACGATGGTGTCGGTGTCGGCGCCCTGGCCGTCGACCAGGCGGCCGTTCTCGTTCAGGCGCACGGTGCAGCGGGCCTGGGCGTCGGTGCCCTCGGTGACCGCGCCGACCGAGAACAGCGCCAGGGTGGCCTCGTGCGGGAACACGGTGCGGACGGCGTTGAAGGCGGCGTCCACCGGGCCGTCGCCCTGGGCCTCGGCCACGTGCGCCACCCCGTCGATGACCATTTCCAAGTCAGCCTTGGCCGGCCCCTTGGAGCCCGCGCGCACCTCCAGGCTGACGAAGCGTACGCGCTCGTGGTCGCGCACCACCGCCTCGTCGACCAGGGCGATGATGTCCTCCTCGAACACGGTCTTCTTGCGGTCGGCCAAGTCCTTGAAGCGGCGGAAGGCCTCGTTCAGCCGGTTGTCGCCGATCTCGCCGTAGCCCAGCTGCACCAGCTTGTCGCGGAAGGCGGCGCGGCCCGAGTGCTTGCCCAGCACCAGGTTGGACTTGGTCCAGCCTACGCTTTCCGGGGTCATGATCTCGTAGGTGGCGGCGTTCTTCAGCATGCCGTCCTGGTGGATGCCGCTCTCGTGGGCGAAGGCGTTGCGACCGACGATGGCCTTGTTGGGCTGCACGTCGAAGCTGGTGATGGTGGCCAGCAGGCGCGAGGTCTTCAGGATATTGGGGGTCTCGATCCGGTTCACGTAGGGATAGGCGTCCGGCCGCGTGCGCATGGCCATGACCACCTCCTCGATCGAGCAGTTGCCCGCCCGCTCGCCGATGCCGTTGATCGCGCCCTCGATCTGGCGCGCGCCGCCGTCGACGGCGGCCAGGGTGTTGGCCACCGCCAGCCCCAGGTCGTTGTGGTTGTGGGCCGAGAAGATCACCTCGTCCGCGCCCGGCACCCGCTCGCGCACCGTGGTGAAGATGCGGCGCAGGTCCTCGGGCGCCGCGTAGCCCACCGTGTCGGGGATATTGATGGTGGTGGCGCCGGCCCGGATGGCGGCCTCGACCGCGCGGCACAGGAAGTCGATGTCGGTGCGGGTACCGTCCTCGGCCGACCACTCCACATCGTCGGCGTGCTGGCGCGCCAGGGTGACCGAGCTGGTGATCGCCTCCAGCACCGCCTCGGGCTCCATGCGCAGCTTGTACTTCATGTGCAGGGCGCTGGTGGAGATGAAGGTGTGGATGCGCCGGCGCTCGGCGCCCTTCAGCGCCTCGGCGGCGCGCACGATGTCGCCGGCAGCCGCGCGGCACAGGCCCGCGATCACCGGCCCGCGTACGGTCTCGGCGATGCGCCTTACCGCCTCGAAGTCATCGTTGGAGGCGATGGGAAAGCCCGCCTCGATCACGTCCACCCCCAGCTCGGCCAGAGCCTCGGCCATGCGCACCTTCTCGCTCAGGGTCATGGAGAAGCCCGGCGACTGCTCGCCGTCGCGCAGGGTGGTGTCGAAGATGATGACGCGGTCGTTCGACATCGCGCCGAAATTCGGGTGCTGAATGGTCATGGGGTCTGATCGCCTGGATGGGGTTTGGCCAGAGGCTTGGTGTGTCTGTCTTCGCGTGTCGCCGCCCGCGGGCGGCGTCCCCTGAGCGCTCGGGCCACGGCCCGGCGTCCGCTCAGGGGCGGGTAAGTCGAAGCAGGAGCCGGAGGCGTCCGCTGCCGAGGACCGCGCAGCCCACAGCGCTGCGCCGGGAGCGCAGGCCAAGGGTCGCTTCGGGTCCGAAGGCGGTCATGCCCATTTCATGCCGCAAACACTTCGGCGGCGCAAGCGACACAAATGCGACGCGCGCAATTTCATGCCCCATTTGGCGACACGATCACCTCGCGCACGCACGACCATTCCGAAAATCGGCTCAAAAACGGATTTGCGTGTCGGCGCGATTGATGGTTAGACAGCTGCACACTGCAACTCGCAACCGGGCCCGTCATGGCGTTTTCCGCCCTTCGACTTCGCACCCTCGCCGCCGCCGGCCGCCTTGCCGGCGTAGGCGCAGCCGTGCTCGCCCGGACCGCCGGAGCGTGACGTTCTTCTGAGATCCGGGCGAAATCGCCCCCTCCGAAACGCCCGCTCCGGTCCCCGCAGCGGGCTTTTTCTTGTCCCGATACAGGCTCATGATTTCGGCGGGGCGCGCCTGCCCCCCGAACAAAGGCGAAGACGATGAAGCCCCTGGCTGAACACATCTGGATGAACGGCGAGATCAAGCCCTGGGGCGACGCCAAGGTGCACGTCATGACCCACGGCCTGCACTACGGCACCTCGGTGTTCGAAGGCATCCGCGTCTACGATACGCCCAAGGGCCCGATGGTGTTCCGGCTGACCGACCACATCCATCGCCTGTTCGATTCCGCCCGCATCTACGGCTACCAGCCGCCGTTCAGCGAGCCCGAGATCATCGCCGCCTGCAAGGCGGTCACCGCCGCCAATGGCCTCAACAGCGCCTACATCCGCCCGGTCGCCTTCCTGGGCGAGTGCGGCATGGGCGTGGTGCCCAAGCCCGGCGCCGCCCCGGTCGACGTCGCCATCTCGGCCTTCCCCTGGGGCGCTTACCTGGGCGAGGAAGGGCTGGAGAAGGGCGTGGACGTCTGTATCTCGTCCTGGTTCCGCCTGGCGCCCAACACCGTGCCCACCGCCGCCAAGGCCGGGGGCAACTACCTGTCGAGCTACCTGATCGGGCGCGAGGCGCGCGACCGCGGCTTCGCCGAGGGCATTGGCTTGGGCACCGACGGCCGCCTGTCGGAAGGCGCCGGCGAAAACCTGTTCATCATCAAGGACGGCAAGCTGATGACCCCGCCCGCCGCGTCCTCGATCCTACAGGGCATCACCCGCGACACCGTCCTCAAGCTGGCCGAGACCTGGGCCATCCCGATTTCGGAACAGACCCTCCCGCGCGAGGCGCTCTATCTCGCCGACGAGATCTTCATGACCGGCACCGCCGCCGAGATCACCCCGATCCGCTCGGTGGACGGGATCACCGTGCGCTGCGGCGGCCGCGGCCCGATCACCCACAGGCTGCAGGAGGTGTTCCACGGCCTGTTCAACGGCAAGACCGAAGACCGCTGGGGCTGGCTCGAGCCGGTCCATGGCGAGGCGCACACCCCCTCCAGCCACGCCCAGCACGCCGCCCTGACGCACTGACCCCACCGATCCGATGACCCAGCCCCAAACCCTGTACGACAAGGTATTCGACGCCCACGTGGTCGAACCGGAGACCGCCGAAAAGCCGGCGGTGCTCTATATCGACCTGCATCTCGTGCACGAGGTGACGTCGCCCCAGGCCTTCTCGGCGCTGGAGGCGATGGGTCGCAAGGTGCGCCGGCCGGACCGGACCGTGGCCACCATGGACCACTCCACCCCGACCCTGCCGCCGGGGCCGGACGGCCAGCGCCCCTACGCCACCGCCGAGGCCAGGAACCAGGTCGTCCAGCTGGAGAAGAACTGCGCCGCCCATGGCATCGAGCTCTACGGCTGGGACAGCACCCACCGCGGCGTGGTGCACGTGATCGGGCCGGAGATGGGCTTCACCCAGCCGGGCATGACCGTGGTCTGCGGCGACAGCCACACCGCCACCCACGGCGCCTTCGGGGCCCTGGCCTTCGGCATCGGCACCTCGGAGGTCGGCCACGTGCTGGCGACCCAGACCCTGCTGCAGCGCAAGGCCAAGGCCATGCGGGTGACGGTGGACGGCCGACTGGCCCGCGGCGTCGGCGGCAAGGACCTGATCCTGGCCATCATCGCCGAGCTGGGCTTCGGCGGCGGCACCGGCGCGGTGCTGGAATATGCCGGCGAGGCGATCCGCTCGCTCGACATGGAAGGACGCATGACCGTCTGCAACATGTCCATCGAGGCCGGCGCCCGCGCGGGCATGATCGCGCCGGACGCCACGACGCTCGACTGGCTGCGCGGCCGGGAAGCCGCCCCTCAAGGCGAGAACTTCGACCGGGCCGCCGAGCGCTGGCTGTCCCTGGCCTCGGACCCGGGCGCGACCTTCGCCCGCGAGATCCGGCTCGACGCCTCGCGGCTCAAGCCCATGGCCACCTGGGGCACCACGCCGGACGCCGCCGTGGCCATCGACGAGCCCGTGCCAGAGCCCGGCTCGGCCGCCGCCCGCAAGGCGCTGAACTATATGCGGCTGGAGGCCGGCAAGCCGGTGGCGGGCCAGCCGGTAGACGTGGTGTTCGTCGGCAGCTGCACCAACGGCCGGCTGGGCGACCTGCGCGCCGCCGCCGAGGTGCTGCGCGGCCGCAAGGTGGCCGAGGGCGTGCGCATGCTGGTGGCCCCGGGCTCGGAAGACGTGCGCCGCCAGGCCGAAGCCGAAGGCCTGCACGAGGTGTTCCTGGCCGCCGGCGCCGAGTGGCGCTTGGCCGGCTGCTCCATGTGCATCGCCATGAACGGCGACCAGGTGGGGCCGGGCCAGCTGGCGGTCTCGACCTCGAACCGCAATTTCGAGGGCCGCCAGGGGCCGGGCGCGCGCACCATCCTGGCCAGCCCCGCCAGCGCCGCGGCCTCGGCCGTCGCCGGCCGCGTGGCCGATCCTCGCCCCTATCTCGACAGCGCCGCCTGAGGAACAAGCCATGGAACCGTTCAAGGTCCTGACCTCGCGCACCGTGGTGCTGCCCGAGGCCAATATCGACACCGACCAGATCATCCCCGCCCGCTTCCTCACCACCACCACCAAGGCGGG
>FSXV01000124.1_pt1 | contig 11610 bp, 8 predicted proteins | sample 1638401 | NCBI WGS metagenome assembly FSXV01 (sample SAMEA3914788, study PRJEB12502) | metagenome | biome: forest; material: soil | place: Canada | collected 2011-07-03 | depth 0.1 m | reverse complement strand
CGCCCCCCTGGCCGCCCCCCTCCTGGCCGCCCCCCTAGCCGCCCCGGTCGCCGCCGCCTTCCCGACCACCGAGAGCTTCAGCCGCCAGATGGCCGGCGGCGGCATGGCCGGATTTCCGGGCGTCCTAGACGCAGCGACCCTGGCCGCCCTGCGCGAAGAGACCGACGCGGCCTATCTCAGGCGGCGCGCAATCCAGGAACAGAACGGCGTGGCCGGCGGCATGGAAGGCGCCGCCCACCATCTCGCCGGCGAAGGCGGCGCGCTCGACGCCTTCATCGCCGACCTGCCGCTGTGGGACTTCGTGGCCCAGCACTTCGACGGCAAGTTCATCCTGCTGAACTTCGGCGCGACCCTGCACCCGCCGGGCGGCGGCGCCTACACGCTCAAGCCGCACCGCGACGTGCGGGCCTGGACCCGCGACTATCCTCTTTCGCTCAACATGCTGGTCATGCTCGACGACTTCACCGTCGAGAACGGCGCGACCCTGTTCCTGTCCGGCTCCCAGCACGTCGAGGCCCTGCCCTCGCCCGAACTGTTCGCCGCCAGCGCGACCCAGGCCACCGGGCAGGCCGGCGACATCCTGCTGTTCGACAGCCTGCTGGTCCACGCCGCCGCCCCTAATCGCAGCGCCGCCCGCCGCCGCGCCCTGACCCTGTGCTTTGGTCGCCCCTTCATGAAACCCCAGATGGACTGGCCGCGCTTCCTGCCCCCCGAAGCCGAGGCCGGGCTGACGCCGCGCGCACGCCAGTTGCTGGGCTACGACGCGCGCGTGCCCGCCAATCTCGACGAGTACTACCAGCCGCCCGCGCGCTGGACCTTCAAGCCGGATCAACGCTGATGGGCGAAACCATGGACCTGACGCTGGAACGCCGCCGCCTGGACGCGGCGGTCGAGTCCTATGGCGAGGCGGTCGCCCCCTTCGACATGGCCATGCGCGGCTACATGATGCGCACCTTCGAGCCGTTCTTCCGCGCCGGTCCCTGCCTGCAGGTCGGCTGTGCGCACGGCGACCAGACCAGCCTGCTGGTCGAACGCTTCGACGACGTGACCGTGATCGAGCCGACCCCGGAGTTCCTGGCCGTGGCCAAGGCGCGGATCGGCGACCGAGCGCAGTTCGTGGAGGCCTTCGTGGAGACCTTCGAGACCGAGCGCCGGTTCGAGACCATCATCTTCTCACACGTGCTCGAGCATGTGTCCGACCCCGCCGACACCCTGGTCCGGCTGGGCGCCTTGCTCACCCCCACCGGCCAGCTCTTCGTCGTGGTCCCCAACGCCGAGGCGCCGTCGCGCCGGATCGCGGTGAAGATGGGGGCGCTCGACCACCTGGAGGCGCTCAGCCCCGACGATATCGCCGCCGGCCACCGGCGGGTCTATCGCCTCGACACCCTGTGCCGCGACGTGCGGGCCGCGGGCCTTGGCATCCGCCACACCGGGGGCATCTTCTTCAAGCCGCTCGCCAACTTCCAGTTGAACGCGCTGATGGGCGGGCCGCTGGTGGGCGACGCCTTCATGGAGGGCTGCTTCCAGCTCGGGCGCGAGGACGCCCCCGCCTGCGCCAGCATCTATGTCATCGCGGGGGCGCAACCATGAGCATTCCGGGCCGCATCGTCCGCCTGAGGGCGGTGGAAGAGACCGACCTGCCCCAATTGCACCAGTGGGCCAACGACGAACAGCTCTGGAGCGGCATGGGCGGCTGGCGCTTCCCGTCGAGCCTGGACTCCGCCCGGGCCTGGTTCGCCGGCCTGAAGTCCGACTCCCTCAATCACCGCTGGATCATCGAGACCCTGGACGACGGCCAGGCGATCGGCACCGCCAACCTGGTCGACCTGGACTGGAAGAACCGCCACGCCACCCACGGCATGATGCTCGGCGCGCCAGCGGTCCAGGGCAAGGGTTATGGGCGCGACGTAGTCATGGCGGTGATGCGCTACGCCTTCGACGAACTGGGCCTGGAACGGCTCGACGGCGACATCATCGAGTTCAACGCCGCCTCCTACCGCCTCTATGTCGAAAAATGCGGCTGGCGCGAGGAAGGGCGACAGCGCCGTTGGCACCATCGGCGCGGCCGCTTCTGGGACCGTATCCTGGTGGGCGTCACCCGCGAGGACTACGCAACCCTTGCCCACGATCTGGGCTACTGGGACGCCGATCGCTGAGCGCGCAACATCGCGAACTGCAAAATATTGCCAAGGCTCGCCGCGAGCTCGAAGCGCGTGTGTCCAGGAAAGCGGCACTCGCGGTCTGACGCGCAATCCCCGTGGCCGGCTTCCCCAACACCTTAACGGGGCCACAAAGCGCATAGATCGCCAAGGTGTGGGCAAAGCCTACAATCAAGCGAAGCTGGGGCTCGCTAACTTTCATCTGCGTCGCTGCCGATAAGGTGATGCAGAGCGACAGGTGCGCACAGTGCTCAAGGGTTACTCCGCCCCCTCAGTCCTCTCGGCCAAGCCAATCTCGCGGGCGCCCCACATTCAGGTCCGCGCCGGTCGGGGCTTCCGCTCCGGCATGTCCTACTCGGTGACCGACCTGAAGGTCCTCGAAGATTACGCCTGAGCCACAACGGAGGGGCGCTCAGTCGCTGCGCTCCTCGCCTTTCCTTCGCCAGACGCGAGCCGGAGCGAGCCCATGCACGTCGCCCTGTTCATCCCCTGCTACATGGACGCCTTCGAGCCTGAGGTCGGCATAGCGACGCTCGAACTCCTCGAGCGCCTCGGCTGCACGGTCGACTATCCCTTCGACCAGACCTGCTGCGGCCAGCCCATGGTCAATACGGGCTGCCACCGGGAGGCGGCGGCCACCGAGGCCCTGTTCTGCAAGACCTTCGCGGGCTTCGACTACATCGTCTGCCCGTCCGGCAGCTGTGCGCACCAGGTGCGCGCGAACATGACCGCCGTGGAGCAGACCGAAGCCGTTACGGCCGTGCTGGCGCGGACCTTCGAACTGACCGAGTTCCTGCACGACATCCTCAAGGTCGAGGCCTTTCCCTGGGCGCGCTTCCCGCACAAGGTCGGCATCCACTACAACTGCAACTCCCTTCGCGGCATCCATATCGCCAGCGCCAGCGAAATTCGGGAACCGCCGTTCTCCAAGCCGAAAGCGCTGCTGGAGAAGGTCGAGGGGGTCGAGTTCGTGGAGCCCGCCCGGCCCGACGAGTGCTGCGGTTTCGGTGGCACCTTCTGTGTGTTCGAGCCAACCCTGTCGGCCAAGATGGGCCACGACAAGGTTTCGGATCACAGCCGCGCCGGCGCGGACTACATCGTCTCGGCCGACTCCTCCTGCCTCATGCACCAGCGGGGTTGCGCCGAGCGGATCGGGTTACCGATCAAGTTCATGCACATCGCCCAGATCTTGAACGGAGCGGCGGCATGACCCGGCTCGACCTGAAGCTCGAGGCCCGAAAGCTGCTGCACCCCGAACTCGCCGGGGAGCGGCATGAGGGAGCTGTGGCCGCGGACGGCACCCCGCTGCACCATGCCGAGGGCCTTTCGCAGCCGCTGCGGGCGACGTCTCGCGAGCCCCAGCCCCGCGGCGCCCATGAACACGGCCATCACCGGGTCGACCATGCCGAGGCCGCTGCCCGTTTCATCGCGGCGACCGAGCACGAGAAGCTGCACGACGAGCGCCTCTGGGATATCCGCAAGCAGCGTGATCGCATGCGCGACACCGTCGAGGAATGGGAGACGCTGAGGGAGCTCGCCTCCCAGATCAAGCAGCACACCCTGGCCCACCTCGACACCTACCTCGAACAGTTCGAGGCCGCGGCCCTGGCCAACGGCGTCCACGTGCACTGGGCGCAGGACGGCGCCGAGCATAATCGCATCGTCCACGGCATCCTGGCCGACCATCAGGCCAAGACCCTGATCAAGTCGAAGTCGATGCTCACCGACGAGTGCGGCTTTCGCGAATACATGGCCGGCGTCGGGATCGAGATCATCGAGACCGATCTGGGCGAGCGGATCCAGCAGCTCGACAACGAGGGGCCGAGCAACATCGTCGGTCCCGCCATTCACAAGACCCGCCACGACGTCGCCGAGGTGTTCGCACGCACCTACGGCTCAGACCCGAACAGCGAAGACGTTCACTACCTCGCCCACCAGCAGCGCGAGGCCACACGACCGCTGATCCTGGCCGCTGACGCCGGCATGACCGGCTGCAACTTCGCCGTGGCCGAGACGGGTGGGATCACCGTCTGCACCAACGAGGGCAACGCCGACCTGTCGGCCAACACGCCGAAGCTGCACATCGCCTCGGTCGGGATCGAGAAGCTGATCCCGCGAGTGGAGCACCTTGGCGTCTTCATCCGCCTGCTTTCGCGCAGCGCCCTCGGCTCGCCGATAACCCAGTACACCTCGCATTTCCGCAAGCCGCGGGCCGGTGGGGAGATGCATATCGTTCTGGTCGACAACGGCCGCAGCGCCCGCCTCGGCATGGAGGAATTCTGGACCTCGCTGAAATGCATCCGCTGTGGCGCGTGCATGGCCACCTGCCCCGTCTACCGGCGCAGCGGCGGACTGAGCTACGGCGCCACCTATGCGGGGCCAATCGGGCTGATCCTCAACCCGACCCTGGATCGGCACAAATATTCGGCCCTGCCCTTCGCCTCGACCCTGAACGGCTCCTGCACCGACGTCTGTCCGGTCAAGATCAATATCCACGAGCAGATCTTCGCCTGGCGCAAGGTGATGGCGGAGACTCACGAGTTGCCGATGGCGAAGTCGGCCCTGATGAAAGCCGCTGGCGCGCTCCTGGCCAACCCAGCGCTCTATCGCGCGGCGATCGGCGCCGCCGACGTGGCCCTGAAAAGCCTACCGCATTTCGCCATCTACAACCCGCTCAACACCTGGACCAAGGGCCGTGACATGCCCCCGGCACCGGCCCAGACCTTCCACAGCTGGTGGTCGGCCAACCGCGGGCGCAACGGGGAGACCAAGCGATGAGCGCCCGTGACGCCATCCTCGCCGCCGTCCGCCGCAACCGCCCGCCTGGGGAACACCCGCTGGCGGACGTGCCGCGGTTCCGCCTCCCCGAACCCGACGGACGCCTCGCCAAGTTCGCAGCCAATCTCAAGCTGATGGGCGGCGCGGTCCTGGAGGCGGCGCCCGGCCAGACGCTGCTGGAGACCTTGGGCGCGCGCCTGCAACAGGCCGGGCAGGTCTGCTCGGCGGTCCCGGAGGTCGTCGGCGACCGCGACCTCGCCACGGTCGCCGCGCCGGCCGATCTCGCCGATGTCGACGTCGCCGTGGTCCGCGCGGCGCTGGGCGTGGCCGAGACCGGCTCGGTGCTGTTCACCGAGCGCGAACTTCGGATCAACACCCTGGCCTATCTGGCGCAGCACCTGGTCGTGCTGCTGGACCCCGCCGACATCGTCGAAGGGCTGCAGGCCGCCTATGACAAACCGGTCTTCCACACCGCGGCCTACGCCGTGTTCCACACCGGTCCGTCCGCGACCGGCGACATCGAGGGCGTGCTCGTCCACGGCGCCCAGGGCGTCCTGTCCTTGACGGTCGTCTTCCAGCCTCGCCCGGTTGCAGAGGATGCGGCCGCTTAAGCAGGACCTATGGCCAGGCTTCTGGCGTCACACCCGTTTCGGGCGCACCGACGATCTTGCGCCCTGAGCGGACTGTCCCCGCGCCGGGAACGCGACATTCGAGGCCCAGCCGGCAGCGCCCGTTTTAGCCAGCCAGGTCGGTACCGGGATCGACCCATTGCGGAAGCGAGGCCGTCCCAAGGATTCCGACGCTAACCGCGATCGTAAGAATCCGCCCCGCGGCTGAGCCTGGACACTGCTTCTGTTGCGCGTATAGCGGCCCCATCCGACGTACGACGGGGGATAAGCAGTGAGCGAGGACAAGCGGGTCGCTGCGGCCATGGCTCGAATTCCGCAGTTGGATCTTCAAGGGCTGAAAACGCTGCGCGAGAACGCGCTGCGGTTCGGCGATGACGCGGCGCCGGTGATCAAGGCTATCGATGCGCGCCTGGATGAGTTTGATGCTTCCGGCGGGATGGCGCGCCATCGCCTTGAGTTCGCCCGTCAGATGCTCAGGATTGTCGAGCGCGCTCCCGCTCGACAGTGGCAGGAGGGTCGATCGATCTTCAATAGAGCTGTGGCGGAGAATGCAGACAATCCCTTCGTGGCTTGGATGAAGGGCAACACCGCGCGCCAAATCCCAATAACGAAAGCGCTGGGGGATGTGATGCCCGAGTTTCCGAATATCGAGCGCGAAAAGGATGTGCAGTCCGGTAGGGTTTCTTGGCGCGTGAAAGGCTAAGCGGGCACGGCCAAGGCCATGAACGCGCCGACTTGAGCTGGCTGCTGGCAGCCCTTCGCCCAGTCCCCGCCCATTTCTAAAACGGCTAAAGCCGACGCGAGCCCAAACGCAGAACCGCCCAGGCTTGGGGGCCTGGGCGGTTCGCTATTTTTGGGTGCGGGGACCTGCAACGTCCGGCTGCACCGGCCGGTAGCGCTCGTTATTTAAATGTCTGTTCGCCAAGTTCGCTCGCGACGGAAAAGGGAAAGAAATGTAGCCCCGCCTACAGATTCTTTCGGGTATTGGTTCGCTGGCGCGCGCTCGCTCATCCAACCGTCACCCGACGGCCGGAAGCAACAGATTGTAGACCGCGACCAAACCCGACGTCGGATAGGGACCGCAAGCGCGAATGGCGCGAGCCGCAGCGTTCATTATGGGGTCGCGCGCCGCTATCGACGAGATCGGGACAATCACCTCCGCCCCCCCTTGAGCGTTCAGGGTGAGCCGGATTTGTAGGGGCAGATGTGCGCGCACAACCGACCAACAAGGCCGCAACTTGGCCAGGATCTGACCCTCACGATAGGAGCTAGACATCACCGAGGCGTGCGCCCAGGGATTGCCGCCGTCTTGACCTGCAGGAGCCTGGGCGGCGGTCGAGGGCGGGGCTTGAGTTCTCAGCGTCGCATCAGCTTTGGGCATGGCGAGCGATGTCGACATCTGCTCGAGCAGTGAAGAACCGCCTTGTGTCAGGGGCTCGGTCTTCGCGCTTTGATGATCTGATTCGGTCAACTGGGCATTAAGCGCATCCAGTTCCAATCGCTGGGACTTCTGCGCATCGGCCGAGCCAATACCAACCCTCGAAGCCGAGACCAGGCCAACGGCCATGACAAAGCCGCCGTCGCCAGCAGTCGAGAAAACCGCCCCACGGTCAGACGATCTAGCTAGCATAGCGAATATGGCCAGGTGAAGGCCGGCAACGACAAGTACAACCCCGCCTCTTCCCAGCCGCTCTCGCCATATCAGGCCCGACGACATGTTCGAACCGTCACACCCAACGCGATGAGATCATTTCGATGGCTTCGCCACCATCTTACAGACCCCCGCTTGCTCGATATGCAAGCGATCGAGCGGCGAGGCCCCCATGACGATACTGATTTCGATGGCGCCGCTGGAAGGATGATACCGCTTTATCGAGGAGCTTGACGTCGCAGTCGAATTCTCAAGGTCGAGCTCGTCTTGCCTAACCGCACTGAGCTGGAACTTGCGGCCACAGCTTTGGGCGCAATAGGTCCCCTTGCTTAGATCGACCTTGAATGTCTCCTGCCAGGGGATCGTCTGCTTAATCGCCACGCCCTCCTGGTAGGCGGTCGATGTCCCCGTGCAGGTCAATGCAAACGCGCCCGATGGCGCCCAGCTAACCGACGAGGCGACGGCGCTCGAAAGGATCAACCCGACAAGCATGATCATTGGCCGCCATTATTTTGCAGTGGAATAACGACGAACCCCGCGATCGGGAGGACAATAACCTTAAAATTGGCGCTTCCAGTTACCGAGATGGATTTTCGATTATTGGCAGCATCATAGGTAAAATTGGTCGTTGTCGCGTTTGAAGTACCGGAATGCTGGACCACGACGACACGTCCAAGATTATCATACGTATAGGTGGTGGTTTGCTGAGCCGTCGAGATAGACGGTGTCACCATAGATAGCCCAGCGAGCGCCCAAGCGACCCAGCCCACGACCCGATATAGACCACCACTTGAACGCTGGTGCTTTGCTTCAGATTTTTGACGCATTGCCTTCTCGCGGCTTACCCGAATGTAGTGGGATGAATTCCAATTCGACCAAATAGACCCAAGGGCGCGATCCTACCCCAGGGCCATCAGGTCCCAACACCCCAAACGGCTGCAATCCTGAGGACGCAATGGGGCCGATTCGCGTCGCCCACCATCCGAAACAGACCGCAAATCTACCATTAAGTGCACTATGCGCCAGCCAAGTCCTGTCGATATGCAATTATAGATGCTCGGGCCAGTCGAGCAATGACCAACTCAGAGCGGAAATGCAGCGCGACAGCCTGACGCAGGCCAGATATATTTAAAATATATTTGCATATAATTACACTCATTTACGCGTTAAATGGCACAATGTCGGCAGATATAGTTCTTCGTACACACCCCAGTCGACATCGGCTAAATATAATTCGCGTCACTTATCGTGCGTAATTTGGACTTCGCCTGCCTTCGAATCCAAATTTCAGCGCTCCACCCGCTCCCGGCTCGACATGTCGATCTTGCGATCCGCCGCCACAATTGTGGCGAATCTGACTTCCTAACCGCCGGTCATTTCCGTTCTGTCGGAGCTCGGCGAAACAGCCTCCAGGCTACCCGTTGCGGTTTATGGGCGAGCCGTTAGGTTGCAATTCCCGACTAGGCGCAGGCTCTCCGCCCACCGCAGCTAGGGATCCAGGCGAATATTATTTCAAAACAAATGCAGCCGCTCCCGCAAGATGAAACACCTCGCTTGGCGACGCCCCTTGAGTCGTGGGACAGCGAATGAATACGCTGAATATGCGTCGATATGTGGCGACGGCTTTTGCTGATTCGCCACCTTTCGGCGATGCAAATGCCGCTCTAGCCCATTGCGGCGCGCCGTAACTGCTCTCCCGAATATTGTTCCATACATAAGCGATCGTTGTAGTGAAGCCGCGACGCGGCCAGGGGCGAATATGTTGCGATGGGGTGTGAGTCTGGGTGCGCTCGCGTGCGCGCTGCTCGTCGGCGGAGCGGCGACGGCGCAGGAGATCGTCGCGCCCGCTCCTCCGGTGCACCCCCAGGTCGATGGGAACGGCGTGGACCTCGTCACCGGGCAGTTCCTGGTCAACAGCCGGCAAGTGTCAGTCGGCCATGGCCCCGGCGCCCTGTCCCGCTCGTACATGGGCGCCCAGGGCAGTGACAACTTCTATGGCGAAGTCACCGTCAACGGCTCGGTCTACACCGTCAACATGGGAACCTTTTCGGAGTCGTTCACCTACTCGGGCACCGCGGCCGCCCCGGTCTTCACCAACAACCAGGGCAGCGGCACCACCCTGACGGGCACGCTCCCGTTCCTCGATCCGACCACTGGCGAAGGTCCAAGCCCTGGTCAGTATAGCTTCACCTACACCATGCAGGACGGCACGGTCGCCACCTTCCAGAATATCAACAACAGCCCAAACTATGTTGCGCGCATCACCGCATCCACCAAGCCAACCGGGGAATCTCTGCTATATAACTACACCGTTTACTCCGGATCCAGCTCGACTGGGTTGGTATACCTCAACGGCGTCTATAGCAACTATGGATACTCCATTCAATATCAACTTAGTTCCTATAACTCAGCGGCTCCGATATCTCCTACAAACTACACTGGCGTCGATCTCAAGATCCTGGCGGTGAACAATCGCATCGACTCCTGCTACTCACCGTCGGGGTGTGGATATTCCCAGAACTGGAGCGCCGTCTCCTATGCGAGCCCCAACCTGACGTCGGCTGGCGACAGCTTTGTCGACCTGTTGAGCCGCCAGACCACGTTCGGGACTTTCCTCAACCCGGCCCCCGCCCTGAGCCGCAAGACGACCTCGCCGTCGGGCAACAGCTATACGGTCACCTACGACACCTCGGTCGCGCCGAACCGCGTCACCTCCTACGCCACCGCGGCCGGGACCTGGACCTACAGCTATTCGGACAGCGGGAGCGTCCGCACGACCACGGTCACCGATCCCAATGGCCACACCAACACCATCGTCTCGAACCAGACCCTGGACGTCATCACCTCATTCACCGACGGCCTCAACCGCACGACCAGCTATGGCTACGATGGTCTGGGACGGGTGACCCAGATCACCTATCCGACCGGAAACGCGGTCCAGTACGCCTATGACGGTCTCGGCAATGTCTACCAGACGACCGCTGTTGCAGCGCCGGGCTCCGGCGTGGCCAATGTGGTGACCACCGCAGGATACGACGCCAGCTGCGCCTCCCCCGCCAAGTGCCACAAGCCGAACTGGACCAAGGACGCCAACGGCAACGAGACTGACTATACCTACAACAACACCATCGGTGTGCTTCTAAGCGTGACCAAGCCGGCGGGGGTCAACGGCGTTCGCCCGCAGACGCGCTATAGCTACACGCCGATGTCCGCAAACTACTATCCGCTCGGCCTTTCAACCCTGAAGCCCGGGGCGCAGATCTATCTTCTGACGGGCATATCGAGCTGCAATACGTTGCAGAGCTGCGTTGGCACCGCCGATGAAACGCGGATCACCATCACCTATGACCCCAACCAGAACCTGCTTCCCGTCTCCGTCACCACGGCGGCTGGGGACGGTTCCATCAGCTCGACGCAGAGTTTCGGCTATGACGTCTTCGGCAACGTCACCAGCAAGACCAGCCCGCTCGGCGCGGTCACCACCTATGTCTACGACGCCGACCGAGAACTGACCGGGGTGATCGGCCCGGACCCGGACGGGAGCGGACCGCTCACGCCCACCGCCGCGCAACTGAGCTACACGGCCGACGGCCTGGTCTCGGTGGCCAAGGCCGGCTCGGTGAGCAGCCAGACCGACACGGCCTTCTCCAGCTTCACCCTGGGAACCTACAAGAGCTACACCTACGACGCGGTGGATCGCCGCGTGTCGGCGTTCGACGGCCAGGTCACCAACGGCAGCCTTGGCCCCGCCTATGCCGAGACCGACTATCAGTATGACGGCGCCAACCGGCTGACCTGCACCGCCGTGCGCATGAACGTCGCGTCGTTCAATACGGCCTCAGCCTGCACCCAGAGCGCCGCCGGCGCCAATGGGCCCGACCTGATCAGCTACCACACCTACACCAACGCCGATGAGCCGTTCCAGCTGGTCAGCGGCTGGGGCACCGCTTCGCCGCGTTACGACACGACCCTCAACTATGCCGCCAACGGCCTGCTGGCGTCTGCGGTGGACGCCAACGGCAACACCACCTGCTACGGCTATGACGGCTTCGCGCGGGCCTCGAGCGTCAGCTATCCCACCCCGTCCAACGGCGCCAGTTGCAACGGCGCCGACTATGAGAGCTACGGCTACGACGCCAACGGCAACCCGACGTCCAAGCGGATCCGCAACGGCAGCGTGCTCAGCTACGCCTATGACGCGCTCAATCAGCTGACCACCGACGGCATCGGCGACGCGTTCACCTACGACAACAGCGGCCGTATCCGCACCGGCAGCTTCTTGGGCCGCAACGTGGCGTTCAACTATGACGCCCTGGGCCGGATGACCAGCCAGACCACCCAACTGGGCGCGGTCGGCTACCAGTACGACGCCGCCGGCAACCGCATTCAGCTG
>FSXV01000138.1_pt1 | contig 11630 bp, 10 predicted proteins | sample 1638401 | NCBI WGS metagenome assembly FSXV01 (sample SAMEA3914788, study PRJEB12502) | metagenome | biome: forest; material: soil | place: Canada | collected 2011-07-03 | depth 0.1 m | reverse complement strand
GCCGCCGCCACGCCCGGTGTTGGGCATCAGCACGCCGTAGCGGCCGGCCAGCGACAGGTAGGTGGTGAGCGCCGCGCCCTTGTTGCCGCGCTCTTCCTTGACGACCTGCACCAGCATGATCTGCCGGCGGCGGATCACTTCCTGGATCTTGTAGCGGCGCATCAGCCGCCGTTGGCGGCGCTGGAACGCCTTGTCGCCTTCGTCGTCGGACTCTTCGTCGTCGTGGTGATCCTCGTCCTCGTCATCGTCGTGATGATCGGACTCGACATCGCGCAGCAGGGCTTCGCGGTCGGCGATGGGGATCTGGTAGTAGTCCGGGTGGATTTCGTTGAAGGCCAGGAAGCCGTGGCGGTTGCCGCCGTACTCGATGAACGCCGCCTGCAGGCTGGGTTCGACCCGGGTTACCTTGGCGAGGTAGATGTTCCCGCGAAGCTGTTTGCGGGACTGGCTTTCGAAATCGAGCTCCTCAATTCGGGAGCCGTCCACCACTGCGACGCGGGTTTCTTCCGCGTGAGCGGCGTCGATCAGCATTCTCTTGGTCATAGAAAAGGTCTCCGCGGCGCGCGGCTTGGCCAGCACGCCGGACACGGCGCCTCGCGCACGCGCCGACCTCGCCGCACGGCGGAGGCCGCGGGGTCGATGTCTGGCGATGCTGGGCGAGGCAGCCCATTGGGTTAAAAATCCTGACGCGCCCAATAATGGCGCGAATGGCGAAGATGACGCGTCGAGGCCGCGAATCGGTCCTGGCGCAGCGCGCGCCGCTCACCTAAGGGGCGCACGTAGGGATCATTGCAACATTGCGACGCGAATTGAAAGGCGCCGTGATGGTTTCCTTCCGGTTAAGCCTTTGTCTACCGGTGAGGCCGATAAGGCGGTCTCAGGTCGGCGGAGCGGCGTATGCGCACGGGACTGGTCACACGGTTGCGCCAAGCCAGCGTCCGGCATCGCCGGGCGGTGGCGGCCGTGTGCGCCCTGGGCGCCCTGGCCGTGGCCGCCGCAGCCTCTCACGGCCAGACCAGCGTCGGCGTGCTGAAGGTGCGGCTGGGCGGCGATTCGCATCAGACCCGCGTGGTGATCGAACTCGACCGCACCACTCGGGGCGCGCTCGTCACCCCACCGGCCATGGGCGACAAGGTGGGTATCGCGCTCGCCCATGTCGATGTCGCCGGCGACATGCAGGGCGAAGGCGTCGGCCTGGTGAAGGCCTGGCGCGTCGACGAGGCCGCCGGCGCGGCCCAGGTGCACCTGGATCTCAACCGGCCCGGCATCGTGCGGCGGCGCTTCCTGCTGCCGCCCGGCGACGGGCTGAACGTCTACCGCTACGTCATCGACGTCACCGACCAGCCCGAGGACCCGGCCGCGCCGCAGATCGCCGCAGCCACGCCGACCCAGGAGCTGCGCGCCACCCATCCCGGCCTGCGCGGCCGCCAGATCGTCCAGGTGGCGCGGATCGAGGCCCCGGCCGCCACCCTCACGCCCTCCAAGCGCGTGGTGGTGATCGACGCCGGCCACGGCGGCCACGACCCCGGCGCCGCCGGCCAGAATTTCCACGAGAAGGACCTGACGCTCGCCGCCGCCGAGGCGCTGAAGACCCGGCTCGAGCGCAGCGGCCACTACAAGGTGGTGCTGACCCGCGACAGCGACGTCTATGTGCCGCTGGAGGAGCGGGTGCGCATCGCCCGCAAGGCCAACGCCGACCTGTTCATCTCGCTGCACGCCGATAGCGGCACCACGCCGGACCTGAAGGGCGCCACCGTCTACACCCTGTCGGAACAGGGCACGACGCGGGCCGCCAAGCAGGTGTTCGAGAAGGCCGACTGGATCAACATGACCCTGCCCGGCCCCGACCAGCAGGTGAACCGCATCCTGCTCGACCTGACCCAGCGCGAGACCCGCAACCGTTCGTCCGAGTTCGCCGAGACCCTGCTGTCGCGGGTCTCCGACGTCACGCCGCTGCTGCGCCGCAGCCACCGCGACGCCGGCTTCATGGTGCTGCTGGCCCCCGACGTGCCCGCGGTGCTGATGGAGATGGGCTTCATCACCAACGCCGCCGACGAGAAGCGGCTGTCCGACCCGGAGCAGCGCCGCCGCCTGATGGACGGCGTCGCCCGCGCCATCGACGCCTACTTCTCCGACGAGATGAAGGTCGCCAGCCGTCAGGGGTGACGCCGGGCTACTCCTCCCCTGCGCAGCGGGGGAGGTGGCGGCGTAGCCGACGGAGGGGGCGAGCGACGGCGCGGTTAAGCCCCCACCACCATGCTGCGCATGGTCCCCCTCCCCCGCTTCGCAGGGGAGGAGAAGTTACCTAAACCGCGCCGACCACCAGCGAGGCCATGCTCATGGCCGCCATGACCACGCCCGGCATAAGCACCTCGACCGGCTCGCCGGGGTCCTGTTGGGCCATGGCGTAGAGCAGCGGCAGGTAGTGTTCGGGGCCGCGGATCGACAGGGATGCGCTCTCGGCCCCGGCCAGGCGCTCAGGCTCCATCAGGCTGGCGTGGTCGCCATCGCGGATCGCCGCCAGGGCCGCGGTCTCGAACCGCTCGGCCCAGGCGTGCGGCGGGGCGGCCCCAACGAAGTCGGAAGCCGCCAGATTGTGCACGATATTGCCGCTGGCCAGGATCAGCACGCCCTCGTCGCGCAGCGGCCGCAAGGTGCGCGCCAGGTCGTAGTGCCCGCGTCCGTCCAGCCCCGCGTCCAGGCTGAGCTGGGCGGTCGGGATGTCGGCGTCGGGATACATGTGCACCGGCACCGACCAGGTCCCGTGGTCCAGGCCCCAGTCGCCGGCGCCGCGCACCGGCGTGGGCTGGGCCAGCCCAGCCACCCGCGCCACCAGCTCAGGCGCGCCGGGCGCGGGGTACTGCACCTCGAACAGGGGTCGGGGAAAGCGGCCGAAGTCGTGGATGGTCGGCGGTCGCGGCTGGTCGGTGACGGCGACGCCCTCGGTCACCCAGTGGGCCGAGACCGCCAGTATGGCCCGGGGCCGCGGCAGGCGGCGGCCCAGCTGCGCCCAGGCGCGGGCGTAGGGCGTGTCCTCGATGGCGTTCATCGGCGAGCCGTGGCCGATGAACACCGCGGGCATGGGCCCTAAAAGCCCGGGCGAGGACACCGCCCCGGGTCCGGCTTAAGCCAGGTCTTCCGAGAGGATGGCCATCTCGAACAGGAACGAGCCGTCCTCGTCCTCGTCCTGGTAGACCACGCCCACGAACTCCTCGCCGACGTAGACCTCGCAGCTGTCCTTCTGCTTCGGCCGCGGGCGCAGGCCGATCTGGGCATTGGCGAAGGTGGTCTTCAGGTGCGCCTCGATGCGCTTGATGTCCTTGTCGTTCACGGCGGCCGGCTCCTGGTCGATCTTCAAGCGCGCCTACTAAGGCCGAACGCGCAGTGTGGAAACCCCATTGCGCGCCGATTGGGCGAACTCTGTGAATCCTGACGCGCTCAGATGACGTAGTCGTAGACGATGTCCGCCAGGGTGTGGTCCATCGAGCGGGCCGGCTCGTCGCAGGTGGGGCAGTTCACCAGCCGCGCAGGCACGCCGGCGACGGTGCAGTGCGGGGGCACCGGCTTCAGCACCACCGAACCGGCCGCCACCTTCACATAGTCGCCGATCTGGATGTTGCCGAGGATCTTGGCCCCGGCGCCCACCAGCACGCCGTTGCCGAGCTTGGGGTGGCGGTCGCCGCGCTGGGCGCCCGTACCGCCGAGCGTCACCGCGTGCAGCAGCGAGACGTCGTCGCCCACCACCGCGGTCTCGCCGATGACGATGCCGGTGCCGTGGTCGATGAACAGGCCCGCGCCGATGCGGGCGGCCGGATGGATGTCGAGCTGGAACAGCTCCGACACGCGGCTCTGCAGCTGGAACGCCAGGGTCTCGCGGCCCTGGTTCCACAGCCAGTGCGCCACCCGGTAGGTCTGCAACGCCTGGAAGCCCTTGAAGAACAGGAATGGCTGCAGATAGCCCTTGCAGGCCGGATCGCGCTCGAACACCGCGCGCAGGTCGCAGTGCACGGCCTCGATCAGGCCGGGATCGGAGGCGTAGGCCTCCTCGGCGGTCTCGCGCAGGCTCATGGCCCGCATCTCCTGGTCCCCGAGCTTGCGGGCGATCTGGTAGGACAGGGCGTGCACCAGGTCGTCGTGCGACAGGATCACCGAGTGCATCATCGAGGCCAGGCTCGGTTCGGTGCTCGCCGCGCGGGCCGCCTCGTTGCGCAACGCCGCCCAGACCGGCGGCGGCGCTTCGGGCGTCACGACTTCCAGGCGTTGCGACATCTCGATCTCCCAGGCCTTGGCGTTCAGCCTAGCAGGATGCGGGTTAACTCCGCCTCCAGCTCTCCCTCTCGGGCCATATGGTATACCCGAAGCAGGCCCGCCACCGTGAGCGAGTCCTGCATCCGGCCCGAAACCGCCGCCTGGAGCGCCTCGCGGAACGGAACCCGCGCCTGGGTCAGGGCCTCGGTCGGGTCGTGCTCGGTCTCCACCTCGCTCAGCCCGGTGGCCAGATAGACATAGGCCGTCTCGTCGCTGGAGGCGTTGGACAGTTGCATGGTCAGGATCAGCCGGCAGTCGGCGGCGAGCAGGCCGGCCTCCTCGCGCAGCTCGCGCAGGGCCCCGTCGCGCGCGTCCTCGCCGTGGGGCGCGCCGCCCTCGGGCAGCTCCCAGCTGTAGCGGGCGAAGGGGAAGCGCCACTGGCCGACCAGGCTGATGCTCCCGTCGGCGTGCAGGGGCACCACCCCGGTGGCGGCGTTCTTGTAGCGCAGCGCGTAGTAGGCCGCCGGCGCGCCGGTGGGCGAGGTCGCGTCGAAGGCGTCGACCCCGAACCAGGGATTGTCGTGCAGCGTCTCGCCCGAGCGCACGCGCCAGGGCTCGCCGTGCGCGCGCAGCCATTGCGGATCGTCATGCATCGGCATACCTCCGGCTGGCCGCAGCCTGGATCGCTATAGCCGATGGCGGCCCGAGCGCGCCAATCCTCCCGCCCTTTCCTTCCTCCCGTCGAGCGTGCCCATGACCCGCCCTGTCCCCGCCGCGCCCGAATTCGGCGCCCCCTGCCCGATCGTCCCCTGCAACGAGACCCTGGCGCTGCTGGCCACGCGCCGCTCCAGCGCCGCCCAGACCCTGCGCGCGCCGGGCCCCGACGCCGGCCAGTTGGCCGACCTGCTGCGCCTGGGCGCCCGCGTCCCCGACCACGGCAAGATGTCGCCCTGGCGCTTCGTGATCATGCAGGGCGAGGCCAAGGCCGCCCTGGTCGAGCGCCTGCGCGCCCTGGCCGCGAACCAGCCCAATCCCGGCAAGGCCGAGGCCGCCCTGCTGAAGCTGTCCGAGCCGCCGGTCACGGTGATGGTGGTCTCGGCCCCGCGCGAAGGCGGCAAGCCGGTGTGGGAACAGGAGCTGTCGGCGGGCGCGGTGTGCATGAGCCTGCTGATCGCCGCCGAGGCCATGGGCTTCGGGGCCAACTGGATCACCGACTGGTACAGCTACGACGCCGCGGCGGGCGAACTGCTGGGCCTGAAGTCCGGCGAACGGGTGGCGGGCTTCGTCCATTTCGGCGCGGCCGCGGAACCGCCGCTGGAACGCGCGCGCCCCGATCTCTCGGCCCTGGTGAGCACGCTGTAGCAACACTGCGTGCTTCGAGACGCGGCTTCGCCGCTCCTCAGCATGACAAAAGTTGGTGAACACCGGCGCCCGTCATCCTGAGGAGCCCCCGAAAGGGGCGTCTCGAAGGACGCAGGACCGTTCCGCGTAACTAGCTCAGGCCGCGATCGCGCCCGCCGCCCCGAACGCCGGCCACACCGGCTCGGGCAGGGCCTCGAACCCCGGGCGGGCGAACAGGAAGCCCTGCTGCAGGTCCAGCCCCATCTCGCGCAGGACCCGATACTCCGCCGCCGTCTCGATGCCTTCCGCCACCACGCCGACGCCAAGCTCGGCGCAGGCCTTGTGCATGGCCGAGACCAGCACCTGCTTGACCCTGGAGCTGTCGATGTCGCGGATCAGCTCCATGTCGAGCTTCACCCAGTCGGGCTGGAACCGCGACAGCAGGGTCAGGCCCGAATAGCCGGCGCCGAAGTCGTCGATGGCCATCTTCACGCCCAGCGTCTTGTAGGCGGCGAGGATGCGGCCCAGCCGCCCGTACTCGACCGGCTCGCCCTCGCTGAATTCGAAGATCAGCCGCTCCAGCGGCAAACCGCTCCGCTTGGCCGCGGCGGCGATGTCGCGGATGCAGGCGGCGGGATCCTCCACCGCATTGGGCAGGAAGTTGATGGCCAGCAGCGCGTCGCCCTGGGCCAGGCCCAGCTTGGCCGCGGTTTCGATCGCCGTGGTGCGGCAACCCTGGTCGAAGGCGTGGCGGTTGGCCGCGTTCACCTGACCCAGCACCGTTGGGGCCGGTTCGCCGTTTGGGCCGCGCACCAGGGCCTCATAGGCGAAGACCCGGCCGGCGGCGGTGTCGACGATCGGCTGGAAGGCCATGGCGAAGGGCGCCTCGAAGACGCTGTCGGCGCAAGGCTTCCCGCGATTGGGCGGCGCCATGTGATCCTCCGAACTCGCCACGATCCCAGTTCTAACCCAACCAGACCTAACAAATATTGACTACAGGAAAACACAAGTTTTAGTTGCGGCCGAACGACCAGCCCGTGATCGCGGCGCAGCGGCCGCACGGACGATTGCGGCCTCCGTCTGGCGGGAATCTGGATTCTATTTAAGGCGCCGATGAGTGTTTAACCGGATCAGCCTTCCTAGATTCCTCGTTCTGCAGGCTCCAGGGGAGATCGCAGCTTGTTCTCAGAACGCATTTCGGAAGAGTCGGCTATTCCACTGTTTCCCAACACCTCCGCTCGCGTTTCCGCCCAGCCTCGCGCCTTGCGGGGTCCGGCCGCGTTTCTGGCCCACTACGTCCGCACCCGACCGTATCACTTCATCGGTCTGCTGTTGCTGGTGCTCGCCGCGGCCGGTTGCGGCATCGGCATGCAGTACGGCATGAAGCTGATGATCGACGCCATGACGGCCGCGAAGCCGCATGGAAACCACCAGGGCGTGAACATCGCGCTGGGCGTGTTCGTCGGCCTGATCTTCCTGGAGGCGTTGTTCTGGCGCTTGAGCGGCTGGCTCGGCTCGCGCACCACCATCGGCGTGGGCGAAGACATCAAGGTCGACCTGTTCGGCCACTTGGCCGGCCACTCCATGCGGTTCTTCCACGAGAACCTGTCGGGCTCGCTCGGCCACCGCATCACCTCCACCGCCAACGCCTTCTCCACCATCGTCAGCCGGCTGGTGTGGAACATCGCCCCGCCGTGCGTGAACTTCATCGGCGCGGTGATCCTGTTCGCCGCCCTGGACGGCGTGATGACCGCGGCGCTGGCGGGTTTCGTCGCCACGATCACCGCGATCCTGATCACCTTCGGCATGCGCGGCCAGTCGCGCCACCAGGCCTATGCGGCCGAGTCGGGCGCCGCCGGCGGCGAGCTGATGGACGTGATCAACAACATCTGGGCGGTGAAGACCTTCTCGGCCCGCGAGCGTGAGAAGGCTCGCCTGGCCACCGCCTTCGGCAAGGAGGCGCGCGCCCACCTCAAGAGCTGGCTGTACAACGAGAAACTGCGGGTGGTGAACGACATCGGCCTGGTGCTGATGGCCGGCGCGACCCTGGTCTGGGCCGTCCACCTGTGGAACGGCGGCAAGATCACCCCCGGCGACGTGGTGCTGGTCTCCACCCTGACCTTCCGCCTGCTGCACGGCTCGCGCGACTTCGCCCTGTCGCTGATCGAGATGGGCCAGGAGTACGGCTTCATCGGCGAGACCCTGAAGCTGGTCGGCCAGCCGCACACCGTGCTGGACCCCCAGGTGTCGCGCCCCGCCGCGCCGCGCGCCGTGAAGACCGGCGGCTCGATCAGCCTCGAGACCGTCACCTTCGGCTACAACCCCGAGCGCCCGGTGCTGCGCGACCTGCACCTGCACATCCCGGCCGGCCAGCGCGTCGGCTTCGCCGGCACCTCCGGCGCCGGCAAGTCGACCCTGGTGCACCTGGTCCAGCGCATGCACGAGGTCCAGGCCGGCCGCATCCTGGTCGACGGCGAGCCCGTGGCCGCCCTGCGCCAGGACGCGCTGCGCGCCAAGATGGCCGTGGTGCCCCAGGACGTGAACCTGTTCCACCGCTCGGTGCTGGAGAACATCCGCTTCGGCCGTCCCGACGCCTCCGACGAAGAGGTGTTCGACGCCGCCCGCGCCGCCTTCTGCGACGACTTCATCCGCGACCTGGAGGAAGGCTACGACACCATCGTCGGCGATCGCGGGGCCAAGCTCTCCGGCGGCCAGCGCCAGCGCATCGGCATCGCCCGCGCCTTCCTCAAGAACGCGCCGATCCTGATCCTGGACGAGGCCACCTCGGCGCTGGACGTGGAGTCGGAAGCCTTCATCCAGCGCGCGCTGAAGCGGTTGATGCAGGGCCGCACCGTGCTGGCCATCGCCCACCGCCTGTCGACCCTGGCCGACATGGACCGCATCGTGGTGCTGGAGCATGGCGAGATCGTCGAGGACGGCTCGCTGGACGAGCTGCGCCACGGCCACGGCCCCTTCAGCCGCCTGTGGCGGATGCAGACCGGCGGCGAGGTGGTCACCCCGCTGCGCCGCCCGGCCCTCAAGGCCGCCGGCTGATCCTATCGGGCCGCCCCGCCGCGCGCGGGGCGGCCATTGACCGCCGACAGGCGAAAGCCTAGGTCGCCCGCCTTGGTATCCGCCGTGCGAGCGCCGTCCTTGTCCTACCGCGACACCGATTCAGACTGGCGCAAGATCGGGGCGGAGCAGCCGTTCTGGGGCGTGCTGTCCGGCGAGCAATACCGCCGCGAGAACCTCACCGACGCCGCCCTGCTGGACTTCTACCGCTCGGGTCACGACGACATCGCTCTGGTGGTCGAGCGCGCGACCCGCTGCCTCGGCGACTGGCCGGCCCCGCGCCGGGCGCTGGATTTCGGCTGCGGCGTGGGCCGCCTGGCCTTCGCCATGACCCAGTACGCCGGCGAAGTGCTGGGCTACGACGTCTCTCCCGCCATGCTCGCCCAGGCTCAGGCTCAGGCCGAAACGCGCGGCGACGCGACGGTCGCCTTCACCGACCAGTGGCCAAAGCCTGGCGATGGGCCGGGGTTCGACTGGATCAACTCCTACATCGTGTTCCAGCACATCCCGCCCGAGCGGGGCCTCGGCCTGCTGGCCGACCTGCTGCGACTGCTGAACCCCGGCGGCCTGGTGTCGCTGCACTTCACCCTCTATCGCGCGCCGCACCTGGCGCCGCCGCCGGCCGCCCCGCTACGCACCCTGGCCCGCCGCCTGCTGGGCCGGCCAACCGCGCCGCCTCCGGGCTCCATCGCCATGTTCGACTACGACCTCGGCGCCATCTTCGCCGCCCTGACCGCGGCGGGGATCGAGGCGACCGCCCTGTTCCACACCGACCACAATGGCCACCACGGTGCGCAGATCATCGGCCGCCGCGCCTAGGCGAGGCGTATAGTCGGGCCAACGGCCTTTCGCTGCGTTCTTGCTTCGTTCGAGATTCGCCTTGCGGATCGGAACAAAGCGGGTACATTCGAGTCGGGTTGCGGGCGCATAGACCCACGGCCGGATGAGAATCGTGGCAGGAAGGCGCAATCAGTGAATCAAACGGTGTTGCGACTCGTGGGACAAGGCGAAGGCGAAAAGCAAAGGGCTCTTGAAGCGGCCATCGCCCAGATCGACCGGGCGTTCGGCAAGGGCTCGGTGATGAAGCTGGGGTCCAAGGGCTCCAAGCTGGATATCGAATCCATCTCCACCGGTTCGCTCGGCCTGGACCTGGCTCTGGGCGTCGGCGGCCTGCCGCGCGGCCGGGTGATCGAGATCTTCGGGCCGGAAAGCTCGGGCAAGACCACCCTGGCCCTGCACGTATTGGCCGAAGCGCAGAAGGGCGGCGGCGTGGCCGCCTTCGTCGACGCCGAGCACGCGCTCGATCCGGGCTACGCCGCCAAGCTGGGGGTGAACCTGGACGACCTGCTGGTCTCCCAGCCCGACACCGGCGAACAGGCGCTCGAGATCACCGACACCCTGGTGCGCTCCGGCGCGGTGGACGTGATCGTGATCGACTCGGTGGCGGCCCTGACGCCCAAGGCCGAGATCGAGGGCGAGATGGGCGACGCCCTGCCCGGCCTGCAGGCCCGCCTGATGAGCCAGGCCCTGCGCAAGCTCACCGCCTCGATCTCCAAGTCGAAGTGCATGGTGATCTTCATCAACCAGATCCGCATGAAGATCGGGGTGATGTACGGCAGCCCCGAGACCACCACCGGCGGCAACGCGCTCAAGTTCTACGCCACGGTTCGCCTGGACATCCGCCGCACCGGCTCGATCAAGACCCGCGACGAGGTGGTGGGCAACAATGTCCGCGTGAAGGTGGTGAAGAACAAGGTCGCCCCGCCGTTCCGCGAGGTCGAGTTCGACATCATGTACGGCGAGGGCGTGTCCAAGATCGGCGAGATCATCGACCTCGGCGTCAAGGGCGGCATCGTCGAGAAGTCCGGCTCCTGGTTCTCCTACGACAGCCAGCGCATCGGCCAGGGCCGCGAGAACGTGCGCGAATTCCTCAAGAAAAATCCCGATATCGCGGCCCGGATCGAGGCGCAGGTGCGCAAGAACTCGACCAAGATCGCCGAAGAGTTGCTGGTCACGCCCGAGCCGGACGAAGAGGACTGAGACCCCGTGCCGGCGGCGGGACTGCGGCCTATGCGCCCGGTCCGCCGCCGTTGCGCCGGTTCCGGGTTTTCCCGGACGCGCCAAGCCCAACTCGGCCTTGGGAGTTGGCGTTCGGGCGGCGCGCCAAGTGCGCCGCGGCGCCACAGGGCGGCGACTTCACCGCGCAGTGCGGCCGAATCGCATTCCTTTACCGGCCTCTAGCCCCTATATGGGGCCGAAGCTGTCGCGGGGCCTGCGCGGCGCGCGGCGTGCACCACGCTTCCGGCCCCGTACGTCGCCCTGGAAACGAGCTGATGACCCGCCGCAAGAAAATCTACGAAGGCAAGGCCAAGATCCTTTACGAGGGTCCCGAGCCCGGAACCCTGATCCAGTATTTCAAGGACGACGCCACCGCCTTCAACGCCCAGAAAAAGGCGGTGCTCGAAGGCAAGGGCGTGATCAACAACCGCATCTCCGAATACGTGATGACGCGGCTGAACTCGATCGGCGTGCAGAACCACTTCATCCGCCGCCTGAACCTGCGCGAGCAGCTGATCAAGGAAGTGGAGATCATCCCGCTGGAGGTGGTCTGCCGCAACGTGGCCGCCGGCTCCCTGTCCCAGCGCCTCGGCCTGCCCGAGGGCCAGGCCCTGCCCCGCTCGATCATCGAGTTCTACTACAAGAACGACCAGCTCCAGGACCCGATGGTCACCGAGGAGCACATCACCGCCTTCAACTGGGCTTCGACCCAGGAGATCGACGACATCCTGGCCATGACGCTGCGGGTGAACGACTTCCTCACCGGCATGTTCGGTGCAGTCGGCATCACCCTGGTCGACTTCAAGATCGAGTACGGCCGCGTGTGGGAGAACGAGTTCGCCCGCGTGATCCTGGCCGACGAGATCAGCCCCGACAGCTGCCGCCTGTGGGACGCGACCACCAACGAGAAG
>FSXV01000142.1_pt1 | contig 11865 bp, 11 predicted proteins | sample 1638401 | NCBI WGS metagenome assembly FSXV01 (sample SAMEA3914788, study PRJEB12502) | metagenome | biome: forest; material: soil | place: Canada | collected 2011-07-03 | depth 0.1 m | reverse complement strand
TGCTGGCTCTTTCCGCAGAAGGAGCAGTACAGAGTGCTTTTGGAGTCGCCGCTGGCGGCCTTGGTCATTGGTGCATCTCACTCCTGGGCGACGATCCAGCAAGACGACTGGACCACCGCTTAGCCCGTGCGTTCCGATCCGGACGGGCCGAGGCGCCAAACTGAGGCTCCGACCTTGCAGGATTAGGACCGTGGGGCTTACGAAACTCTGACAGTCCTACAAGCCCGTCATTCGACCACACCTTAGACGCCGCAATCAAGCGATTCATGGGGAAGTGGTGTCGCGGCCCGAACCGATGAACTGCTGGAGAGATAAGGACGTGCCTACCGCCACGCCAGGGGCCGAGCCCGTCGCGCCGCAACCAAGCCGCGCAGCGCGCCTCGTCGCCTTCGATTTCGACGGCACCCTGACGGTCAAGGACAGCTTCAACGCTTTCCTGGCCTGGCGCACCCCGCCCTTGCGGCTGTTGACGGGCGCGCTGAGCCTTGGCCCGGCAGGAATCCGCTATCTCGCCGACCGCGACCGTGGGGCCATCAAGGCGGCCGCCGTGCGCGCCCTGCTGGGTGGCGTGGTCCGGCTGCAGCTCGCCGCCGAGGCCGAGGCCTTCGCCGAGGCCTGCGCGCGCCAGTTGTTCCGCCCCGACGCGCTGGAGCGCTGGGCCGCCCACAAGGCCGCGGGCGACGAGCTGGTGATCGTCACCGCCTCGCCCGAAGATGTGATCGCCCCCTTCGCCCGCCGGCTGGGGGCCCACCGCCTGATCGGCACCCGGCTGCAATCCGACGCTCAGGACCGCATCACCGGCGGCTTCGACGGCCCCAACTGCCGCGCGGCCGAGAAGGTGGCGCGGCTGGAACAGGTCTACGGCCCCGGCGTGCGCCTCAAGGCCGCCTATGGCGACACCTCCGGCGACATCGAGATGCTGGCCCGCGCCGACCAGCCGTTCATGCGGCTGTTCCAGGGCCGTCCGGGCCCCGCCTAAACACCGGATTCCGCCTTGCGCAGCCCTGCGACATGCGGGTGCGAAATTTCGCATTTTCCGCGCTTGCCAAAAGTCAGAGTTCGACTATTTTCCGCGCCTTCGCCGGCCCCAGGGCTTGCGACGGGTGCATAGCTCAGTTGGTAGAGCAGCTGACTCTTAATCAGCGGGTCGTAGGTTCGAATCCTACTGCACCCACCAAGGTTTCTCAGGCGGCCTGACCGCCTCTTTCCCAAACCGGGTGGATCGGCGGGCGTCTTAGACGCTCCGCCCGGCGCGTCAGCGCTAACCCGGCCGCGCCTTCAGCTCGAAGGGCGAGCCGCACGACGTCTCGCGCCCACGGCCGATGCGTTCGATCGCCCGCGCCATCCGCCCGTCCCGTCCCAGCCGCGCGTCGGCCAGGCGCACCATCATCGGATTGGGCGTGGCCTCGGGCGCGGCGCGGCGCAGGGCGTCGGCGATCTCGTCCTCCGAACGCGACGGATCGGCGGCGCAGGCCAGGATGTAGGCGGCGGCCGGCGAGCGGCTGACGCCGAACCAGCAGTGCGCCACCAGCGGCCCCGGCTCGCGCCACTCGGCCCCGAACGCCAGCAGCCGGTCGATCATCTCCACGTCGGGCGCGGTCAGCCCCTCGCGCAGCTCGCCGATGTCGTGAAAGCGCAGCGACAGGTGCGGGCCGTGACGCCACTCCGGCGGCTCCAGCCCGTCCGGCGACAGCAGGCTGACCAGCCGCGCGGGCTTGCGGGCGGCGATCAGCTCGGCGACGCGCTCGAGCGGCGAAACGATCACGGTCATGGAAGCACGCAGGTCACGCCTAGCAGAACGCCCACCTCGACCACCTGCTCCACCGCGCCCAGCACATCGCCGGTGCGCCCGCCGATCAGCCGCCGCGCCTGCACCGTCACCGCGATGGCCAGGGCGACGCCGAACCCAAGCCCCAGCGCACCCGCGCGCCAATCGAAAAGAGCGAACGGCCAAAGCGCCAACAGCACCGCGACCCCGGCGTTGAAGCCGCTGGCGCGCTGCGGCGAGGCCCCCGCCTTGGCCGAGGCCGCTTCGCCGACATAGGGCTGGGTCGCCATCACCACTACCGCCACCGCCCGGCCCGCGCCATGCGCGGCCAGCAAAGCAAGCGCCCCGCGCAGGGGCGAGGCGCCGGCCAGGGCGGCGACGCGCAAGGCCGTCACGAGCCCCAGCGCCAGCACGCCATAGGTCCCGATCCGGCTGTCCTTCATGATCTCCAGCCGCCGCGCGGGCGTGGAGCCGCCGCCGAGGCCGTCGGCGGTATCGGCCAGGCCGTCCTCGTGGAAGCCGCCGGTGACCAGCACGCCCGCGCCCACCGCCAGGATCGCCGCTGTCGTCCCGCCCCACAGCCGTCCCGCGCCCAGGAACACCAGGGCCGAGATCAGCCCCACCACCTGGCCCACCAGCGGGAAGTAGCGCGTCGAACGGCCGATCCAGTCCGGCTGGAATCCTTCGAGCTGTGGCGTCGGCAGGCGGGTCAGGAACTGCACTGCACAGAGAAACAGCCGTCCTTCGCGAACCGGGTTCATGTCCCCTGCCCTCGGCCGCGCCTAGAGCCGGCCCAACAGCACGTCGTCGAGGCTGGCGACCTCGCAGGCCATCCGCGCCGCCGCGCGCAGGATCGGCGCCGCCAGCACCCCGCCCGAGCCCTCGCCCAGCCGCATGCCGAGTTGCAGCAGCGGCTCGGCCGCCATCGCCGCCAGCAGCCGGGCGTGGCCGCGCTCGGCCGAGGCGTGGGCGAACACGCAGTAGTCGCGCGCCAGGGGCTCCAGCCGGATCGCCGCCAAGGCCGCGGCGGAAGAGATGAACCCGTCCACCACCACCACCCGCCGCGCGGCCGCCCCACCCAGCACCGCGCCGGCCATCATGGCGATCTCCAGCCCGCCGAACTGGCGTAGCACCTCGAAGGGTTCGGTGGCGTCGCTGCGGGCGGCGGCGCGAGCCAGCACTGCGGCCTTGCGCGCCAGACCCTCGGCGTCGTGGCCGGCGCCGGCGCCGATGCAGTGTTCCAGCGGCGCAGGGGCCAGGCGGTGCATCAGCAGCGCCGCGCTGGCGCTGTTGCCGATGCCCATCTCGCCCAGCACCAGGGCGTCGACGCCTTCGGCCGCCGCCGCGCGCGCCAGCTCCATGCCGGCTTCAAGCGCCGCCGTCAGCTCTTCAACCGTCAGGGCCGGCTCGACCGCCGCATTGCGTGTCCCCCGCCGCACCTTGCGGTCCAGCAGCTCAGCATGGATGGGAAGTTCGGCGTCGACGCCCGCGTCCACCACCTTGACCTCGACCTCGCAGGCGCGGCCCAGCGCATTGACGCTGGCCTTGCCGGCCAGGAAGGTCGCCACCATCGCCGCCGTCACCGCCGACGGATAGGCCGACACCCCCTCGGCGTTCAGCCCATGGTCGCCGGCGAAGACATAGGCCCGCACCCGTTCCACCCGCGGCTCAAGGCGACCCTGAATCTGGCCGATCTGCACCGCCAACGCCTCCAGCCGGCCGAGCGACCCCGGCGGCTTGGCCTTGCCGTCGACCAGCGCCTTCAGCCGCGCGCCCAGCTCGGGATCGAGCGGGGCGATGGGGGGAACGGAAAAGCTCACAGCAGCGCTCACAGGCCGGCGATCCTCGACAGGGTTTCGATGTCCAATACTTCGGCCAGGGTGGCGGCCAGGGCGTCAAGGTCCGCCTCGATCGCCGCCTGGCGATGCTGGCCGCTGGAGGCGGCGCCGAGTTCGGCCAAGATCGCCACGCGCGCCTCGCCATGGTCGAACAGGCCGTGCACATAGGCGCCGCAGACCCGTCCGTCGGCCGAGCGCGCGCCGTCCTCGCCCCCGCCGTCAAAGCTCAGATACGGCCGCGCCAAACCCGGCCCCACGGTCTCGCCCACATGCATCTCGTAGCCGGAAAAGCGCGCGCCGCCCGCCAGCCGGCCAGCCACCGGGCGCAGCACCTTATGGGTCGTCAGCACTGTCTCCACGTCCAACAGGCCCAGCCCCTCGGCCGAGCCCGGCGGCCCTTCCACGCCCTGGGGATCGGCGATGCGCCGGCCCAGCATCTGATAGCCGCCGCACAGCCCCAGCACCCGCCCGCCACGCCGCACATGGGCCGCGAGGTCGATGTCCCAACCTTCGCGCCGCAGCGCCGCCAAGTCAGCCAGCACCGCCTTGGACCCCGGCAGCACCACCAGATCCACATCACCCGGCAGTGTCTGGCCCGGCGGCACGAAAGCGAAGTCCACCTCCGCCTCGGCCTTCAACGCGTCGAGGTCGTCGAAATTGGCGATGGACGGCAGCAGGGGGGCGACGATCCTGACCCGCCGGCCGCCGCGCGCGGCGGCCGCGTCCTGCAACACCACCGCGTCCTCGGCCGGCAGCCGCCGCGCTTCGGCCCGCCAGGGAACCATGCCGAGGTCCGGCCAGCCGGTGCGACGTACGATCTCGCTCCGCCCGCCAGCGAACAGGGCCGGGTCGCCGCGGAACTTGTTGATGATGAAGCCCTTGATCATCGCCCGGTCCTCGGGATCGAGCACCACATGGGCGCCGACCAGGGCGGCGATGACGTGGCCGCGGTCGATGTCGCCCACCAGCGCCACCGGCGTTCCGGTCGCCCGCGCAAAGCCCATATTGGCGATGTCGCCCCGGCGCAGGTTGATCTCGGCCGGGCTGCCCGCGCCCTCGACCAGCACCAGGTCGGCGTCGGCCTTGAGCATGGCGAAGCTCTCCACCGCCAGGCCCAGCAGGGCGCGCTTCTTGTCCTGGAAGGCGGCGGCGGTCCAATTGCCTTCCATCCTGCCGCGCACCACCAATTGCGCGCCCACCTCGCTCTGGGGCTTCAGCAGCACCGGGTTCATGTGCACGCTGGGCTCGACGCGACACGCTATGGCTTGAAGCGCCTGGGCCCGGCCGATCTCGCCGCCCTCCGCCGTCACGGCGGCGTTGTTGCTCATGTTCTGCGGCTTGAACGGCCGCACGCGCAGGCCGCGGTTGGCGTAGAGCCGGCACAGGCCCGCGGTCAGGATCGACTTGCCCACGTCCGAGCCGCAGCCCTGGATCATCAGCGCCGCGGTCATCGCGAACGCCTCCGCACCAAGGCTCCGCCCGCCACCAGCCCCACCGCCAGCAGCACGCAGGCGCCGCGATAGAGCCTCAGCCCGCGCTCGAGGTCGGCCGGCTGCGGCGCCGGCCCGTCGCCGAAGCTCGGCCGCTCGGTCAGCTCGCCGTCATAGCGCGCCGGCCCGCCCAGCTTCAGCTCCAGCGCCCCGGCCATGGCCGCCTCGGGCCAGCCGGCGTTGGGCGAGGCGTGCTTGCCCGCGTCGCGCCACATGACCTGCCCGCCCTTGCCCGCCGCCAGGGCGATCAGCCCGCCGGCCAGCCGCGCGGGGGCCAGGTTCATCAGGTCGTCCAGCCGCGCCGCCGCCCAGCCGAACGCCCGCCAGCGCGGTTCCATGTGGCCGATCACGCTGTCGGCGGTGTTGACCGCCTTGTAGGCGTAGAGTCCCGGCAGGCCGCCGACCGCCAGCCAGAAGGCCGGGGCCACCACCCCGTCGTTGAAGCTCTCGGCCAGGCTCTCCAGCCCCGCCGCCGCCACGCCCGAGGCGTCGAGCGCGGCCGTGTCGCGCCCGACGATACGGCCCACCGCCGTCCGCGCCGCCGGCAGGTCGCCAGCCGTCAACGGTCCGCGCACCGCCTCGACGTGATCATGCAGGCTCTTCGAGGCCAGACCCGGCGTGGCCAGCAGCGCCGCCACCAGCCAGCCCAGCTTCGAGCGGCCGCAGGCGCGCTCGATCGCCCAGCCGGCCAGGGCGCTTCCCCCCGCCACCAGGGCCACAGTCGCCACGCCCGCCGCGCGCCGGTCGGCCTCGCTGCGCTCGCTCCGGTTCCAGCGTCGCTCCAGGGCTGAGATCGCCGCGCCCATACCCACCACCGGGTGCGGCACGGGGCGGTGCAGCGCCTCGGGATAGCCGAGCCACGCCTCCAGCCCGAGCGCCAGAACGGCGCGACTCACGAAGCCGCTCATCGCCGCCCCACCAGATCCAGCAGCGGCCCGCTCGCGCCCTCGGCCCAGCGCGCCTCGATGTCGTAGGCCTCGGCCAGCACCGCCGGCGACAAAGCCTCGCCCGGCGACCCGTCGGCCAGCACCCGGCCGGCGGCCAGCACCACCACCCGGTCGGCGACGCGGGCGGCGAAGGCCAGGTCGTGCAGGGTCACCACCACCCCGCCGCCCTCGGCCGCGAAGCCGCGCATCAGTTCGGCGGCGTCGAGCTGGTGGCTGGGGTCGAGCCCGGTCAGGGGCTCGTCGGCGATCAGCCAGCGCGGCTCGCCGGCCAGCACCCGGGCCAGCAGGGCGCGGGCGCGCTCGCCGCCCGACAGGGTGGTGACGTCGCGGCCGGCGAACTCGGTCATCTGGGTACGGATCAAGGCCCGCTCCACCGCCGTGCGGTCCTCCTCGGTCGGCCCGAAGGCGCCGAGATGGGCGGTGCGGCCAAGACCTGCGAAGGTGCGTACGTCCAGGCTCCAGGCGATCTCCGGCGCCTGGGGCAGGAAGCCGATGCGCTGGGCCCGCGCCTTGGCCGGCAGGGCCAACAGCGGCCGTCCGTCCAGCCGCACCTCGCCCCGGTCCGGCCGGCGCAGACCCGCCAGGCAGCTGAGCAGCGTCGACTTGCCGGCCCCGTTCGGCCCCAGCACCGCGGTCACCTCGCCCGCGCGCAGCTTGAGGTCGACACCGTCCAGCACCGCCAAGCCGCCCAGCCCCACGACCAGGTCATTGGCTTCCAGGTTCATGGGATCGCCCGCCCTCACGCCAACCTCCGACGCATCGAGATCAGCAGCCACAGGAAGAACGGCCCGCCCAGCGCCGCCATGGCCACGCCCAGCCGCACCTCGCCTGCCCCCGGCGCCAGCCGTACCAGGATGTCGGCCGCCAGGAGCAGCGCCGCCCCCGAAAGCGCGCTCGGGATCAGCAGGGCGCCCGGCCGCGCGCCCACGAACGGCCGCATCAGGTGCGGGACGATCAGGCCGACGAAGCCGATCACCCCGGTCACCGCCACGCTGGCCCCGCAGGCCAGGCCCACGCCCACCGCAATCAGCACCTGGGTGCGCCGCAGCGACACCCCCACCGAGCGCGCCCCGGTCTCGCCCAGGGTCAGGGCGTCCAGCGCCCGGCCGACGGTCAACAGGATGGCCGAGCCCAGCACGATGAACGGCACGGCGGTCTTCACCTCCTCCATGCTGCGGTCGGCCAGCGAGCCCAGCAGCCAGGTGATGATCTCCGACGCCGCCCAGGGGTTGGGCGACAGCATCAGGGCCAGCGACAGCCCGGCCTGGGCGATCACGTTCAGCACCACCCCCGCCAGCAGGAAGGTCGTCGCCCCGCCGGCGGAGTCGGCCAGGGCCAGCAGGATCACTACGCCGATGCCCGATCCGGCCATGGCGAAGGCGGCCGTGGCCCCGGTGGCGGTCAGGTTGAAGTACAGGGTCAGCACCGCGCCCAGCGACGCCATCGACGACACGCCGAGCAGCCCCGGATCGGCCAGGGCGTTGCGGGTGTAGCCCTGCAGCGTCGCCCCCGACAGGCCGAGCGCCGCCCCGATCGCCAGGCCCAGCAGGGTGCGGGGCACGCGCAGCTGGGTGATGATGGCCCAGCGCGGGTCATGGCCGCCGAACAGGTGCTCCAGCGGGATCCACACCCGCCCCGCCATCAGCGACAGGGCCGACAGCACAACCAGCGTCGCCAGCAGCGCCGGGATCAGCCAGATCGAGGCTGCTCGCTTCACCGGCTCACTCCCTTAAGGGCGTTGTCGCGCGCCTCGGCCAGGGCCTCGGCGGCCGGGATCAGCACCGGGCCGGCGCAGAACAGGAGCGGCTCCGGGAAAGTCTCGCGCGTCATGCGCAGGCCCGCGGCCTTGAGCGCCGGATGCGACAGCACCCGATCGGCCCAACTCGGCTCGCCCGGCGCCAGCCGCCCGGCCAGCAGCACCTGGGGCGGATCGGCGATCACCCGCTCCAGCGGCACGTCCATGGTGGACTTCAGGCCATAGCGCGCCGCGGCGTTGTCAAAGCCCACCCGCCGCATCAGCTCGTCCATCAGGGTGCCGGGCCCGGACGCCATGCCCTTGTACTCGTAGATCAGGGCGCTGAGCCGGGGCGTTCCCGGCGGCGGGGCGGCGGCGGCCAGGGCCGCCTGGATGCGCCCGACCAGCGCCGCGCCACGCTCGGGATGGCCAGCGAGCGTCGCCACCCACCGCACCTGGTCGAGGCTCTCGGCGATGCTTTCGGGCACGGTGAAGTCGGCCGATGCTATGCCCAGCCGCGGCAGCACACCCTTCAGGCTCCCCGCCCCCATGCCGCTCATCAGCACCAGGTCGGGCCTCAGCGCCGCGATCTCCTCGGCCGTGCCCCAGGTGTAGGGAAACCGCCGCGCCCGCGCCCACGCTGCCGACTGGGTCGGCTCGCGGGCGTAGTGGCTGAGCGCCGCGATCTGGCCCGGATCGGCCACGTCGAGCAGGATCGCGTCCAGGCATGGGTTCAGCGAGACGATGCGGCGGGGCGCGGCGTGGGCGGGCTGGGTCGCTAGGAAACTTAGGGCCAAGGCGAGCGCGCCAAATCTCCTTCTCCCCTTGCGGGAGAAGGAAGGGGCCCAGCGCAGCTGGGAAGGATGAGGGGTCGACGGACGAGAGTCGCTGATATCGCACTGCGACCCCTCACCCTCCCATTGCCTTCGCAATGGGCCCCTCCCTCTCCCGCAGGGGGAGAGGGGTCCCGCGTCCCCGCCCCTCAAAAATCCACCCCCCGCTGGGCCTTGAAGCCCGCGTCGAACGGATGGCGCACGGCCTGGAACTCGGTGATCAGGTCGGCGGCGTCGAGCAGGGCCTGGGGCGCGTTGCGGCCGGTGACGCAGACGTGCTTGTCCGCCGGCCGCGCCTGCAGCGCCGCCACCACCTCGTCTACGGCCAAGTACTCGTAGCGCAGGGCGATGTTCAGCTCGTCCAGCACCACCAGGTGCAGCTCCGGATCGGCGATCATCTCCAGGCTGGTGGCCCAGGCGGCGCGGGCGGCGGCGATGTCGCGCTCGCGGTCGGCCACGTCCCAGGTGAAGCCCTCGCCCATCACGGCGTAGCGCACCTGGTCGGGGAAGCGCTTGAAGAACTGGCGCTCGCCGGTGATCCACTTGCCCTTGATGTACTGGACCACGCCAACCTTGTAGCCCCAGCCCAGCGCCCGGGCGACCATGCCGAAGGCGGCGGTGGACTTGCCCTTGCCGTCGCCGGTGTGGACCATCAACAGGCCCTCGCCCTCGCGCTTCTCGGCCATCATGACGTCGCGCTCGGCCTTCAGCGCTTTCATGGCGCGGGCGTGCTCGGCGTTGCGGTCTTGCTCGCTCATCTCGCGCTCTCCAACAGGGCCGTCTCCAGCCGCGCCCAGCCCGCCGCGGGTGGCAGGCCGAACCTTAGCCTTTCCGGGGCGTCGGCGAAGGGGCGCACCAGCACGCCCCGCCGCGCCAGCCGCTCGAACCTCTCGCGGGCGTCGCCGGCCTGCGCCAGGCGAAACAGCGTCGTCCCGCCCATGATCTCAAATCCCGCAGCCTGCAGCAGCCCGTCCAGCCGCCCCGCCTCGCGCGCCAGCCGCCGGCGCGTGCGCGCCGCCCAGGCCGCATCCGGATAGGCCTTCCGCCCCGCGGCGATGGCGTCGGCTGAGACCGGCCACTCGCCCTGGCGCGCCCGCAGCCGCGCGATCAGCGCCGGGTCGGCGGCCACGAAGCCCAGCCTCAGCCCCGCCAGGCCGTAGAACTTGCCGAACGAGCGCAGCACGATGGCGCGCTCCAGCCCGCGCCCGGCGACGCTCAGCTCCGGCTCGGCCTCGACGAAGGCCTCGTCGACGATCAGCCAGCCCGTCCGCTCGGCCGCCAGCGCCGCCACCGTCTCGGCCGGTGTCGCCGCCCCGTCGGGGTTGTTGGGGTTGACCAGCACCAGCGCCTCGGCGGGCGCCGCATGGGCCTCGGCGCGCGGGGCCAGCGAGACGCTCGTCCCCGCCGCCCGCCACGCCGCCGCGTGCCCGCCATAGGTCGGACCAGCCACCGCCACCGAGCCCAGCGTCAATGTCGTCGCCAGCAGCCGGATCGCCGCCTCCGCCCCCGGCGTCGCCAGCACCCGCTCCGGCGCGCAGCCGAAAGCCGCCGCCGCGACAGCCTCCAGCGCCGCGAGCCGCTCGGGATCGGGCAGGCGTGCGCGCTCGGCCCGGCCGGCCGGCGGGGCCGGATAGGGCCGCGGGTTCAGGCCGGTGGACAGGTCCAGCCACGGCCGCGGCGCCTCCGGAAAGGCCGCCTCAGCCGCCGCCAGCCGGCCGCCGTGGCCGGCCAGCGCCGCCAGGGCCTCAGAAATCGAGGCGCACGCCGGCATAGCCTGCCCGTCCCAGCGTGCCGTATTGGTAGGTGGTCTCGTAGCGGGTCTCGCCGACGTTCTCGACCCGGGCGTAGATCTCCACATTATCCCGCAACGGATAGGACGCCCTGAGATCCACCAGGGTGTAGCCGTGCAGCTTGATGGTGTCGGCGTCGTCGTCGAAGCTCTGGCCGGCGTAGCGCACCGCAATCGCCGTCTTGAGCTTGACCGGCCAGACATAGGTGGCGGTCAGGTTCGCGGTGTTCTTGGGCCGCCGGGCCAGTTGGGCTCCACGGGTGAGGCTGTCGGGCGAGCGGTCCTCGGCGTCGTCGTAGGTGTAGTTGGCCGAGACGTCGAACGCCTGGGTCACCTTGACGTCGCCCTGCAGCTCCACGCCCTCGGCGTCGCTCTTGGCCACGTTCTTGTAGAAGCCGCCGGCTGCCTGGTGCGGGGCGCATTCGGCCGTATCGACCCCGAAGCAGTTGACGAACTGGATCAGGTTCTTGGTCTCGCGGCCGAAATAGCTCGCCTGCAACACCAGCCGGTCGGCCAGGAAGTGCTGCTCGACCCCCGCGTCCCAGCCATTGGCCTCTTCCGGCTTCAGGCCCAGGTTCCCGTACTGGCTATAGAGCTGGTACAGCGACGGGGCCTTGAAGCCCTGGCCGAAGCTGGCGCGCAGGATGGTGTTCCCGCCGTTCAGCCGATAGGCTGCCGAGCCCTGGCCGGTGACGTGGTCGCCGAAGGTGGAGTGCTCGTCCAGCCGCACCCCGCCGGTCACCGTCAGGCCGCGCAGCACCTCGCCGCTGAGCTGGCCATAGCCGCTGTCGATGGAGACATTGGCCTTGGTCGGCGCCGGGTCGAACAGCGGCGAGAAGGTGTTGATGGTCGAGCGCTCGTCCTGCGCCCCGAACACCAGGGTCCAGCCCCGCGCGATGGCGTAGGTCCCCTCGTAGTCGATGGTGTCGGCGCGGCCCATGTCGAGGAAGGTGAACTTGGTGCCCACCTGGTCGGGGTCCTCGTTGCGGCGGTCCAGCCCGTTGTACTCGTAGGCCAGCCGGTTCTGCAGCCGCCCGTCGAACAGCGACAGGTTCAGCCCGGTATAGTCGACGAACTGCTGGGTGCGGCCGAACTCGGCGTCGTCGCCAAAGGCGCCGGTGGGGGTGTCGAAGCCGTCGAACTCGGCGCGGCTGGCGGTGTAATAGGCCCGCTGGTCGAACTGCAGGTTCGAGGTGAGGTCATAGCGGAAGCGCGCGCTCACCCCGGCGCTGTGGAAGCCGTCGTCCTCCTTGCCGCCAAAGGCCCGGTCGAAGGACGACACCCCGTCGGTGGCGTCGTAATAGGCCCCCACCCGCCAGTCGTAGTGGTCCTCCTTGCCGCCGATGGCCCCGCGCACATAGGCGGTGCCGTACGAACCGCCCTCGGCCTGCACCTCGCCCTGCAGCGGCTTGGTGGCCTCGGCGGGGACGACCATTAACCCCCCCCCCATGGCCCCCCCGCCCTG
>FSXV01000014.1_pt1 | contig 12268 bp, 10 predicted proteins | sample 1638401 | NCBI WGS metagenome assembly FSXV01 (sample SAMEA3914788, study PRJEB12502) | metagenome | biome: forest; material: soil | place: Canada | collected 2011-07-03 | depth 0.1 m | reverse complement strand
GGAGCCTCCTGCGGCGGGTCTCGGCGAGCAGAAGGTGGCGCGTGGCCGGGCCCGGAAAAATGGCCCGGGCGGGAAAGCATTTTTGCGTAGAAGGGCAGGCTGACCGGGCGAAACAGCGTATGATCGTGAAGCCGCCCGCCGATCTTTGCGTCACGAGGTAGGATGATGGACTACTTCGCCGCCATGCGCGCCTTCGTGCGCGCGGTCGAGCTGGGCAGCTTCTCCAAGGCGGCGGCCGAGCAGGAGGTCAAGGTCTCGACCATCTCGCGCCATGTCAGCGCGCTGGAGCTGGACCTGGGGGCGGCGCTTTTGAACCGTTCCACCCGCGCCCTGCACCTGACCGAGGCCGGGACCGCCTTCTATGAGCGCGCGAGCGCCATCCTGGCCGAGGTGGAGGAGGCGCGAACGGCGACCTCGGCGCTGAATTCACGGCCGCAGGGGCTGCTCCGGCTGGCTCTGCCGGGCGCCTTCGCCCGCCGCCACATCGCCCCGCACCTGAAGGATTTCCGCGCACTGTACCCGGATATCCGACTGGACTGCTGCCTGAGCGAGGAGACGGTGGACCTGATCGAGACGGGCGCTGACCTCGCCATCCGTATCGGCGCCCTGGTGGACTCCAGCCTGGTGGCGCGCAAGCTGGCCCCGCACCGCCGGTTGGCGGTGGCCAGCCCCGACTACCTGGCCGCCCACGGCCCCCTGGACGAGCCGGCGGACCTGGCCGGGCACGACTGCCTGCTGTTCGCGCTGCAGGCCAAGGACGCCTGGTTCGTGCGCCCGCGCGGCGAGGATCAGGCTGAGCCGGCGGAGATTCGGGTGCGTGGCGGCTTTCGCGCCAACGACTCCGACGTCCTGCTGCAGGCGGCGCGAGACGGGCTGGGGATCGGCCTGCTGCCGACGTGGCTGCTGGCCGAGGAGGTGTCGGCCGGGCGACTGGTCCCGGTCTTGACCAGCTGGCGATGGGCGATCGCACCGGGGCCGGCGCGGGCGATTTGGGGCGTCTATCCGCCCAAGAAGACGGTTTCGCCCAAGGTGCGGGCGTTTCTCGACTTCATCGCCGGGCGCTTCGGCAAGCCGCCCTACTGGGAGGCGGGGCTGGAGGCGTAGGACAAAAAAAGAAGGAGGCGCGTGAACGCCTCCTTCCTGGGTCGCCGGCTTGTGGCGGGGATCAGTGGCCGGCGGATTGGCCGCCGTCGACGTGCAAGATCTCGCCGGTGACGAAGGGGGCGTTTTCCAGGAACAGCACGGCGTTGACGATGTCGCGGATCTCGCCCATCCGGCCGACCGGATGCAGCCCGCCCAGGGCCTCATGGGTTTCCACCCCGTGCATCGGGGTCTTGATGATGCCAGGCGAGACCGCGTTCACGCGGATGCCGCTCTTGGCGTATTCGATGGCCAGCGACTTGGTGGCCGAGTTCAAACCGCCCTTGGTCAGCGAAGCGAGCACCGAGGGGACGCCCTGGACGGCGTGGTCGGTCAGGCTGGTGGTGATCTGCACGATGTGGCCCGAGCCGGCGGCTTCCATCTTCCGGGCGGCGGCCTGGGTGATGAAAAAGAAGCCCGCCAGGTTGATGCCGATGTTGGCGGCCCAGTCTTCCGGGGTGAACTGGGTGAAGGGCTTGGCGGTGAAGATGCCGGCGTTGTTCACCAGGGTGTCGATGCGGCCGAAGCGCTCGTAGCCCTCGGCGATGATGCGCTCGGCCACGGCGGGGTCGGCGATGTCGCCGGCGATGGCCAGCACGTCCGGATCGCTGCTGGGACGGATCGAGCGCGAATTGGCGACCACGTTGTAGCCGGCGTCGCGATAGCCTTGGACCAGGCCGGAGCCGATGCCTTGCGACGCGCCGGTGATGACGGCGACCTTGCGTTGCGTGCTCATCTTAGTGTCCTTCCATCCTTGCTGGGGTGACCGGGGGGCGGTCTCGTTTCGATGAAGGGAGGATGCGCCCCTTCACCGCCCGAGCGAATAGGCGTCATCCGGCGGACACTCTTACGCGAGGCGGCATAATCGGCGGCGGCCGGCCGCGCCCGCGCGCTCATGGCCCACGTGACAAACCCATGTGATGGCTTAAGACCGGGACGGCCCTGGATTGCGGGCTGCGCCGGGCGTGAGCAGGAGTTGCGGCTCGGTCCTGGCGTTGCGTGAGGGGTTTGGGGGGACGCGTGGTGAGTGCGACGAAACTGGGCGCGGTGGCCGGACTGGGCCTGGCCGTGCTGGCCGCCGGCGGGTGCGCCGTCATCCCGACCGACGGCCCGAGCAGCCGCACCATCACCAAGGCCGCCGAAGCGCCGGGCGCCGCCGTGCCCCTGGTCGATCTCGACTTCCGGGTGGCCCAGACGGTCGCGGCCGTGCCGCCGGACCTGCCGCCGAGCGTCGCCGCGGTGAGCAGCGATGCGGCCAACGACGTGATCCGCGAAGGCGACACCCTGGCGCTTTCGATCTTCGAGGCCAACGGGGCGGCGGTGTTCCAGCCGAACAGCTCCGATCCGACCACCGCCAACATCAGCACCGCCCAGCAGGTGATGCCGCGCATCGTGGTCGATCCGCGCGGCATGGTCGACGTGCCGTTCGCCGGCCCGGTGCAGGTGGCCGGCCTGACGCCTGAGCAGGCTGGCGTGGTCGTCGCCCACCTCATGGGCCGCCGCATCCCCAACCCGCAGGTGGTGGTGAGCGTGCTGAGCTCCAACGCCAATTCCGTGTCGGTGATGGGCGAGGTGCGCGCCGTGGGGCGGTTCCCGCTGGCCCCCAACGGCGATCGCCTGCTCGACATCATCACCCTGGCCGGCGGCCCGACCAAGCCGTACCAGGATATCGAGGTGCAGATCGTGCGGGGCGACCGTACCGTGTCGATCCCGATGGCGGAGCTGCTGCGCTCGGCCGACCAGAACATCCGCCTGGCGCCCAAGGATCAGATCCGGCTGCTGCCCAACGAGCGCAAGTACAGCGTGTTCGGGGCCTTCGGCCGCGTCAGCCAGACCCCGATCGTCGACGATCACGTCTCGCTGGCCAGCGCCATCAGCCGTGTGGGCGGCGTCGACACCTGGACGGCCGACAACGCCACCGTGTTCGTGTTCCGCTTCGAGCGGCCGGAAGTGGCCAAGGCGCTGGGCGTGAGCGGCATGGCGACGCCGCGGGGCGTGCCGATGATCTACCGGCTCAACCTGCGGACCAACGCCGCCGGGCTGCTGATCGCCGACAGCTTCGACGTCCACAACGACGATCTGCTGTATGTGCCGCGGGCGGACCTGGTGGCGGTGAGTAAGTTCATGCAGGTGGTCAACGCCTTCGCCCAGACCGGCTACACCGTCCGCGCGACCGGCGGGCCATAGGCTCGCCGCCCCTCAGGCGGGGGCTGGGCTGAAAAGCTTATCCTGAGAACCGGCCAAAGAACCGGCCAGAAAATCCGAAAGGCGCCGATCAGGCGTCCTCGGTCATCTCGATATCTTCCAGGAAGAGGGCGACGTCCGCCTTGGCGATGGCGAGCTGCTTGCGCTCGGCCCAGCGCTTCAGGCTGACCGCCGTCTGGCGCCGTTCGGCGGCGACCGGGCGCAGGAGCCGGCGCGCGGTCGAGCGCGCGGCCATGTTCAGCCCGTGCGGGTCGGCATAGGCGCCGGCGATCTGGGTCTGGGCGATCACCACCTTGCGGAAGGCGGCGTACAGCTGCGGATCGGGGACTTCGCGCGCGGTCCAGAACAGCGCCAGCGGCGCGCGGTGGGTCAGGCCCGACATGTCGTAGATCGCCTCGCCCAGGACCACGGTCGGCACCCCGTGGGCGATCATGGCCAGACCGGCGGTGGAGTTGACCGTGACGGCGCCGTCCATGTGCGGGATCAGCTTGTTGAGGTCGCCGGCGTCGCTGAAGAACACGCGGTCCGCCAGCCCGTGGCGCGCTGCGGCCATGGTGATTTCGCGCCGATGCTGCTCCAGCCCGTGGTCGAGCGGATGGCTCTTGAACAGCAGCCGGGCGTCGGCGGGGGCGTGGGCGGCGAAATTGCCGATCACATGGCCGATGAACTCGGCCACCGTTTCGAACGGAGAATGGGTGACGAGCTGGCTGTCGCCGGGCCGCTGCAGGATGACGACGAACAGCGGGCCCTCGCCGGCCAGGGCGCGGGCGACGTCGGCCGCATGGCGGGCGCGGAACAGCTTCTGGCCCAGGTAACGGCGGGCGTGGCCCCCAAGCTGGCTCATGACGCCGTGGCGATAAGGCATACGGAAGCGCGGAAAGACGGCCGAGGCGAGGATCGCCGCTGCGTGGTAGCGGAAGATGTTGCGGACCGCGCGGGGGGTCAGCGGCGGCAGCCAGGTGTCGATCGGCTCGGCCTGGGTCGCGGCCATGCGCAGATAGTATTCGGGATTGCGTGGCAGGCCGGAATTGCCGTTCACGCCGCCTTGCTCCAGCGTGACCCAGAACGGGCGGAAATAGCCCTGCTCCATCACCCACAGCGACAGGCCGAGCGAGGCGGCGACCTGCTTGGCGGCCACACAGTAGGGATGGGCGTCGCCATAGATGATCACGTCGGTGATCTGCTCCCGCCGGACCGTGCGGGACAGCCATTGATCAAAGCCCTGCTGGTCACCCCGATAGGGCAGGGCGTTCTTGTGACCCCAGTCGTACAGGTCGCCGCCGTTGAGGATGACGCGGCTGCATTTGGCCCCCATGCCCTTCAAGTTGGCCGCTAGAGCAGACGTGAAACGTCCAAAGGGGCCAAGTATAATGAGGAAGTGACGCTGATCATTGTTGTTCGCCGACTTTTCGGCGCTGTAGTGGAGAAACGTCCCAGCTGATCCATGTATCATCGTCGGGGTCGCTTTTATCTGGGGCGGCCGTTTCAAGACATTCGCATCGGCGTGCGCGGGGGACGCGCCTGTGCGGGCCTTGATGCAGGCAAAGCAGGACCGTCACGGCCTTTGGGGGCCGTTTGGGTGGGTGGAGAGCGAGATGTCTGGGTGGGCTCAGGGCGCGGTGCGGATCACCTGGCGCCCGAGCCGCCGGTCAGCGGCCTAGGATGTTAGCCGCAGGGCTATGGGTATGTTGGCCGAGATGAGGCCGGAGCTTGGAAAAAGCTTTGAAAATTGAATACGGTACATAGACGCGCCCCCACGCAATTCTCTCCGCCCTTGGTCAAAGCTGGGCGTTAACGTCCAATTTAAGATATCCTATAACGCCTTCGCCGCCGGAGCACAAATACTGGTTGCGTCTACCCAATTTTGACTACCAAATTCCCCTAATAGGGGAATTTGGGGCGGGTCCGGAGGAGGTCGATGGGCGGGGGAGCCGGCGCGTACGCCTCGGTTTAAATCAAGCAGAGCGTTGAATAATAAGGCCTATGGAGGTGGCGGCGTAACCTTCGAGCGCCAGCTTCAGATGGGGCTCGGCGCGGTAGGGAGCGACGTCGACATATCGGTCCAGCGGCGCCACGCCGGGTTCGAAGTCAAAGGCTGCGACCTTGTGGCCCTGGGCCGTCAGCCGTTCGGCCAGAATTTCCATGTCCTGTCTGCGAAACAGCACAGTGCCGCCCTGGCTGACGGTGTGGGTGTTGGAGCTGAGATTGAACTCGGTGGTGTGCACGGCCCAGCCGCCCGGCTTCAGGCACTGCAGCGAGCGCTCGATGAAGCGCAGGCCATGTTCGAGGGAGCCCAGGTGCTCCAGCGAGCAGGCGGACCAGCAGAAGTCGAAGCCGGTGAAATCGTCAGGCACCTGGTTCATGTCGCAGACCTGGAAGCTGACCTGGCGGTCGAACTGCGACCGCTCGCAGAGTTCAGGCAGCCAGAGGCCCTCCAGGCTGTCGGCGTGCTGGGCGGTGGCGCTCCAGCCGGCCTCGGCCGCCTGCTCGCTGGCAAGGTCAGTGGCGAGCACCTCGCAGCCCTCGGAGGCGAAATAGGCGGTCAGGGGCTCGCGCCCGACGCCGAAGCCAAGGCCGCGGGCGTTGGGGCGGATGGCGCCGCGCTCCCACAGGGCCTGGCAGATGAAGACGTGCTCCCAGACCTTGCGGTGATAGTTGAGATGGACGCCCAGCCGGTGGGTCCAGAACGAGAAATAGGGGCGCTCGAAGCTGTGCTGGCGGCACAGGGTCGAGTGGGGGAAGGCGCTGGTCGCCGGCGCTCCGCCCACCAGGTGCGGCTTGTCGCGCCAGAGCTCGGTCGGCGGCAGGCTGAGATAGCCGAGCAACAGGCGGTTTTCGCGCGTGAGCAGATCGACCTGCGCGGACAGGTGATCGAGCCTGTGGCCGTTCAGCCGGGTCTCGTCGGCCAGGTCGTTGAAGCGCTTGCGCGCGCCCTGAAGTTGCTCGCGCCACCGCTTAAACATGGTCACTTCCAACGGAGGGAGGAGCGGGGGCCTCTGCCGGGCCGAGCGACACGCCGATCAGGCGCGCGTGGCCATGGAAGGCGGCCTTCTTGAGCCAGAGCCGGATCTGCGCGGCGTCGCCCTCGCGCAGGGTGTGCTCGATGTCGACGCGATGGTTGCCGGGGACGCCGAATGGCAGGTCGAGGGTGGTGTAGTCGGGCTCCGCGCCGAACTGCACGCCGAAGGGGCGTCGGGCCGCGTCGGGGCAAAGGTGCAGGAAGATGGTGGCGCGCCAACGGCCGGGCGCCAGGGCGAGGTAGGGGCCGTAGACCAGGTAGCGCGCGCGGCCGGTGATGTCGATCGCGGCGGGGCAGGGACCGACCTCGGACGCGGTCCCGGACTGGAAGTCGGACGGGGGCAGCCATTTGCCCGGCGGCGCCATCTGGCGCGCGACGTCGGTCTTGATGACGGCGTCCGCGTCGATCCGCGGCGAAGGCTCAGCCCGGCCGCGCGGGCTGGAGCCCCGCTTAAACGTAAACATAAGCCGGTTGCTCGATTTCAGGCACGGGCAGGTGGTGATCTTCCCAAACGGAGGTGTAGACCTCGATCGCCTCTTCGACGTCGTTGAAGACCTTGGCGCGCCCGTTCTCGATCACAATCGCCTGGGTGCAGTAGGCGCGCATGACCTCGAGGCTGTGCGAGGCGATGACGAAGGCGCGATGGGCGTGCTTGCCGAACAGCTCGGCTTCGCACCGTCGTGAAAAGCCGGCGTCGCCCACCGCGATGATCTCGTCGATCAAGTAGCAGTCGAAGTCGATCGCCAGGGACAGGCCGAACGCCAGGCGCGCACGCATACCGGTGGAATAGTGCTTGAGCGGCATGGTCAGGGCGTCGCCCAGCTCGGCGAAGGCGTCGACGCGGTCGACCAGCCCCTTGAGCGGCCGATCATAGATGCGGGCGATGAAGCGGATGTTGTCCAGGCCGGTCATGCCGCCCTGGAAGCCGCCGCCGAAGCCGAGTGGCCACGAGCAGCTCATGCTCCAGCGCGCGCTGCCCGCCGTCGGGGCGGACACGCCGCCGAGGATCTTGATCAGCGTCGACTTGCCCTGGCCATTGCGGCCGAGCAGGCCAAGCCGGCCGCCGGGCCGCAATTCGAACGACAGGTCGCTGAACAGGACCTTTGCGTGGCCGTTGTGCGAGAACTGCTTCTTGAGATCCTTGACGACGAGCATGGCGGCCAGGCCGGTCAGCGCTGCTGATGTTCGCGCAGGCCCGCGATGAACAGCGCGACGATGCAGTAGGCGATCAGGCACGAGAGCAGGATCAGGCCGATCATCTTCACCCGATGCGGCTCTTCGGCCTTGTCGGGCAGGCTGGGATTGACCACCCGGTCGATGAACACTTGCTGGCGGCGCGCCTCCAGGCGGGCGCTCTCCAGGCCGGCGGAGGCCATTTCCAGGGACTTGGCGGCCAGTTCGCGTTCCAGGGTAAGCTGCTCGTAGGTCGTCACCTGCGGAGCCAGGGAGCCGGTTTCGCCGGCGGCGCGGGCTCGCTCGCCGTCGATCTGGGCCTGGAAGGCGGAGATCTGCTGGTCGAGGATCGGCAGTTGCGGGCTCTGCGGCGCCGAGGCGGCCAGGGCGTTGCGCTGAGCCCGCAGTGTGGCGGCCTGGGCCTCGAGCCGTCCCAGCAGCTCCACATTGGCGGCAGCGGACTTGTCCGGGTCGATCAGGCGCTGGCTGGTGCGGTAGTTGGCGAGCGCCGCCTGGGACTTGGCCAGGCGCGCCTCGGCGTCGTCCACCTGGCGCTGCGACTGGGCGAGGGTGTCGGCGAGGGAGCGATCGTTCAGCTTGCTGACCCAGATCTCGCTCTTGGCGAGCAGGGCGTCGGCGATGTGCTGGGCGTCCTGCGGCCGGAACGCCCGGACCTTCAGCGTGCTGATGCCGGTCTGCAGGTTGAAGTCGACGCTCACGAACCGCCTGAGGTCGCTGTGGAGGTTCTCGACGTTGGGATGTTCGAACGGCCGCGGGAAGCGATAGAGGAAGTCGCCCTCAGGCCGGTTGATGACGGACAGCAGGTCGGCGCCGTGCACCAGGTCGGCGATCGCGTTGCGCGAGGTCATATAGCTCTGCACCTCGTAGGCGCTGACCTGCTCCTGGCCCGCCGAGACGCCGACGGTGGCGAGCACCGAGCCGAGGCCGCCCGAAGTTTGCACGCCGTTCTTGGTCGAGGCGACGAACTGCGCTTCCGACACGTAGATCGGCGCGGCGATGAACAGGAAGTAGATGGCCGCCACCAGGGTGGGCAGCACGACTATGATCGTGAACAGCCACGGAATGCGCCCAGCCCAACTGCGGGCGGACCGCTCCGGGCGCGGGACGCTCCGACCGAGCTCGGCGTCTTCGACGGGAATCGTCAGGCGTTGGTGGAGCATGACGCGTCCCATGGCAACCGGTGGTCTATCTCGTCAAGTTCACTCACGCCGCAGGCGGCGTGGGGTTTCGACGCGGCGGGAAGGCCCATGGCCTCGGCCACGCGGTCGAAATGGTCGGCCCAGGCCGGGCGCCGGACAGGGCCCGGGGCGGGGCGAATGCGGGTGGCCTGTTCGATGGCCGACAGCCAGGCGGGGCCATCGATCGGATCGATCAGCTGCGCGCCCGCCGCCAGTTCGCGGTGGACGGCGATGTCGGAGGCGATCACCGGGGTGCCGAGCGCGATGGCCTCGGCCACCGGCAGGTCGAAGCCCTCGATGAACGAGGGGGCCAGCAGCGCCCGCGACCCGCGGATGAGCTGGGCCAGCTGGCGGTCGTCCAGGCCGTTGGCCTCGTGTACGTGGCGCAGCACCGCCGGCGCGCGCTCGAGCAGGTCGATGATCGCCTCGTTCTCCCAGCCGCGCTGGCCCACCAGCACCAGCGGCGGAGTGTCGTCGCCCAGCCGCTCCGCCAGCCGGGTCCAGACCGTCAGCAGGAAGGCCAGGTTCTTGCGCGGCTCCAGCGTGCCGACGCAGACGAAGTAGGGCCGCGCGGGCGGCGCGAGGTCAGACGGCTCGAGGAAGCTCGTCTCCAGGCCCAGCGGCGCCACGCAGATCGGCGGACAGCGCGCGCCGGTCTGGGCGGCGAAGTCGGTGCAGGCGTCGGCGGTGGCCTGGGAATTGGAGATGATCAGGCGGGCGTGGCGGAACAGGGCCTCGACCCGGCGCTTGTGAAGGATCGCAGCGTGGGGGCTGCAGAACTCCGGATGCACGATGGGGATCAGGTCGTGGACCATGGCCATGGAGGCGATGCCCCGCGCGGCCAGGCGATCGAGCACCCGGGGCTGCTCCAGGCCGAAGTGGCTGACGTTCAGATAGATGGCGCCCGCGGGGATGGGCTGGGGCCGCCAGTTGACCAGGGTGCGCAGGGCGGCCGGCAGGTAGCGCCGCACCGAGGCGCGCAGCTTTCCGCCGCTGTTCGCCTGCGCCCGCAGCGCTTCGGTGTCGACGCCCGAGAGGATGGCGTGCAGGCGCCGCCAGGCGTGGTCGCTCGGGACCAGTCGGGCGGTCTTCGCCGCCAGCATGGCCTCCAGCGCCCGCCTGGGCATCGGCCACAGCAGCCCGCCCCAGGAACAGACCGGCAGCACCTCCACATCGGGCCGCGACAGAAGCCAGGCCGCATAGGCCTCGGTGGTGCGGTCGATGCCGGTGGGCGAGGTGAGGGTGACCCGGATCGCCAAGCGGGTGACGTCGAACAGGATGGTGGGTTTGCCGCTCATGCGGCGAACGGCCGATAGAGGTCCTTCAGGCGCGTCTGATAGGCCTCGGGGCTGAACAACTCGGCCTGCTGGCGGCCGCGCCGGCTGAGTTCGGCGCGCAGGTCGGCGTCGGCGTCGAGCGTGCGGATGGCCTGACGCATGGCCTCCACGTCATAGGGATCGACCAGCAGCGCCGCCTCGCCGGCCACTTCCGGCAGGGAGCCGCCGGTGGAGCCCATCACCGGGGCGCCCAGCAGCATGGCCTCCAGCACCGGCAGGCCGAAGCCCTCGTACAGGAACGGCGCCAGCACCCCCTTGGCCCCGCGGATCAGCGTCGCCAGCAGGCTGAACGGCAGGTATTCGTAGGCGCGCACCCGGTCGGCGCGGCGGATCACGCCCTCGTGCATGGTGCTGACCTGCACCAGGTCGGGGTAGAGCAGGCGGGTTTCCTCGTCGTCCAGCCAGCCCTTGCCGCCGACGATGACCAGGGGGCTGCTGGCGCCCGACGACAGATAGGCCTCGATCACCCGGGCCAGGTTCTTCTTGGGCTCGATGGCGCCGAAGAAGACGAAGTAGTCCTGCCAGTTCAGACCGAACACGCCCTCGAGCTCGGTCGCGGCCGTCTGGTCGTCGACCGCCAGCAGGGCGGGGGGCAGGCTGACGGCCTGGTAGGTCACCGACACCCGCTCTTCCGGCAGGCCCAGGATGCGGACCAGGTCGCGCTTGGAATGCTCCGAGACGGTGACGATCTGGTCGGCGACCGCGCAGATCTGGCGGCAGAGCTGCAGGTAGCGGCGCTTGTTGTCGAGCGTGGCGAAGGGCAGGCGCAGCGGTACCAGGTCGTGCAAGGTGTAGAGGTTCGGCCGCCCCGCCGCGTGCAGGGGCAGGGGGCAGGTCCAGTGCACGATGTCGGGTGCGCCGGCGCCGGCCGGTCCGCCCTCGAACTTCAGCGGCGTGAAGCGGCCGAAGGCGGAATGGGCGCGGTTGGCGGTATGGAACAGGTCGTGGCTGGCCCACAGGGCGTCGGCCGGCGGCGCGCGCCGGGCCACGTGATCGATGATCACCTCGCCGCTGCCCGCCACGCGGCGGGCCGTGCGGCCCCAGGGCGAGCGGGCGATGCGCAGGCTGCGCCCGACCGCGCCATGGATCGGAAAGCTGGACGGCGGGATCGGGCTGTCGAACAGGGCGATCTCGGACAGCAGCGGATCGCGCTCCAGCCCCCGCTCGGGCCCGTATAGAAGGTGGGTCTCGTGGCCCAGGCCGCGCAGCGCGACGTTCAGATTCCGCGCATAGGTAGCGATGCCGAATCCCTTGGCCAGGGAGATGTTGAACGCGTCCAGACAAACGGACGGCCGGCGGGCGCGGTTATTGCTCACACTAAGGATACCAAATATTGGGTATGAACGCGGTGCGCCATCTTAGCGCTTGAATCGCCAGGGGGCGGTCCCTAGCCTAAACCAGGGATTGACGGCGAGGTAAAGCGCTTCCGACGGACCGTCCCCGGGCGTTTAGTAGCATCCGCTGAGTGGGGGCGTTGGTGACCGGTTTCATCGGGACGTTTGTCCGAGGCGTCGACAAGCACCGCAGAATTCTGTGGGCGCTGATCATGCGCGAACTAAGCACGCGCTACGGCCGCAATAACATCGGGTTTTTATGGCTGGTAGGCGAGCCGATCATCTTCGCTGGTGGCGTGTCGATCTTGTGGGCTACAGTGCGGCCACCCTACGAGAACGGCATTAGGATTGTTCCTTTCATTATCACTGGTTATCTACCCCTAATTTTGGTGCGGCAAATAATAGGTCACACTGTGGGGGCCGTTAAAAACAATAATCCCTTACTTTTTCATAGAATGATAACGCCGTTGCATTTGCTATTTGCGAGAATTGCAACGGAATTCGTTGGCGTGACTCTCGCGGCGGTTTTGGTGATTGTATTTTACAATATAGTTGGGGTGATTGAGCCGCCGTACAGTTTTTTGAGTGTGGGGTATATTTATATGGGGTGGGTTATGCTTGCGTGGCTGTCAGCCGCAATGGCATTAATTATGTGTTCACTTGCTGAAATTTTTGATTTTGTTGAAAGGTTCGTGCAAATAGTGACGTATATTCTGATTCCTCTGTCGGGTGCCTTTCTCATGGTGGCGTCGATGCCGAAAAAATATCAATTTGTTACACTCTCTCTCCCATTTTCGCATGAATTCGAACTCATCAGGCACGGGTATTTCGGGCCTTCCATTGCGACGATATACAATATTC
>FSXV01000148.1_pt1 | contig 12376 bp, 11 predicted proteins | sample 1638401 | NCBI WGS metagenome assembly FSXV01 (sample SAMEA3914788, study PRJEB12502) | metagenome | biome: forest; material: soil | place: Canada | collected 2011-07-03 | depth 0.1 m | reverse complement strand
CGACGGCTTCGACGGCGGCGCGGGGTCGCGCTACCAAGCCAAGCGCGAGATCAAATCTTTCTGGTATCCGACGTGGCTCGCCCAGCCGGCGGCCTTGGTCGAGAACAGCAAGCTGATCGACGCCCCGCCGCATAAGCAGACCCTCGCCGACGTCCTGCCCTACGCCCGCCAGCATGACATGGCGGTGCTTCACACCTCCGTGCCGTCGTTCAAGTCGGACGTGAAGGTGGCCGAGGCGCTGAAGGCCGAGAACCCGAACCTCAAGATCGGCATGATCGGCGCCAAGGTGGCGGTCGACGCCAACGGCAGCCTCGAAAGCGCGCCGGTGATCGACTTTGTGGCGCGCAACGAGTTCGACTTCACCATCAAGGAAGTCGCCGACGACAACGACTGGTCCAAGATTCAGGGCCTGAGCTATCGCAACTCCGAAGGCGTGATCGTCCACAACGAGGACCGCGCCCTGCTGCAGGAGATGGACAGCCTCCCGTGGGTCACGCCGATCTACAAGCGCGACCTGCAGATGGAGAACTACTTCATCGGCTACCTGAAGCACCCCTACATCTCGATCTACAGCGGCCGCGGCTGCAAGAGCCGCTGCACCTTCTGCCTCTGGCCGCAGACCGTGGGCGGCCACGTGTACCGCACCCGCAGCGTCGAGAACGTGGTCGAGGAGATCGCGTGGGCGGCCAAGGCCTTCCCGCAGACCAAGGAATTCTTCTTCGACGACGACACCTTCACCGACGACCTGCCGCGCGCCGAGGCGATCGCCAAGGGCCTAGGCAAGCTCGGCATCACCTGGTCGTGCAACGCCAAGGCCAACGTGCCGCGCAAGTCGCTGGAAGTGTTCAAGGCCAACGGCCTGCGCCTGCTGCTGGTCGGCTACGAGTCGGGCAACCAGCAGATCCTTCACAACATCAAGAAGGGCATGCGCATCGAGGTCGCCGAGCGGTTCACCAAGGACTGCCACGAGCTGGGCATCGCCATCCACGGCACCTTCATCATGGGCCTGCCGGGCGAGTCCGAGGAAACCATCCGCGAGACCATCGACTGGGCCCGCAAGATCAACCCGCACACCATCCAGGTGTCGCTGGCCGCGCCCTATCCGGGCACGTTCCTGTACGACCAGGCCATCGAGAATGGCTGGCTGGACGCGGATAACGCGGAGCTGGTGGACGAGCACGGCATCCAGATCGCGCCGCTGCACTACCCGCACCTGAGCCACCAGCGGATCTTTGAAAACGTCGAGACCTTCTACAAGGCGTTCTATTTCCGCCCGAAGAAGATCGCCTCGATCGTCGGCGAGATGCTGACCAGCCCGGACATGATGAAGCGCCGCCTGCGCGAGGGCGTGGAGTTCCGCGAGTTCCTCAAGGAGCGCAAGGTGGCGGCGCAGACCGCTGCGTGAAACGTCTGATCGTCACTGCCGATGACTTCGGCGTCGCCGTCGAAGTCAACGAGGCGGTGGAGCAGGCGCATACCAAGGGCGTTTTGACCGCCGCCAGCCTCATGGTTGGCGGCGGCGCCGTCCAGGACGCGGTGGAGCGGGCCCGTCGGCTCGCCTCGCTGCGGGTGGGCCTGCACGTGGTGCTGATCGAGGGCCGCCCGGTGCTGCCGCCCGACCAGGTGCCCGATCTGGTCGACGCCACCGGCCGCTTTCGCCGCGACATGGTGGCCTGCGCGGTCGACATCTTCTTCAAGCCCGCCGCTCGCCGGCAGCTGACCGCCGAGGTCGAGGCCCAGTTCGCAGCCTATAGCGCCACCGGCCTGCCGCTCGACCACGTCAACACCCACAAGCATTTCCACCTGCACCCGACCATCGCCGGGACCATCCTCAAGGTGGGCCGCCGCCATGGGCTGAAGGCCATGCGGGTGCCGACCGAGCCGCGCGCGGTGCTGGCCAAGGCCGAGCCCGAGGCGGTGTTCGGCCGCGCCTATGTCACCGGGCCCTGGTCCGAACTCGTGCGCCTGCGCCTGCGCAAGGCGGGTGTGGCCACCGCCGACCACGTGTTCGGGCTGCGCTGGTCCGGCGCCCTGACGCCCGTGCGGATGGAAGCCTTGTTGCGCCACCTTCCGGATGGGTTGAGCGAGATCTATCTACATCCTGCTACCCGCGGTGGATTCGACGGTGCGGCGGAAGGCTACCGCTACGCCGAGGAATTCGCCGCCCTGACCGATCCAGGCGTGATCGCCGCCATCCGCGCCGCCGACGTGCAACTCGGCGGCTTTGCAGACTTTACCGGAGCGCCGCGCCTCGCGGCTTGAGAATGGACGCACGCGTATCCCGATCTGAGGGCCGCAAGGCCGCCGTCCGTTCCGATGCGTCGCCGGACGCCAACCGCAAGGCCAAGATCGGCTTCGCGGTGGCCGGCGGCCTGGGCGCCGCCCTGGCCATCGGCCTGATCGCCTGGTTCGGCGTCGGCGCGGTCCTGGGCGCCCTGTCGCGCATCGGCTGGGGCGGCTTCGCCCTGTTCACCCTGGCGAGCCTCTCGGTTTACCCCCTGACCGGCGCGGCCTGGGGCGTGCTGGCCAAGGAAGTGACCCCACGTAACCTGCTGATCTTCACCTGGGGCCGGCTGCTGCGCGAAGGCGCGTCGGACCTGCTGCCGTTCTCCAGCCTTGGCGGCGTGCTGATCGGCGCCCGCGGCATCACGCTCCGGGGCGTCAGCAACGCCTCGTCCTACGGCTCGCTGGCCGTGGACCTGATGGCCGAGATCGTGGCCCAGATCGTCTATCTGGTGCTGGGCCTGGCGCTGCTGTCGGCGCAGCTGGCGCACAGTGCGTCGAGCGGCGTGTTCCTGACCTGCTTCGCCGGCGCCATCGCCCTGTCGCTGCTCATGATCGGCGGCATCATGTTCGCCCAGAGCCACGGCCTGGACCTGTTCGGCAAGGTGCTGGAGCGAATCGCCCCCGACGCCGTGCAGCACATGCAGGGCGTGCGCGAGTGGATCGCCGAGCTGAACCGCAAGCCGGGCCGCCTGGCCATGAGCGTGCTGCTGCACCTGGGCGGCTGGATCGTCTCGGCGGCCCTGAGCTGGCTGGCCCTGAGTCTGATGGGCGTGCACCTGTCGTTCGGCGCCATGATCGCCATCGAAAGCCTGCTGTCGGCGGTCAAGAGCGCCGCCTTCATGACCCCCAGCGGCCTGGGCGTGCAGGAAGCCGCCTACGCCATGCTGGGCCAGGTATTCGGCCTGACGCCCGAGATTTCCATCGCGCTGAGCCTGCTCAAGCGCGCCCGCGACCTGGTTATCGGCGCTCCGGCGCTGGTGGCCTGGCAGGCGATGGAGGGGCGGCGGATGCTGCGTCCCGTCGAAGCCTGAACCTCCATACGGACAGGTGAACGCGCACGCTCTGGCCCCGCGCCAGGTTTGCGCATAAGGTCCGGCCCGCTTTTCCCAAGACCTTCGGATACCGATAGCGCATGTCGACGCCACCGCGTCATTACCTGGATTTCGAACGGCCTATCGCCGAGATCGAGACCAAGCTCGACGAACTTTCCAAGTTGTCCGAGACCGCCGAGGCCGGCGCGTTCGAGGCTGAGATCGATGCCCTGCGCAGCCGCGCGGACCGGTTCCGCCGCGACGTCTACGCGCGGCTGGACCCATGGCAGAAGACCCAGGTGGCCCGCCATCCGGACCGCCCGCACTTCACCGACTTCCTGGCGGGCCTGATCGAGGACTTCGTCGAGCTGCGCGGCGACCGCGCCTTTGGCGACGACCAGGCCGTGGTTGGCGGCCTCGGCCGCTTCCGCGGGGTTCCCGTGATGGTGATGGGCCACGAGAAGGGCCGCGACACCCAGACGCGCCTGAAGCACAACTTCGGCATGGCCCGGCCCGAGGGCTATCGCAAGGCGGTACGCCTGATGGACATGGCCGAGCAGTTCAACCTGCCGGTCCTGACCTTCGTCGACACCGCCGGCGCCTATCCGGGCGTGGGCGCCGAGGAGCGCGGCCAGGGCGAGGCCATCGCCCGCTCCACCGAGCGCGGCCTGGTGCTCGGCACGCCGATGATCGCCACCATCACCGGCGAGGGCGGTTCGGGCGGCGCCTTGGCGCTGGCCGGCGCCAACAAGGTGCTGATCCTGGAGCACTCGATCTATTCGGTGATCTCGCCCGAGGCCGGCAGCTCGATCCTGTTCCGCGACCGCGGCCAGGCGGCGCACATGGCCCGCTCGATGCGGATCACCGCCCAGGAGCTGATCGGCCTGAAGATCGTCGACCGCATCATCGCCGAGCCGACCGGCGGCGCCCACGCCGATTCCGAAGCCGCGGTGAAGGCCGTCGGCGACGCGGTGGAGCAGGAACTCAAGGCGCTTTCCAGCCTGTCGCCGGACCAGCTGCGCAAGCAGCGCGCCGACCGCTTCTACGCCATCGGCCGCAGCTTCGGGTGATCGTGTCTTCTCCTCCCCTGCGCAGCGGGGGAGGGGGACCATGCAAAGCATGGTGGAGGGGGCTTGACCGCGCGGTCGCTCGCCCCCTCCGTCGGCTTCGCCGCCACCTCCCCCGCGTTCGCAGGGGAGGAGAGTTTTAAGCCACCGCCTTCAGCGCCTCGCCCAGTTCCTGCACCGCGGCCTCCGTGGTCGCCCACGAGCACATGAAGCGCACCGAGCCGTCGGTGAAGCGGTAGACGTTCCAGCCCTTGGCCCGCAGGCGCAGCAGCGCCGGCTCGTCCATGGTCACGAACACGCCGTTGGCCTCCACGGCATGGGCGACCGGGAAGGGCATCAGCCCCGCGAGCATCCGGGCCATGGCGTTGGCGTGGGTGGCGTGGCGGCCCCACGCGCCGTCGGCCAGCATCCCGATCCAGGGCGAGGCGATGAACCGCCCCTTGGACGGCAGTTGCCCGGCCTGCTTCAGCCGGGCGTCGAAGCGGCGCGCCAGGCCCTTGTCGAACAGCACCACCGCCTCCGACAGCGGCATCCCCGCCTTGGTGCCGCCAATGACCAGGATGTCGATCCCCAGTCCCTTCAGCGCCCTGATGTCGAAGCCCGCGGCCACGGCGTTGGCCAGGCGCGCGCCGTCCAGGTGCACCGGCAGGCCCTGGGCCTTGGCCAGCGCCGTGAGCTCGGCGATGGCCTCGATGGTGTAGACGGTGCCGTACTCGGTGGCGTTGGTCAGCGACAGGGCGGCCGGCGACTGCCGATAGGAGGCCTCCGGCACGGCGAGCGCCGCCTTCAGCGAGGCCGGGTCGACCTTGCCGGACGGGCCGTCCAGCGCCGTCAGGCCCAGGCCGTGGCCGAACAGGCCGGGCGCGCCGGTCTCGTCGGTGATGATGTGGGCGTGGGCATGGGCCAGCACGGCCTCGAACGGGCGGCACAGCGCCGCGCAGGCCACCGCGTTGGCGGCGGTGCCCGAGGCGACGAAGCGCACGTCGGCGTCGGCGTCGAGCAGGGCGCGCACCGCGTCGGCGGCCTTGGCGCTGATGGTGTCGGTGCCATAGCCCGAGGTGAAGCCGGCATTGGCCTCGATGAACGACTGCAGGGCCTCGGGCGCGGCGCCGGCGGTGTTGTCGGAGGCGAAATCGAAGCGGGGCGTGGTCACGGGCGACTCCTAATAGGCGGCTAGGCGGCGGCCGCCTGTATCATGGCTCGAGCGCCCTAGTCGCGGTCGAGACGGTCGGCCTCGCGCAGGGCGGGGAACAGCTTGGCCCAGACGCCGGTGACCACCAGCGAACCGACGCCGCCGAACAGCGCCGCAGCCACCGGACCGAGCACGCGGGCGACGACGCCGGTCTCGAACTCGCCCAGTTCGTTGGAGGCGCCGATGAACAGGCTCGACACCGCCGACACCCGGCCGCGCATCGCATCGGGGGTGACGATCTGGACCAGGGACTGGCGGACATAGACCGAGATCATGTCGGCTGCGCCGAGCGCCGCCAGGGCGATCACCGACACCGTCAGCGACTTGGACACGGCGAACACCACGGTCGCCGCCCCGAAGGCGGCGACGCCGGCGAACATCCAGCGTCCGGCGTGGCGGTGCAGCGGCCAGCGGCTCAGCGCAAAGGCCATTACCGCCGCCCCGATCGCCGGGCCCGAGCGCAGCACGCCGAAGCCGTGAGCGCCGACCTTGAGCACGTCGCGGGCGAACACCGGCAGCAGCGCGGTGGCCCCGCCCAGCAGCACCGCGAACAGGTCCAGCGAGATCGCGCCCAGCACGATCTTGTTGCCCCAGACATAGTCGAGGCCCTCGCGGATCAGCTGCAGCCGCGAGCCGGGCTGGGCGGCGGGGCGGGTGTTGGCCCGCATCGTCAGCAGGGCGGCCGCGGCGCCGACGTAGAGCACGGCCGACCCGAGGTAGGCGGTGGCGGGCGAGATCGCGCACAGCGCCCCGCCGATCCACGGCCCCAGGATCCGCGCGCCGGTGCTGCCCAGCGAATTCCAGGCGATGGCGCGGGGCAGGATCTCGCGCGGCACCAGCATCGGCCCCATCGCCCCCACCGCCGGCTGCAGGAAGGCGCGGGAGGCGCCGAACAGGGCGGCGACCACGAAGATCGGGACCAGGCTGGGGCTGGGATGCAGGGCGAGCACGGCCAGGGCCAGCACGCAGGCGATCTCGACCAGGGTGCAGACCAGCATGATGCTGCGCCGGTCGCGCCGGTCGGCCGTGGCGCCGGCCCAGAAGGTCAGCAGGAACAGCGGCACGAACTGAACCAAACCCACCATGCCGACCAGGAAGGCGCTCTGGCGCACGTCGTTGGCGTGGCGCGCCACGGTGTAGACCTGCCAGCCGATGGTGACGCTCTCGGCCTGGACCGCCAGGGTGGAGAGCAGCCGGGCGCTCCAGAACAGGGCGAAAGGGCGGTGGCGGAACACCGAGGGGGAGGGCGCGGCGGGCGATTCCATGTGACCGCGACCATGGCCACCGGCGCCGCCTCACGCAATCGCATGTTGACCTGACGCCGCCTTAGATTTTATGCGCACGCCGCAGCCCCACCCGTTGGGCGGCCTTACGTGCTTTCCCCTCCCGAAATGAACGCTGTCGCTTCCTCGCCCCGGGCTGCCCCGGCTGCCGATCTCGTCGTCCGCTTCCAGCCGGAACGCGCCGAGGATAGCGCGCGCGTGGACACCCTGATCGCCCAGGCGTTCGGGCCGGGCCGGTTCGCCAAGACCGCCGAGCGCCTGCGCGAGACCTCGAGCCAGCGCCTGGACCTGTCGATCTGCGCCTGGTCCGACGAGGTGCTGCTGGGGGCGGTGCGCATGTGGTCGATCCGCATCGGCGATACGCCGGCCCTGTTCCTGGGCCCGATCGAGGTGCGGCCCGACTATCGCCGCCGCGGCCTGGCCGCCGCCCTGACCGAGCGCGCCTGCGAGGCGGGCCGGCTGACGGGCGAGACCCTGGTGCTGCTGGTGGGCGACCTGTGGATCTTCGGCACCCACGGCTTCGAGCCGGTTCCGGCGGGCCGGGTGATTCTGCCGGGGCCGGTCAATCCGCAGCGGGTGCTGTGGCGCGAGTTGGTCGCCGGCGCATTGGCCGCGGCTTCCGGCCCGGTCTCGGGGCTGAGGCTCTAGGGCCTTTCCGGCCCGTTCCCGGGTGCGTTTTTCGCGCCCAGGTTCGGCTTAACAATATTTCATCCTGCACTTCGCATCCGAATGCGACCGTGGGAGCCTCCTGTCTGTGAAAGCCGGCCTTGAGTCGGTCCCTCACACCGGGCGCTGGAGGCGCACCCATGATGAACACGTTTATCGTCTTCGTGTTTCTGGCGGCAATCATCATCATCCCGCAATACCTGCGCTACCGCGACCGGGCGCGCCTGCACGAAACCCTGCGCGTGGCCTTCGAGCGCGGTCAGCCGGTGCCGCCGGAACTGGTCGAGGCGCTGCAGTTCCGCCGCCGCGGCGGCGCGGCGACCATCGACGATCTGCAGACCTATCCCGTGGCCGGCCGGCCCGAGCGCGACCTGCGCCGCGGCGTGATCTGGTTGGCCATCGGCCTGGGCCTGGTGGGTGTGGGCGGGGCCTTCTACGCCGGCCTCTACAATGTCGGCGGTTCGGAAGAGACCTTCGGCACCTTCGCCGCCCTGGGCGCGATCCCGGCCTTCGTCGGCCTGGCCTATCTCGGCCTGTGGTTCTTCGGGCGCAACAGGACGCAGGTTTAGGCCCAGCGTCCGGGGACGAGCCATCATGGCCGAGGGGAATGGAACCCGAGGACCGCCGCTGTCGGCCTTGCCCGACGTCGAGCTGGCGGCCCTCGCCGCCGCCGGGGGGCGGCAGGCGTTCGGGGAATTGGTGAAGCGCCACGGCTCCGCCGTGCGCGCCCTGCTGCGGCGAATGGGAGCCGACCCCTCGACCGCCGACGACGTGGCCCAGGACGCGTTCCTGACCGCCTACGAACGGATCGGCGAGCTACGGGGCCACGGCGCCTTCGCCGGCTGGATCAAGCGCATCGCGGCGCGGCTGTACATCAAGCGCTGGCGTCGCCGCGGCCGCATCGAGACGTTGGACGGGATGGAGGAGATGGCGGCGGGTGGCGAAGCCCCGGCGGTGGACCGGCTGGACCTGGACGGCGCGCTGCAGGCGCTGAGCCCGGCGGAACGGCTGTGCGTCTCGCTGTGCTGCGGGGCCGGCCTCACCCACGCCGAGGCGGCGGAGGCGCTGAAGACGCCGCTCGGTACGGTGAAGTCGCATGTGCGGCGGGGTTTGGACAAACTGAAGGCGCGATTAGCGCCGATGGATGGAGGCGCAGCGGCGGGTGGCGGGGCCGACGCAGCGACGGTGAGAGGCGATCATGGCTGAGCCCTCTTTCGAGCGAAACGTACAACGACTCTATGCGGAGGCGCCGATGTTCCCGGACGCGCCCCTGTTCGCCGCGGGAGTCCAGCGGCGGCTGGACCGGGCCTGGGCGCTGCGGCGCGGCCTGATCGGGGTCGCCGGCGTGGCGGGCGGCCTGATCGCCGCCGTCCAGTTCGTCGGCTCCAACTTCACCGAGCGCGTGGACCTGATCCTGACGGACCTGACCCAGCGCATGCACTGGGTCGAGGGCTGGGTTTCGCAGCGCACCGGCTGGCAAGTGGACCCTCACGCCCTGCCCATGGGCGGCGAGGCCATATGGCTGGTGGCCGGGCTTGCGGCCATGGGGCTGGCCCTGCTGGCGGCGCGGGTGTTCGAGACCTTCTGAGGGTTCGGCCGCGCGCGCTGGGGACGGTTGAGGTCGAACGGGTGCGCCCGGACGGCCTCAACTTGAGGGTAGGACACCAAACGCTCTAGCGCGGCGGCCAAAATAAAGTCATGAACCCCAGGCTTTGCGGGCATAGGCCTGGGCCGAGGCGTCGCGTTGCCGCGCCGACGTCCGACCGATAAGTTCGCGGCCTTCTCGTTGTCTGGGTGCGGAGCCTCGTAAAAAGTGGCCGATGTCTTTCTAGAGGTCGACGAGCAGCTTCGCTCGGCCCGTCTCCAGGCGCTGTTCCGTAAGACCTGGCCTTACGTCACAGGCGCAATCGTCGCCGCCGGCCTGGTCTCGCTGGGCGTGTGGGGCGTCGAGAAGTATCAGACGGATGCCGCGGCCAAGTCGTCGCTGGCCTATGCCGACGCCGCCACCGCGCTCAGCTCCGGCGACGCCAAGCTGGCCGAGCAGCGCTTCGCGGCCCTGGCCAAGACCGGCGCGCCGGCCTTCAAGGCCCTGGCGCTGATGCAGCAGGCAGGCGCCAAGCTGAAGGCCGACGACGGTCCGGGCGCCGGCAAGCTGCTGGACCAGGCCGCCGCCGTCGCGCCCAACCCGGTGATCGGCGACGCCGCCCGCCTGCAGGCCGCCTATGTGCTGATGGACACGGCCGGCTATGACGACATCTACGCCCGGCTCAAGCCCCTGACCGACGCCAAGCGGCCCTATCACGCCCTGGCTCAGGAAGCCCTGGCGATCGAGCGCCTGGCCGCCGGCCACAGCGCCGAGGCCCGCGCCGACTTCCAAGTGCTGGCCCTGTCGCTGGACAGCTCCGAGGCCACCCGCGCCCGCGCCAACGCCGCCCTGGCCCTGATCAAAGACCACGCCGACGCCAGCGTCGCCGCCATCGCCAAGGGCGCGATCGGCCTGACGCCCATGGCGCCGCCCGCCGTCCCCGGGGGCGGACAGATGATCCAGGCTCCCGCGCAAGCCGAGCCCCAGACCGCCGAGCCCCAGACCGGAGCCGCTCAATGACCCGTCTTTCCCTTTCGGGTCGCGGCCTGGCGCGCGTCGCCGGCATAGGCCTCGCCGGCCTGCTGCTGGCCTCGAGCCTGTCTTCCTGCTCGGGCATCCGCACGCCCAGCTTCTTCGGCCTGAACAAGGCGGGCAAGGTCAAGGAACGCGCCGCCGTCGGTCAGCGCATCCCCGTGCTCGGCGCCGCCGATTCGGTGGAAGCGTCGCCGACGCTGAAGGGCGTCGACTTCTCCATCCCCGACGCCCAGCCCCAGCCCGACTGGCAGCTGCCCGGCGGCAATGCCGAGCAGTCGGTCGAGAACATGGCGGCCGGCGGCAATTTCCGCATCGCCTGGCGCCGCCGCATCGGCATCGCCACCAGCCGCCGCGGCCACATCACCGGCGCGCCGGTGGCGGTGGACCATCGCATCTGCACCCTGGACGGCATGGGCGGCGTCGGCTGCTTCGACCAGGACAACGGCCATGAGCTGTGGACCACCCAGTTCGCCCCGCGCCGCGGCCAGGACCGCGAAGCGTTCGGCGGCGGCCTGGCCATCGCCGACGGCACGCTCTACGTCACCTCGGGCTATCGCTTCATCGCCGCCGTGGACCTCGCCAACGGCAAGGTGAAGTGGCGCATCGAGACCGCCGCCCCGATCCACAGCGCCCCGACCGTGGTCGGCGGCAAGCTGTTCGTCTCCGACGTCGACGACCAGTTCTTCGCCCTGGACGCCGCCACCGGCAAGTCGCTGTGGGAGTTCCAGGCCCTGGAAGAACCCGCCCGGATGCTGGAGGCCTCCAGCGCCGCGGTTTCCGGCGACGTGGTGCTCGCGCCCTTCGCCTCGGGCGAGGTGGTGGCGCTCAGCGGCATCAACGGCACCCAGCTCTGGGAAGACGAGCTGTCGCTGACCAACCGCAACAACGCCCTGTCGGAAATCCGCGACATCGCCGGCCGTCCGGTGATCTACCGCGGCGACGTGATCGCCGGCAGCCACGCCGGCGTGGTGGCGGCCATCGACCTGCACACCGGCCAGCGCCGGTGGAGCGATCCGATCACCACCATCACCTCGCCGTGGCCGGCGGGCGACGTGGTCTATGTCACCGACATCTCGGGCCGGGTGATCTGCATCGCCCGCGACTCAGGTCAGGTCTACTGGATCCGCGACCTCAACAAGGGCGTGAAGAAGAAGCAGCGCGCCATCTATTCGGGGCCGGTGCTGGCCTCGGGCCGCCTGGTCGTGGTCAACGACCGCGGCCTGGCCCTGTCGCTGAACCCCAAGACTGGAGCCACCACATCGACCCTCAAGCTCGGCTCGGCCGCCTTCCTCAACCCCATCGGCGTCAACGGGACCCTATATGTCCTGACGATGGGCGGCGAATTGGTGGCGATCCGCTGAGGCGGGCGCCGATGCGGTTGAACTCATGGTCCTGAAACTCGCCATCGTCGGTCGGCCGAATGTCGGCAAGTCCACGCTGTTCAACCGGCTGGCGGGCAAGAAGCTCGCCATCGTCGACGACCGTCCGGGCGTCACCCGCGACCGCCGCGAGGCGGAGGGCCGCCTCGGCGACCTCGACCTGGAGCTGATCGACACCGCCGGCTTCGAGGACGTCGACGACGACAGTCTGCAGTCGCGCATGCGCACCCAGACCGAGCGGGCGGTGGACGAGGCGGACGTCTGCCTGTTCATCTACGACGCCCGCGAGGGCGTGACGCCGCTCGACGGCATCTTCGCCGAGCTGCTGCGCCGCCGCGACAAGCCGGTGATCGTCGGCGCCAACAAGTCCGAGGGCCGCGCTTCGGCCTCCGGCATCGGCGAGGGCTTCGCCCTGGGCCTGGGCGAGCCGATCCCGATTTCGGGCGAGCACGGCGAGGGCATGAGCGACCTCTACGACGCCCTGGCGCCGTTCGCCGAAAAGTTCGTGGTGGAGGAGGAAGACGAGGACGAGGCCGGCAAGCCGGTGCGTATCGCCATCGTCGGCCGCCCCAACGCCGGCAAGTCCACCCTGGTCAACCGCCTGATCGGCGAGGATCGCCTGCTGACCGGCCCCGAGGCCGGCATCACCCGCGACGCCATCCCGGTGGAATGGACCTACGAAGAGCGTCCGGTGCGCCTGGTCGACACCGCGGGCCTGCGTCGCAAGGCCCGGGTGCAGGAGACGCTGGAGAAGCTCTCCACCGCCGACACCATCCGCGCCATCACCTTCGCCGAGGTGGTGATCCTGGTGATGGACGCCGCCAACGCCTTCGAGACCCAGGACCTGCAGAT
>FSXV01000038.1_pt1 | contig 12938 bp, 10 predicted proteins | sample 1638401 | NCBI WGS metagenome assembly FSXV01 (sample SAMEA3914788, study PRJEB12502) | metagenome | biome: forest; material: soil | place: Canada | collected 2011-07-03 | depth 0.1 m | reverse complement strand
CGTTGGAGCGGGCAGCGGGAATCGAACCCGCACGAGCAGCTTGGGAAGCTGCCAGGCTACCACTACATCATGCCCGCGGCCGAGATGCTTCTAGCGTGGCCGCCCCGGGGCTGTCACCCCCTCCATCACGCCGCAGCACGCGACGCCAGGGGCGGGCGACGGGCGCGGCCATAGCTGATAAGGAGGGCGCCGCCCGTAGCGTCCGACGTTTCATGCCCGACACCTCCCATTCCCACGGTCACAGCCAACCTGCCGAGCGATCGCAGGATCAGGTGCATGGGCGCGCGCATGGCCACGACCACGGGCATGACCACGCCCATCACGACCATGATCACAGCCACGGCCACCATCATCACCATGGCGGCGGGCACCACCATGCTCCGACGGACTTCGGCCTGGCCTTCGCGCTCGGGGCGCTGCTGAACATCGGCTTCGTCGGGGCCGAGGCGGTCTATGGCGTGCTGGCCCACTCCATGGCCCTGCTGGCCGACGCCGGCCACAATCTCGGCGACGTGCTGGCCCTGCTGGCGGCCTGGGCGGCCAACCGGCTCGGCAAGCGCCAGCCGAGCGCGCGCTTCACCTATGGCCTGGGCTCGACCTCGGTGCTGGCGGCCCTGTCCAACGGCGTGGTGCTGCTGGTCATCACCGGGGCGGTGGCGGCGGAGGCGGTGCGCCGCCTGGTCACGCCCGAGCCCGCGGCCGGAGGCGTGGTGATGGCGGTGGCGGCGCTGGGGATGCTGGTCAACGGCGGCGTGGCCATGCTGTTCGCGGCCGGCCGCAAGGGCGACCTGAACGTGCGCGGCGCCTTCCTGCACCAGTTGTCCGACGCCCTGGTCTCGGCCGGGGTGGTGGCGGCGGGCGGGCTGATCCTGCTCACCCGCTGGACCTGGATCGACCCGGTGGTCAGCCTGGTGATCTCGGCGGTGATCGTCTGGGGCACCTGGGGGCTGCTGAAGGAGTCGCTCAACATGGCGCTGGACGCCGTGCCCGCCGGGATCGACCCGGCCGAGGTGCGCGCCTTCCTGCTGGGCCTGCCGGGGGTGCAGGGGCTGCACGACCTGCACATCTGGGCCATGTCGACCACCGAGACGGCCCTGACCTGCCACCTGCTGATGCCGGGCGGCCAGCCCAAGGACGCGGTGCTGGCCCAGGCCTGCGACACCCTGACCAACCGCTTCCGCATCGGCCACAGCACCATCCAGGTCGAGACCGACGAGAGCTACAGCTGCCGGCTGGAGCCCGAACACGTGGTGTGAGGATTTTCTCCCTCTCCCTCGGATGGGAGAGGGAAGGGGCCCGGCGAAGCCGGGAAGGGTGAGGGTGACGGGCGGCGCCCTGTTGCGGCGACGTCGCGTTTCCACCCTCACCCCGGCCCTCTCCCATTCGAGGGAGAGGGAGAAGCTGGATCAGCCCGCCAGCGCGGCCTTCACCGCGTCGACGCCGGCCTGGGCCAAGGCGCCGTCGGGGGCGCCGCCCTGGGCGAAGTCGGGCTTGCCGCCGCCGCCCTGGCCGCCCATGGCCGGCACCGCCAGCTTGATCAGGTCCGACGCGCTGACCTTGCCGGCCAGGTCGGCCGTCACGGCGATGGCGATGGCGGCCTTGCCGTCGACCACGCCGACCACGGCGACCACGCCCGAGCCGATCTGCTTGCGGAAGTCCTCGATCACCGGGCGCAGGCCCTTGCCGTCGACGCCCTCGAGCACGCGGCCGATGAACTTGACCCCGTTGATCTCTTCGACCGCCGAGGCTTCGCCGCCACCCCCGCCCAGCGCCAGCTTGCGCTTGGCGTCGGCCAACTCGCGTTCCAGCTTCTTGCGCTCGGCGATCAGAGCGTCGATGCGGGCCGGCACCTCGGCGGGCGGGACCTTGAACTGGTAGCCCAGACCCTCGGCCACCCCCGCACGATCCAGCAGGTAGCGGCGCGCGGCCTCGCCGGTCAGGGCCTCGACCCGGCGCACGCCGGCGGCGACCCCGGTCTCGGAGACGATCTTGAACAGGGCGATGTCGCCGGTGCGGGCGACGTGGGTGCCGCCGCACAGCTCGACGGAGTAGGCGCCGTCGCCGGCCAGGGCGTCGCCCAGCGTCAGCACGCGCACCACGTCGCCGTACTTCTCGCCGAACAGCGCCACCGCGCCGGCCTCGATGGCCGCCTGGGGCGCCATGTTTTCGGTCCTGGCCGGGCGGTTCTGGCGGATCACGGCGTTGACCTCGGCCTCGACCCGGTCGAGCTCTTCGGTGGTCAGGGCTTGGCCGTGGCTGAAGTCGAAGCGCATCCGTTCGGCGTCGACCATCTGGCCCTTCTGGGCCACGTGGCCGCCCAGCACGTTCTTCAGCGCCGCGTGCGCCAGGTGGGCGGCGGAGTGGTTGGCGCGGGTGCGGGTGCGGGCATCAGTGTCGATGGCCAGGCGCACGCGGTCGCCGACCTTCAGCACGCCCTGGGTCAGGGTGATGGTGTGGACATGCAGGTCGCCGGCCTGCTTGCTCACGGCCGCCAGCTTGCCGGCGCCGCCGGACCACTCGACCTCGCCGACGTCGGAAGCCTGGCCGCCGCTCTCGGCATAGAAGGGCGTGCGGTCGAACAGCACCTCGACGGTCAGGCCGTCGGCGTCGCCGCTGATCTGGGCGGCGTCGGCCTCGTCGACCTGGGCCGCCTCGCGCACCAGGGCCACGACCTCGCCGATGACTTCCGACTGCTCGTAGCCGACGAAGTTGGTCGGGCCGAGGCGGTCGCGCAGCTTGAGCCACTCGCCGGTCTGGGCGCGGTCGCCCGAGCCGGTCCAGTTCTCGCGCGCCATGGCCTTCTGGCGGTCCATGGCGGCGTCGAAGCCGTCCAAGTCCACGGTCAGGCCCTTGGCGCGCACCGCGTCCTGGGTCAGGTCGAGCGGGAAGCCGTAGGTGTCGTAGAGCTTGAAGGCGGTCTCGCCCGACAGCACGCCGCCGGAGGCCAGCCCACTGGTGGCTTCCTCAAGCAGGCCCATGCCGCGGCCCAGCGTGGTGCGGAAGCGCACCTCTTCCTGGCGCAGGGTCTCGGTGATCAGGGCCTGGGCGCGGACCAGCTCGGGATAGGCCTGGCCCATCTGCTCGATCAGGGTCGGCGCCAGGCGGTGCAGCAGCGGCTCCTGCACGCCCAGCAGATGGGCGTGGCGCATGGCGCGGCGCATGATCCGGCGCAGCACGTAGCCGCGGCCCTCGTTGGAGGGGCTGACGCCGTCGGCGACCAGGAACGAGGACGAGCGCAGGTGGTCGGCGATCACCCGGTGCGAGGGCTGGGCCTGGCCCTCGGCCTTGACCCCGGTCAGCTCGACCGACGCGGCGATCAGGGCCTTGAACAGGTCGATGTCGTAGTTGTCGTGCACGCCCTGCAGCACGGCGGTGATGCGCTCCAGGCCCATGCCGGTGTCGATGGAGGGCTTGGGCAGGGACAGGCGCGGACGGCCGTCGTTGAACTGCTCGTATTGCATGAACACGAGGTTCCAGATCTCGATGAAGCGGTCGCCGTCCTCATCGGCCGAGCCGGGCGGGCCGCCCGGGATGGTCTCGCCGTGGTCGTAGAAGATCTCCGAGCAGGGACCGCAGGGGCCGGTGTCGCCCATGGACCAGAAGTTGTCCGAGGTGGCGATGCGGATGATCTTGTCGTCGGACAGGCCGGCGATCTTCTTCCACAGCCCGTGGGCCTCGTCGTCCTCGGCGTAGACGGTGACCAGCAGCTTGTCCTTGGGCAGACCGAACTCCTTGGTCACCAGGTTCCAGGCCAGCTCGATCGCGCGTTCCTTGAAGTAGTCGCCGAAGGAGAAGTTGCCGAGCATCTCGAAGAAGGTGTGGTGGCGCGCGGTGTAACCGACGTTGTCCAGGTCGTTGTGCTTGCCGCCGGCGCGCACCGACTTCTGCGAGGAGGTCGCGCGCGGGGCGGGCGGGGTCTCGGCGCCGGTGAAGAAGTTCTTGAACGGCACCATGCCGGCGTTGACGAACAGCAGGGTCGGATCGTTCTGCGGCACCAGCGGCGCGGACGGCACCACCAGGTGCCCGGCGGACTTGTAGTAGTCCAGGAAGGCGCTGCGGATGTCGTTGAGGCTCTGCATGTCGTTTCTGCCTGAAGCGGACCTGGCTACCCCGGAACCAGTCCCGCCCGAGATTATCAAGCCTTTGGAGCGCGAGGGGCTGCGAAACCGGCAAGGGCTTCGCCGATCGCGCTCTAGGCGGACGGGAGGTTGCGCCTGATATAGAAAGGCTTAGCTGACTAGGCCAGCGGCGCGTGCGCGCGGGGCGAAGGGAAGGGCATGGGGGCGGAAGCGCCGAAAGAGCGGAAGAAGGCCACCTATCCACGGATCGGGGCGAAGGGTCGACTCCAGATCGAGGTGGTCGGGCTCGACCGGCCGCGGTTCCAGGATCTGTATCACCGCCTGCTGGAGATGAGCTGGCGGCGCTTCCTGCTGCTTTGGGTGGCGATCTATCTGGTGGTGAACCTGGGGTTCGCCACCCTGTACTGGCTCGATCCCGGCGGCGTGGCGGGGGCCAGGCCCTGGTCGTTCCAGGACGCCTTCTTCTTCAGCGTGCAGACGCTGGGCACCATCGGCTACGGGGCCATGGCGCCGCACAGCACCCTGGCCAACCTGCTGGTCACCGCCGAGGCCTTCTTCAGCCTGGCCCTGACGGCGGTCGGCACCGGCATGATCTTCGCCCGCATCTCGCGGCCCACCGCGCGGGTGATGTTCAGCCGCAGCGCCGTGGTGACGATGCGCAACGGCCTGCCCACCCTGATGTTCCGCGCCGCCAATACGCGGGCGAACCAGATCCTGGAGGCCCAGGTGACGGTGAACCTGGCGCGCACCACCACCACGCTGGAGGGCGTGACCTATCGCGGCTTCCTGAGCCTGCAGATGGTGCGCGACCGCTCGCCGCTGTTCGCCTTGACCTGGACGATCATGCACGTCATCGACGAGACTAGCCCGCTCTACGGCTCCGACCACGAGTCGCTGCTGGCCGAGCAGGCCGAGCTGATCATGGTGCTTTCGGGCACCGACGAGACGTTCGCCCAGCGCATTCATGCGCGCCATTCGTATCTACCGCACGAGATTCACTGGAACCGCAGCTTCGTCGACATCCTCACCATGGACGAGAATGGTCGACGCATGATTGATTATGGCCGCTTCCACGACCTAGCGCCGTTGGAGACGGAGCGGGGCCAGTTCGCCTCGGGGCCCGCATGTCAGGGCCCCTCCACTAACGGACCGACAGAGAAGATGACGACCTTCGACGACCGCGAGCATGCTTTCGAGGCCCATTTCGCCTTCGAGCAGGAGCTGGATTTCCGCGTTCACGCCAAGCGCGACCGCATGGTGGGCCTGTGGGCCGGCGGCCTGATGGGCCTGAAGGATGTGGAGCTCGAGAGCTACGTGCTGAGCCTGGTGCGCGCCGACCTGCGCGAGGGCGGCGACCACGAGGTCTACGAGAAGGTGCTGAGCGACCTGGCCGACAAGGGCGTCGACATCATGCCCCAGGCGGTGCGCGAGCAGATGGACCAGTTCCTCGCCAAGGCCCGCGCCGACGTCGGCGTGGACTGATAATCTCAGGCTTAGGTCCTTGGGCCCCGGGACGCCAAGGCGCGACGGGGCCTTTCCGCCTGCGCGCGGGCTGCTCTAGCTTCTAAAAGCGGGAGCGGGTTCGGGCGGCGAAACCGCTTACACTTTCGCCTGACGCGCTCTAGAAGGCCCGCGAACACGGATCAGCGGGGGCGTTGATCGGGCGCGTCGCCCAACGGGCTGGCACATGGCGAGCCAGGCGGCGGCTGGAAGGTAAGGACGGCTATGCGCGTAGCGATGATCGGGACGGGCTATGTGGGCCTAGTGTCCGGCGCCTGTTTCGCCGACTTCGGCCATACGGTCACCTGCATCGACAAGGATGCGGGCAAGATCGCGCGCCTGGAGCAGGGCGAGATGCCGATCTACGAGCCGGGCCTGGAGCAACTGGTCGCCACCAACGTCAAGGAAGGCCGGCTGTTCTTCGCCACCGACGCGGCCCAGGCGGTGCGCGAGGCCGATGCGGTGTTCATCGCCGTGGGCACGCCGTCGCGCCGCGGCGACGGCTATGCCGACCTGTCCTACGTCTACGCCGCCGCCGAGGAGGTGGCCGGCCTGATCGACGGCTTCACCGTGGTGGTGACCAAGTCCACCGTGCCGGTGGGCACCGGCGACGAGATCGAGGCCATCATCAAGCGCGTGCGCCCCGACGCCGAGGCGCCGGTGGTGTCCAACCCCGAATTCCTGCGCGAGGGCGCGGCGATCGCCGACTTCAAGCGGCCCGACCGGGTGGTGGTGGGCACCACCGACGAGCACGCCCGCGAGGTCATGCGCGGCCTGTACCGACCGCTGTATCTGAACGAGACGCCGATCGTGTTCACCGAGCGGCGCACCTCAGAGCTGATCAAGTACGCGGCCAACGCCTTCCTGGCGATGAAGATCACCTTCATCAACGAGATGGCCGACCTGTGCGAGGCGGTGGGTGCGGACGTGCAGCAGGTGTCGCGCGGCATCGGCCTGGACGGGCGCATCGGCTCCAAGTTCCTGCACGCCGGCCCCGGTTATGGCGGTTCGTGCTTCCCCAAGGACACCCTGGCCCTGGTGCGCACCGCCGCCGACGCCGGCGCGCCGATCCGGCTGGTCGAGACCACCGTCGAGGTCAACGACGCGCGCAAGCTGCGCATGGCCGAGAAGGTGTCCAAGGCCATGGGCGACGAGCTGGAGGGCAAGACCGTCGCCCTGCTCGGCCTGACCTTCAAGCCCAATACCGATGACATGCGCGACGCCCCCTCGCTGGCGATCGTGCCGGCGCTGCAGGCCAAGGGCGCGCGCATCCGCGCCTTCGACCCCGAGGGTATGCACGAGGCCGGCAAGCTGCTGTCGGGCGTGGAGTTCGCCGGCGGGGCCTATGAGGCCGCCGAGGGCGCCGACGCCCTGGTGATCGTCACCGAGTGGGATCAGTTCCGTGCGCTGGACCTGAGCCGGCTCAAGGCCGCCATGCGCGGCCAGCTGTTGGTGGACCTGCGCAACATCTACCAGCCGTCCGAGGTCGAGGCCGAGGGCCTGCGCTACGTCGGCGTGGGCCGGGGCTAGCGGCTCCCCCTCAGCGCTGGGGCGTGTCCGGCGGGCCGTCGGCGTCGATCCAGGCCTTCTGGCAGGCGTTGGCCTCGTCGGCGCGGCCCTGGTCGATGCAGGTGACATAGGCCTTCACCACCTCGCCGCCCTGGGGCCGCGGGTCGGGATTGGGGGCGTTGGCGGCCAGCGGCCTGGTGTCGGTGGTCTCGAAGTCGAGGTCGAACGGCTGGGCGTTGCGCCCGGACAGGCCGACGAAGCCGTAGCCCTCGCGCTTGCGGAAATGGAACACGTAGCGCGTGCCCGGCGTCAGCACGCAGCGGGTGACGAAGGTCTTGCGCCCCGGCAGGGCCCAGGCGCCGGCCTTGGCGCAGGGATCGTCGTCGCCACCCTCGATCCTCACCTCCCAGTCGCAGCTCATGGCCTGGTCGAAGGTCACCCGCACGAAGGCCGGGCCGGGCGGCGGGGCGGCGTTCTGGGCCGGATAGCTGTCCACCACCACCGGATCGTGGTCGGTGGGATAGCGGGTGGCGTCGGGCCTGGGGCACCAGCCGGCGGCGACCACGGTGACGCCCGAGACCACGGTGGGCTTGCGTGCGGTGACGATGATCCCGGACACGGTGCTCGACGGCGCCGCTGCGGCTGGCGGCGGGATGCTGGCGACCGGGGGCGGGGCCCCAACCGGTGGGGCGTTGGCCGGGGCGCTGGCGGGCGGCGGCGGCAGCATCGGCGCGTCGTTCTGTGCGGCGGCCGAGCCCAGTGCGACCAGGCCCAAGCCCAGGCCCAGGGCCAGCGGCGGGCATGACAGCAGTATCGCAGACCTGAACGCCGGCATGGGTCGACCAAAGCGCGGCCGTGGGCCGCCTCCTGTCACCGAACGCGCCGGGCGGCCCCCGGTTCAGCTCTCAGTTGCGGCGCCGGAATTCAGGCTGGGGTGATCCCGCTGGCTGAAGCGGCTGCGGACCTGGCGCAGGTGGAAGGTGGCGGTCGGCGTCGCCACGCTGACGAGCTCGGCGGCGAACAGCAGGTTCAGCACCAGCTTGTACTGGTAGAGCGCGGCGCGCGATTCCGGCAGGAACATCAGGGCGATGTGGGTCAGGAGCTGCAGCCCGAAGCACAGGACTAGCGCCGCCTTCCAGCGCCGGAAGTTCTGGAACGCCGCATTGAGCGCCAGCGACATGCAGACCGCGTCCATCAGGGCGCTGATCTCGACGCTGTCGACCAGGTCGACGTGGTGGTCGACCACGTTGCTGACGCCCCAGCACAGCAGCAGCACCAGCGAGAACAGGCGCACGTTGCGCTGTGGCCCGGTGCGGGACAACAGGGCCACGGCGAGGGCGGCCGAACCATAGACCGCCCCCCAATGCATCAGGCCGCCCGCTTGGCTTGCGGGCCGACGCCTTCTGCGAACGACGTGTCCTTGTCGGTGCCGCCGGAATCCGGGACCACCTGGGCGACGATGCCAGGCAGGGTGTCCTCCATCAGCATCAGGCAGGCGTAGAGGCGCGCGTGCAGCCGGCGCTGGGCGGCGATGAGGGCGCGGCGTTCCGGGCCGGCGGGCAGCGCCTGGGCGGCGGCCTCGGCTTCGAGCAGGGCGGCGCGGGTGAAGATCGCCTGTTGGACCTTGGCGTGCATCGGGTCGTTCATGGGCCTCTCCTTGGCCAATATCGGCCAGGAGCTGCTTTATCACAACACGATTTGGCCAAAATGCTTAACGCAAATACAACCATGAGTTTTTGATCAGGAGGCGGCGGGCTCGGCGGCGTCGAGGCTTTCGAGGCCGCCTTCCATGCGCGCCACCGCGCCGGCCGCGACGGCGTTGCCGATCACGTTGGTGGCGGCGCGGCCCATGTCCATGAAGTGATCTACCCCAAGCAGCAGGGCCAGTCCGGCGGCGGGGATGTGGAAGCTGTCGAGGGTGGCGGCGATCACCACCAGCACCGAGCGCGGCACCCCGGCCACCCCCTTGCTGGTGATCATCAGCGTCAGCAGCATGACCGCCTTCTGCGGTACGGTCAGGGCCACGTCGTAGGCCTGGGCGATGAACAGCACTGCGTAGGTGCAGAAGATCATCGAGCCGACCAGATTGAAGGAATAGCCCAGCGGCAGGACGAAGCTGGCGATGCGCTTGGGAATGCCGAAATTCTCCAGCACCTCCAAAGTCTTGGGGAAGGCCGATTCCGAGGTCGAGGTGGAGAAGGCCAGCAGTACTGGCGCGCGCAGATCGCGGTATAGTTGCGATGCGCGTGGGCCGATGACGATCCGGCCGGCGCTGAGCAGGATCGCCCACAGCACCGCCAGCCCGACATAGAAGCCGCCGACCAGCACGGCGAAGGTTTTGAGGATGGCCAGGCCCTGCAGCGCGACGGTGGCGGCGACCGAGCCGAACACCGCCAGCGGCGCCAGCACCATGACGAAGCCGACCATGCGCAGCATCACCAGCCCGGCCTGGTCCAGGGCCTGGACGATCAGCCCGGCGCGGGCGCCCAGCGCCGCCACCGAGCAGCCGACGAACACGGCGAACACCACCACCTGCAGGATCTCGTTGTCGGCCATGGCGCGGATGGCGGAGTCGGGCACGGCGTGGTGGACGAAATCGGTCAGGCTGGTGGGCGCGGCGGGGCCGCTTGTAGCCTCGGCGACCAGATGCAGGCCGACGCCGGGACGCACCAGCTCGGCGGTGGCGACGCCGAGGGTCAGCGACACTACCGAGGCGGCCAGGAACCACAGCAGGGTGCGTCCGCCGATCCGACCGACCGAGGCGGGGTCGCCCATGTGCGCCACGCCCGCCGACAGGGTGGCGAACACCAAAGGCGCCATCAGCATCTTGATCAGCCGCAGGAAGATATCGGCCAGCAGCGACAGGTCGGCGGCGACGGTCTTGAGCGTCCCGGGATCGTGGATCAGGGCGTGGCAGCCGGCGCCGGTGGCGAGGCCCAGCGCCAGGGCGATCAGGACCAGGAGGGTGAGGTGCTTGGACACGCCTGGCCGTCTGCTTGAGGGATGGTCGTTGCGATCAGGCGCTGGCGCCGGCGGCCGCCGCGGCTGCGGCGGGCAGGGCGCCCTGGGCCAGGCGCATCAGCAGCAGGGCCGACAGGCGCGCCCGCTCCACCAGGCTGTCGACCAGCATGAACTCCTCGGCCGAGTGGATCGCCCCGCCGCGCACGCCCAGGGTATCGACCACCGGCAGGCCGCAGGCGGCCAGGTTGTTGCCGTCGCACACCCCGCCGGTGTCGCGCCAGCCGATGTCCAGCCCCAGGTCGGCCCCGCAGGCGCGCACGAGGTCGAACAGGCGACGCTGGTTGGCGTCCAGCGGCTTGGGCGGGCGGCCGAAGCCGCCCTTGAGCTCGATCTCGACCCCGTGCTCGGCGGAGACCGCGGCGATGATCTCGGCCATGGCGGTCTCGGCCCAGCGCTGGTCCTCGGTCGTGCTCGGGCGCACGTTGAAGCGCAGGATCGCCAGGTCGGGCACGATGTTGTTGGGGCCGCCGCCGTCGATGCGGGCGGGGTTGGCCGACAGGCCCGGGCGGCGCTTGGGGAAGGTGGCGAGGCCGAGCGCCAGGTCGCCGGCGGCGACGATGGCGTTGCGGCCGTCCTGCGGGTTGCGTCCGGCGTGGGCGGCCTTGCCGCGGATCACGGCGGAGAAGTTGCCGCTGCCCTTGCGCGCCCCGGCCAGCGCCCCGTCGGGCATGGCGGGCTCGTAGGTCAGGCCGGCCTGCACGCGCCGGGCCGCCTCGGCCAGCAGCGGGGCGGAGCCCGGCGAGGAGACCTCCTCGTCGCTGTTGAGGATCACCTCGTAGCCGAACCCTGCGGCGAAGGGCGAGGCCTCGACGGCTTTCAGGGCCGCCAGCATGACGGCGATCCCGCCCTTCATGTCGGCCACGCCGGGGCCGTTGATGGTGTTGTCGTCCAGCCGCGTCACGCCCTGGAACGGGTGGTCGACGGCGAAGACGGTGTCCATGTGGCCGGTCAGCAGCACGCGGATCGGCGCCTCGGGCCGCTGCACCAGGTGCAGGTTGCGCCCGTGCAGCAGCGGGCTTTCACGCCCATCGGCGCCGACCGAACTGGCTGAGGCCGGATCACGGTAGCTGAGTTGGCCGCCCAGCGGACGGAAGGCCTCGGCCAGGGTGTCGGCCATGCGCGCCAGGCCGTCGAGGTTGCGGCTGCCGGAATTGATCGCCGACCAGCCCTCGACCTGCTGCAGCAGGGCCGGGCCCTGGTTGTCGAGCGTGGCCAGGACGGCGGCTTCCTCGGCGGATGGCGCGCTCACGCGAGAGGCTCCTTGGCAGGCGGTTGGCCGGGTGGACCGGGATCCGCGAATTGGGCCTGCTTAGACTGCATGGGCCGGCCGCAAGCGCGAGAGAAATCCTAAAGCAGGCGATTAGCCAGATCATGTCCGGCTTGCGACTTGAGCGTCAGCGGCAGCCCGGCGACCACCAGCACCGCTTCGTCGGCGATCTCGGCCAGGAGCTGATGCAGGCGGCCGGCCTCGTCGCGGTAGCGCCGCGCCAGGGCGTTGTCGGGCACCACGCCCCAGCCGACCTCGTTGCTGACCAGCCACAGCCGCGCGCGGCAGGCGGCGACCGCGGCCGGCAGGTCGGCCAGGCGCTCGGCGTGGCCGGCCTCGGCCAGCATGGAGTTGGATAGCCACAGGGTCAGGCAATCGACCACCGCCACGTCGTCGGGGGCGAGCGCGGCCAGGGCGGCGGCGAGCTCGAGCGGGGCCTCCACCGTGCGCCACAGGCCGCCGCGGTCAGACTGGTGAATGGCGATGCGCTCGGCCATCTCGGCGTCGAAGGCCTGGCCGGTGGCGATGAACACGGGCGTGCGCCCGGCCGCCTCGGCCGCCGCCTCCGCCGCCCGCTGCGCGTAGCCGCTCTTGCCCGAGCGGGCGCCGCCCAAGACCAGGGTGACCGCCACTGTCCCTCCGTGGACCGCCTCTTCGTTGACCGTTCGGGACCGTAGCAGTAGATTCCGCCCGCGTCAGGTTCCCCGCAAGGGGATCAAAAGGGAACGGGGTGGAATACCCCGGCTGCCCCCGCAACTGTAAGCGGCGAGCCTAACCGTCATACGCCACTGGGACCTTCGGGTCCTGGGAAGGCGACGGCCAAGGCTAAGACCCGCGAGCCAGGAGACCTGCCCGACGCAGTCGTCCTTCGACCGGCCGGGGTGTGCTGTGAGATACGGGTCTTCTTTCCCGAGAGACGGCAACCACCGCCGCGCTGGCGCGGCCGGTTCGTGTTGCGCGGAACCTCCGCGGATGCGGCCGGCTGGGGCGCGCGGCCTGTTGTCTTGAGGAGGGGCCCGTGCGCCGCAAGTTTTCGATCTGTGTTTCCCTTTCCGCCTTAGCCCTGGCGGCGCCCGCCATGGCCCAGACCGTCGGTGCGGCCGGCGCCCAGGCGCCGTCGCCCGACGTGGCCGGCTCCGCCGCCGCCAACGCCGTGCAGCAGGTGGTGGTCACCGCCAACCGCTCGCCCACGCCCGCCGACCAGGTGGGCCAGTCGTTCACGGTGCTGACCGCGCCGCAGATCCGCGCCGACCAGGAGACCACCGTCTCCGACATCCTCGACCGCACGCCCGGCGTCACGGTCAGCCGCAACGGCGGCCCCGGCGGCACCACCTCTCTTTATATCCGCGGCGCGGAGTCGGATCAGACCGTGGTGCTGATCGATGGGGTCAAGGTCAACGACCCGTCCGATCCCGGCGCCGGCTACGACTTCTCGACCCTGCTGGTCGGCGACGCCTCGCGCCTGGAGGTGCTGCGCGGGCCGCAGTCGACGCTCTACGGCAGCGAGGCCATCGGCGGGGGGGGGAAAGGTGTTCCCCCCCCCGGCCCCCACCCCCCGCCGG
>FSXV01000044.1_pt1 | contig 12946 bp, 14 predicted proteins | sample 1638401 | NCBI WGS metagenome assembly FSXV01 (sample SAMEA3914788, study PRJEB12502) | metagenome | biome: forest; material: soil | place: Canada | collected 2011-07-03 | depth 0.1 m | reverse complement strand
TCGGGGCCAGGATCAGGGCCGGGCGCTGGGTCGCCTCGATGATCTTGGCCATGGTGAAGGTCTTGCCGCTGCCGGTGACGCCCAGCAGCACCTGGTCCGGCTCGCCCGCCTGCACCCCCTCCACCAGTTCGCCGATGGCGCGCGGCTGGTCGCCGGCCGGCTCGTAGTCGCTGACCAGCTTGAACCGCCGCCCGCCCTCCGACTTGCTGGGGCGCTGCGGCCGGTGCGGAGTCCAGACGGCCGGGATGTGGGTCGGGATGTCGGCGGCGGTGTCGAACACGAAGCGCGCCGAGGCCTCCTCCCCGCCCGGAGGCGTCAGGTCGACCGGCGCAGCGGACTTCGGGCGCGAAGCGCCGGACTTGGCGGAACGGGGCATGAACGGGAAGGTAGGCGCCGGGGGCCGCCGCGGCTAGTCCCCGGCGCGCATTCGTCTCGCTGCAACCACCTGTCGAAGCGACGGCCGCCAAACTATGCTGGCCGGGCATGCGCACCGCCAAGCTGACGATTCCCTCGGCCAAGGATGTCCTTACGGGCTTCCTCGAACGCAAGGCCGAGGCGCGCCATGCGGTGCGCATCGTGGTGGCGGTGCTGGCGGCCTATCTGATCTATGTCGCCTTCGCCCTGCCCCAGGGCTACTGGGCGGTGTTCACCACCCTGATCATCATCCAGGCCAGCATCGGCGGCACCGTGGGCGCCGCGGTCGACCGCATGTACGGCACGGTGCTGGGCGCGGTGGTCGGCGGACTGGCGGACGGGCTGGCCCCGCACACCCCGCTCGGCCGGGGCGTCGCCCTGGCGATCGCCTCGGCCATCACCGCCTATGTCGCCATGCTGCGACCCAACATGAAGGTCGCGCCGGTGACCGCAGCGATCATGCTGCTGAGCTCGGCCGGCAAGCTCGATCCGCTGCACGCCGCCATCTACCGGGTGATCGAGATCGCCCTGGGCAGCGTGATCGGCGTGGCCGTGACTCTGCTGGTGTTCCCCACCCGCTCGCGCACCGTGGTCTCCATGCGCACCGTCGAGGTGCTGCGCCGCGTGGCCGAGCTGCTCGGCCACTATGTCGACTGGCTGGAGACGTTCGAGGTCGAGCCCGCCGCCGACCTGCATCCCCTGCACGACAGCATCCGCAACGGCATCGTCGCGGTGGAGGCGGCGGTGGCCGACACCGAGCGCGAGCGCACCGTGCGGCTGGGCTACCACCACCTGTCGCCGGCCACGCCCCGCACCCTGTGGCGCATCCGCAGCGAGGCGGTGACCATGGGCCGGGCCCTGCGCGCGCCCTGGCCGCCGGAGGTGCGGGTCCAGCTCTCCAGCGCCGGCCGGGCCATGCTGGAGGCCGAGGCGGCGATGCTGCTGGCCTGCGTCACGGCGCTGAAGCGCAGGACCACGGTCGAGCATCCCCCCGAACTCGCCGAGGCGCACGACGCCTTCCAGGAGGCGGTGGCCAGCCTGCGCCGCGAGCGCGTGACCCACGACCTCACCTTCGACACCATCGGCTCGGTGTTCAGCTTCGCCTTCGCCCTGGAAAGCCTCTACGCCCACCTCGGCGACATGGCGGATCGCATCGACGAGAGCATGCTGGAGCGTCCCACCCGTGTGGTCGATCGCCTGCGCACCACCCTGCAGCTGGGCGGATAGCCGTCGTTAGACCAGGCGTTTGCGCGCCGTTTCCAGCCGCTCCAGCGCGGCGTCGAGCGTCGCGTCGCTCTTGGCGAAGCACAGCCGGATCAGGTGGCTGGGCGCATCGGCCTCGTAGAAGGCCGAGACCGGGATCGCCGCCACGCCCGCCTCCGCGACCGCGCGCAGGCAGAAGCTGCGGTCGTCCAGGGCGACGCCCGAGGCCCTCAGGTCGACATTGAGGAAATAGGTCCCCGCGCTCTCCAGCGGCGCGAAGCCGGCCGCTTTCAGCCCCGCCGCCAGCCGGTCGCGCGAGCGGGCGAAGTCGCGGCGCATGGCCTCCAGCGGCGCGTCCGGCCGGTTCAGGCCAAAGGCTGCGCCGGCCTGCAGGTTGGGCGCGACGGTGAAGGTGAGGAACTGGTGCGCCCGCGCCAGCACCGCGGCGATCTCCGGCGCCGAGATCAGCCAGCCCACCTTCCAGCCGGTGAGCGAAAAGATCTTGCCGGCCGAACCGATCTTCACCGTCCGCTCGGCCATCCCAGGCAGCGCCATCAACGGCAGGTGCTCGCGGCCGTCGAACACCACGTGCTCCCATACCTCGTCGCACACCGCGATGCAGTCGAAGCGGCGGCAATAGCCGGCCAGCAGCTCCAGTTGTTCGCGTGGATAGACCACGGCGGCGGGATTGTGCGGGCTGTTGAACACCACCAGCCGGGTCTTGGGCGTGAAGGCCGCGTCCAGCGCCGCCTCGGTCAGCCGCCACTCCGGCGCCTCCAAGGTGACGAAGCGGGGCACGCCGCCCGCCCGGCGCACCATCGGCGCATAGGCGTCGTACAGCGGCTGGAACAGCACCACCTCGTCGCCCGGCGTGATCAGGGCCAGGAAGGCGGCGGCCAGGGCCTCGGTGGCGCCGGCGGTGACGACCACCTGGTCGGGCTCAAGCCGCAGGCCCTGCGTGCGCCCATAGTGCTCGGCCACCGCCTGGCGCAGGGCCGGCGTACCCAGCATCGGCGGGTACTGGTTGGGCCCTTCGAGCGTGGCGCGGGCGGCGGCGGCGCGCACATCCTCCGGCCCTTCCGATTCGGGAAAGCCCTGACCCAGGTTGATGGCCTGGTGTTGGCGCGCCAAGCCGGACATCTGTTCGAAGATGGTGGTGGGCAGGCCCGCGAACAGCGGGTTGGCGTGAAGCGTCATCGACGAGCGATCCGATACGGGTGCGGCCTCGACGCTGGCCCCCATCAGGCGCCATGGTCCGGCGTTTCGGCCAGGGTTCACGCCCCGGCTTTCAGCGTCAAGCGAGCGTTCATGGGTAGGGGCCAAGAGAGTCTGCGCGTGCTGCTGGTCGGCGGCGGGATCGGGGGGCTGACGGCCGCGGTGGCCCTGGCCCGCCGCGGCCTGCGCCCGGTGGTGCTGGAGCAGGCCGAGGCCTTCGCCGAGGTGGGCGCCGGGCTGCAACTCGCCCCCAACGCCACCGGCCGCCTGTTCGCCCTGGGTCTGGAGCACGAGATCCGCGCCGCTGGCTTCGCCCCCGAGCGGGTCGAGATCCGCGACAGCCAGGGCGGCGCCACTCTTATGACCACGCCCCTGGGCGCCGAGGCGGAACGGCGCTGGGGCGCGCCCTATCTGCAACTGCACCGGGCCGACCTGCACGCGGTGCTGCGCGAGGCCGCCGAGCGCGCGGGGGTGGAGCTTCGCAGCGGCGCCAGGCTGCAGGCGCTGGAGCAGGACACGGCCGGCGTCCGCGCCCAGCTGGCCAGCGGCGAGACGGTCGAGGGCGACGTATTGATCGGCGCCGACGGGGTGCACTCGGGCGTGCGCAGCCTGCTGTTCGGCCCCACCCCGGCGCGCTTCACCGGCCAGGTCGCCTGGCGCGGGCTGGTCCCTATCGAGCGGCTGAAGCCCGGCCTGATTCCGCCCCTGGCCCAGGTCTGGACCGGCGAGGGTCGGCATTTCCTGCACTACATGGTGCGCGGCGGGACCCTGGTGAACTTCGTCGGCGTGGTCGACGGCCAGGCCTGGAGCCCCGAAACCTGGTCGGAACTGGGCGAGCGCGACCAGCTCGCCGCCGATTTCCCCAATTGGCCCGAGCCGGTCCAGGCCCTGATCGGGGCGGTGGACCACTGCTGGCGCTGGGCGATCCACGACCGGCCGCCGCTTGAGCGCTGGAGCCGGGGCCGGGTCAGCCTGCTCGGCGACGCCGCCCACCCAACCCCACCGTTCCTGGCCCAGGGGGCGGGCATGGCTATCGAGGACGCCTGCGTGCTGGCCCGAAATCTGTACGAAATTTCAGATGCTTCCGCCGCGCTCGCCGCCTATGAGAGCGCCCGGCGGCCCCGCGCCGCCCGCGTCCGCGCCTGGGCCAGGCGCAACGGGCGGCTGTTCCACCTGCCCCGCGGACTGCGCCACGGCGTCTTCCTGGGCGCCCGCCTCACCGCCCCGACGCCCGCCGCCTCGGCCAGGCGGCTGGACTGGCTGTATGGGCCGGGCGAGTCGGCTGATGCTGCAACGCAAAATGGCCGAACTTAACCAAAGTGACCATTTTTCGCCGCAAGTCCGACCAAACTGACATTTTCATGCGCGTTGGAGCCAGAAAATAGCAGATTGCCCCTTGTTCCATTGTGCGCCGCGGCGTATACAACGCCTACCGACGCTTCGGCGTTGGCGCCCTTCCTGGGCGTTTCCTCCCTATGACTTTAGCCGCGCTTTCGGGCGCGGCTTTTTTTTGGCCTGCGCACCACGCTCCAAATCCGCAGCCAGGCCGACGCCCTCAGCTCAGCGCAGTGAAGATCAGCGCCACCACCAGCACGTCGAACGCGCGCAGGGCCAAGCCGCCGAAGGTCGGGCCGCCAAGGGTTAGGGATCGAAACATGGCCGCTCCGGGAATTGGGCCCGCAGCGCCAAGCAAGGGTCGTGCCAATTTGGCACGCGCAGTCCGAAAGCCTCAGACCTTCTTGCGCGCCGCCCCGCCCACGGGCCGGCGCCGGTCAGCTCCGCCCGACCATTCCGCCTCGGCATAGGCGGAGCTGGCCACCTCGGCCGCCTGCGGGCCGGCCTTCAGCCCACGCCGCCGCTCGGCCTGAGCCAGCAGATGGGCCTCCGCCGCCGACAGCCCGCCGGACGCAGACTTGGCCCCGCCGGCGCGGCGCACAGGCGAACCAATCGGGACCAAGGCCCCGCCGGCCGGTGAATCGGAATCGTTCGAGGCGGGCGTATCCGCAGTCGTCATGGGATCAGCCTAGCGCCGCTTCGTTAAAAAGGCGCCCCCGGTTCCCCGAGGACGCCTCGTCAGATCTTGATGGACGCTCGGGCCTTAGAACGAGCTGTCGTCGTCCACGCCGCCGTTGTCGTAGCCGCCGTCATCGAAGTCGCGATTGCGATCGTCGCCGCCGCCATACTCGTTGATGGTGACGTTCTCCGTCGGCTCGCCGCCGCCGAACATGCCGCCGCCGCGATGGCCGCCGAACATGCCCGACAGGCCGCTGAACAGCATCTCGCCGCCGGCCACGCCGGCCGCGGTGGTGCCCGCCTGGCGCAGGAAGCTGCCGAAGCCGCCGGTCTGGGCCGGCTGGCCGCCGCCGCCGAACAGGCCGCCCAGCATGCCGCCGCCGCGCTGCGGCTGGGGCGGGGCGTCATAGCCCTGGCCGTAGCCGGGAGGCGGTTGCTGACCGTAGCCTTGCTGATAGCCCGGCTGCTGGCCATAGCCGGGTTGGGGCTGGGCGTAGCCCTGCTGCGAGGCCGCGCCCCACGGCGCGCCGCCCTGCGGCTGCTGTTGCTGGCCGCCGCCGAGGAAGCTGGTCGGGCCGCCCTGGCCCGGCGCCTGGGCGCGGAGCTGGGTTTCGAGGTCGTTCACCCGCGCCTGGGCGGCGTGCAGCGCCTGGTCGGCGATGATGGCGTGCTGCACCAGCACATAGGCCGCATCCGGGTTGGCGCGGATGGTGCGGTCGATCAGGTCGGAGGCTTCGGCGTCCTTCAGCCCGCCGCGGGCCTGGCTCAGGTCCTGCAGGAAGGTGCTGAGGAGGGAGCGTTCTTCGGGAGTCATGATCTCGGACGTCCTTGGATGAGGGGCGGCGCGCCGCCCGCTCCTAATGTGGCGAACCGCGCGAGCGGTTCCAGACGGTTGGGAGATTGTATCGATTAAGCTTTGTTCACCCGGCGGGCGATTTCGGCCGGCTCGGCCTCTTCAACCGGGAGCTCGGCCAGGACCGGCGGCTCGTAGAGCATGGGCGCCGTTTCAAGGCTGTAGATGATCAGGTCCATCGTCCCCGCTCCGATCCGCCCCGGGTTCTCGGTCAGGCGCAGGTATCGCGCCGCGGGCCTGGAGGGGCAAGCCGCAAAGCTCAGGCGCGCGCGGGGATGAGCTGCGGCCGATCTGCGCAGACGGCGATCCGCCGCCTGGCGACCAGGAACTGCCTTAGGCGACCTTCACCCGCAGCGCCGATTCCGGCAGGTCGGTCCCGAAGGCGCGCTGGTAGAACTCAGCCACGGTGGGCCGCTCCAACTCGTCGCACTTGTTCAGGAAGGTCAGGCGGAAGGCCAGGCCGACGTCGCCGAAGATGGTGGCGTTCTGGGCCCAGGTGATCACCGTGCGCGGGCTCATGACGGTGGAGATGTCCCCGTTCATGAAGGCGTTGCGGGTCATGTCGGCGACGCGGACCATGGCGTTGATGGTGCGCTTGCCTTCCACCGTGTCGTAGTCCGGCGACTTGGCCAGCACGATCCCGGCCTCAACCTCGTGGGCGAGGTAGTTCAGGGTGGTGACGATCGACCAGCGGTCCATCTGGCCTTGGTTGATCTGCTGGGTGCCGTGGTACAGCCCGGTGGTGTCGCCCAGGCCAATGGTGTTGGTGGTGGCGAACAGGCGGAAGAACGGGTTCGGCCGGATCACGCGGTTCTGGTCGAGCAGGGTCAGCTTGCCCTGCGCCTCCAGCACCCGCTGGATCACGAACATCACGTCGGGCCGGCCGGCGTCGTATTCGTCGAACACCAGGGCGATAGGCCGCTGAATCGCCCAGGGCAGCATACCCTCGCGGAATTCGGTGACCTGCTTGCCGTCCTTCAGGACGATGGCGTCCTTGCCCACCAGGTCGATGCGCGAGACGTGGGCGTCGAGGTTCACCCGCACCAGCGGCCAGTTCAGCCGGGCGGCGATCTGCTCGATGTGGGTCGACTTGCCGGTGCCGTGATAGCCCTGGACCATCACCCGCCGGTCGTAGGCGAAGCCGGCGCAGATCGCGAGCGTGGTCTGGGGATCGAAGCGATAGTTCGCATCGATCTCCGGCACATGCGGGTCAGCCGCGGTGAAGGCGGGGACCATCATGTCGGAGTCCACGCCGAAGGCGTCGCGCACGGAGACCCGACGGTCGGGCGTGGCGGAGAGGAGGGTTTCTTCGGTGTGGGTGTCGAGCGCCATGAGGGGGCCTGTTTAAGCAACCTAACTCACTTAGGAAAGCCGCACCGGATGGTCCATACCGGCGACGGTCTCCTGCATGATCCGGCGCAGGGGTGGAATCTGGCCCGCCAGGTGCGGCGCGGCCTCGCGCACCACGCTCCACAGCCCCTCGCCGCGGGCGATCCGGCTGATCGCCTCGATCTTTTTCACCACCGCCTTGTCCACCGGATGGCGCAGGCGGTGATAGTCCTCCAGCCGTTCGGACAACCGCTCGGCCAGGCCGTCCAGCGCGTCCTTGGCGATGTGGGCGAAGACGTAGCCGTCCTCGATGCCCAGGTTCATGCCGCGCGCGCCCACCGGCGAGTGCAGGTGCGCCGCGTCGCCGCCCAGCAGCACCCGGCCCACCGCCAGCTTCTCGGCGATGCGGTGGCTGATGTGGAAGTCGGAGGCCCAGACCAGCTCCTTGAGCTGGCTTCCCGCCGGCAGGTGGTCGACCGGATCGCCCGAGGTGGCGATGATGCGCCAGTGGTCGGGCGCGAAGGCGGCGCAGAAGACCAGGCCGTGCGACAGGAACTCGCCATAGACCTGCGCCCCCTCGACCGGGGCCTGCAGCCGGACGTCGGCCAGCTTCCACGGTTCAGGAAAGGCCGTGCCCGGGAAATCCAGGTTCAGGGCGTGGCGGATCGGGCTGTGGGCCCCGTCGGCGGCGAACAGGATCGGTGTCTCCACCGTCTCGCGCCGCCCGTCGCCATGGACCAGCACCACCGTCACGCCGCCATCGGCCTGGGTCAGGCTCTCGAACGCCACCCCGCGTTCGACGTGCACGCCATAGGCCGCCAGCGCCTCGGCCAGCAGGGTCTCGGTGCGCGCCTGGGGCAGGACGGTCAGGGGAAAGCGGGTCTCGAGTTCGTCCATGCTCATGGCGAACAGGACCTCGTCGCCCTTGCGCAGCTCGAAGCGATGCGCCGGCTTGCCTTCCGCCAGGATCCGGGCGGTGACGCCGGTGGGCTCCAGCAGCTCCAGCGTGCGGGGATTGCAGACCAGGGCCTTGGATTGGGTGGTCGGCTCCAGCGCCTTGTCGACGACGCGGCAGCGCACGCCCTGAACGGCCAGGAACAGCGCCCCGGCCAGGCCGGTGGGGCCGGCCCCCACGATCAGGATCGGCCCCATGGAAAACCTCTCAGACCAGTTTTGACGCCTTCAGGGTCTTATAAGCCTTGAGCACCTTGGTCAGTTTCTGCTCGGTGGAGCGATCGCCGCCGTTGGAGTCCGGGTGGAAGCGCTTGACCAGCTCCAGGTAGCGCACCCGGATGGCGGCGCTGTCGGCGCGTTCGTCCAGGTCCAGCTCTTCCAGCGCCCGGCGTTCCAGCCGCCCCACCTGCCGTGAGGCGGGCTCCGCGGCCCGCGCGGCGTGCACGTGGCCGAACACCCCCAGCGGATCGTCATAGGCGCCCGCGCCCTTGCCGTTGGCCCCGCCGCCCATCTTGGCGGCGAAGGCCGCCGCCTCGCGCGACATCCGCGAGGCCTTGAACTGCCAGGTCGGCCGGTCGCCGGTGGCCCGCGACGCCTGCGCGGCCGCCACCTGGCCCTCGCTCATGCCGGCGAAGAAGTCCCACTTGCGATTGTACTCGGCCGCGTGTGGCTGACAGAACCAGTAGTGCTCGTTCATCATCTCGCGCGACTTGGGCGCACGGGCGCTGGCCTTCGACAGGCAGCCGGACCATTCGCACCGGTGCTCGCCGGGCTTAAGGTGATGGACATCGTCCTCGCGCGGGGCTTCCTCGCCGGCCTTGGGGGGTCGGATGCGGATGTCCACGAACTTGGGACGGTATTGAAACGCGCCATTCATGCACGAAGTATGCGGCCGAACTTTTCCCATTCAAGGATTGACGAGATCATTATGGCGACCGTGGCCCAGGCGATCACCCAGAAGCTCACCTCCGCCTTCGCGCCGGAGGCCCTGGAAGTGGTCGACGACAGCGACAAGCACGCCGGCCATTCCGGTGCGCGGCAAGGCGGTGAGAGCCATTTCACCGTGCGAATCACCGCCGCCGCCTTCGCCGGCGTCGGCCGGCTGCAGCGCCAGCGGCAAGTGTACGCAGCCCTGTCCGACGAGCTCGCCGGCCCGATCCACGCCCTGTCGGTGCAGGCCTTCGCCCCCGGCGAGGGGCGGTGAGCTTCTAGCAAAGGCCCAAAATCTCTCTCCTCCCCTGCGTAGCGGGGAGGGGGACCATGCGCAGCATGGTGGAGGGGGCCTTTCGGCACGGTCGCTCGCCCCCTCCCCCGGCTTCGCCGCCACCTCCCCCGCTGCGCAGGGGAGGTGATCCTACTCCCTCGCCTCCAGCGGCGGGCTGACGCGCAGGGCGGTGATCTGGTTGCGCTGGCGGCGCAGCACCTGGAAGCGGTGGCCGTGGAAGATGAAGGTCTGGCCCGGCTCGGGGATGGTCTGGGCCTCGTGGATCACCAGGCCCGCCACCGTCACCCAATCGTCGTCGGGCAGGTCCCAGTCCAAGGCCCGGTTCAGGTCGCGAATCGCCACCGAGCCGTCGAGATTGACCGAGCCGTCGGGCTGGCGGCGCACGCCCTCGACCACGAAGTCATGCTCGTCCTCGATCTCGCCGACGATCTCCTCGAGGATGTCCTCTAGCGTCACTAGACCGCGCAGCGCGCCGTACTCGTCCACGATCAGGGCGAAGTGGTTGCGCTGCTTGAGGAAGGCGTTGAGCTGGTCCTTCAGGTTGGTGGTGTCGGGGATGAACCAGGGCTCGGTGGAGATCTTGGCCAGGTCGATGGCGTCCAGGTCGCCGCCCGCCGCCTCCATGGCCCGGGCCAGGTCCTTGGCGTGCAGCACGCCGACGATGTTCTCGGTCTCGCCGCGATAGAGCGGCAGGCGGGTGAAGGGCGCCTCCAGCGCCTGGGCGATCACCGCGCGCACCGGCTCGTCGGCGTCGAGCATGACGATGTTCTTGCGGTGGACCATGACCTGGGAGACGTCCATGCCCGCCAGGTCCAGCACGCCCCCCAGCATGCGCCGGTCGCGGCTCTCCACCAGGCCTTCGTCGTGGTGGTACTCGATGGCGCCGCGGATCTCGGCCTGGGCGAAGGCGGCGTCGGTGGCGTCGGACAGGTCGATCCCGAACGGCTTCAATCCCACCCGAATCAGCACCTGGATGGCGGCGATCACCGGGCCGAACACCCGCGTCACCACCAGGGCCGGGCCGGACAGGGCCTGGGCCACCTCGTCCGGGCGGGTGATGGCCAGGGTCTTGGGCAGCACCTCGGCGAACACCAGCACCAGAACCGTCACGATCCCCGTGGCGATGGCCACCCCCGCCGCCCCCGGGATCGAGCGGGCCACCAGCTCGGTGACCAGGGACGACAGCAGGATGTTCAGCAGGTTGTTGCCCAGCAACACCGAGCCGATCATCCGCTCCTGGTCGTCGGTCAGCAGGTTGACCCGCTTGGCCGCCTTGTCGCCCTCGCGTTCGAGCTGGTGCATGCGCGCGCGGCTGGCGCCGGTCAGGGCGGTCTCGGCGGCCGAGAACAGGGCCGAGACGCCGAGCAGCACCAGCACCAGCAGGCCAACGAAAAGCAGGGCGGTGGTCATGGCGTGGGCGGTTTCGCTTCAGCTAGAGCATGGCGGCCGAAAGGGAGGACGCGGGGCGGGCTCAGGCTTTCGCCCCTTCCGCCATCAGAAAGCGCAGGACCGCCTCCCGATCCACATCCTTGGCGACGAAGGCGTCGCCGATGGCGCGGGCCAGCACGAACACCAGCTTGCCGCCCTCGGCCTTCTTGTCCTGCTGCATATGGTCGAGCAGGCGTTCGGCCATGAACGGCGCGCCGGCCAGGGCGTGCAGGCGGGTGGGCAGGCCGGCCTTGGCCACGGCGCACTCGGCGCGCTGGGCGTCCTCGGGCGAGCAGAAGCCCAGTTCGGCCGACAGGCGGAAAGCCAGGGCGCAGCCGATCCCCACCGCCTCGCCATGCAGCAGGGCCGAGCCGAAGCCGGTCTCGCTCTCCAGGGCGTGGGCGAAGGTGTGGCCGAGGTTGAGCAGGGCGCGGCGGCCGGTCTCGCGCTCGTCCTCGGCGACGATCTCGGCCTTCATCTCCACCGAGCGCGCCACCGCCTGGGACAGCGGCCCGTTCTCCAAGTGCAGCACCGCCTCGTAGTTTTGCTCCAGCCAGGCGAAGAAGTCCCGGTCGCCCAGAAGCCCGTACTTCAGCACCTCGGCATAGCCGGCCCGCACCTCGCGCACCGGCAGGGTGGCCAGCACGTCCAGGTCCGCCAGCACCATGCGCGGCTGGTGGAAGGCGCCGATCAGGTTCTTGCCCGCCGCGGTGTCGATGGCGGTCTTGCCGCCCACCGAGCTGTCGACCTGGGCCAGCAGCGTGGTCGGCACCTGCACGAAGTCGATGCCGCGCTTGTAGATGGCGGCGGCGAAGCCGGCGAGGTCGCCCACCACCCCGCCGCCGAAAGCCACGATCACGTCGCCGCGGTCGAGCTTCAGCGCCAGCAGGCGGTTCGAGAGGTCTTCCAGCCCGGCGAAGCTCTTGGTCTCCTCGCCCGGCGGCAGGGCGATCACGTCGACAGCCACGCCCGCGCTCTCCAGCGCCGCCGCCAGCCGCTCGCCGTGGTGGCAGGCGACGTTGGCGTCGGTGACGATGGCGGTGCGCTTGCGCGGCATGTGCGGCGCCAGCAGGGCGCCCGCGCGGTCGAGCAGACCTGGCCCGATCGCCACGTCATAGGCCCGATCTCCCAGGCCCACGCGCACCCGGCGCGGATGTTCCATCGCGTTCAAGCCCCAACCCCGTCCTGCACCCTGCCCTGAGCGTCTTTCTGGGCTTCATCCTGGGCCCGATCTTGGGCGTGGTAATGCGCGTTGAGCGCCGCCAGCACCACATCGACCGTCATGGCGGTGCTGACGTCGCCACAGTCCACCGTCAGCTCGGCCTGCTCGTAGGCCGGGTAGCGCTGCTCGGCGAGGGTTTTCAGCACTTCGTGCGGGTCGCGGTTGTGCAGCAGCGGGCGGGTGTTCTTGCGCGACACCCGGCGCACCAGCACCTCCAGGTCCACCTTCAGCCACACCGCCAGGGCGTTGGCCTGGATCACCGCCCGGGTCTCGGGCTGGACGAAGGCGCCGCCGCCGCTGGCCAGCACATGCGGCTGCTCGCGGGTCAGCAGGCGGGCGATCACCCGGCGCTCGCCGTCGCGGAACTCGGCCTCGCCGCGGTCGGCGAAGATTTCCGACACGCTGCGGCGGGCGGCGCGCTCGATCTCGTGGTCGGCGTCGCGAAACGGCATATGCAGGGTGGTGGCCAGGGCGCGGCCCACGGTCGTCTTGCCCGCGCCCATCAGCCCGACCAGCACGATGGAACGCGTGCGCAGGCGCGGATGGAGCCGGGGTGCGGAGGCCTGGTCCGCTTCGGGAGAGACTTGCTGCGTCGCCGCCATAAGACACCAGGACTTAACACGAACGACCCAAGCTGCACCATGTCGAGGCCTCAAGCCTTCCCCAGCGTTCACATGTCCACGCCCCGCATCGAAACCTTCCTCGAGATGATGGCCGCCGAGCGCGCCGCGGCCCGCAACACCCTGATGGCCTATGGCCGCGACCTGGCCGACGCCCACGCCTTCGTCCGCGCCCGGGGCCGCGACCTGGAGCAGGCGGCCATGGAGGACGTGGAAGCCTATTTTGCCGACCTGGGGGTGCGCGGCATGTCGGCCGCCACCTCGGCCCGGCGGCGCGCGGCGGTGCGGCAGTTCTTCCGCTTCGCCCTGGAGGAGGGTTGGCGCCAAGACGACCCTTCGCGCCGGGTGGACGCGCCGAAGAAGCCCCGCGCCCTGCCCAAGCTGGTGTCGCGCGAGGAGATCGAACGGCTGATCGCCGCCGCCGAGGCGCTGGAGCCGCCCGAGGCCGCGCGCCTGGCCTGCATGATCGA